>Ga0214473_10004602_pt1 | contig 16589 bp, 7 predicted proteins | sample RVTome_7_FD_203509 | JGI IMG/M metagenome (GOLD analysis project Ga0214473, IMG submission 203509) | Soil microbial communities from uranium-contaminated site in the Upper Colorado River Basin, Wyoming, United States - RVT98D197 | ecosystem: Environmental > Terrestrial > Soil > Contaminated >... | reverse complement strand
CCCCATGTCGGGATCGGCGGCTATAAAGTATGCGAACTTTGGACTCGGGACACTAGTACGGGCGGCGCTCGATCTAGCCGCGATCCTCCGAGATCCCGACATGGGGCAGCACTTGCTCAGCGATCAGGTCGTCGCTCTCGGCTCTGCGTGGGTCTCCTGGGTGCTGGCATTCACGGTTTGCTTGCTGGCCGCTGCGCGCGCTATCAGTTGCCTCAGGGCCGCGACGACATCGGTTGGACACTGGTCTCGCTTGCGATGGGCGCACGCGCTGAAACTCTCCTCGACGAACTTGGTCTCAATCACGAGCACGCAGAGGTCTCCGCCGGCGTCTTCGAACTCGACCAGAGCGTCGCAGTCGACTCCCGCTTGCCCCGACTGGTCTCGAAAGAGCTCAAACGCGGGCGTGTACTCGATCTCAATCGAACGGACCTGGACCAGATCGGGAATGAACGCTGAAAGCACTTCGCTCGCTAGCGCCAGGCCGGAAGGATGATGCGCAAGCGGCCCGAACAAGTTGAAGCAGAGCGCCTGGCTCGAAAGCATGCTCTTGAACGTGCGCTCGTGATGGACTCCCTTGCCGCGGGCGGCGCGCGCCTCCGCGGCCGCGAGCGCAGTCGCGTGCAAGAAGTTCTTGCCGGCTGCCGCGGCGCCCTCCTCGAGCCAATGACCGTGTTCGGCGTACCCGACACGCAGGTCGCTTGAGCGAAAGCTTCGGGCCACTGCCTCGGCGCGTGCGCGAAAGCTCTCGCCCTTCGTGTAGACGGGCCCCTCGCCAAGCGTGGCTCTGCGCGGCCACAGTCATGCGTCCGCCCGCGATCCGCTCGACCTTTCCATAGTAGAGCTGCTGCCCGTACTTGTTGATGCGCTTCCAGCGCGGGTCGTTCTTGTAGACGCCTGCGCTCTGCAGAATCGCACTGATCTTCTTCTGGCCCTCCAAGCCGCTGCGATCGCGGGATCGCTTGAAGCGCTCGCTGTCGCCTGCGACCTCTCGCGCGAGGATGCTCCGAACGAGGTCCCGAATCCCCGCTGGAAGCTCATCCACTGGATCGGTGATCCGTTTCGACTGTGCCACATCCAGTGCAGCGCCTCTATAGCACGGCTCTTGGCGGGGCGTAGCACTCGCACCTCTCCGGTCGGAATGTACACCGGGTGCGGCGTCATCCCAGTCTGCAGCGCCTTGGCGATCCAGTACGCATCGCGCTTGTCGGTCTTCTTTCGCGAGGCGGCGATCATCCGAAGGTGATGCGCATTAGAGCTCAGCACCTTCACCCCGAACTCCGTCAGCAAACCGACGGTAGGACGCGGGCGGTGGTACCGCAAGGGCGGCTTCGAGAGCTTGCTGCCCAAGCCGCGCAAGGACGTGGGCAATACGCGCGCGCTGCCGCAGGAGGTGGCCGACCTGCTCGTGACGCTCAGGGAGGCAATGGGACGCCTCTCGCCCGCGGGCGTCAGTCGTCCCACTGCGCCGCAATCCACACGTCTTCCGCATCCGCGCCGCCCCGCCAGCTGATCCGACCATCGGGCGCGGTGGGGCACTTGGTCTCTCCGCCGAATTGGTCGACAACCATGATTCCGGCGGGGGTGGCTGGCGGGGCCGGCGGCATGTACTCCCTGTGAATCGGCGAGTGGCCGTAGTGCGTCGGGTCCGCGGGGATGTTCTGCCGAGTTCGCTCGAGCGTGTAATCGCTCTGCAGGTTCCAGAACTGAATCATGCAGCCCGGCGTAAGGCGGCCGTCGAGCATCTCGGTGACGTTGGTGACGATGTCGGCGGCGTTGGCGTGAGCAGGGTCGACCAGGTAGCCGGCCGAGAGCCCGATCGCCACGATGGCGCCGGGCGCTCCCTTGCCGACGTGCGCGTCGGGGAAGTTCCGCTTCGTGCCTTCGGCGCCCAGGACGGCTTCGATGGTCTGCCAGAGCGCGTAGAACATCTTGCCGCCGTTGAACGCGACCGTCCGCGCGGTACTGCCCCCGATGTTCTGGGCTGGGACGGTGTCGGGGAAGAACGCCTCCCAGATGGCTTCGAGCGTGCGCGCCTTGCCGGGCGACGCCGCGGGCGCCGGCCTGGCGTCGGTGATGATCTCCGCGGTCGCCGCGCCCCACGCGTCGGTCATCAGCTTCTTCGTCGCCGCGGTGGTGCGGGCCAGCTCGTTGACGAGCCGGCCGCCGGTTAGCCGGTGGTCCACGAAGGCCCGCGTCGCCCGGCGCAGGGACATGTACGTGCACCGCATTCCGCCCGGCTTGGGGAACACCTTGTCGGCGAGGATCTCGTCCTTCAGCTGCCGCCGCAGAATGACGTGCGCGATTGGCGCCGGGTCCGTGAAGTTGACGAGGAACATCGTGGACGTCGCCTTCACCTTCCAGGCGTCCGCGGTCCGGCCGTCCAAGAAGGTCGACGGGGGGCCGCTCACAGCGACGACGTGCATCAGGGGCAGCCCGGGCTCCGGGTTTCCCGTCGCCTGTGGGACGAAGACGATCCCGTGGGCGGGGATCGGAAGTTGCGGCGTGGTTCCGCCGTCGATCGAGACGTGAATGTTCCGCGACGGGAAGTGGATCGAGAAGTTCGGAATCTGCCTCCACGTCCGCGTCACCGAGAGCGGGAAGTACCGCTGCGCCGCCGGCCAGCTGGCGAGGACGGCGTCGACGACGGCGGTGCCGGTGGCGCCGTCGATCAGGTGCGCGGCCGCGGACCGGTAGACGTGGCGCGCGGGGACGAGCCCGTTGCCGGGGTACTCCGGGTCCGCCGCCGTGACACCCGGCGCGAGCGCGTCGAAGTCCGCGTTCGCGCCGTCCTGCGGTGGCTGCGCCCGGGCGATGGTGACGAACAGGGTGACGTTTCCTGCGGCGTCCATCTCCAGAGTCGGCATCGCAAACTTCGCGACGTCGTCGTCCGCCGCGCTCGCGCCGAGCCGGAGCGCGGCTGTGTAGCTTCCCTGGAGGAAGCGGGACACCGCGTGCTTCGGCCACTCGGCGTTCGCCGGCTTCACGGTCGTGCCGCCCGAGCCGATCTTCACCTTCGCTAGCGAGCTCACCAGCGTGGTGAGCAGAAACGCCTCGGAAAGGCGCACCGGCGAATACCACGCAACATTCGGCTCCACCTCGAGGCCCGGGGTGTGCTCGGCGACTCCCTCAATCACCTTCTTGTCGACCTTCTCAAGCAGCTTCACCTTGAGCGTGCCGTACGTCCGCCAGGTGGCGACGTCCGCAGCCGTCAGGTTGATTGCCGCAGGGTCGGGCAGCGCGCCCGGAGTGCCCGGCTCCTCGAGGAACTGAACGGAACCCGGAAAGAGCGGACGCAGCTGAGGTGCGCCGTTGCCTGGGTCGGTGATTCGGAAGGTGATTTGCAGCGACTGGTAGCCGTAGAGCAACGCGTCGCGGACATACGGCAGGGGGACGTCCGCGACCCCGATCGAGGCCGCCTCGACTCGGGCCTGATCCGCAGCGGAGAGAAAAAAGCGCAGGAAGTCTCTCATGGGACCGACACCTCGACTGGCTCGCTGCGCGCCTCGCGGGAGAAGCCGCGCACGCGCACCTGGTAGGCCCAGCTTCCTGCGGCCACGCCCACGTCGTCGTGCGCTTCGGCGGAGCCGGGAAGCTCAGCGAGGAGCTCGAAGCCGAAGCGCTCGGGCGCTCGGCGGTAGATCGAGATCGACTGGTAATCGTCGCCGTTCGCCCAGGAGATGCGCACGGCTCCTGCCCCGGCGTCATGGACCGCCGCGATGTCACTCGGGGCGGCGAGCGGCACGGCCGAAATGGCGACCCCGATGCGGACCGCCGAGGGAGCGCTGCGGATGTCTCGCTTCTTGGCGCCGCTGGGATCGATCGGATCCCGCGCCTCGCGAACCGCGGTGACGCGGTACTCGACCCGGCATCCGGGAACCTGGTCAGAATGGACGAACCGGAAGCGGCCGTTGACGGCAAGCGTCCCGGCGGGAACCGAGCCGGCGTTTTCGAAGCGCGCCCCCGGTACGCTCGCCTCGCGGCGTTCGACCTCGAAGCGGACATCGGAGGTGAGCGCCGACTGCGTCCACTCGACGGCCAGCGCGCGGTCCTCGACCGCGGGAGCGACCGCGACCACGCGCAAGAGGTTCGGCGGGGGCGGCGGCCGCACGTCGGGCACGTGCACCGGTCCGATCAACGGTGAGAACGCTCCCGAGATGCCTGCGGTGTTGATCGCCCGAACCCGGTACAGCGCCCGCGCAGGCGCGCGGCCAGGGAGCGAGTCTTCGTACAGCGTTCCGAACGCCGCCCCGGTGCGCAGCTCGAACGCGGAGGGCTGGGCCGAGGCGAGCGCGCGCAACTGCGCGTCGGTCGTCTGCGGCGTCGCACCGTCAAGACTGCCCTCGAGGGTCCGCCAGACCTCGTAGCGGACGGCGCCTGAAACTGCGGACCATTGGACGTCGAAATGCGCGCGCTCGGCGTAGTTCGCCGCCGAGCTGGCCCAGAGACGCACCGACGGGTCGAAGGGAGCTGTTCCGGGCGACGGCGGCGGTACCGATGATCGAACCGAGACCAGCGCCTCTACTGCGCTGCTCTCGTTGCCCTTCAAGCTCGCGAGAGCGGGGGACGTGGCCGGGATTGCCGGGCTAGCCACGTAGTCGGCGTCGTCGGCCGACGTGACGCGCAGGCTGAGCGCGCCCGAGACGAAACCCGCGGGGACCGGGGTCGTCACCGTCACCTCGTGGGGAGGGAAAACAATCACCGGAGACCCGGCCATCGCGGCGGCGGGGTCCGCCAGGGCGAGCCAGCGGGTCCACGCCTCGGCGCCCGGCATCCCCTCGGCCGGGGCCGTGAGCCTGAACCGGTCGCCTTCGCGCTGCGCGTCGACCGCGGCGCGCAACAGGTGAAGGTAGAGCCGCGCGGAGTTGATCGGCGCGTACGGTGCGAGGCGCACTTCGACCGGGGCCAATGAGGTCACGGCGTCGACGACGGCGGTGCTGGCCACCGCGCGCGGCGTCTTGGCCACCCGCAGGGCCGGTGTCGGCGCGTCCGGCGCGAGGATGGTCCCGGTGACCCCGGTGACCGGCGCCCTCCCGCCGCAGCGACGCACCTTCATTATCGCCAGCGCGCCCACGCCGTGCTCGACGATGACGAACTCACCATTCGGGAGCATCAGCCGCAGGCCTGCAAACCAGTCTGCGGGTCCGGCCAGGGAGGCGATTCTCAGCTCACACACCAACGGTCCTGCAGAGAGAAGCTCGAGGACGTCGAGCGGGATGGCGGAGACCGGCGCGTAGCTCGCCGTCACCCGGAACTCGACGACGTCGGGGCTGATGAAGTCCTCGGCCGGGTCCCAGTCGATGGCGAGGCGCGTGACGGCATTGCCCGCGGCGTCGACGGTGACCGAGGGGCCATCGGGCAGCCGCACCCGCGGCGCCTGCGGGGGGAGGTCGTCGTGGTGGCGGATTGCCGCCCGCGTTCCCTGCGCCGACATGAAGCCGAGCAGGTTCACCCCGCGAACCTCGTAGACGTAGTGGCCCTCGAGCGGCGGCCACGACATGCCCGGGCGGTCTACGGTGTGCGGAGGCTCGGCGGGCCGCATCTGCGGCTCGCCCTCGAACAGGTCCTCGAACAGCGCGCCCGGAGGGAGTGGAGGACTTGCAAGCTGCCCAGCCGTGTCGGCGCCGAAATGGTGGCGGCTGATCCGGTAGAGCACGGGGCCGTAGTCGATCAGCCGCCCGGACGGGGAGGCCCCGGTCCAGGAGAGCGCCGTCCACGGCGAAGGTGCCCGCGGCACCAGCGCGCCCGGCGGAAGCGGCACGCCGTCCGAATCGGTTGGAGAGAGCTCCGGCGGATGCGACCACGAAGGCCACGCCGCGAAGGCGGGATGGCCGACCGAGCCCGGCACGCGCTCCGCGCTGACCTGTCGCGGCGGCGGAGGGATGCACGACTTCTTCTTGTCGAGCGAGGTACTGGCGGCGCCAGTGTCTTTCCCCCACCGTGCCGCGACTGCGTAGTGCACCGGCGTCTTCGCGGGTGGAGCCCGGTCGTCGGTGGCGAGCCCGAAGAGCACCGCGTATTCGAAGCGCAGCGCGAGCGCGAGCAGGTACGTCGTCGCGCGCGCCCGGTAGAAGGCGATCAGCGCCGGCCGGGTGGCGGCGCTCGTGAGGAGCGCGCCGAGCGGAGGAGCCTCTGTGGCTCCCCAGAACTGCCAGGCGAGAGTGGGATCCTCGGCGTGGGGCCCGCCGAAGAAATCGGCGACCTTCACGGTCAACTGCCGGAGCTCGCCCGCTGGAGTGCGTGGGTCCGCGAGCCGGACGATCGGGAGCAGGTAGCCGAGGTTCGTCCGGGAAAGGGTGGGAAACCAGGGGCCCAGCACTGGGCGCCGCGCTTCTGCGTCCGCGCGGAACAGCGCCCAGGTCTTCGAGCGGGGCAGGAAGAAGTCGCCGAGGTGCGTTCGGGTCGAGCCAATCACCCGGAAGACGCTGAATCCGCGCGGAGGGAAGCCCAGGTCCGGGCGCGCCCCCCAGCGAACGCCGTACACGGTGAGCCGGACCGGCTCCGGCCAGCGCCGGGTCGCATCGCGCGCTTTCAGCTTCGTCGCCGTCTTTGAATCGACGATCACGCCGCGCGGGCAAGCGATGATGTGAAGGTCCTGGCCGGGCGTGAGCGTCACGTCGGAGCTCCCGCGTCCACGTCGAAGGAGACGACCTCGTCGGCGCTGTTCCCCGCGATGGCCAGCACGGGCAGCACGGCGCCGGCGTTTCGGCGCCAGGTGAGGGTCAGACCGAGGACGGCTTTGGCGAAGGTTCCGCCTCCGGCCGGCCTGACGAACACGCGCGTCCCGTCGACGTTCGAGGTCAGCGTGGTCGCTGCGCCATCGACCGCGATCGAGAGGCGCTGGCCAGCCTCGAGGGGCTCGGGAGCTTCCAACAGGAGCGCGGCGCAGGCCGTGCCGTCGGCGGTGAACAAGGGCGTCACCCGGAAGCGCTGGGCGTACGCAATGCTGTCGATGCCTGCGTCGCGGGCGAAGGCGTCGAACCCTGCCGCGGTCGAGTCCGCCGCCACGGCCCGCGGCGTCAACGACTCCCGGCCGGTGGTGACCAGCGCCGTGAAGGTCGCGAACGACGACGTCGTGAAGCCCCAGGTTGCGAGGGCAATGGCGGGCCGCGCGATGGAGACCAACTGGGCGACGTACTGCGAGTTGGGGGTCAGTGCGGGGCTGGGGATGCGGCCGACGGTCGGCGCAGGAGTGGGAGCGGGCAACGGGCCGACGCAGCCGTTCGCTTCGTTGACCGCGTAGAGGTCTTCCCACGCGACCAGCGTGGGTGACACCTCCTCAGGGCCCGGCTCCTCGACAGGAACCAGCAGCTCGGCACCGCCTTCGTCGAGAACCGGCCGCCCCTGCCCGTCGAACAGACGGATGGCCAGCGGCTCCTCCACCGACGCGTAGAGGTAGAAGACGTATCGCTCGAGGAAGCGGACCACGAGGTCGTAGTCGGTGTACGCGGGCCGCTTCCCGTCGCTCGGGTAGGTGTCCGCCACGTAGTTCTGCAGCGCGCCCGGGTAGTCCGGTGGGCCGTCCGTCTGAAACCGGCGCTCGATCGTGATGCCCGTCCCCAGCGGGTCGCTCACGTCGCCGTCCGGGTCCATCATCCGCGGTGTGACGGCAAGCACGAGCTCGTAGGTCTCGTTGGGCCGGAGGATCTGGACGTCGGGGGGAACGTTCCACGACTCCGTGCCGGTCTGGATGCCGCCGAGCACACTCGCCGTGGGCCAGTGCAGCGTCCCGTGCCCGCGCGGGTAGCAGAAGCGAACGAGCAGCATGTTCGCGAGGCGTTTGCCGAGCAGGGTGAACACGCCGGGCGGGTTGGCGAGAACGTCGATCGGCGTCTCATTGCCGTCGGCGTCACGGGCGACGACCTTCGCGCGCTCGAGCTTCTTCCTGCAGCGGATGGTGAGCCTCTCGCGTTGACCGAGGATGACTCCTTCGGGCGAGGTCGCCGTGCCTTTCGCGCGGATCAGCTCCGTCAGCGAGCCGTCGTCAAGCGTGTCGTAGACGGGCGTCACCCCGGCCAGCGTCACGCAGTAGCTCGACGGCTCCGGCGCGGCGCAGTAGTCGACGTCTTCTCCGGCGACATAGCCGTCGCTGAGCGAGCCGTCGTCGTCGAATCGCTCCGAGGAGAGGAGCCTCAACGTCGTGTTGGGCTCGAGTGTTTCGCGCGCCCAGGTGCCCCACAGCTCGACCGCTTCGCGAGCGCCGTCGGGGTCCCGCAACAGCTCGACGGACTCGAGCCGGTAGGCGGCGGCGTACCCCGAGCCCTCCCCGATGGTGAGGAAGCCTTCGTCGGGCAGCGAGACGGCCTCGTTGAACGCGCCGGTGACGTCGACCATCGGCTTGGCGAAGTCGATGGCGAGCTGGCTGTGCGGTTGGACAAGCCCCGGCACGCCTTCCAACGTCGCGACGCCCGTCTCGACCTGCTCCGGAGGCCCGTCGATGCGCAGCGGCGTCCAGTGGCGGGGCGTCGCGGTGGCGCGCCGGAATGGCACCTCGAGGATCGGCGGGTCGTCCGACTTCCAATCGAAGTCGAACGACTTGCAGACCTCCCAGAAGAGCGCCTCGATGCACGCCTTCACATGGAGGTGAACATCGAACGGGCGCTTCACCCGCGCCCGCGCGTCCCCCTCGAGGCTCAGGCCCACCGAGATGCCCTTGTAGCCGGCGGAGATCCGCCCCGAGAGCTCGAGCATCCCCTCCCACTGCAAGGGCTCCCAGAAGAGCGTCATCTGGGCCCGGCCCTTGCCCTTCACGTCGACGTAGAAGCCGCCCCTCGACTTGTGCACGTCGATCTCGACCTGGACGCCGGTGACCAGCTTCTCGGCGTCGAGGCGGATCCAGAAGCCGGCGCTGAACAGCCACTCACCGTTCCACTTGAGGGCCTGGGCGAGGACGCGCTTGCCGTCCTCGTCGCGGCCGATCTCCAGGTACCAGGCGTCGGGGTCGTCGAACGAGAAGAACGCGCGGGCGGCCCCGGTCACCGAGACGATCGAGGAGATCTCCCAGTGCGCCACGATGTCGAGCGAGAGCGTGGAGGCGCCGGCCGAGTAGACCATCAGGGCGTCCAGCGCGCCCTCCTCGGTGGCGTCCAACCCGGGCCGCTTCTTCAGGAAGTTGGCGCGCGCTTGCAAGAGAATGGTCAGGTCGGGGAAGGCGACCACCAGCATTCCCTTCGCGTTGATCGCGTATCCCTTGTCCATCGTGCCGAGCACGATGCCGGCACCGATCGCGTTCTTGCCCTTCTTCGGCACCCACTTGCTAGCCGCGTTGATGCCGACTGGATCGGCGATGAACAGGGCGTAGAACCGCTCGTCGGCGGGGAGCGCCTCGTTCACGTCCAGCTTCATCTGGTAGGCGACCAGGCCCTGGAAGCCGTAGATCGCCAGGCCGGTCGAGCCGATCGGGATGCCGGCCGGCATCAGCTTCGCGTCGGCGAACAGGTAAAGGTAGACGAAGGCCTCGGGGTGCTCTGGGAGCGCCGCGACCTGGCGGCCGACGACGATGCTCACGTCGATCGACGCGTCGAGGGCTGGAAGCTCAAGCTTGCCCTCCCCGACGAACTGAACCGTGCCGCCATCGTTGCGGTAGGCGACCTCGAGGTCGGCGAAGAAGCTCCCGGGGACTCCGAAGGCGACTTCGATTCCCTCGAACCGCACGTCGGGCGCAGCCCCCGAGCCGGGGGTCCACTCGACGATCAGCCCATCGACGGCCGCGCCGGCTGGCACGCCTTCGACGAGGACGATCTGGGCGGCGAGGGCGATCTGAAGTTTCGTGTCCGAGCCTTCCGCGTGGGCAAAGCGGAACTTGGAGATGCAGAGCGTGGCGAAGTGCCAGTCGACGACCAGCGGCGTCGCGAAGGCGATGCCTCCGCCGTCGGCGATCAGAATCTCCCCCGCCGAGCTGACGCCGATTTCGTCGAAGGCGATCTTCGGCCAGTCCGCGCCCGGCACGAAGAGCTGAACCGCCCCGGAGAAATAGAGACTCCACACCCCGTCGACGCGGGTCACCCGCAGGCCGGTCAGGTCGAACGTCGCGACGCCGGCGAAGTGGACGGTGACCAGCGCATCCGGCGTCCCTTCGGCCTCCGGAGGCTGGACCGCGGAGAGGGCACCGCTCACGTCGCCGCCGGACCCGAACGCGAGGTCGACGCCCACCCACTTCTCCGCGCCGTCCTCGAGGGCTTCGAGGCGGAGGTCCACGTCCAGGGACGCATCGAGGAGGGCGTTCTGTTGGACGTCGAGGCGGAACTGGCGAAACCGGAACGGAAAACCGAGCAGCTTTCCGGTGACAGGGTGCGCCGGGTCGGCATCGACAGAGACTGCGCCGGTGAAGCCGGTGGTGCCGATCGCCGCGTTGGCGATCTCGATGATCAGCGACGAGCCGCTGTCGAGCTCGAGATACGAGCTGGGGATGAAGACGGAGAGCTTCTCGAAGGTGAGCCCCTGGAAGTCCTCCTGGTCTCCGATGAACTCTGGCGGGTCGATCGCGCCGAACACCACGCGGACCTTCGCCGCCTCGACGATGATCTCGGTGCCGCAGAGGTACGCCGGGGGCAGGCTTGCCTCGGTGAAGCCGTTCACCGAGATGCGTCCGCCGGCGAACGTCACGTCGCCGGTGACCGAGATCTCCGCGGGACCGCCCGAAGCGACGTCCTTCAGAACGCTCTGCGAGACCCGGAGTCCGATCGAGAGGTCCTGTAGCGAGAGCGAGAAGTCCGGCCCGAGCACCAACCGCGCACGCGCGGTGGTCATCCCCACGCCGGCCGAGCCGACTACGAGGGCGATTGCGTCGGTGCCCGGCGGCGCCAGCGACAGCTCGCCTTCCCAGACGAACTGCGCATCGATGACGAGGTTCAGGCCGTCCCGATAGACGGTCGCGTCGGTGTACGAGAAGCGATCGAAGACCTCGTTGAGCGCCGCGGTCGGGATGAACTCGGCAAGCGGGAAATCCGCCGTAGGAATCAAATCGCCCAGCGGAGAGAGGGCCCGGCCGGTCAGATCAAACGCCATCCATGTTCCCCCCTTGTTCCAGGTGAGGCCAGGGTTCCGGTGCGAAACCGCTAAGCCGGGAAAGCCCGGAAGCCGCGGTCGGAGGCGGACTCTACAATGTCCCGCGTCGGGCGCCTCACGGAATTCGGTCCCGTGTGCCTCGGTGGACACCCAAAAACCGGCCACAGATGGACGGCTGAAAACCGGCCATAGGGGCTGAACGCCCAGACGTTGACGGCGGCGCGGGAGGTGCGACCCCCCGCCCACCATGGCGAACGTCTTGGGCAACGAGAAACGAGAACAAGTTCTGGCACTTGGCCGCCTCGGCTGGCCGCTGCGGCGGATCGAGGAGGCGACCGGCGGCGGAAAGGCGGTTCAAGGGGCGTTTGCGGCACGAGCACAAGGCTCAGCGATTTGCGTTGCAATTCAAGCCTTTGCGGATTCGAACCCTACAGAATCGCAAAGAGAACGGGGGCGGAGATTGCGCCAATTCCTCATTCTTCTTCAATGCCTCCCGTTCTAACCCGGGAAGTAGTTAGGGCTCGTAATGAGATTACTTGACTATTCCACGTCTTCCCCTTCGGCGGGGCAGGATGGCGTAGTAGTCAAGTTATTTCGTTACAAGCCCTTAGGGAGCGGGATCGGGACCGGGCCTTGGACCAGGTTTTGACTTGGGCTCGCATACATACTCACACCACTCGATGGTCTCTAGGTCGCCGGGGACCCAGACCGTCTCACACTCCCAGGTGCCGCGCACGATTTGATGAGACCCCTTCGGAGCCTTTGCGGGGAGGATCAGTTCAATCGAGGCAGGTAGAGGACGCGACGTCGTGACCACGTCGGGTTGAATTGGTTTGAACTCGCAGCGTTCTGCTTCATGCCCTTCCCCTTCCTCGTAGCCGATCGTACGACACGTGAACTCACACTGGCCGGTATCCGTGTCCGGAATCGGAATCTCCGCCATGCGAGCGCGGAAGCCGGCAGAGTCACGGTGATTGATCGCATCGCGAATCGACTCAACGAGCGCCGGTTCATGAGCGAGCCGGGCAAAGGCGTCGGCGACCTTCTCGAAGCGTTGACTCGGAGGATTCGCAGCGGCGTCGTACGCGTAAATCAAGGAGACCGCAAGGATTGCGCAGGCTCGAACCGACATTTTTCTTGGATACCTCCGCCATCCGCCGTGGCGGCTGAGCGATTTTGGGTCGAGCGAGATCACTCATGAAACGAATGGCTGATGGAGAGCTACGCACGGCACACGCCCCTCGGCGCTTCTTCCTCGCCTCCGTCAACGGTGCAATGAATCGCAGTCGAGTGTCAAGCGGAATTGCCAGCGCAGCAAATGTGCATCTGCGGCCGAGTCGACCTCGCGCCGCGACACCACCGTCAGCACGCTCTCTGCGTCGGTCGCGCTTGGCTGGCCACCTGGTCACGCCGCCTACGGTCGCCAGGTAGCAGGCCACCCGAGCATCCCCGCGGGGCCTTGAGCGCGTTATCGGACCTCGACCCGACGCCTTGAACCGCTTATCCGGCGAGCGACTTCACCTCGAAGATCCAGATGCCTGCTTCGGCAGCTGTCGGAGCTGCCTTTCTCCGTGCTCCAAATCGCCCGAGGTGTGAACCACTTCACGCGCGCGAGCGCTCGCTGGCCGCATACTGCTCCCGCCGGATTCCTACTGGCAGTTCTCCAACGAAGGAGGTGCGTTCCGATGCGTCGTCCGGTCTGGTGCCTGATGGCTTGCCTTGCGCTCGTCGACTGCAGCAACTGCAACGGCAACGTGCCTCGGCTGGTAGACCAGCTCGAGGACCGCGACCACGACGGGTGGTTCAGCGCGGCGAGCAACACTGCGCTGACATTGACGCTCACGTCGGCTTCGTTCCCAGCGATTGGCGGGTACCAGGTGCTCGTGGACGAGGTGCGGTTCCCGATCTCGTCGGCGCTCAGCGGCACCTTCTCGGTGCCGATCGGATCCGCGGGAACGCCGATGCCGATCGGTGTCGCCGTCGCGACGCGCGTCCGCGGTGTCGACGGCCTCGGAGCGACCGGCACGCCGTTCGGCGCCAACGTACGCGTCGTCTACAGGACGCCCCCGACCGGCGAGCCCGGCGTCATCGTGGGCGACACGCGCGTGGTCTTCGGCGAGACCTCCACCACGCTCTCGCCGACGATGGTTTCGTTCGCTCTCGGCACCGTCACGCTGAACTTCACCGTGAGCTCCGCTCCGTTCGCCGATCCGAATCCGAACGACCCGAACGGCGATTCGGACATGGACGGGATCCCGGAAAGTGGGGAGGCCCGTCTCTCGGGCTACTTCAACGGCATCTTCGACCCGAGAGCCGGAAGCCTCCGCGACGTCGACCTGATTATCGGGCAGATAGCTCCGAACTACGCACTTTCCCAGTGGGCTCGCGAAGACCTGCGCTCGCGCTTCTTCCTGAACGGTATCGAGTTGCATCTCGATGAAGGCACGCTCAACAACACGAACGGTCACGGCGGCGTCATGAACCTCGGCGCCACGGGAGCCGTGGCCGGCGGCAACGTCACGCCCGCTCAGGCGCTGGCGGTGCGCAATCTGAACGTCCCGGCCGAGCGCAGGGCGAACACCTACTTCGTGCTGCTGGCCGACTTCGCGTCCGTCGATGGGACGACTGCCGGACGTGCCTTCGGCTGGACGATTCCGGGAGCCATCGTGATGCGCACCGGATTCCTCGGCATCAACGACATCTCCTGGTACCAGGCCGGTGTCCTGATGCACGAGCTCGGCCACGAGTTCGACCTATGCCATCCCGCTTCTCATGATGGTGCCACGGTGGGCGGAACAAGCGGGGGAGTTTGTGGACGAGTCTGCCCGGCGATCCCTGTGCCGCAACGAGACGGCGGCGCGTCCGTGATGGGGGCGCCATCCGACGACCCCAACTTCGCTGTCGCAGCCATCAACGTGCTGCGCCGCCCGCTGGACTACGCGCCCGCCCAGTGGCCGCTGGTCCGGCTCGGCTGCAGCTTCGTTCCCTGACGAGGAGCTGGGCGCCCTAGCCCGGATATCTCACTGGCTGTTCGCTCTTCCGATCAGGCGGCGGATTGAGAGCGCGGGAGGCCGTTCGAGCGGGCTGGTGGCCGTGGGCGTAGCAGAGGATGGGGTGCGGCGCAGTGCGTGCCCAGCCCCACGGTCGTAAGTGCGCGTACTTCCGGCGTTGTGGAGGGACGATCGGACCGGCGGACGCTGCGAACGGAGCCGAACGCGGGTTCAGGCCCGGAGTGGGTAGTGGCGCTGGAGTTGGTGGAGCACCTGCGTAAAGAGATCCTGCAGGGGGAAGACGCTGCTGAAGGCGATGCGCACCCGCCTCACGCTCACCTGCACGGTGGCTCCGATCTTGAGCAGGCGCAGGCGGATCGTACTCACCTGGGCCCGTGCGAGCGCCGTTCCCCGTAGCCCCACGCGGCGCAGCTCGTGGACCATCACGTAGGCCAGCGACGCGATCCACAGCCGTAGCTGGTTGGCCCGCATCGTGGCCGTGCTCGTGCGATCGGCGAACATCCCGAGCTGCTGCTCCTTGATGCGGTTCTCCATGTCACCGCGAGCGCAGTAGATCTGCTCGTAGAGCCCCCGGGCCTCGACCCGCTCGGGGGAGAGCGAGCTGACCACGAAGCGCGGGTTGGTCTTGCCCGGGAGCGCCTCGGCCTTGGCCACCACGCGTCGCTCCCGGCTCCAGCTCTTGCGCGTGCGGTAGCGCAGGTCCTTGAAGACTCGGGCGGGCTCGCCCGTGCGCTCGCACGCCTGCTGCGCCTCATCGAGCTCCGTCTCGATCGCCGCCTCGAGCCGGGCGTTGCGGGCGAGGCCGATCATGTACCCGACGTCGTTCGCCTCGCACCAGGCCAGGATCTCTTCGCGTGCGAAGCCCGAGTCGGCCCGGATCCAGATCTCCACCTCGGGCCAGCGGGCTCGGATCTGCCCCACGATCCGCCCGACCTCCTCGAGGGCTCCCGCCGAGGCGTCCCGATCCGAGGGACGCAGCCGTGCGCACAAGAGGAACTCCCCGCAGAAGATGTACAGCGGCAGGTAGCAGTAGTGGCCGTAGTAGCCGTGGAAGAACCGCCCCTCCTGATGGCCGTGCAGCGGATCGTCCGTGGCATCGAGGTCGAGCACCACCCGCTCCGGCGGCCCTTCGTGGGCCTCGAGGAAGTGCTCCACGAACAGCTCCGCGATCGCCTCGCCGTCGTAGACGATCTTCTTGTAGCGAGACGCCGCCGTGGCCTCGGCCGGCGTGAGCTCCAAGCGGTTCAGCGTGGCGCGCCCCGCCAGGGCGTGGCCCTGGTCCTGCTCCCGCCGCCGTCTCTCGCCCGTCAGGTCGCGCTTGCCCGCGGCCAAGGCCAGGAGCGCATCGTCGCGCAGCGTGTCGTGGTCGTTGAGATCCTCGTAGCCGATCGCCTGCGCCAGCACGCGCTGGCCCACGAGCTCCTCCACCGTGTGCTCGATGAGCTCGGGCTTGCGATGGTCGGTGAAGCAGGCCGCGAACCGGCGGATCAGCCCCGTCCGCTCCGCCACCTCCCGTAACAGCAGCACGCCCCCATCGGACGTCTGCCGCCCGCCGTCGAACGCCCCCACCACCTCGCGCCGGCCGAAGCCCTGAAACTCGAGCTGCCCCGCTGTACAGTCTGTCCGCACCGTGCCGACCCCCCTGTGTGCGATTTGTCCTTAAGCAACAAACCGTTAGCAGGGACGGTCGGCCGGTGCGCCTGTATCGAGTGAGATATCCGGGCTAGAAGGATGCGGAAATTCGGCTGACCCTGCGGCCCGCCGGGTTTCCGCTCTTGCCGGGCACGAAGCCGCCCGTCTCGGCTGCGCCCCATCGCGACGGCGGGCAGCGATTTCTCCATCACGCTCGCCGCATTGCTGGATTGGGCCCCGCCCTTCCCGAAGCTGCGTCAAGTAGACGCCTTCGAGATCAAGCGTGCAGAAAATTGCCGCTACGAGCGGGCGAAGGGCCGGCATCCCACCGCCCGTGCAAGCCCGGCCCCGGGGGCAAATCGCGTAGCTGGACCCTCCAAAGCGTTCCCTCGCGAGCCTGGGTGGGCTGGCAACGGCGCGGGCGAGCCCGGAGGGATTGACACCCGTCTCTGCGCCATGAGAGCCTACGGGGTACCCGAAGCAGCGAATCCCCAAAGGAGGCCCCGCCATGAAGTCCCGGGTCGAGATGACGCTGATGATGCTCGTCTTTCCGATGATCGCAGCTGGGAGCGCGCTAGCGACGTCCGCCGCTGCCATCGACCCATCCTCCGTTGTGGACATCGCCACGACCCCGAGCGGGCACGGCTACTGGCTCATGAATGCAGCAGGCCACGTGTTCTCGTTTGGCGACGCCCCCGATTTTGGTGACCTGCCGGCTGAAGAAGGGACGTACAGCGCCATGGTCGCCGCCACGAATGGGAAGGGTCTGTGGGCGGTCACTCTGGGCCCTGCCGGTGTCGGCGGCCATCTGAACACACTGGGAAGCGTCGCGAGCTTCGGTGATTTCGCCAGCACCGGTGATCCCACCGGTGGTGGCAGTTGTTGCGCAAGCTTGGTCGGTCTCACTAAGGGCTTGTAACGAAATAACTTGATCTGCCTATT
>Ga0214473_10004601_pt1 | contig 16589 bp, 13 predicted proteins | sample RVTome_7_FD_203509 | JGI IMG/M metagenome (GOLD analysis project Ga0214473, IMG submission 203509) | Soil microbial communities from uranium-contaminated site in the Upper Colorado River Basin, Wyoming, United States - RVT98D197 | ecosystem: Environmental > Terrestrial > Soil > Contaminated >... | reverse complement strand
TCGTGCGAGCCCGCCGGCACCAGGACGCCCTGGAGGAGGTAGTCGGTGCGGAGCACCGGCGCCGGGTCACCGTCGACGGTCGCCGACCAGCCGCGGTCCCACGCGTTCCGGACGACGACGATCGCCTCGGAGGGAGCCTCGACCGTGATCCGGACGTCCTCGGGACGGACCTCCCGGTACGTCGCGGACGCGGTTCCGGCCGGCACCATCGACGACGTCGCCGCGGCCGGCCCGGGCCCGGGTCCATCCTCGACGACGGCCTCGGTCGCAGGGTCGAAGCCGCTCTCGAGCACCGCGTGGAGCGCGGCGACGCCGCTCGGGACGGCTCGCCACGCCGGAACCACGGAGGCGCGAGGCTGCGGACCCTCGAGCTCGTGGAGCGTGTAGCCGTCCTCGGTGAGGAGGGGGTGCGAGGGCAGTGGCGGCGACACGCCTTCGGGGACGATCAGGTACCGGATCCCGAGCAGGCGAGCGTCCTCGACCGAGGGCACCTGGAGGGTCGAGGCGTTGTAGAAGACCGGCAGCTGGTTCGTGGCACGGATGTAGGACCAGTAGCGGGGGAGCTGGATCGGCGAGTAGCCGAGGACGTCACGCAGACGGACCACGATCGCGCGCCCGAGCAGGAGCGCCGGCCAGTCGACGCGGTCCTGGGTGAACAGGTACCCCTTGTTGAAGTAGGTCGTGGGCTGCACCCACGCGAGGTACCGCCCATCGTTGCCGCCGGCGCTCGCGATCCGGCGGGCGATGGGGCCGGCGTCCAGGTAGGCGTGGAGGGGGACGTTCGGCCATCGGAGGGGGCCGTGTACGAGCGCCGGATGATCCTCGCCCTCGAGCCCGAGGTACACGGTCCCCCCCTGGTACGTCGAGGACCACAGGGCGCCCGCGAACAGCTCGGCGGCCAGCGCGCCGACGACCGCGATGGCTGCCCAGCGCCTGCGGCGCACCACCATCCGCACGGCGAGGGCGAGTGCGACCCCGCCGGCCGTGAACACCATGAACCGTTCCGGTTCCGCACCGAGCGCGAGCGGCAGCGCGAGCACGACCGCCGCGGCACCCCCGATCCACCGGGCGGCCTCGCGGACCGTGGGTGGCCGATCGAGCAGCGACCGCAGGCCGAGCGCGCCGAGCACCGGGAACACCATGAACGCGAGGTACCGCAGGCGTCCCGGATTGTGGAGGTAGACGTCGCCGAAGGGGAGCCGAAGCACGAGCTCGCGCAGCCAGCCGGTGCCGACGAGCAGGGTGAGCGTGGCGAGGTAGCCGACGACACCGGTGACCGCGAACGCGAGGGCGACGGTGCGGTGCCGGCGGTCCCGGAGCGCCATCGGTGCGAGGAGCAGGATGGTCGCGCCGAGGTACGCGCCCGGTGTGCTCGCCAGGGCGAACGGCCACCCGCTCCAGATCCCCTCGTCGGGGATGGGGCGATCCTGGATGCCCGCCGCTCGCGCGAGCGTGCCCTCGAGCGCGCCATAGCCCGCGCGCAGGCTCGAGCGGGAGATGAGCGCGAACCGCGGTACGAGGATCGCGAGGTTCGCGAGCGGCAGGAAGGCGAAGAACGCCCCGCCGAGCGCGACGGCGCGGACCCAGGGCTGCCGACCCGTGCGGATGTCGTGGATCGACCGGGCCGCGACGTAGGCGAACGTGAGCGCCGTGCACATCACGAGCCCGTGCGAGAGGTGGGCGGTGGCGACCTGCCCCCACGCGAGTGCCGAGAGCGCCAGCCACGGCAGCCGACGGCGGAGGTGCTCGGCCGCGAGGTAGCCGGACGCGCCGACCAGGACGAAGGGCGTCCACGCGAGCGTCCCGGCGAACGGGAGGGAGATCGCGACCGTCGAGGCCGCCATCGTCATCGCGAGCGAGAGGCCTCCGGCCGCCGAAGGCACCCGCCCCAGTCCCTCGCGTTGCAGGAACCAATACGTGCCGAGGCCACCGAGGATCGGGTTCAGCGCGATCAGAGCGCGCAGGCCCCCGCCGCAGCCGAAGAGCCAGGAAAGGAGCATGTTCGGCAGGTACAGCCACCCGCTCTGCGCGTCGGCTGCGAACGGCGTGCCGATCATCTCGAACGGGTTCCACAGTGGGACGTCGCCGGCCGAGAGGGCTCGGCCCATCAAGCACGAGCGAGGCAGCCAGAACGACAGGATGTCCGGGTGCTGGTTCGTGAGGAGGTTCGCGAACGCGAAACCCCGGAGCGCGACGAGCACCCAGACGACGATGAGCGCCGGTCCCGCGGCCGCGGCGAGGAAGCGTCGGAGCCGTGGCTCGGCCGGCGCCCCGAGCGGGGCGGCGGCCGGGGATCCGCCCTCGCGCGCGGCCGTCCTCATCGCGGCAAGGGTAGTGGAAGGTTCGTTCCTTCGGCCGGGGACGTCTGTTAGACTCCGCGCGGCTCGAAGCCCTCGACACTTCCCCGAGACCCTGGATGATCAGTCTTCAACACGTCACCAAGACCTTCAAGAACGGCACAACCGCGCTCGACGACGTCTCGGTCGACATCGAGAAAGGCGAGTTCGTCTTCATCGTGGGCGCGTCCGGCTCCGGCAAGTCGACCTTCGTCCGACTGGTCCTCAAGGAAGAGGAGGCCACGAAGGGTGAGATCTACGTCGCCGGCAAGCACCTCGCGAAGCTCACGACGTGGAAGGTGCCTCACCTGCGTCGCAACATCGGCACGGTGTTCCAGGACTTCAAGCTGCTTCAGGACAAGAACGTGTTCGAGAACGTGGCGTTCGCGCTGGAGGTCATCGGCAAGCAGAAGCACGTGATCGACCAGCGCGTGCCGGAGATCCTCGAGTACGTCGGCCTTTCCGACAAGCTCAACAACTTCCCTGACGAGCTCTCGGGTGGCGAGCAGCAGCGGGTGTCGATCGCGCGGGCCTGCGTGAACCGCCCGCTCGTGCTCCTCGCGGACGAGCCCACGGGCAACCTGGACCCGAGCACATCGGTCGACATCATGCGTCTGCTCGACAAGGTGAACCGGATCGGCACGACCGTCGTGATGGCCACGCACGACCAGGCGATCGTGGATGCGATGCGTCGCCGCGTGATCGAGCTCGACAAGGGCAAGGTCATCCGCGACCAGGCTCGAGGGGTGTACAGCTAGTGGCACGCTTCGAGTCGCTGTTCCGCGAGACGACCTCGGGCCTGCGCCGCAACGGGCTCGTGGCGTTCGCGGCGATCTCGACGACGTTCATCGCCCTGCTGCTGTTCGGTCTGGCGTTGCTGATCAGCCGCCAGGTGAGCCTCATGATCGAGGCGACCACCGGCAACGTCGAGGTCGCGGTGTACCTCTCCGACCCGGTGAACCCCGACACGGTCGAGGCCCTCACGAACAAGCTCACGGAGCTTCCCGTGGTGGCGAACGTGGAGTACGAGACGAAGCAGGAGGCCTGCGCGCGGTTCAAGGAGCTGTTCGCGAACCAGCAGGCGCTCGTGAACAACGTCGACTGCGATGCGCTCCCGGCCTCCCTCCGGGTGAAGCTCGACGACCCCGAGCACTACGATCAGGTCGCCGCCGTGCTGGAGGGACAGCCGGGCATCCACCGCATCGTGGACCAGAGCCGCTTCCTCGACCGGCTGTTCGCGATCACACGGGTCTTCCGGGTCGGCGTGCTGCTCGTGTCGTTCGTGATGCTCGTGTCCGCGGCCGTGCTCATCGCGAACACGGTGCGGATGGGGCTGTTCGCCCGCCGCAAGGAGATCGGCATCATGAAGCTCGTCGGAGCGACGAACTGGCGCATCCGGTTCCCGTTCCTCATCGAGGGTCTCGTCGAGAGCCTGATCGGCGCGGCCGCCGCGGTGTTCTTCCTCTTCGGCATGAAGGTCGCCTTCGTCAACCCGCTCTACGACACGGTCGAGTTCGTGCCGTGGGTGACGAACGCCGACGTGGTCGCCATCATCCCGTGGCTGCTCGTCGCCGGTGCCCTCGTCGCCGTGTTCGCCAGCCTCGCGGGCATGCGCCGCTTCCTCGACATCTGATCTGGGGCCGGGGCAGATGAGCCCGCAGAAGACCGACAGCCCGGGGCAGAAGACCGTCGTCTCCAACCGCCGAGCGTTCCACGACTACGAGATCCTCGAGCGCTTCGAGGCCGGCATCGTGCTCACGGGCGCCGAGGTGAAGTCGCTCCGCGGCGGCCACGGATCGCTCCGCGAGGCGTTCGCCCGCGTCCGGAACGGGGAGATCTGGATCGAAGGCTTCCACATCCCGCCGTACGAGCAGGCGATGGACAAGACGCGCTGGGACCCGATCCGCACTCGGAAGCTGCTGCTCCACCGCAAGGAGATCGAGCGCTTGATCGGCACGACCACCGAGAAGGGCCTGGCACTCGTGCCGCTCCGCGTCTACTTCACCCATGGGATGGCCAAGCTCGAGCTCGGCCTGGCCCGCGGGAAGCGGCAGTACGACAAGCGCCACGCGATCGCCGAGCGCGAGCACCAGCGCGAGATGGAGCGCGAGCTCGGCCGGCGCCGCTGATCCGTCTGTCGGCGGAGGACCGTATACTTGCTGGACAACCGCATATGGGGGTGTACTGGCTTCGATCTGAGCGGATACCGCGCAGGAGAAGCGGGCCGAGGTCCCCGGATGCCTCGTGAAAAGCCGGGACAACACAAGCGCCGATACTGAATACGCGCTCGCTGCCTAGGTAGCTAGGTAGCCGTCCGCCGCGGGTCGCCTGCGACCGCGGGTCGGGCGTCGTGAGCAGGCTCACGGAGACGGTTCCGCCTGGGGGCCGCCGCCGGACATCGAACCCGGGCTGGCCGAGAGGTGCTCCGCCGGTGGGAGCCTCGAAGCGAGAACCAACCGCCGGCTGCGCCCGGAGAAGTCCTGATCGGTCGCCCAGAGACAGGGGTTCGACCCCCCTCACCTCCACCACTCGAGCGGGATCGCACGGTCCCGCTCGTCTGCTTCACAGCTCCAGGAGTTCGTCGCCGTCAAGGTGTGAGGAGCTCTTCCCGCTGGGCGGTCATCAGCCACGCGTGGATCGACTCCGGCAGTCGACTCTCGTACGAGGCGGGCTCGATCGACAGGACCGTCCACCCTGCCTCGAACGTACCGAGGAGCTCCATCTGGCTCACGCGCCGGGGGCCGCGGCCCCAGTCGTTGCTCTCGCTCCAGCAGAGCAGGAAGAGCTGGCCACGCTCGCGCAGCGCCCTCCACAGGCTCCGCGCGTAGATCGGCCGCTCCTCGTCGGTCAGCGTGTGGAACATGCCGACGTCGAGCGCGGTGTCGAACGGCCTCCCGAGCTCGTCCACCCGGAGCGCGTCCCACACTTCGAAGACGGCGGGGCTCCCGCGCTCCCGCGCTTTCGCCTCGGCGAGCTCGATCGCCCTGGGCGAGAGGTCCACGCCGACGACCGCATGGCCGCGCTCGGCGAGGTAGAGGGCGTGCTCGCCGGTGCCGCACCCGACGTCGAGCACCGAGCCGACCATCCGGCCGGCCTCGGCGAGCTCGACGACCGCGCGCTGCGGTCGGCCGAGGTCCCATGGCGGCGAGCCCTCGTACGCGGTGTCGAAGAAGCTCACGGGGCGCATCCTGCCGCATCGCGCACGTTGCTGCTCATCGGTCCGAGGCGCACACTGAGGCCGAGGAGGTACGAGTGACCGTTCACGTCGCGGACCCGAAACGGGTGGCATCGCTCGTGCTCGTCGTCCTGCTCATCGCCGCAGTGGTGCTGGTCCTGTACGCGCTGACCGGCTCGGAGCCCGTCCCCGTCGGTCGGTCCTGAGCCCTACCAGGTGACCGGCGGCAGGCCGAGGGGATCACTCTCGAACACCCCCGGCCCGTACGCGGACAGGTCCGCGCTCGCCAGGCGCTCCAGGTACGAGGTCGGGAACACGGCCGCGAAGATCGGCTGGTCGAAGCGCTCGCGGTCGATGGCCTCCTCGGGCACGTACGGCCCGATGTTGTCGCCGTAGCGGTAGTCGCGGAGCCAGGCCGCGATCTCCGCATCGGTGATCCCGGTGTCTGCCATCGCGCGGCGCGAGAGGTAGATCTCGGAAGGCACCACGCTCTCGATCAGGCTGAACACGGAGCGGTCGTACCGGCGCTCGAGATCCTCCTGGATCTGGATCGGGTCCAGGCGCACGCCGCCCGAGAGGTTCACCGTCGGGCACTGCCCGTGGTCGGCCGTCACGATGAGAACGTACTCACCTGGCGCGAAGCGCTCCTCGAGGATGCGGGCGACACGTCCGATCTGGCGGTCGGTCTCGAGCAGCGCGAACTTCTGCCGGAGCGACAGGTAGTTGTAGACGTGCCCTGCGTAGTCCGGCGCTTTCACGTTGATGTAGAGCAGGCTCGTGTTCGGTCCCTCGCCGATCGGCTCGGAGTCGAACGTCGCCTCGATGATGTCCCCCTGGTACTCGATGATCGGCGGGGTGCAGCACTGGGCCTTCTTGCCCTTCAGCGTGTACTGGTCGTCCACGCCCGGGTCGGCGTACGCACCCACGAGTTCGTCGAAGCGCTCGATGCCGGGCCACGACCGAGGCATGCGGTAGATGTCCGGGTTCTGGGAGATCCAGCCGCCCCCGCCCGCCTCGTCCCACAGGACCGCGACCGGCTTGTCGCCGAGCGGGCGGTTCCCGCCCCGGCCGAGCATCCCGAGGTGCCAGATCTGGTAGCCGAGCTCGCCGACCCAGGCGCCGTCGCCGGTCGCCCGGTTCCACACCTCGGCGAGCGTCGGCACGAGCAGGAACGAGGGGTCGGCCCTGCCGGGCGTCCCCCAGGCTTTCGTCGGGCGGCCGCCGTACCGCAGGTTGTGGCCGGTGATCCCGTGGGTGCGCGGGAACGCGCCGGTGCCGATCGTCGCGTGGGCGCACGCCGTGACGGCGGGGAAGGTGCCGACGATCGCGTCGCGGTAGTTGGCGCTCGCGCGCATCAGCCGCTTCATCTCGGGCCAGGCGGTCTTCGTCGGGTCGGGGTCGTCCCACTGCTGGAGCACGTTCCAGCCGCCGCCGTCGATGACGAACGTCACGACGACCTTCGGCGGGGTCGTGGGGCGCTCGATGCCGGGGAGCATGCGGCCCTCCGGCGCCGTGAACCCGTCGAAGCCCATCAGGTGCGCGGTCGTCGGCGCCAGGTCGGCGAGCGTCACGCGTTCCGTGCTGTCGGATGGCTCCACGATGCCCGGCGCGTAGACGAACAGTGGGATGCGCTCGAGGTACATCCAGACGGACGCGTGGCTGCTCCGCGGGTCGTCCCTCACGAGCGAGGTCGACTCGTTCTCGTAGTTCGAGGAGTTGTACGGGGCGAGCACGAGCTGCAGGTCGCCCGAGCGCTCGGGATGGAACTGCCGGCGCACGAGCTCGAGGTGGTCGGCGCCGAGGTCTCGCGCCATGGCCTCGAGGTCGGGGTCCGGGTCCGGCCGCATGAGCATCTTCGCGGCGCGCCCCGCGGCAGCGCCAGTCGTCACACCCACGAGCCCGAGCCCGCCGAGGAGCGCGAGGAACCTCCGTCGACCCGGGTCGATCGGATCGTCCGCGGTCCCACGGTTCCTCGCGATCACGAACGCGGTGCCCGCCACGAGCAGTCCCGCCAGTGACCCGGTGATCAGGCTTCCGGTGAACACGACGACGAGCGCGAGCGCGCCGCCGGCGAGGGCGAGCAGCACGAGGGCACGGTTCGAGAGCGGTCGCACGACGACCTATCCTCTCAGAGGCCACCGCGTGCGCGGTCGAGCGCTTTACGCGCGCTTGCGGGGGAGGTCGAGGAACGGGAGCTCGACGACGGCGGCAGGCACCTTGCCGCGTTGGCCCTCGACGCTCCACTCGATCGCGAGGCGTTCACCGGGTGCGGCCATCGAGGGCGGCACCGAGCCGAACGCGACCATCTTCTTGATCGTGATGCCCCACGCCACGCTCGTCGCGCGCCCGACCTGCCGACCCTGCTTGAACAGCGGGACCTGGTCGCGCAGCACGAACGGCGACACCGCCGGCGCGAGGCCGTGCTTCGCGAACATCGCCTCGATGGCGGACCAGTCCACGTGCAGGCCGACGAGTCGGCGCTTCGGGCCGCCCCTCGCCTGCTCCTCCTCGAGCGCGCGCTTGCCGACGAAGTTCTCCTTGCCGAAGTCCACGAGCCGGCCGAGGCCGAGCTCGAAGGGGGAGTAGAACTCGTCGGGAGCGGTGCTCGTCGCGTGGCGGGCGCCGGTGTACTCGGCGTCCATCATGATGAGGCCGGCCTCGACCCGCGCGACGTCGAGCGCGCGGATGCCGATCGGGCGGATCCGGTAGTCCTGCCCGGCCTCCCAGACGGCGTCCCAGACCTCGACGGCGCCGTCGGCCGGCACCCACAGCTCGTAGCCGAGGTCGCCGGTGAACCCGGTGCGCGTGACGTCGATCTGGACGCCCGCGATCTCGGAGCGGCGGTGGCCGAAGTAGCGCACCTCCTTCCAGTCCTGACCGGTCGCCTTCTCGAGCACGTCCCGCGAGAGTGGCCCCTGCAGCCCGAGCCCGGCGACGTCCTCGGAGACGTCCTCGACCTGCACATCCAGGCCGGCCGCGTTCATCCGGAGCCAGCGCAGCGTCTGGTCGGCGGCGGTGAGGAGGAAGCGGTCCTCCTCGATCCGCGCGAGGTTGCCGTCGTCGAGCACTTTGCCGTGCTCGTCGCACCACGGCGAGTAGAGCACGCGTCCGACCGCGAGCTTGCTCACGTCGCGCGTCATGACGCGGTCGAGGAGCCGCGCCGCGTCCGTGCCCGAGATCACGAACTTGTACAGCGGCGAGGTGTCGAACAGCGCGGCCGCCTCGCGGATCGCGTTGTACTCGATGTCGTGGAAGTCGGCGTAGACGGCGGCGGACCAGTACCCCGCCCACTCGCCCCAGGCCATCTTCGTGTTGAGCTCAGACGTGCGCGGGTGGAACGCGGTGCCGACGCTCACGGGAACCTCCTGGCGATCGTCGTCGAGGAACCGTCCGACCCCCAGTATCCATCCGACACAGGCCCCCTGACCTGCCGCGATGGAGGCGCTCGCTGACCTGAGGTCAAGGGCCCCGTGGTCGGCCCGACCGGCCCCATCTAGCATGGCCGAGGCGCGGTTGCGCCGTTCCACGTGAGCGTGCCTTGACCCCCGGTCAAGCGACTGAGGAGGCGAACGGTGACGCAGCGATACGACGTCGTGATCATCGGTGGAGGTCACAACGGGCTCATCGCGGCCGGGTACCTCGCGAAGGCCGGCAAGCGCGTGGTGGTCCTCGAGAAGCGGTACGTGCTGGGCGGCGCCGCGGTGACGGAGGAGGTGGTTCCCGGCTTCCGGTTCAGCGTGATGTCCTACGTCGTCTCGCTCCTCCGGCCCGAGATCATCCGCGAGCTCGAGCTCCCGAAGCACGGCCTGGAGATCCTGCCGCTCGACGGCACGATCACGCCGCTCGAGGACGACTCCCTGTGGCGCGTGAACGACCACGGCAAGAACATCCGCGAGATCCGGCGCTGGAACAAGGCCGATGCGGAGGCCTACGAGGAGTACGGCAAGCTCATGGCCGAGATCGCGCGGTTCGTGAAGCCGTTCCTGTCCATGGTCCCGCCGGACCCGGGCAAGGTGAAGCCGCTCGAGTGGACCTCGGTCGCGAGCTTCGCGAAGGACTTCCACGACCTGCCCGAGCGCATGCAGCACTCCTTCGTGCAGCTCATGACGATGAGCGCGACCGAGTTCCTGCGCCAGTGGTTCACGATCGACCCGCTCATCGCGACGATGTCGGCCTCGGGCATCATCGGGACTTATCAGGGCATCCAGTCTCCCGGCACGGCGTACGTGCTGCTCCACCACTACATGGGGGAGATCGACGGCGCCTTCCGCGCGTGGGGCATCCCGCGCGGCGGGACGGGTGGCATCTCGGAGTCCTGCGGCCGTGCCGCGCAGGCCTTCGGCGCCGAGGTCCGCACCGAGGCGCCCGTTGCCCGCATCGACGTGCGGAACGGGCGCGCGGTCGGTGTCACGCTCGAGTCCGGCGAGGAGATCGCGGCCGACGTCGTGATGTCGAGCGTGGACTCGAACCTCACGTTCCTCAAGCTCATCGAGCCGAGCCACCTCGACGCGTCGTTCCGCGAGGACGTGGGCCGCTACAAGTACCGCGGCTCGAGCGGCAAGGTGAACATCGCGCTCGACGGCCTGCCAGAGCTCGCGTGCAAGCCCGGCGTGGGCGAGTGGCTCCGTGGCGCGATCAGCTTCAGCCCGAGCGTCGACTACATGGAGCAGGCGTACGACGACGCGAAGTACGGGCGCTTCAGCCGCCGCCCGTACGTGGACTGCATCATCCCCACGCTCGTCGACCCCTCCATGGCGCCTCCCGGCAAGCACACGATGTCGTGCTTCGTGCAGTACGCCCCGTACAAGCTCGCGGACGGCAAGGTCTGGGACGACGAGATGCGCACCGCGTTCGGCGAGACCGTCATCGACACGCTCGAGGAGCGGTTCCCGAACATCCGCAGCCTCATCGTCGACAAGCAGGTGCTGAGTCCCTTCGACATGGAGCAGATCACCGGGCTCACCGAGGGCAACATCTTCCAGGGCGAGCTCTCGTTGGAGCAGCTGTTCTTCAACCGGCCGGTCCCGGGATGGGCGCGCTACCGCACGCCGATCAAGGACCTGTGGATGTGCGGCTCCGCCGTGCACCCCGCCGGCGGCATCATGGGCGCGAACGGCCGCATCGCCGCGCTCGAGCTGTTGAAGGAACAGAAGGCCGGCAAGAAGGCGGTGGCGTGATGGCGACCTACGACGCGATCGTCATCGGCGGCGGGCACAATGGCCTGGTCGCCGCCGCGTACCTCGGCAACGCCGGCAAGCGCGTGCTCGTGCTCGAGAAACGCGAGAAGGTTGGCGGGGTCCTCGATACGGTCGAGGTCGCGCCGGGCGTGAAGGCGCCCGGCATCGTGCACACCGTCGGCCGGCTGCGGAAGTCCATCGTCGACGACCTCGGCCTCATCCGCCACGGGCTCGTGCTCATCGAGCCCTTGGTACGGGCGTTCGCGCCGCAGCTCGACGCCCCCGCGATCACGTTGTGGGCCGACCCGCACAAGACCGCGGGCGGCCTCCGCGAGCGGAACAGCGCCGACGCGCAGGCGTACCCGGTGTTCGAGAAGAAGGTGCGATCGCTCTCGAGCTTCCTCGCGCACATCAACGCGGTGACGCCGCCCGACGTGAAGTCGCCGACGTTCGCCGATGCCGTCGCCGGGCTGAAGCTCGGCAAGGCGTTCAAGGGACTCGGTTCGAAGGCCGGTCGCGAGATCACCCGCGCACTCCCGATGGCGCTCGCGGACTTCGTGGCCGAGTCCTTCGAGGACGATGCGCTCCAGGCCGCGATCGCCTCACGCGGCCTGCTCTACACGGCGCAGGCGCCGTGGTCGGCCGGGAGCACGACGAACCTCCTGAACGACTCGGCCGGCAACGAGGGCGGAGCCGCGGGGCAGTCCACGTTCGCGAAGGGCGGCCCGGGCGCGCTCGCCGGGGCCCTCGCCTCGGCCGCGAAGTCCTTCGGCGTCGAGATCCGCACCGGTGCTGAGGTCGTCGCGATCACCACGCGGAACGGCCGCGCGACGGGTGTCGCGCTCGCCGACGGCTCCGAGATCTTGGCGACGCGCGTGGTCTCGGCCGCGGACCCGAAGCACACGCTCGTGGACCTCGTGGACCCGGTCGTGCTCGGGCCGCACCTGCGCTGGCGTGCCGGCAACATCCGCCAGCCCGGCCGGGCCTCGAAGGTGAACCTCGCGCTGTCCGGCTTGCCGAGGTTCAACGGCGCGACCGAGGAGCAGCTGCGCGGCCGCATCGTGATCGGCCCCGGCATCGACTACCTCGAGCACGCGTACGACCACTCGAAGTACGGGCGGATCAGCGAGGAGCCGTTCCTGGAGGCGACGATCCCGTCGCTCTCCGACCCGAGCCTCGCGCCCGAGGGCCAGCACGTGCTGAGCATCGTCGCGCAGTGGACCCCCCGCGACCTCCGCGAGGGCGACTGGGCCGCCGAGCGCGACACCCTGGCCGACCTCGTCGTGAAGACGATGGAGATGTACGCGCCGGGGCTCGGCGACCTCGTCACCGCGCGCCAGGTCATCACGCCGGTGGACCTCGAGACCGAGTACGGCCTCTCGGGCGGGCATGTCCTGCACGCCGAACCGGCCCTGGACTCGTGGTTCGCGTGGCGGCCACTCATCGGGCACGCGCGCTACCGCTTCGGCATCCCAGGGCTGTGGCTCGCCGGCTCGGGAGCGCACCCCGGCGGCGGTGTCACCGGCGCGCCCGGCGCGAACGCGGCCCGCGAGATGCTCGGGAGCGGCAAGAAGCGGTAGCGGCGAGAACGTGTCTCCTTCATCGGGGCCCAGCGACGAGATGAGCCCTCAGCTCACTGCCTTCTTCACCAGCGCGACGATCTTCGCCTCTTCGGCGGCGGTCAACTCCTTCAGCGCGAAGGCGACCGGCCAGAGGGCGCCTTCGTCGAGGTTCGCCGCGTCGCTGAAGCCGAACGACGCGTACCTCGTGTTGAACTTCTGCGCGCTTTGGAAGTAGCAGACGACCTTGCCGTCCTTGGCATACGCGGGCATCCCGTACCAGGTCTTCGGCGAGAGGGCTGGCGCGCTGGCTTTGATGATGGCATGGAGCCGCGTGGCCATGGCGCGTTCCGGGTCCGGCATCTCGGCGATCTTCGCGAGCACGGCGCCTTCCCCGTCCGCCTTGTCCGCGCGCGGGCCGCGGCGCGCTTCCGCCTTCAGCTCTTCGGCTCGCTCCTTCATCGCGGCTCGTTCCTCGTCCGTGAATCCCTGGGACGTCTTGCCGGTCGGGGTGTTGCTCTTGGCGGACTTCTGCGTGGCCTTCTTCGCGGGTTTCCTCTCAGCCATCGCTTCGCACCTCCTCCGGACGGATCAGCGCTGCATGGCGGTCATGCTAGCTGCGGCTCGGTGACCGGGCGCTCCTCGAACCCTGATCGGTCTGGTCACCGACACGTCCTAGTGGAAGCGCACGTCGGCCGAGTCGCAGACCCGGCGGTAGCCGATCTTGCCGTAGATCGAGTTCGAGATCGGGTTCGCGAGGTCGGTGTAGAGGTAGCAGGCGCGGTGGCCTCGGCGCAGGAGCCACCGGCTGAGCTCGGCGACGAGGATCGTCGCGTAGCCCCGCCGGCGGTGCTCGGAGGGCGTGTAGACGGGGCCGACCCGCATGCCGGAGAGCGTCGGGCTCATGTAGCCGCACAGGCTCACCGGCACGCCGCCCTCCTCCCAGAGCCAGTACCCCGCATCGTCGGGGTCGGTCTCGAGGCGTGTGTCGAGCATGCGGTCGAGGAGCCCGGGCTCGCCGGGCGGGCCGCTGGTCGCCTCGTCGGCGAACGCGTAGATCCACCCGAGCAGGAGGTCGCGGTCGGCGAGGCCCGCCGAGCGGGCTCGGCCGGGTGCGGTGGGGACCGGCTCGACCGCGTGGAGCGCGTACACGCCCTGCTCCTGCTCGAGCTCCGTGCCCCGGCCGGTGCGCTCCGTCCAGCGCTCGGCCGCGCGGTGGACGTGCGGGACGTTGCCCACGACGCCCGGCATGTCGAGGTCGTCCTCGGCCACGCCGTCGATGACCGCGCCGAGTGCCGCGGGCGTCAGCGGGTCGGCGATGACCGCGTTGAACGGCGGCGTGCGCGTGGCCGCGGCGAGCGGTCGGCCCTGCTCGACCGCGAGCCATGCCCGGTACACCGAGTACAGACCGGGATGGTCGGAGACGCTCCGGGCGATCCCCAGCATGAGGTTGTGCCGCGCCTCCGCATCGGCGTCCGGCGCGAGGAGCGGCATCGCGCGCTCGAGGAACGTTCTGGCGTCGTCGAACCGCAGGACCTCCATGGCCCGCGATGGTACGCGGGCGTGCGTCAGTCGGCCGCGAACAAGCCCGCGAGGAGTGCGTCGACGCCCTCGCTCGTGCCGGAGGTCGCGGCGACCACCCCGTCGTCGGCTCGATCCGCGTAGGTGGTCTCGGCGCGGAAGTGCGTGCGGACCTCGGGCGGGAGGAACCGCGTGAGCTGGGCGTACCAGTGGCGGTCCTCGCGACCGCCCGAGCGCCGGTGGTAGCGGAGCGGGAACGAGACCTCGAGGTGGTGCCGCGCTCGCGTGAGCGCGACGTAGAACAGGCGGCGCTCCTCCTCGATCTGGTCGTCGTCGCCCGTGGCCATGTCGCTCGGGAACATGCCGTCGGCGGCGTGGATCACGTGCACGGCGTCCCACTCGCCGCCCTTCGCGGAGTGCACGGTCGAGAGCACGAGGTAATCCTCGTCGAGCAGCGGCGGTCCGGCGAGGTCCGAGGTCGAGCTCGGCGGGTCGAGCGTGAGGTCGGTGACGAAGCGCTCGCGAGTGGGGAAGCCGCTCGCGAGCTGCTCGAGCTGCTCGAGGTCGCGGATCCGGGGCTCGGGTGCGTCGGTGCGGCGGCGCAGGATCGGCTCGAGCCACCGGCGGACGCGCTCGAGCTGGACCGACGGCGGGGGAGGCTCGGAGGCCGCGCACGTCCGCACGACCTCGCGGAGCGTGTCGAGCTCGGCCTGCGCGGCGAGCGGCGCCTCGACGGGCTCGCCCTGCGTGAGCCTGCCGAGCGCCGAGCCGTCCTCAATCCCGAGCGAGGCCATCACGCGCCGCGCGGTCGCCGGCCCCACGCCGTCGAGGAGCTGGAGCACGCGGAACCAGCTCACCTCGTCCCGAGGGTTGTCGCAGATCCGCAGCACCGCGAGCGCGTCCTTCACGTGCGCGCTCTCGAGGAACTTCAGGCCCCCGTACTTCACGAACGGGATGTTGCGGCGGGCGAGCTCGACCTCGAGCACGTCGCTGTGGTGCGCGGCGCGGAACAGCACGGCTTGCTCCTTCAGCGCGGTCCCGCGCTCGCGATGCTCGAGCACCGAGCCGCACACCGCGTCCGCCTGGTCGGCGTCGTCGAGGCACGTACGGAGCAGCGGCCGCGAGCCGTCCGTGCGGTCGGTCCACAGGGTCTTCTCGTGCCGCTGAGGGCTGAGCGCGATCACCGCGTTCGAGGCGTCGAGGATCGGCTGGCTCGAGCGGTAGTTGCGCTCGAGCCGCACGATCGTCGTGCCGGGGAACCGCTCGGGGAACTCGAGGATGTTCTTCACCGTCGCCGCGCGGAACCCGTAGATCGCCTGGGCGTCGTCGCCGACCACCGTGAGGCCGCGGCCGTCGGGTTGCATGGCGGCGAGGATGTCGGCCTGGAGCGCGTTCGTGTCCTGGTACTCGTCGACGAGGACGTGCTCGAACATGGCATTCGCGGCGGCGCCGGCCGGCGAGATCGCGAACGCGCGCCAGTACAGGAGCAGATCGTCGTAGTCGAGTGCGTTCCCGGCGCGCTTGCGCTCGGTGTAGGCCTGCACGATCTGCCGGATGCCCTCGAGCTCCTCGGCGCACCACGGGTAGTCGCGCTCGAGCACGTCGCGGAGCTTCTCCTGCGCGTTCACCGTGCGCGAGTAGACGTCGGCGAGCGTCTCCTTGCGCGGGAACCGCCGCTCGCCCTGCCCGAGCCCGAGCTCCCCGCGGATCAGGTCCATGAGGTCGGCGGTGTCCGAGCGGTCGAGGACGGTGAAGTCCGGCGAGAGTCCGAGCGCGCGCCCGTGCAGTCGCAGCAGCCGGTTGCCCATCGCGTGGAACGTGCCGCCCCAGACCCGGCCGACCCCGCGCTCGCCCGTGAGGCGCTCGGCGCGGCGGATCATCTCGCGCGCGGCCCGGCGGGTGAAGGTGAGGAGCAGGATGCGCTTGGGCCGTACGCCGCGATCGACGAGGCTCGCCACCCGGCACGCGAGGGTCCACGTCTTGCCGCTCCCGGCGCCTGCAACGACGAGCAGGGGACCGCCGTCGTGCTCGACCGCCGAAAGCTGGGCGGGGTTCAGGGTCTCGAGCGCATCGAACATGTGTTCGGAGTCTAGGTGGCGGTGCGCCTGCCCGCAAGGAAGCCCATGCCGATATCGGCATGGGCCCGCCGACGGAGGATCATCCCTCGGCGCGAACGACCGTATCCGCGATCGCGTCCGCCCAGCGCTCGATGTCGCTCCAGTCGCGGAAGTCGCCGATCGGGGACTTGGCCGCCTTGATGGCCGTCCGCTCGAGGAGGTTGAGGCGCTTCGGGTCGAGGGCGGCTCGGAACAGATGATGGTCGCGGGCGCCGAGGGCGTCGAGCCGCTGTTGCGTCTTCACCGAGACGGCGAGGTCCATCGGATCGTCGGCGGTCGGGCCGCTGCTGAACAGCCAGAGCGGGATCCCGCGAAGCGCGTCGTCGTGGCGATCGAGGAACGCCGTCGCCTCCTTCATCCACGCGCCGAGGTACACGGCGCTCCCGAGGACGACCGTGTCGTAGCGCTCGAGGCCCTTCACCCCCCGGACCGGTCGCACCTCGGCATCCAGGCCGCGCTCGCGGAGGCGCTCGCCGATCGCCTCGGCGATCCCCTGCGTCGAGCCGTGCTTGCTCGCGTACGTCACGAGAACCGTCATACGTGCCTCACCTCGCCGACACTCGACCACACCGGCACGCGGGTGCCGGGGGTCGGTCGCCCTGAACTCGGCGGGACGACTCGGTGCGGGCCCAAGCGGCTGCAACCCCAGGATGCCACCCGCGATGGCGCGGTCTGGCAGGATGACGCCGCCGGCGGGGAGAGAG
>Ga0214473_10004600_pt1 | contig 16592 bp, 15 predicted proteins | sample RVTome_7_FD_203509 | JGI IMG/M metagenome (GOLD analysis project Ga0214473, IMG submission 203509) | Soil microbial communities from uranium-contaminated site in the Upper Colorado River Basin, Wyoming, United States - RVT98D197 | ecosystem: Environmental > Terrestrial > Soil > Contaminated >... | reverse complement strand
CGAGCCCTTCCTCGGCGACGACATTCCCGGGGTCCCATTGCAGCGCCTTGGTGAACATGTCGCGCGCTTTCGATTGCACGCCCCCCCGGGCATAGAGCGCGCCGAGCTCCGCGTAGTAGTCGCCGTTCGACGGGTCGATCTGCAGCGCCCTGAGGAAATTCTCCTCGGCGTCCTTCTTCCATCGCGGGTTGCGCGCCTGGGCCCGCGCCAGCCAGAAGAAGTACTCGGCCTTGGCCGCGTCCTGGTCGCAGGCATTCTGGAAAAAGCCGATCGCCTCGCCGACCCGGCCCTTTTCAAACTGATCCCTGCCATGCTTGAAGTTCAGGCGCGCCATCTCGTGGCCGTCCATCGTCTTGTCCGGACCCTTGGGGCGCCGCATCGCCTGGTCCTCGTCGAACTTGGCGCGCGTCTCCGCTCCGCTCAGGGTCGCGTAGGCTTCGGTGATGTGGGAGAAGACCTTCTCGGCCTTCTGCTTGAGCTCCTCGCGCACGAATTTGTCGGGGTGGAAACGCTTGGCCAGGGTGTAGTAGGCGCGGCGGATATCGTCGGTCTGGGCGCTGCTGACGACACCCAGCACCTGGTAGAGGTCCTGCTGCCGCATCTGGTCGAACCGCTGCAACATTTCCCCCTCGAGGTCGGCGTCGGCGGTGGGACGTGCGAACCGGGGCGGCGCGGCGGGGCGCGGAGCCGGGCGCAGGGCGTGGCGCGCCGGCGGTTTGCGCGCCGCCGGCGACGCGGCCGCCGGTCGTTTGGCCGGGGCGGCCTGGGTCCCCGGGGCGGCCTGGGCCCCCGGCGCCGCCGCGGCCGCGGGGGCTGCCGGGTGCGGGGCGCCGCCGTTGCCGGGGATCCGCGATGGGGCGACCCCCGGAGGAGACGCCGCCGGACCAGCCGCGACCGGGATCGGCAGGGTGGCGGGCGCGTCGGGAATCTGGATGATGCCGGCGAGCAGCAGTCCACAGAGCGCCCGCACCGTCTCGTCCTCGCCCATCGGGCTGACGACGCAGATCTCCTGGACGGTCGCCTGGCCGTCGACCCGCGACATGGTGAAACCCTCAACCGGCTTCAGGCTGATCTGCTGGTATCCCTCGGGCGGGCGCACCGCCATCTCGACCCGGGCGTCGGGTGACCCGAGACGCTGCCGCATCCAGTCGAGGTTGTTGCAGGATCGCGCCCAGTCGAGCAGGACCTCGGCGGTGTTGAGACCGGCGTCCAGTTGCTCGCGGAACGGCAGCGCCCCTTGCTGGAACTCGAACGTTCCATCACGCATCCCCAGGATGATGCGCATCACGTGGAGGATGTGCTCGCGGGTCAGGGCGGTCAGGGAATCCTGCGACAGATAACCGAGACGTCTCAACGTCGTGCCGAGGAGTTCCTGGCTCTGTTTCGCGGTGGCGGCCTGCCGGAGCTGTTCGTCGCCGATGCCGCCCTGCTGCCGGAAGAGGAGGGTGATGCTCTCGTCGGGGACGTTGCTGGCGGCATACCGGAGGATGACGCCCCCGTCCACGAACAACTGGCGGACGGCCTGGCCTTGCTGGAGACGGAGAACTCCGGCAGCCTGGCGACTGCGGAGTTCCGCCAGCAGATCCAGCGGGCTCTTTTCCGTCAACCGTCCCTGCATCGGCCACGGACTCCAGGAGCGGGCAGATCCCACCCTCCGGGATCCCACCCGGACGAGTCATAAGTTGTGGTCTGGATCCGGTTATTGCAAGTGCCGCAGTTCCAGCGCCCTACCCCAGGCCTCGTAGAGCTCGACCAGGTCCGAACGGATGGCGGTGCGGAAGGCGGTCTCGACATCGGCCCCGCGTCCCATCTCTTCGAGGACGTCGACCAGGCGGTAGAATCCCTCCCGCTCCACCACGAACTCCACGAACGACAGGGCCGCTGGATAGGAAAACTCCCGGCCCCACCTGGATTTGTCGGCGAGGCCCCGGTAGGCCCGCGCCAATGCCTCCCCGGTCCCGGCGCGGGTCGAGAGACCTTCGACCATCTGGGCGATTCCCTCCTGCAGCCAGCGCGGCGCGGTGGACCGGGTCTTCCCGGCGACGAAAGCGTGCGACAGTTCGTGCAGCAGCACCCGCCGGGCCTCGTCATGCAATTGACGCAGCCCGCCGATCGGCACCCGGATCTTCCCATCGTAGAGCCCGGCCACGTTGGCTTCCGCGAGGGTGGCCTCGTGGAACTGGCGCTGCGGATAAACGATGATGACGATCGGCTGGGGCGGGTCGTAGTCGAAGCGACGCGCCAGGTTCCAATACTCCCCCTCCAGGTAGTCGAGGATCGCGGTCTCGAGATCGGCGCCGGTGCGCGCCCCGTCGTACTTCAGCGTGAAGTGGAACGCCTCCGAGCGGCGGTAGCCGTTCTCGACCGACAGTTCCCGTTGCAGTTTCTGGATCCGGTTGCGCAGCGCCGGTTCGGGGCGCAGGGCCTGCGCCTTCTGCCACGCGGCCAGCGCCTCCTCCGGTTTCTCCTGGCTGTAGAACAGCTCGCCCATCAGCGCCAGAAGATCGGGACTCTCGGGATGGTCGAGGATTGCCTGATCGAGCACCACGCGCGCCTGCCGGTCCTGTCCCAGGACCAGGTGGGTCGCCGCCAGTCCCTCCTGGGCATCGTGGTCGTGAGGCGCCAGGCTCAGCGCCTCGCGCAGCGCCGCGAGCGCGTCGTCGTAGCGACGCTCCCGGTAGGCGACGGCCGCCATCTGGTTGAGGAGGGAGACCAGCCGCCGGGTGTTCTGCACCCTGGCCAGCGGGTACTCCCGGATCTGCCGGCGAACCTCCTCGGCCACCCGGGCCAGGTCGCGATCCGGCACCGGCACCGTCCGCCGGGGTTCAGCGGCCTGCGGGGTCCCCGCCGGGGCCGCCGTCCCGCTTCCGCTCCGGCCCGCGGGCGACGGGTCGATCCGGACGACTTCCTGGCGCGGCACGACGATCGTCCCGCCCTTCTGCCGCACCACCAGCAGGTCGTCCTCGTAGCGCCAGTTTTCCGCTTCGATGAAGCCGCCGTTGCGCAGATGAATGGTGTCCGCGAGGAGGGAGGTTCCTGTCCCGGCAGGGAAGAGGATGAACAGCGCGCCGGCGATCGAAGCGAACAGGATCCGGGTCACGCGGGGGAATTTAGTGGCTCGTGGCGAGGGCTGCCAGCGGCACCGGCACGGGCGACGAACCGGACGGACGGATGGCCTCCGGAACCCGGGCTGCCGCCTCCCGGGCCGCATCGCGGCTCTCGTAAACTCCCCAGCAGACCCGGTAGCAGGCCCGACCCTTGAGCGAGTAGGGAACGAAGAACAGCGATCCCCCTTCGCCCGATCGCGTCCGGGCGTTCCTGACCGTCTCCTCGACGCAGGCGACCATCAGTTGCAGCGTCAGCCGCGACGCCGGCTCGGCGGCGGCCAGCTCCTGGAAAGCGAGTGCCGCGCCGGCCACGTCCCCGGCGTCCAGGATCTCGAGCGTCCTCAGGTACCGGCCCCCGTCACGGAACGGCGACGTCGAGCCGCGCGGCGCCTCGTCGGCGACCACTTCGACGGGAGCGGGCGACGGTGCCGGGGCCTCCCCCTGGTCCGCGGGCGGTGGGGTCGGGATCGCGGCCGGACCCTCGGGCGCCGGCGTCGGGGCCGCGGCCTGCCTTGCCGGCGGCGCCTCCGGGACGGCAACCGGCTCGGTGGGACGAGGCTCCGGGACGGCGGCCTGGGACCGGGGCTGCGGCACTGGCTTGGTGACCTGCGCCGGGGGCTGCGGTGTCGGGGTGGTGGCCTGGGCCCGAGGCTCCGGCGGCGGCGCGGGCGCGGCGTCCGCCGCCTCGCCGCCCCGCCGCAGGGCGAGGAAGGCGGCGACCAGGGCGATCGCCACGAGTGTGGCCGAGGCGGTCGCGAGGACCCGCGGCCGCATCCACGATCGCCGCTCCGGCGGAGCGATCTCGCCGTCGAAGGTCATCTCCACCGGTCCGAGGCGGACCCGGTCACCGCTTTCCGGGTCGATCTGCCACGATTCGGTCGCCTCCGGGACGGTCCCGGTGGCGAGCGCGTCGGTCGCCGGCCCCTCCGGAGCCTCGTCGGGCGCGGTGGCGAAGGCCGGCAGCTCCTCCGCGGGGATCGGCGGCGGCTCCGGGGCCGGCGGCGGCTCGGGGGTCACGTCGATCCGCCGCGATCGATCCCGGACGACGACGGGCGCCGGCGCCGCGGGGGGCGTGACCTCGATCTCCACGACCGGTGGCTCGACGGCATCTTCCGGCGGCACCACGCCCCACGCCGGCGGCTGGATCGGGACGGGCGCCGCCGCCTCGTCGATCCCCAGTATCGGGATCGCCGCCTCTTCCTCCGGCGACAACAGCGGTCCGTCTTCGATCGCCGCGTCCATCGCCGCCGTTTCTTCGTCCGGCAGGGGGCCGGGCTCGGGCAGGGGGGCGCCGATCCGTTCCGCCAGCCCGAGCACCTCCAGGGCCAGAACGATCCGGCTGACCGAGAAATCATCCAGGGAGGTCCGACCGCTCAGATCGCGCAGGCTGGAGGAGCCGTCGAGGGATCGCGCCACCCGATCCATCTCCGGGTCGAGCCGGAGAACGTCGAGGGCCGGCCCGAGATCACCGTCCGGCTTGTAGACCGTCTCCATCGATCCGACCTCGCGCAGCACCGTGTCCCGCTCGCTCGCCTGCAGGACGCTGTCGAAGATCAGACGACGGGTCGGCAGACCCAGGGAGGTGACTTCGGGGGGGAGGGATCCAGGCTCGACATCGAAGCGGCCGTGCCTCAGGGTGAAGCAGGTGGCGAGGATCTCCCGCACCTGGCGGCGCGCTCCCTGCAGCAACTCGGTGGGGGAGAGGAACCCGAGCTCGATGAGGGTTTTCCCGAGCGAGCCTCCTTCGACGACCCGTGATTTCGCCAGGTCGAGCTGCGCCGGGGTCAGGCGGTCGTCGCGGATCAGGATGTTCGCCAGTCGGTCCGACTCGGCGTTGCTGGCGGCGGAGGCGATGTCGCCATGGCGGAAGTAGACGACCTTGGTCGTTTCGGCGAGGCCCACCCTCACCGTCCCCTCGAAGCCGGCCCGGTGCAGGGCGGCGATGAGACGGGGGAGGTAGATCTCGGACAGGGATCCGTGCTGCGGCAGGTCCTGCATCAGGATTGTCCGGCGTTGTCGCGCCCGCGTGCGCGGCGGCCGACTCATCATAGGGGGGCCCTTCTGGACTGTCAAGAAATCCATCGTGGCGCAGAAAGTGTGGTGCGGCTTCCGCGGTCCGTCGCCGGTGCTACACTGCCCCACGGCATGATCGAACGGATCTTCGACGCCCTGGTCGTCGGCAGCGGGATCGCCGGGCTGCGCGCCGCCATCGCCATGGCCGCGGCCGGGGCGCGGGTGGCCGTCCTCACGAAGGACGGCCCGACCGACTCCTCGACCGACAAGGCGCAGGGCGGCATCGCCGCGGCGCTCTCCGACGACGATGAAGTGGCCCTGCACTATCAGGACACCATTCTCGCGGGGGATGGACTCTGTCATGAAGGGGCGGCGCAGGTCCTGGTCGAGGAAGGTCCCGGGCGGGCATTGGAACTGATTGACTGGGGCGCCCGCTTCGACCACGAGGGCGCCCGCCTGGCGCTGGCGCGCGAGGGGGCGCACAGCAAACGACGCATCCTGCGCGCGCAGGGGGACTCGACCGGCCGGGAGATCGTCCGGGCGCTGGTCGAAGCGGCGCGCCGCCACGAGTCGATCCTCCTCGTCCCGCACATGTTCTCCGTCGATCTGATCGTCCAGGGGGGCCGCTGCGTCGGGCTGCTCGCCATCGACGAGCGGGACCTGCAGCCGGCGACCTTCCTGGCGCGCGCCGTGGTCCTGGCGACCGGGGGAGCGGGCCAGGTCTATCGCGAGACCACCAATCCGCCCCAGGCGACCGGCGACGGCATCGCCATGGCCTATCGTGCCGGGGCCGAGGTGATGGACCTCGAGTTCGTGCAGTTCCACCCGACGGCGCTGTGTCTCCCCGGTGTGCCGCGCTTTCTCCTGTCGGAGGCGATGCGTGGCGAGGGGGGCCGGCTGGTGAACGCCGCGGGCGAGCGGTTCATGACCGCCGCCGACACGCGCGCCGAACTGGCGCCCCGTGACGTGGTCACCCGCGCCATCGTCGCCGAGATGCGGCGCACCGGCGCGTCGTGCGTCTACCTCGAGATGACGCATCTCGACGGCGACTTCGTGCGCGGGCGGTTCCCGACCATCGCCGCGACCTGCGCCCGGCACGGGCTCGACATCGGGCGCGACCGGATCCCGGTCACCCCCTGCGCCCATTACTTGATGGGCGGGGTGAAGACCGACCTGTGGGGCCGCACTTCGATCCCGGGGCTGTACGCGGCGGGCGAGGTGGCGTGCACCGGGGTGCACGGGGCCAATCGACTGGCCAGCAACTCGCTGCTCGAGGGGCTGGTCTTCGGGGCGCGGGCCGGCGAAGTGGTCCGCGCCGATGGCGGCGTGCCGGCCCCGGCGGGGCTGCCGCTCCAGGGCGCGGACAGGATCCTGGCGGTGCCGGCGGCCCGCGTCGGCGCGACGCTGGAGACCCTGCGCGGCGAGATGTGGGACGACGTCGGGATCCTCCGCGACGGGGCCGGGCTCGGCCGCGCCATCGCCGCCATCCTCGATCTGGAACGGGCGCTCGCGCCGGGTGCCCTGACCCGGGCCGGCCTGGAATCCCGGAACCTGCTGTTCGTCGGCCGGCTGATCGCCGAATCGGCGCTACGCCGCGAGGAGAGCCGGGGGGCCCATTTCCGCACCGATTTCCCGGTCCGGGAACCGGGCCGGGGCCGGCACTCGATCATCGCCCCCGGCGCCCCCGCCCCGGACCTGCCGCGCCTCCCGCTCCCCGAAATGCCCTGAACCGTTTTCCGACGCCTGGATGGATCGGCGGCCGGAGCCACGCCGCGTCCGCCCGTGGTGCTGCGACCGGCCCGGGTGTCCGCCTCCGGACGCCGGCGGGGGCCCCCGGATGGACGCGCCGCGATCGGCGCGGGCCGGCGCGGGGTTGCGCCGCGCATCGTCTTTGCTAGGGGACGCCGATGGGGATGCGGAGGGCCGATCCGGTGCGGCGCCGCGAGGCGCGGCGGAGGACTGCCGCCATGCAGGATCACGAGGCCGATCAGACCTACCTGGTGACGCTCTGGACCTATGGGGGACGATCGCTGTTCGCGGATGCGGAGAACGCCACGCTCTTCTGCCGCGTCCTGACGCACCTGCGCCGGCGTCTCGGCTTCCGCGTCCACGCTTTCGTCCTCCTCCCGGACCGGGCCCGGATGATCCTCGGGAGCGCCGACCGCGACCCGCGCTGGATCCAGCCGGTCGTCCAGCGGCTGAAGCAGCGGTTCGCGCGGGAATACAACGTCCGGGCGCGCCGCCTCGGGCTGGTCTGGCAGGACGCCGAGCAGAGACTGCCGCTGGCGGGGCCGGAGGACATCACCCGGCGGGCCGACCTGCTCCACCGTCTGCCGATCCTCGCCGGGCTTGCCGGCAAGCCGGATCAGTGGCGGTTCTCGAGCGCCAGGGCCTGGTCGGGGACCGGCTCCACCCCGGTTCCGGTCGACGCTCCCGGCGGCGCGCCGCCGCGGGCCACGGCCCGTCCACGGGTCGAACGCGGGCCGGTCCTCAGCGGATGATCTGGAAGGTGCGTTCCCAGCGGGACTTGGTGAACAGGTGCGTGATCTTGGACCAGATCCCCCGGACCCGGTCGGCGACCGAGGTCCTGAGGTAGGCGTCGCGGTCCTCGTCGTAGGACCACCAGATCATGAACGCGCGCCCCTTGATGTGATCGCGCGGCACGAAGCCCCACGACCGGCTGTCGCGGCTGTTGTCGCGATTGTCGCCCATGCAGAAGAGGGCGTTCTCGGGAACGCGCTGCGGCGCGTAGTTGTCCTGCTCGACATAGAGACCGCGCTGCGGGTTGCGGTGCACCTTGTACGGCTCCTCGATCGCCCCGCCGTTGATGTAGACCTGCCGATCGCGGATCTCGATCAGGTCGCCGGGCAGCCCGATCACCCGTTTGATGTAGTCCTTCTCGGGCTCCTCCGGGTACTTGAAGACCACGATGTCGCCGCGGCGCAGGTCGCGGATCGGCAGGAGCGCCTTCTCGATTCGCCCCAGGAGTGGCACGCCGGCGACGATCGGGGCGTAGGCGAACTTGTTCACCATGATGTAATCGCCGACCAGGAGCGTCGGGATCATCGACCCGGTCGGAATCTTCGACTGCTGGAAGACGAAGGTGCGCGCGAACAGGACGAAGATCACGCAGGTGACGATGGTCTCGAAGTAGTCGCGTCCCACGCTCTTGGGCACGTCGGGCGGCGTCATGGCGCGGGCATTATAGAGGCCCGCTCCGGTGCGGGCAACCAGGCAGGACACGGGCCCCAGCCCGCGGGGGCCGTCCGGATTGCGCCGGTCCTACTCGATCCAGATGGAAACGCGGTCGCCGTCGTCGATGATCTCGACGATTTGCCCGGGAGCCAGCGACTCGATCTCCCGGATCAGATCCTCCAGCTCCTTTTCCGGCATCCGGACGGTTTCGGTCCGGCCGTCCGCTTCGATCCGGATCTCGCCGCCGTGCATGCGGGCGTGCAGCGTCCCGGTTGCAACGGCGAAGCGGAGCGCCGCCCGGGCAAGCGAAAAGGGGACATTGACGAGTACGTTCGGTGTCTTCGAGTCGTTCTCGTAGACCCGGATCTTCAGCCACTTCCCCGGCGCCTCGGAGCGCGCGGCAACCTTCTCCGCCGCCGCGGTGCCGGAGGTGGCAAGCATCAATGCAAGAAGACCAACGGCAACCGGGCGGGCAGGGTTCATCGGACCTCCTCCGGGGCCATCCACGACGACCCCGACAAGGGAGTCGAACGCGCCGAAGCCCGGTCAGGTTCCAAAAAAGCAGGCCGGAACGACACCGGACCCGTCCCCGGCGACCGCAGCGCGTGGCGCCTCCGTCGCGGGGGAACTTCAGCCGGACTGTTCTTTAAGGCGACGGACCTGGTTGCTCAGCCGGCGCAGGCGCACCGACACCGTCAGGATGTAGATGGCCAGGATCGCCCAGACGGCGGTGTAGGCGGCGATCAGGAACCGGAAGCCCCGCGCCACGACCGCCGGCTGCGCGGCGGCCGCCTCGGCTGTGAAGCGGGTGACCGGTTCGCCGCTCTGCATCAGCAGGGCGAGCGGTCCGTGGAAAACCGACAGATCGACAGGCGGCATGAGTCGGTCCTCAGGTCCGCGCCGCCGGGAGCGATCCCCGGCGGGCGGCGTGGACCAGCGCCTGCACGTCGTCCTGAAGACGGCCGAGACGGCAGCGCTGGATGATCAGGTACGTGAACAGCAGGACGAAGGTCAGCATGCAGAGCATCAGGGCCCGTTCCATCGTCGGGTCGAGCCCCTGGCCGCCGGTCGCCTTCAGCACCCGGGGGTGCAGTCCCCGCCACCAGGCGACCGACTTGTAGATGATCGGCACGTCCAGCGCGCCGACGATGGCGACCACCGCGCCCCAGCGCGCCGCCTGGTCGGGGTTGTCGGCGCTGCCGCGCAGCACCAGGTAGCCGACGAAAATCAGCCACAGGACCAGCGTGGACGTGAGGCGCGCCTCGCCGGTCCACCAGACTCCCCAGACCGGCCGGGCCCAGATGGGGCCGGAGATCAGGACGATGGAGCAGAAGACGACGGCGAGTTCGGCGCCGGCATGGGCCAGCAGGTCGAAGCGGCGATCGCGTTTCCAGAGGTACAGGGCGCTGGCGCCGGCGCAGACACCGACACCGAGGAAGGCGCAGATGGCGGAGGGGACGTGGAAATAGAAAATCCGCTGCACCACTCCCATGCGGCTTTCGGTGGGGACCACCGCGAACACGACGTAGAGACAGAGCGGCACGAGGACGAGGACGATCACGAAGAGGATCGTCTGCGCCAGGTCGAGGATCCCGCGGCGGGCCGGCATGCGGTGTCGTCTCCAGGTCGAAGGACCGGTCGGTGACGGCGCCGGCCCGGAGGCGGGATTATATCCCCGCCGGGACAGGCGCCTACTCGTCCAGGACGTAGTCGAACAACAGGATGGCGGTGGTCAGGAAAATCAGATCGTAGGCCCCGCTCAGAGCGATCCAGGAGGAGTAGCGATCGAACGGCCGGCCGGCGAGGATGTGGCTCGTCGATCGGACCGCGGAGAGGGCCAGCGGCACGGCCGCCGGGAAGAGCAGGAGAGGCAGCAGCAGCTCGCCGCGACGGGTCTGGGTGGTGATGGCGGCGAACAGGGTCCCGACCGCGGCAAAGCCGAGGGTGTTGAGGACCAGGACGAGCAGCGCGGCGCCGACCCGCGGGCCGAAGGGGAAATTGAACAGGATCACCGTGACCGGCACCAGGACCGCCTCGACCGCCGCCATGAACAGGAAGGTGGCGCAGACCTTTCCGAGGTAGAAGGCGCTGCGGTCGACCGGGGCCATCAGAATGCCCTGGATGCGGTCCTGCTCGCGCTCGATCTGGAACGACCGGCCGAGCGCCAGGACGCCCGAGAAAATGAAGGCGACCCACAGGATTCCGCCACCGAGCGACACGAAGTCGATGATGGTGAAATCGAAGGCGAAATTGAACACCACCAGGACCAGGAGCGCGAAGAACAGCAGGGTGACGATCTGCTCGCGGCTGCGGAGTTCGGTGCGCAGATCCTTGGCGGCGACCAGCAGCACCGTCCGGAAGTAACTCATGGCCGGGCCCCGGGGCCGGCGTCCGGTCGCGCTGCGCCCATGCCCGGGTGGGGCGCGCCGCGGCCCGGCCGGGCCGCGGCGCGGACCAGGGCCTCGAGCTCGGCGGCCGGCAGCGCGGCGGCGGGCCGGTCGGCCAGGATCCCGCCGGCGGCCAGCACCACGACCCGCCGCGCCAGCCGCAGGGCGGCCGGCAGGTCATGCGTGGCGAGGACGCAGGTCCGGCCGCCGTCACGGACGGCGCGCAGGTGGGCCTCGAGCCGGTCGGACCCGTCGGCATCGAGCCCGGTGAACGGCTCGTCGAGCAGCAGGAGATCCGGCCGGTGCAGGAAGGCCCGGGCGATCGCCAGACGCTGCTGCATGCCGCGCGAATAGGTGCGCACCTCATCGTCCCCCCGGCCCTCCAGGCCGATGGCCCGGATCGCCTCGCGCGCCGTCCCCTGCGGATCCTCCAGCCCGTACAGGCGGCCGAAGAAAACCAGGTTCTCCGAGCCGGTCAGGTGGTCGTACAGGAACGTCTGATGCGACAGGAGACCGATACGCCGTCGGAGGCCGGTCCGGTCGCCCCGCCGGGCGTCCTCGCCGAACAGGTGGATCGATCCGGCGTTCGGGCGCACCAGGAGCGCCAGGGTCTTGAGCAGGGTCGATTTGCCGGCGCCGTTCGGCCCGGCCAGCAGGATGAACTCACCGGGCACGATGTCGAGATTCAGACGGTCGAGGGCCGGGACCGGGCCGTAGAGCTTCTCCAGGTCGCGGATCGCGACGGCGGGGCCGGTCAACTGCGGGGGATGGCGAGCCGTGCCTCGAGCGCGTCGATGCGCTGGACGACCTCGAGGGCCTCGCGCGTGTAGCGGTCGGTCATGTCCCGGTAGTCGGCCTCGCTGATCTTGCCGGCGTGAAAGTCGAACTGGACGTCGCGCAGGGTCTCGTAGGTCACGTCCTTGAGGGCGTACAACTCGCGGAGTTCGGCGGCGGCGTCGGGGCCGTCCGTGAGCGGCGCCTTCGCATGCTGCACCAGGGGCGCCAGCAGGTACACCGTGGTGGCGGTCACCAGCAGGATGGCCGCGAGCGTGAGCATCAGTGCGCCTCGTCGATTTCGCGCCGGACCCGTTCCAGGATCCGCCGATCGGCCTCGCTCGGCGGGGCCGTCGATCCCCCCGGCACGGAAGCCAGGCCCGCAGCGCCCCCCGATCCGGCGCCCGCCGCCAGGGGACGGAGACCGGCGGTCTTCCAGCGGCGGATCAGGAGGACCAGGACGGCGCCGGCCACGAACAGCAGGATGAACGGCATCGTCCAGGCGAGCAGGCTGAAGCCCTCCGTCGTGGGGGCCGACCGGATCTTCTCGCCATGCTGCTCGACATAGGCGGCGACCACCTGGCTGGCGGACTCGCCCGCCTCGAGGCGCCGCGCGATGTCGGCGCGGATCTGGTCCGCAGTGCCACAGGAGCAGGCGCGCACCGTCAGGTTGGCGCACCCGCAGTAGCACATGAACTGCTCTTCGATCTGCCGCTGCAGGGCCAGGTCAGACGGCATGCGCTTCCACCGCGGCGAGCCGCGCCTCCACGGTCCGCTTGCGCTCGCGCAGGTCGGGGAGCATCGCGAACCAGGAACCGAGGATCAGGATGGCGCCGCCGATCCAGATCCAGTTGATCAGCGGGTTGAGGTACGCCTTGAAGGTGTACTGGCCGGTCTGCACGTCGGACCCGGTCAGGATGAGATAGAGATCGTCCCGGAGCGTGTAGTGGATCGCCACCTCCGTTGAAGGATCCTGTCCGGCCTTGTAGAAGTTGTGGCCCGGGATCAGCTCCCCGACGCGCTCCTGGTCGTTGTAGACGGCGACCCTGGCCCCTGCGAACTCGTGGTTCGGCGTATCGCGATTGTAGTGATCCTCGAACTTCATCGTGTAGCGGCCCACCGAGAAGCTCTCGCCGCGCTGCAGCGTGGCGGTCGCCTCCTGGCGGAACGCCGTGGACCCGGTGACCCCGATCATGATCAGGATGAACCCGAGGTGGACCACGAACCCGCCGTAGCGCCGCTTGTTGCGGTCAAACAGGCTCACCAGGGCGGCCCCGAACTTCTGGCCGGTGACCTTCTGGCGCGACCGGGCCCCCCACCAGAACTCCATGAGGGTGGTGGCGATGACGAAGGCCGAAAGCGCGAACGCGATGATCGCGTAGATGTCCCGGATCCCGAAGATCAGCAGCGCGGCGACCGTGCCGACCATCGTCATGACCGGCCCCAGGATCTTCTCCACCAGCCGCCGGGGACTCGCCCGGCGCCAGGCAATCACCGGGCAGATGCCGGCGAGCGTGATCAGCCCGAGGGCGATCGGCACCATGACCTCGTTGAAGAACGGCGCGCCGACGGTGATCTTCACGCCCCGCACCGCCTCGGAGAGGATGGGGAAGATGGTCCCCCACAGGACCGCGAAGGCGGCGCCGACCAGAAGCAGGTTATTGAACAGGAAGCTGCTCTCGCGCGACACGAAGGAATCGAGCCGGTGCTCGCTCTTGAGATCGGGCAGGCGGTAGAAGAGCAGGCCGAGCGACACGGTCGTGGCGAGGCCCAGGAAGACCGCGAACACCGGCCCGATCTCCGACTTGGTGAACGAGTGGACGGAGGAGATCACGCCGCTGCGCGTGATGAAGGTTCCCAGGATCGCCAGCAGGAACGACAGGATCACCAGCGCCAGGTTCCAGACCCGCAGCATCTTCTTGCGCTCCTCGATCATCACCGAGTGCAGGAAGGCGGTGCAGGTGAGCCAGGGGATGAGCGAGGCGTTCTCGACCGGGTCCCAGGCCCAGTAGCCGCCCCAGCCCAGCTCCACGTAGGCCCACCAGCCGCCGAGCAGGATGCCGGTGCCGAGGAAGAACCACGCGAAGATCGTCCACCGCCGCGTGGTGCGGAACCAGGTGTCGTTCAGTCGTCCGGTGACCAGCGCCGCCAGCGCGAAGGCGAACGGGATGGTGAGGCCGACGTACCCCAGGTACAGACAGGGGGGGTGGATCGACATGAACGGGTTCTGCAGCTGCGGGTTCATCCCGTTGCCGTCCACCGGCGTGAACGCCAGCCGGACGAAGGGCCGGGCCATGAAATTGACCAGGATCAGGAAGAAGCTCGAGACCACCGACAGCGTCAGCACGACCAGCGGCATGAGCGGCCGGTTGCGCCGGCGGTTGAGGGCGATGATCGTGGCCGCGTAGCCGACGAGAATCAGCAGCCAGAACAGGATCGAACCGGCCTGACCCGCCCAGAGCGCCGCGACCTTGTAGGGGACCGGCAGGGCGCGGTTGGAATACGAGGCGACGTACTCGAGGTCGAACTGGTTGGTGAAGATGCAGTATTCGAGGGCGCCCACCGCGAGGACCACGAGACCGCACACGGCGTAGGCGGCGCGCTCGGCGCTGAGGACCAGCTCGCCGGACCCGGCCCGCCAGCCATTGTACGAGGCGACGATTGCCCAGCCGGAGGCTGCGAGCGCCACGAACAGGCAGAGGGTTCCGAATTCGGCCATCGATCAGCGGGATGCGGGCACGGACGCCCTGAGGCTCACTGCGGGGCCGGGCCCGGGGTGGCGTTCTCCTCGGCCGACTGGTAGTTCCCCGACTCGCGGCTCCCGGCCTCGTACTTCGAGGGACACTTCGCCAGGAGCGTGACGGCCTGGAAGACGCCGTCGGGGCCGAGCGACCCTTCGACGACAACCTCCGCCCCGTCCACGAAGGTGTCGGGGGTTTCCTTCCGGTAAACCACCGCCAGCACCTTCGCGCCATCGGTCATCCGGAAGCGCGCGCCGATGACCTCGGGCCGCTTCTCGATCGACCCCTCGACGACATTGCCGTTGACCCGGAAGTTGTCGCCACGATCCGCTCCGCGGGCCGGGTCGAGAAACTCGCTGACGGTGAGGTAATAGACCAGCGAGCCTTCGCTCTGCAGACCGACGGTGAACAGGATCGCCAGCCCGATGATCAGCAGGCCGGCGACCACGATGACTTTTCTCGATGTGCCCTGGGCCATGGTGGCTCGGATCTCCTTCCCGCCGCGCGCCGGCGACCTCGACGCGGACAGCGATGATAGCCCACGGTCACAGGCCCGTCAACGCACGCGGGTGAGTCAGCCCATAGTGGCGCCGAGAATGTGGCGGACGCCATTTAACCGCTGAACCGTCATGAGGTTGGCCGGAAGCGGCCAAGCGGCGATGCGTTCCGATCCGTAACTGCCGACCCTCGAAGAGGTTGGCTCTGGTCTGCACATCGAAAACCACACTCTCCGCGCCACTATGCTTGACAACCGAGACTTGGGGATTAGATTAGGTGGCAGTCGCTTATATATGTACTTTCGACACTATCAACACTGTTTCACTCGATAGCACATATATAAGTTGTAAGCCTGAAATCCCGAATCCCGCCACACAACCCCATCCCGAGATGCGGGGGCCGAAAGGCCCCCCACCCGCCTTTTCCCCGGCTGCAGCGCGTCTTTGACAGCCCCCATGACGGATGGTAAAGTCCGGAAACTGCCGCCCGCAGACGAGGGGAGATCGCGTGCTGTCCGAGGTCATAGGCCGGCTCGAGAAAGAGTTGAAAGCGCTCGAAAAGGAGTATCGCCAGGATCTCCCCAAGGAGATTCAGAAGGCGCGCGCCCTGGGTGATCTCAGGGAGAACGCCGAGTACAAATCGGCCCTCGAACGCCAGCAGTTCGTCCAGGCTCGCATCGGCCACCTCCAGAAGCAGCTCAAGGAGCTCTCGCTGGTCAATGTCAGCGCGCTGCCGAAGGACCGGGTGGCCCTCGGGTCGGTGGTGACCCTCATCGACGCCGATCAGGGGAAGGAAATCACCTACGAGATCGTCATCCCCGACATGGCGGACTTTTCCAGGGGACTGGTGTCGGTCACTTCGCCGATCGGGCGGGCCCTGACGGGACGCAAGGTGGGGGACGCGGTTTCGGTCCAGATTCCGGCCGGCACCCGCGCCTACGAGATCACCGGACTCAAGACGGTCCACGACAAGGAGAAGTGATGCGGCGCCGGACGGCCCCAGGATGCTGGCCGGGTATTGCGTCGGCCCTCGCGCTCGTGGTCCTGGCGACATGCGCTCCGGCGCATGACGCGCGCGATCTGCTGGCCCAACTCCAGAGCGGCGACGGCGACGCGCGCCAGGACGCCAGGGAGAAGCTCGCCGACATCCTGCAGACCGGCGACTACCAAGTCTTCGAGCGGGGCGCCCGCGAGGCCGACGGGCCGGTGCGGGTGCAGTCGATCCTCTACCTCGCCCGCTTCACGCAGCCGGAGGCGCGCGCGGCGCTGCGCAATCTCCTGAGGATCGAGAATCGCGCGATGATTCCCTACAGCCCGATCCGGATGCGGGTGTCGTCCGAACTGACGGACAGCCGCATCCTCGTCGCGCACCTGATCGCACAGCAGGGCGGCGATCCGAAGGCGGTGGATGACCTACTGACCGGCCAGGAAGCCGCGCCGCCGCCGGAGGTGGTCATCGGGAGCTGTTTCGCCCTCGGGGCGCTCCGTGATCCGCGCGGCGTGCCGTACCTGAAGGCGGCGACGGAGCGCGGCGAGACTGACGTCGTCCGGGCCGCCGTCGAAGCCCTGTCGCGGATCGAAGGGGCGGAGGCGCTCGGAGCCCTCCAGGGACTCTCCGCTCACCCCGCGGTCGAGGTGCGCACCGACCTCCTGCTGGCGCTCGACCTGCGCGGCGATGGCGGGCCCACGGGGATCGTCCGGCGGCTCGCCCTCTCCGACCCCGCCGCGGTGGTGCGATCCCAGGCGGCGCAACAGTTGGCGCGTTCCCCGGCGCCCGAGGCGGTACCGGTGCTGATCGAGATCCTGCGCGATCGCGATCCGGAAGTCAGGGCCGTGGCCCACGAGGCGCTCGTCCGGATCTCCGGCCGAGTCCTGGCG
>Ga0214473_10004599_pt1 | contig 16592 bp, 20 predicted proteins | sample RVTome_7_FD_203509 | JGI IMG/M metagenome (GOLD analysis project Ga0214473, IMG submission 203509) | Soil microbial communities from uranium-contaminated site in the Upper Colorado River Basin, Wyoming, United States - RVT98D197 | ecosystem: Environmental > Terrestrial > Soil > Contaminated >... | reverse complement strand
GGCCCCTGGCGGGCGCGCGCATCATGGGCAGCCTGCACATGACCGTGCAGACCGCCGTCCTGATCGAGACCCTCACCGCCCTGGGCGCCGACGTGCGCTGGGTCTCCTGCAACATCTTCTCGACCCAGGACCACGCGGCGGCGGCCGTGGCCGTGGGCCTCGACGGCACGCTCGAGCACCCGCAGGGCATCCCCGTCTTCGCCTGGAAGGGCGAGACGCTGGAGGAGTACTGGTGGTGCACCCAGGAGGCGCTGCGCTGGCCGGACGGCGGCGGCCCCAGCCTCCTCGTCGACGACGGCGGCGATGCCACCCTGCTGGTGCACAAGGGGGCGCAGTTCGAGAAGGCCGGCAAGGTCCCCGACTTCGATCCGCGGGAGGACCCCGAGGAGTGGGGCGTGGTCCTCGAGCTGCTGCGCCGCGAGCAGCGGGAGCATGCGGGCCGCTGGACCCGGGTGGCCGCGGGCATCCGGGGCGTCTCCGAGGAGACCACCACCGGCGTCCACCGCCTCTACCAGATGGAGAAGGAGGGCACGCTGCTGTTCCCCGCCATCAACGTCAACGACTCGGCCACCAAGAGCAAGTTCGACAACACCTACGGCTGCCGGCACTCGCTCATCGATGGCCTGAACCGCGCCACGGACGTCATGCTCGGCGGCAAGGTGGCCGTGGTCTGCGGCTTCGGCGAGGTGGGCAAGGGCTGCGCCCAGTCCCTGCGCGGCCAGGGCTGCCGGGTCATCGTGACCGAGATCGACCCGATCTGCGCGCTCCAGGCCGTCATGGAGGGCTACCAGGTCACCACCCTGGACGAGGTGCTCGAGACCGCCGACATCTTCGTCACCGCCACGGGCAATTTCCACATCATCTCGGCCGAGGACATGAGCCGGATGAAGGACAAGGCCATCGTCGGCAACATCGGCCACTTCGACAACGAGATCGACATGGCCGGCCTGAAGGCGGTCCCGGGCATCCGCAAGGTCAACATCAAGCCCCAGTACGACGAGTGGATCTTCCCCGACGGCCACTCGATCCTGGTGCTGGCCGAGGGACGCCTCCTCAACCTGGGCTGCGCCACCGGGCACCCGAGCTTCGTCATGTCGGCCTCGTTCACCAACCAGGTGCTGGCCCAGCTCGAGCTGCACCAGCACCACGACCGCTACGAGCGCAAGGTCTACGTCCTGCCCAAGCAGCTCGACGAGGAGGTGGCGCGCCTGCACCTCGACCACCTGGGCGTGAAGCTCACGAAGCTCACCGCCCGGCAGGCCGAGTACATCGGCGTGCCCGTGGACGGCCCCTACAAGGCGGACCACTACCGCTACTGAGGCGGCGCTGCGCGGCCTACACTCGGCGGGCGGAGGCGCGGCGTCCAGTTGCGCCCCGGAGGACGGCATGGCGCGGGACGAGCTGGCCCCCGCGAGGAGCGGGGCGGAGCAGCGGCTGCTGGTGGGGCGGCGCAGCCGCAGCGCGGAGCTGGTCTCCGCCGTGCGCATCTTCCTCGAGTACATGCGCGGCCTGCGCGCGCTCCACTTCGTCGGGCCGTGCGTCACGGTCTTTGGATCCGCCCGCTTCCGCGAGGGGCACCCCTACTACGAGCTGGCGCGCGAGCTGGGCCGCGGCCTGGCCCGCGAGGGCTGGACGGTGATGACCGGCGGCGGGCCGGGCATCATGGAGGCCGCCAACCGCGGCGCCAAGGAGGCCGGCGGCGTATCCGTGGGCTGCAACATCGCGCTGCCCAAGGAGCAGCGGCCCAACGCCTACATGGACCGCTTCGTGCAGTTCGAGCACTTCTTCGTGCGCAAGGTGATGCTCGTCAAGTACTCCCACGCCTTCGTGGTGATGCCCGGGGGCTTCGGGACCTTGGACGAGGTGTTCGAGACCGTCACCCTGATGCAGACGGGCAAGATCGAGTCGTTTCCGATCGTGGCGATGGGCGGCCCGTACTGGCAGCGCCTGCGCGAGTTCATCCGCAACACCATGCTGGCGGAGGGCACCATCGACGAGGTCGACCTCAACTGGGTGAAGCGCACCGAGTCGGTCGAGGAGGCCCTGGCCTGCATCCGGACCGCCTACGAGCACCGCCTCCGGGTGGAGCCGCGCTACCCGCGCCCCGCGCGGGTGCTGGGCGAGTCGAGCCCCTCCAACGGGCCCTTGCGCGGCGGATCCTAGCCTCCGCGCCGGTCAGGCCAGGTACAGCCCGCCGTTCACCGGGAAGACCTGGCCGGTGGCGTAGCCGCCGATCTTCGGGTCGGCGAGGGCGCAGATGAACCAGGCGATCTCCTCGGGCTCGGCGACGCGGCCCACCAGGGTGGCCGCGCCCATGGCCCTGATGCCCGCCTCGCCCACGGCGGCGAGCATGGCCGTGTTCACGGGGCCGGGGGCGATGGCGTTGACGCGGGCGCGGTAGCTGGCGAACTCGCGGGCCGTGGTGCGGGTGGCGGCCTCGATGGCCCCCTTGGCCGCCGTGTAGTCGATCTGGCCGACGTTGCCGTTGCGGGCCGAGACCGACGAGAAGTTGACGATGAAGCGGTTCACGCCGTCGTCGAGCGGCTGGTTGCCGCGCTCCTTGAAGAGGGGATGCCAGTGCTGGGCCGCCACCTCGCGGGTGAACAGGAACGTGCCATGCAGGTGCACCGCCAGCACCGCCTTGAAGTCGTCGTAGGATTTCCTGGGGATCCGCGCATCCCGGGTGATGCCCGCCACGTTCACCACGCCGTTCACCTGCCCGGTGGCCTCGAGGGCCATCCCCACGGCGCGCTGCACCTCCTCCTCCCGGGTCACGTTGGCCGCGGCGACCAGCGGCTCCGGCGCGCCCGCCGCGGCGATCTCCTCCCGCAGGTCGTGGAGGGCCGCCTCCTGGAGGTCCACCAGCACCACCTGGGCGCCGTGGGCCGCCAGGGCGACGGCCACCGCCTTGCCGATGCCCTGGCCCGCCCCCGTGACGATGTGGGTCTCGCCCTGGAAGGCGCCGTCTCGCAGCACGCGCTCCATCACCGACTCCCTCTCGCGCTAGGAGGCCTTGGCGATCACGCCGTCCGCGAAGGCCTTCAGCGCGTCGATCTTCTGCTGGAGGGGCTGGTCCCCCCCCTGGTAGGGGTTGCGGAATCCCACGATCGCGTCGCTCACGCCCTTGTCCTCGAGCCGCCGGATCCCGTCGAGGGTGTAGGCATCGAGGGAGATCACGTGGATCTCGAAGGGTTCCCGCTCGCGCCCGTACTCGCGCAGCAGCTCGCGGAGGCGCGCCAGGGCGGAGTCCAGGTCCGCAGCCTGGCCCCCGCCCGCGTGCATCCAGCCGTCGCCCAGGCGCGCCGCGCGCCGCAGGGCGGCATCGGCGTGCCCCCCGACCAGGATGGGCAGCCTGCGCGCCGGCACCGGGCAGATCTTGATGCTCGGGACGTCGTAGTGGCGCCCGTGGTACTCGAAGAACTCGCCGGTCCAGAGGCCGCGCATGATCTCGATCATCTCGTCCATGCGCCGGCCGCGGGTCTTCCACTCGGTGCCGGTGGCGGCGAAGTCCTCGGGCCAGGGCGAGAGGCCCACGCCGAACCCGAAGCGGTCGTTGCTGATCACGGCCACGGAGGCCGCCTGCTTGGCCACCAGCACGGGGTGGCGGATCGGGAGCTTCACCACGAACGTGGTGAAGCGGATCCGCTCGGTCACCGCGGCCAGGGCCGGGATCAGGGTGAACGGCTCCAGGAAGGGTACCCCTTCCAGGAACCTCCGGTTCCCGTCGTCGGTGTAGGGATACCGCGTGTCGGAGTGCTGCGGGTAGCAGATGCTGTCGGGCACCGTGAACGAGTGCCAGCCGCTCCGGTCCGCCGCCACCGCCAGGGGCAGGTAGTGGCTGGGATCGCACATCGACTCCGCGTAGGTGAAGCGCATGGGGCCTCCCGGACGTGCGAGCCTAGCTCGCGTGGACGGCCGCGACGAGCCACACTACGCTCGCCGCCGATGGATCTCCTCGACGGGGTCGAGGTCGCCTGCTTCGACCTGTTCGACACCCTCGTCCACATCGATACGAGCCGCCTTCCCGTCGTGCGCTGGGACGGCGCCGAGGTGCGCTCCACGATTCCGATCCTCCACGAGCGGCTCTTCGCGGCGCGGGGCGTGTCCCTGGAGCGCCTGGTGGAGGCCATCGGCGCCATGTGGCGGGAGGTGCGCGAGGAGCTGCGCTCCGGGGAGGCCCGCGGCGAAGAACGCTGGCCGGAGATCCCGGCGCTGGAGAAGTACCGCCGCGTGGCCGCGCGCCTGGAGCTGGGCGGCGGTGCGGAGATCGAGGACCTGGTGCGGCGGGTCGCCGAGCTCCACCACGGTGCCCTGGTGGGCGCCGCGGCGGCGGTGGAGGGGGCCGCCGCGGTCCTGGCGCGCGTGCGGGAGCGGGGGCTGCGCACGGCGCTCGTCTCCAACTGGGACCACGCGCCCGCGGCTCCCGCCATGCTGGCCCGGGCCGGGCTGGCGGAGCTCCTGGACCACGTGGTGATCTCCGAGGCCGTGGGCGCGCGCAAGCCCGACCCGCGCATCTTCCGCGCCGCCCTCGACCGCTTCGGCGCGCCGCCCGGCGCCGCGCTGCACGTGGGCGACCTGGCGCGCAGCGACGCCTGGGGCGCCGGGCGACTCGGCTTCCGGACCGTCTGGATCAACCGGAGCGGCGAAGCCTGGCCCGAGGCGGAGCACCCGCCCACCCTGACCGTGGCGCGCCTGGCGGACCTGCTGGGCCATCTCGGCTGACGGGGAGGCGCCCGGCTCGCGGCGTCTGCTACCCAAGGAGCGCTCGTGAAGGCGACGGACGAGGGCGGGAAGCCCGGACGCGAGGAGGAGCGGCGCGCCATGCTGCGCGCCATCGAGGAGGAGGTGCGCGCCACCGCCGCCTGGACGGGGCGCGCGGAGCTGGACCCCCGGGTGCGGGAGGCCTTGGCGCGCGTGCCGCGCCACGCCTTCGTGCCGCCGGGCGAGGAAGCGTACGCCTACTGCAACGTCGCCCGTCCCATCGGCTGCGGGCAGACCATCTCCCAGCCCTACATCGTGGCCATCATGAGCGACCTGGCGTGCATCGGCCCGGACGATACGGTCCTCGAGGTGGGGACCGGCAGCGGCTACCAGGCCGCGATCCTGGCCGAGCTGGCCCGCCGCGTCTACAGCGTCGAGGCGGTGGGGGAGCTGGCGGGCGCGGCGCGGGAGCGGCTGGCCGGGCTCGGATACCGCAACGTGGAGGTGCGCGAGGGCGACGGCTGGGAGGGCTGGCCGGAGCACGCGCCCTTCGACGCGATCCTCGTCACCGCCGCCGCGCCCGAGGTCCCGCCGCCCCTGGTCGAGCAGCTGCGCCCCGGCGGCAGGCTGGTGATGCCCCTGGGCAGGCCCTTCGCCGAGCAGGAGCTCATCGTGCTCGAGAAGCACGGCGACGGGCGCACCACCACCCGCGAGGTGCTGCCCGTGGCCTTCGTTCCCCTGGTGCGCCGGCGGCCCGACGTCTGATCAGGGCCGCGCGCCCGAGAGCTCGCGGGCCAGCTCCGCCTCACGCCCGCGCACCACACGGCGGCCGGCCAGGGGGCCGCGCCGCTCGCTCACCACCGTGCACTGGTCCTCGTGGCCGTCGCGCTCCCAGTAGATGACCACCCAGTCCCGCGTCGTGCCGAGCTCGTGGGCGCGCGCGGTGTTGGAGAAGAGGGCGGTGAACGACCAGCCGTCCCGCTCCACGTGCAGCACCGGCAGCCAGGCGCGGCCCTCCGGGTTGAAGCGGCGCGGCGCGATGCTGGGCAGCCCGCCCGCGGCGGCGCGCCGCCGGTACTCCTCGTCCACGGCCAGCAGCGTGGCCAGGGGAGGGCGCTCCGCCGCCCCGGCGTCGCCCTCGCCCGCGAGCCCGCCGCCCGTCTCCCGCCAGCGCAGGCGCCGGGCGCGCCGCCGCGCGGAGCGGCTCAGGCTGGCGGCCAGGGCGTCGCGGATCCCCCGCGCCCGCCGCGGACCGATGCCGCGCAGCGTCTCGAGCCGCCCGTCGTGGGCGGCCAGCTCGAGCTCCTCCAGGGTCTCCGCGCCCAGCTCGCGGTGGATGCGGGCAGCCAGCTCCTCGCCGATTCCGGGAACGGTGGTGAAGAGGTCCTCGGGCGAGATCTGGCCCTCGAGCCGGTCCAGGAGGCCGAGCCGCAGGTTGTGGGCGTACTCGCCGACCAGCGCGGCGATGCTGCGGCCGATGCCCGGGAGCGCCTCCAGGCCCCGGCTCCCCTCCGCCTCGAGGATCTCCACGGCGGGCCGCTCGAGGGTGCGCAGGGTGTGCGCCGCGCCGCGGTAGGCGCGCACCCGCCAGGGGTCGGCATCCTGCGCCTCGAGCAGGTCGGCCACGCGCTCGAGCACGTCGGCGATCTCGTCGTTGCCCGGACGGGGGCGGGCCATGGCCTCCTCGACCTCAGACGTCCAGGGTGACGCGTGCCTCCCAGCCGCCGGGGACGGCGCGCGCCTCCAGCCCGTGGGCGGTGGCGGCCTTCACCTCGGCGGCCGGCGCGTGACGCCCGCGGCTCAGGCGCTCGCCGGCCAGCTCTGCCTCCAGCGCCAGGGCCTCGCCCCGGACCAGGCGCACCTCCCGCGCGCGCAGGAGCAGCTCCTCGGCGTCGCGCAGGTACACCAGCTCGTTCAGGAAGCGCAGGAGCAGGAGGTCGAGCTCCGGCTCCTCCAGCCGGATGCTCCGGCGCTCCACGTCCCGCACCGTTTCCGGGTCCTCGACGGTGGCCGCCAGCAGCGCCTCCGCGGCCGCGAAGAAGAGATCCTCGGCGCGCGCGCCGCGGGCCACGAAGGTCAGGTCTCCGGTGGCGCCTTCGACGAACTCGAACCGGCCGCGGCCCTCCGCCTCCCCGGCCACCCCTCAGCCCTTCACGTTGCCCACCGGAACCAGGTGGGCCACGCGCCGGGAGATGCCCGCGGCCTCGGTGGCCTCCGCCACCTCGTCCACGCTCTTGTAGGCGAAGCCCGCCTCCTCGGCGAGGCCCCGCAGCGAGGCCGCGCGCACCAGGATCCCGTGGGCCGCCAGGCGGTCCTGGAGCTCCCGGCCCTGCACCAGCTTGCGCGCGCGGGTGCGGCTCATGGTGCGGCCGCTGCCGTGAGCGGTGCTGAAGAAGCTGACCGCGCCGCTGGCGACGCCCGCCAGCAGGTAGGAGCCGGTCTCCATGCTGCCGCCGATGATCACCGGCTGCCCGATCGAGCGGTACTCGGCGGGCAGCTCGGGATGGCCGGGGGGAAAGGCGCGGGTGGCGCCCTTGCGGTGCACCAGGAGCGTGCGCAGGGCGCCCCCCACCCGGTGCTGCTCGACCTTGGCGGTGTTGTGCGCCACGTCGTAGACGGTCTCGATGCCCAGCTCCCCGGCGTCGCGGCCCAGCACGTCCGAGAAGACCTCGCGCACGCGGTGCAGGATCACCTGGCGGTTGGCGAACGACATGTTCGCGGCGCAGCACATGGCCGCGTAGTAGCTGCGGCCCTCCTCCGACTGGAACGGGGCGCAGGCCAGCTCCCGGTCCACGATCGGCAGCTTGAACTTCCCCGGCATCGCCCGTAGGAAGAGGTGGAGGTAGTCGGTGGCCACCTGATGGCCGAACCCGCGGCTCCCGCAGTGGAACATCACCACCACCTGCTCGGGGCGGACCAGGCCGAAGGCCCGGGCGAGGGCTGCGTCGTGCACCCCCTCCGGGTGCAGCACCTGGATCTCCAGGTAGTGGTTTCCCGAGCCCAGGGTGCCGATCTGGTGCAGGCCCCGCGCCAGGGCGCGCTCGCTCACGTGCTCGGGATCCGCGTCGGGGAAGCAGCCGCCGGCCTCGGTCCGCGCCAGGTCGCGCGCGTTGCCGTAGCCGCGCGCCACCGCCCAGCGCGCGCCCTCGCGCAGCATCTCGCGGAACTCGTCGCGGGTGATCCGCACGAAGCCCCGCCCCCCCACGCCGGCGGGCACCCGCTCCGCCAGGGCGTCCACCAGCCTGCGCAGGTGCGGGCGCACCTCCGGCCAGGCGAGCGTGGTGGTGGCCAGGCGCATCCCGCAGTTGATGTCGAAGCCGATGCCGCCGGGCGAGATCACCCCGCTCCGCACGTCCACGGCCGCCACCCCGCCGATGGGGAAGCCGTAGCCCCAGTGGGCGTCGGGCATGCAGAAGCTCGCCTCCACGATGCCCGGCAGCCCGGCCACGTTGGCGGCCTGGCGGAACACCTGGTCGTCCATCTCGGCCACGAGCTTCTCGGTGCCGAAGACCCGCACCGGGACGCGCATCCCGGGCTGGAAGCCCACGGGCAGCTCGTAGGTGGCGGGCGCGATGCGGCGCAGCGCCGAGGGCGCGGCCATGGACGACCTCCTCTAGGAAGCGGAGCGCGCGATCAGCTCGACGAAGCTCGCCTCGGTCACGATGCCGGCGAGGACGTCGTTCTCCATCACGAGAAGGCACCCGATCTTGTGCTTCAGCATGCGCTCTGCCGCCTCGACGATCGGGGCGTCGGGGCCGATGGTGAGCAGGTTCTCGGCGGTCATGACCTCCTTCACCCGCAGCATCTCGAGCATCCTGCGCTGCGCGTGGTCGCCGTAGCCCAGGGCGCTGGCCAGGGCGCCCCGGAAGATGTCGCGCCGGCTCAGGATGCCCGCCACGCGGCCGTCGTCGTCGACCACCGGGAGGTGTCGGATGCGGCCGAGCTGCATGATCTGGTCGGCCAGGGCCAGGGTGTCGTTGCGGTCGATGGTCGCGACCTCGGAATTCATCAGGTCGCGTACGCGCAACGCAGCCAGCTTCGTCACGGGCAGCGCCTCCTCGTTTCCGCAGCCCTCGTTACCACAGGCGCGCCCCGAATGCAGCACGGTGGGGCCTTTCGCCTCATCCGAGCCTGCGCCGGGCTGCGCCCGGCGGCCCGGCCTCCGCTCGGCTGCGCCTCGCTGCGCGCGCGGCCTGCGGCCGCGCTTGCCACCCGAGCCTGCGCCGGGCGAGGCCCCCCGGCCTCAGAGCCTGTGAAGAAATCGCCGAAGTTGAATTTGGGGACGGTCCTCGAATTCAACTTGCGCGCCTCCTCGAGTGGAATCTCCAACGAAATCCGTGCGCAAGTTGAATTCGAGGACCGTCCCCAAATTCAACTTCGGCGATTTCTTCACAGGCTCAGCCGGCCTCCACGTCGGTGGTCACCACGTCGTCGCGCAGCAGGTTCTCGTCGAGGACGGTCTTCTCCTCGTGCTCCATGTCCAGCAGGATCTCGCGCACCAGGCGCGCCAGGTCCCCGGCCAGCTCGGCCCCCGCGCGCTCCTCCGGGCGCAGCCGCCCCATGATCTCGTCGAGCCGCTCCCGCTGGTGGCGGTGCTCGCGATCCAGGCGGGCGGCGCGCTCCTCGCCCCACGCGTCGATGGTCCGCAGCGCCGGCACCAGGGTGCGGTCCTCCAGCTCGAGGTGCTCGAGGAAGCGCTGGCGCAGCGACTCGCCCAGCGAGCGGATCGCCGGGGCGGAAGGCGGGGTCGCGGCCAGGGCCTGCTGGACGTCGGCCAGCAGCCTGCGCAGGGCGGCGTGATCGTCGAGGATGCGCTGGCGGACTTCGCTCGGTCTCACGGGTGGCTCCCTTCGCCGGCGGGGACGCGCTCGGCGTGCACACGCCTGCGTGGTACCGTGGCGCCCGCTCCCGCGCCAATCCCCCAAAAGCGCGGGGCGCGTTCGACCGAGAAGGATGTTTCCTCGGGGCCGGCGGACTGCTACACCAGGGGTCGGCGGGTCCCCGCCAGCCGGGGTGGCGCGAAATGAGGGTTCGGCCGATGGCAAGACGGCTCGGCAAGGGCGCTGCGGTCTTGGGCCTTGCGCTGGCGCTCCTGGCCGGCGCGCCCGCGGCGCGCGGCGACGCGCACGATCCCGAGGAGTCGGGTCACCCCCTGCGGATCGCCGCCTACCTCCTGCACCCGGTCGGGGTGATCGTGGACACCCTGGTCTTCCGACCCGCCCACTGGCTGGTCCATCACGAGCCCCTGCGGACCCTCTTCGGCCACACCGATTAGTCTGCATTCCCTTCGGGGCTCGTTGTTTCCTTCTCCGGATTCCGGTACGATTATTGCATATGGTTCTCCTGCTCCGGAGCGCCGCGCCGCGTGTGAGACGGCTTGCCGGCATCGCGGCGGTGTCGGCCCTCTGGGTGGCGGTCCCCGGGGCCGCTCCGGCCCAGGAGACCGAGCGAGGCTCTGCGCTGCGCCTGGGCGGCATGACCTTCGTCACCTCCCACGGCCAGCTGAACGACGTCGTCCTCAAGGCGGAGCGCGTCTTCCTGCCGCCGCGCTCCGACGTGGCGCAGCTCGAGGTGGTCGAGGTCGTGATGCGCAATCCCGACGCCCGCAGGGAGTCGTTCCAGATGACCTGCGACCGCGGCGACCTGGTCCTGGCGTCGAGCGACTTCCGCGCCGAGGGCAACGTGGAGGGCGTGACCGGCGACGGCAGGCGCTTCTACACCACCTGGGTGGAGTACGACAGCAAGAAGGGCATCGTCTCCACCCAGGCGAAGGTCCGGATCGTCGACGGCGTGCACACGATGCTCGGCCGGGGCTTCCGCTACAACATCCAGGACGGGCGCTTCGTCCTCACGGGCGGCGCGACGGTCCTCCAGGAGTGATGGTGCGCAATCCGCTCTTGCTCTCGACATGCCTGTTGACCCTCTTGCTGGCCACGCCCGCCCGCGCGGCGGCTCCCCAGGACGTCTCGCTCCTGGTGGCGCCCTTCGAGGCGCTGGGGCCCCCGGGCTCGGACATGCCCGACGCGGCGCGCCTCCTGGCGGACCGGCTCGGCACGCGCGGGCTCGGCCGCGTCGTGGGCCCCTCCGAGCTCGGCATCCAGGCCATCGCGGATCCCAGCGAGGAGCAGCTCCGCGCCTGGGGCGAGGCGGCGAAGGTGCCCCTGGTGGTGGTCGGCCGCTCCACGCGCATCGGGCAGCGGGTCAGCCTGGACGTGCGGCTGCGTTCCGCCGACGGGGCCACCGTCGCCACCTACGTGGCCGAGGCTCCGCGCCCCGAGGCCCTGGAAGGCGCCATCGATCGCCTGGCCGGGGAGATCGTGGAGGGGGCGCTGGGAGCGCCGCCGCCGGTCTCGGCGCGGGCCAGCGCGCGCAAGGACGAGGGAGACGCCGAGGGCGACGGCGGTGAGGGCGGCGGCTTCCTGGATCTGGGCGGAGGGGGTGCTCGCAGCGGCCAGCCCATCTCGATCCAGTCCGACGAGCTCGAGGCGATCCAGGACGGAGCCAGCCGGCGTTTCGTGTTCAAGCGCAACGTGCGCCTGAAGCAGGGCGCCATGGTGCTGACCGCCCGGCAGATGGAGGCCTTCTACCCCCCCGGCGCGAGCCAGCCCGAGCGCATGGTGGCGCAGGGCAAGGTGGTGCTCGTCCAGCAGGGCAAGGAGGCCCGCTGCGACGAGGCCACGTTCTGGCGCAAGGACCAGAGGGTGGTCTGCGTCGGCGACCAGGCCCAGCTCCTCCAGAGCGGCGATCGGGTGACCGGCAAGGAGATCGAGTTCTTCCTGGATACCGAGAAGCTGGTCGTGCGCGGCGGCGCCGACGTCTTCCTCGACCAGAAGACCGACGACGCGCCGGGGGACGGCGAGTGAGCGCTGCCACGCTCACTGCGGCGTCGCTCACCAAGCGCTACGGCGGGCGCGAGGTGGTGTCGCAGGTCGACGTGGAGGTGCAGGCCGGCGAGGTGGTGGGGCTGCTCGGTCCCAACGGCGCGGGCAAGACCACCACCTTCGGCATGATGGTGGGCGCGATCCGGCCGGACGCCGGCCGGGTGTTCCTGAGCGGACAGGAGATCACGGACCTGCCCATGTACCGCCGGGCGCGCCTCGGAATCACCTACCTGCCCCAGGAGCCGTCGATCTTCCGCAAGCTCTCGGTGGCCGACAACATCATGGCCATCCTGGAGACGGTGGAGAACGATCCAAGGGTGCGCCGCGAGCGGCTGGGCGAGCTGCTCGCCGAGCTCGGCCTGAGCCACAAGGCCGACCAGCGCGGCGACTCGCTGTCCGGGGGCGAGCGCCGCCGGGTGGAGATCACCCGCGCCCTGGTGCTGGACCCCAAGTTCATGCTCCTCGACGAGCCCTTCTCGGGCATCGACCCCATCGCGGTGATCGACATCCAGAAGATCGTCGAGCAGCTCACGAACCGCGGCATCGGGATCATCGTGACGGACCACAACGTCCGCGAGACGCTCTCGAGCTGCGATCGCGCCTACATCATCAAGGACGGCCAGATCATCCGGCACGGCCCGCCCGAGGACGTGGCGGCGGACCCGCAGGTGCGGGAGATCTACCTGGGGGAGAACTTCCGGCTCCTGTGAGTCCGGAGGTGAAGGTGCGATGGCGCTCGAGCTGAAACAGCAACTCCGCCTGACCCAGCAGCTGGTGATGACGCCCCAGCTCCAGCAGGCGATCAAGTTGCTCCAGCTCTCCCAGCTCGAGCTGGTGGACGTGGTCCAGCAGGAGCTCCAGGAGAACCCGGTCCTGGAGGAGACGAGCGAGGCCGACGAGGATCGCGGCGCCGAGGAGCAGCGCGCCAACGGCGAAGTCCCCCTGGAGACGGAAGCGTCGGGTCCGGAGGAGGCCCGCGCCGAGCCCGCCACCAGCGCCGAGCCCAGCGACGCCCAGAAGATCGACGACATCGACTGGCAGAACTACGTGGACTCCTATCCCCAGACGTCGCCGGCGCCGGTTCGGGACGAGGACGACCGCCGCTCGCTGGAGACCGTCCACAGCCGCCGCGAGACCCTCGCGGATCATCTCGAGTGGCAGCTCCACCTGTCGCCGGTCGAGGACGACGAGCGGCTGGCGGCCCAGTGGATCATCGGCAACCTCGACGAGCACGGCTACCTGAAGAGCGAGCTCGACGAGATCGCCCGCCAGTCCGACGTGCCCCTGGAGGTGGTGGGGCGGGCCCTCGCGACGGTCCAGGCCTTCGACCCCACCGGAGTGGCGGCGCGCGACCTGCGGGAGTGCCTCCTGCTCCAGCTCGCGGCGCTCGGGATCGGGAATTCCCTGGTCCACACGCTGGTGGACCAGCACCTGGACGCGCTCCAGCGACGCGACTTCCGCGGGATTGGCCGGGCGCTGGGGATCACGCTGGAGGAGGTGGCTGCCGCCGCCCGGCTGGTGGGCACCCTCGAGCCGCGTCCCGGCCGGCCCTTCGGCGGCGAGGAGCCCATCTACATCGAGCCCGACATCCACGTCTACAAGGTGGGGGACGACTTCCACATCGTGCTGAACGAGGACGGGCTGCCCAAGCTGCGGGTCAGCAACCTCTATCGCGACGTCCTGACCCGGCGTGACGGAGTCGCCAAGGACACGCGCGACTACGTGCGCGAGAAGATGCGCTCGGCCCTCTGGCTCATCAAGTCCATCCACCAGCGCCAGCGCACCATCTACAAGGTGATGCAGAGCATCGTGAAGCAGCAGCGGGAGTTCTTCGACAGGGGGATCAACTACCTGCGGCCCCTCAACCTCCGGGACGTGGCCGAGGACATCGAGATGCACGAGTCCACGGTGAGCCGGGTCACGACCAACAAGTACGTGAACACCCCGCAGGGGATCTTCGCGCTCAAGTACTTCTTCAATTCCAGCATCAGCCGGTTCGATGGCGAGGCGATCGCCAGCGAGAGCGTCAAGGACAAGATCCGCCGCATCGTCACCAACGAGGATCCGCGACGTCCCCTTTCGGACCAGCGGATCGCCGAGATGTTGAAGGCGAGCAACATCGACATCGCGCGGCGCACCGTGACCAAGTATCGTGAGGCCATGAACGTCCTGTCGTCGACCAAGCGGCGCCAGATCGGATAGGTCCGGGTCCCCATGAAGATCATGGACATCCTCGTCAAGGACGCGCTGGTGCTCAACCTGGCGTCCAAGCAGAAGGCCGACGTGCTCGCCGAGATGGCGCGCGCCCTGGCGGCGGCCGAGGCGGGCATCGACGCCGACGCGCTGCTCGACGTGCTCGAGGAGCGCGAATCCCTCCAGAGCACCGGGATCGGCGAAGGCGTGGCGATCCCGCACGGAAAGCTCCCCGGGCTGCATCGCCTGATCGCGTCCTTCGCGCGCAGCCGCGAGGGAGTGGACTTCGAGTCCATCGACGGGCAGCCCACGCACCTCTTCTTCCTGCTGGTGGTCCCCGAGCACTCGGGGGGACAGCACCTCAAGGCACTCGCTCGCATCTCGCGCTTCTTCCGGGACGCCGCCTTCCGCACCCGGCTCCAGGAGGCCGAGACCGCGGAGGACGTCCATCGCGCGATCGAGGAGGAGGACGCCAAGTTCTAAGCAAGCCCGCCGCAGGCGGGCGCGCAGTGAGCCGAAGGCGAACGGAGTGCGGGCCCCCGCAAGGAGCGGGCGAAAGCGTGCAGACCCAGACGCACGGGGTCCTGATGGAGGTGCTCGGCGTGGGCATCCTCCTGGTGGGGCCCAGCGGCATCGGCAAGAGTGAGTGCGCCCTGGAGCTGGTGACCCGGGGACACCGCCTCGTGGCGGACGACGTGGTGCAGCTTCGCGCCACGCCGGACGGCGTCCTGGGGCGGGCCCCCGAGCGCATCCGCCATTACACGGAGATCCGGGGCATCGGCCTGCTCTTCGTCCCCGACCTCTACGGCCCGGACGCCGTCCGGGAGGAGGGCCGGGTGGACGTGGTCGTGCGGCTGGAGCGCTGGCGCGAGGGCGCCGAGTACGAGCGCGTGGGCCTCGAGCGGGGCACGGAGACGGTCGCCGGCGTCCCGGTCCCGTGCCTGCTCTTGCCGGTGCGCCCGGCCACCAGCATGGCCACGCTGCTGGAGGTGGTGGCCCGGGACCACCGGGCGCGGCGGCGCGGGGACAACGCCGTGAAGCGCCTGGATCGCGTGGGCGAGGGGGCGGGGGGAGCATGAGCCCGGCGGGCTCCCGGGTGATCTTCGTGGGCGGCCTGTCGGGCAGCGGCAAGACCACGGCCATGGCAGCCCTCGAGGACCTCTCCTTCTACTGCGTCGACAACCTCCCCCCGGTGCTGATCGAGCAGTTCGTCGATCTGTGCAGCAAGGCGACCCCTCCCATCCACAAGATCGCCGCAGCCCTGGATGCCCGCGAGCCCTCGTTCCTGGCGGCCTTCCCGGCGGTGGTGGAGGAGCTGCGCGGCCACGGCGCCCAGGTGGAGGTGCTCTTCCTGGACTGCTCGAACGCGACCCTGGTCGACCGCTACCGCGAGACGCGGCGGGTGCACCCCCTCTCCCCGGCGGGCTCGGTGGAGGAGGGCATCGAGACCGAGCGCCGCCTGCTGGGCGACGTGGCCGGGCTCGCCGACCTGGTGATCGACACCTCCCGCCTGAACGTCCACCAGCTCCGGGAGGTCCTGGTGCGCCACGTCTCGGGCGGCATCCGGGAGACGGTGGTGAACCTGGTCTCCTTCGGCTACCGGCACGGGGTGCCGCCCTCGGCGGATCTGCTCTTCGACGTGCGCTTCCTCCCGAACCCCCACTTCGAGCCGGACCTGCGGCCGCTCACGGGAAACGACCCCGGGGTGGCCGAGTACGTGCTCAAGCACCCCCGCTCCGAGGGGCTCCTGGAACGCCTGCGAAGCTTCTTCCGATTCCTCCTGCCCCTCTACGACGACGAGGGGAAGGCGTACCTTACGATCGGGATCGGGTGCACGGGCGGGCGCCATCGCTCGCCGGTCATCGTCAACGTCCTGGCGGCCGAGCTGCGCGCCGCCGGGCGGGAGGTCAACGTGGAGCACCGGGAGCTGGAGCGCGGGCGATGAGCGTCGGCGTCGTGATCGTCACCCACTACCGCCTGGGGGAGGAGTTCCTCCAGGTCCTCGACCTGATCGTCCCGGAGCGCCCGCCCTTCTCGGCCGTCTCCGTCGACCCCAAGCAGCCGGTCGACGAGATGCGCGCGGCCATCGCGGAGGCGATCCGAGCCAGGGACGCCGGCGACGGGGTGCTGGTGCTGACCGACATGTTCGGCGGCACCCCCTCCAACATCAGCCTCTCGTTCCTCCGGGAGCAGCGCGTGGAGGTGGTGACCGGCGTCAACCTGCCCATGCTGATCAAGCTGGCGACCCTGCGGGAGAACAAGCCTCTCGAGGAGCTGGCCCCGTTCATCGCCAGCTACGGACAGCGCAACATCTCGGTCGCCAGCCAGATCCTGCCGGAAGACCGCACGTGAACGGCGTCGAAGAGGTCTGCGGGGAGTTCAGGGTCGCCTACGAGCTGGGCCTCCACGCCCGCCCCGCGGGCCGCTTCGTGACGCTGGCCGGCAAGTTCGAGGCGGAAGTGTGCGTCTCGCGAGGAGACGAATGGGTCAGCGGGACCAGCGTCCTCTCGCTCCTCTCGCTGGCCGCCGCCCACGGCACCCGGCTGCGCATCCGGGCGGTGGGGGTGCAGGCGCAGGAGGCCGTCACCGCCCTCGGGCATCTGCTGGAGCATCCGGAGGCGATTGAATCGGGCTAGGCCTTCCCGTACCCTGGCCACCCGACCGCCGAGGAAGCCGCCATGTCGAAGCGCTCGTTCTTCACGTCCGAGTCGGTCTCCATGGGCCACCCGGACAAGATGTGCGACCAGATCTCCGACGCGATCCTGGACGCGATGCTGGCCCAGGACCGCGGGTCGCGGGTGGCGTGCGAGACCCTCA
>Ga0214473_10004598_pt1 | contig 16592 bp, 13 predicted proteins | sample RVTome_7_FD_203509 | JGI IMG/M metagenome (GOLD analysis project Ga0214473, IMG submission 203509) | Soil microbial communities from uranium-contaminated site in the Upper Colorado River Basin, Wyoming, United States - RVT98D197 | ecosystem: Environmental > Terrestrial > Soil > Contaminated >... | reverse complement strand
TTTTTTTCGGAGAGGTATTTCTTGACGGTCTTAAGCGACTCCGCGCTCCCCAGCCGTCCCAGGCCCTTCAAGGCAGCGACCTTGACCTGGGCCCCAGGGTGGGCCTTCTTCGAGATCCCGAATATATGCTCTTTGAGTATCTGATTGAGGGGTTTTTCCAGAAGCTGGGCCTTTTCGGGCGGGAGCTCAAGCTCCGCCGCTATGTTTATGAGCTGTTCGAGGACGACCTCATCCCCCTCCATTTTTTCAAGTTGGGCCGCAAGGGAATTCAAAAATTCCGGGTGGGTGCTCTTCAAGCCGCCCAGAGAGAACATGGCCTTGCGCCGCACCTCCGGGTTTTCGTCCTTGAGAAACGGGATTAAAAGCTCCTCCCCGCCGCGCCCCATTATTTTTCCTATGCCCTGGAGCGCCTCTTTTCTGATGTTTGGCTCATAGTGCTTCAGGCTCTCTTTAAAAAGCTCCTCCACACCCGGACCCCCTGCCCCCACCGCCGAAAGTATCATGAGGGCGTTCCTCAAATAAAACCATGACTTCTCTTTTTGGAGCCCGGCCATGATGAAGGGGACCGCCTGCGGGCCTTTCCCGATAAGGATGTCAATGGCCTGGCGCCTTGCGAACCTGTTCGGGTTCGTGAGCATATCCGTGAGGGTATAAATGCCGCAGTCGCCGATTTCGGAAAGGAGTTTGAGTATTGCTGCCTGCTCCTCCTTGGGGGCGTTTGCCGCTTTTTTATTCGCCTCGGAAGATATCGCGGGAAAGGCCGGCCTGATTAAATCGGGATTGACCCCGATCTCACCGGCCAGCCCGATTATCCTCGCTGCCCCGGGATATCTACCGAGCGTAAAAAGCCTCGGCACGAAGCTTAAGAGAGTAAATAAGGCCTTGTCTCTTTTTTGGGGTTCCGGCTCGGCGCGGACCTCGTTCAAAAATGCCTCTTCGTTTTGAAGGAAAGTATCAAAGAGCATGCTCCCCAGGGCCCTTTCCCGGACCCTCTCCGGAAGCTCTTGCTCCTTCATGATGCCCGCTTTTGTAAAGAGGTAAAAGACCTCCTCGTCCTCGACCTCTACCGCCATGAGTTTCTCGCAGACCTTTCTCGTTATCCTCCTGAGTTCCTCTGTCCTCAGGAGGACCTCCTCCTGTCCCATCTTTTCATAGGTCTTCTTCAGGGTTTCTATGCCCTTGAGAAGCTCCCTCGAGACGGCGGGCAGGAGCCGCCAGTCGAGGTGCTCGATTATCCCCGCCTCAAACTCTTCGGGGTCGAAATCCGTGAGGTCTTTTTTTATGATGTCAAGGTTCGAAAGCATCTCGGATATCATCACCGGATCGTTCAGGGGTTTGACTATGTCCTCGAAGACCATGCGCCGTATCCCGTGCCTCGCCTCCTCGGTTATGTTCTTGTAAAGGGGGACCATATTGAGGTCCTTCCTGAGCCTCGAAAGCCCATTCTGCACCCTCCAGGGGAGCTTCCTCCCCTTCCCCACGAGGTCCACGTTGAAGACCGTGGAGACCATTATGACCTCGTTCCTTATGAGCTTCATCGTGAAGCGCTCCCGTTCCTCGCCGGGGTCCGCGCCGAAGGCGGGCGATTCGGTCATTATGTTTATGAAATTCTCGAATTCGTCCTTAGTTACGGAGGATTTTACGGCAAAGGAGGAAAGGTTCTTCCTCTCGAAGTACTCGTTGAACTTGGGTATGAAGATATCGCCCATGCTCTTTAGCATAATCCTGCCGAGGGGCGCGGGCTCGTCGAAGACGCCCCCGATGAATATCTCCTGCCTCCCTCCTTCAGGGGCGCTCACGAAGGTAATCTCGGGCCTCCCGGCCAGCATCTTCTGCAATAATTCAAAAAGGCCTTTCCTCGCCTTTTCGGTCTCGGGATGCCCGGAGGTATAGTAGCCGGTCTTGAGGAAAGCTTGTATGAGGGACAGAATGAAGGCGAGGAACTCGGGGTTCTGAAACTCCTCTTTAAGGGGCTTCTCTATACATGCCTCCTCTTGGGGGTATTTTATACCTGAATCGATAGATAAAGGCAATAGAAAAGATAGGCATTGAGCCGCAAAATTCCCCCATTCGGAATCTGCCGAAAATTGGCCCATTTTGAGCCGGTAAACAGTTCATTTTGCACAGGTTTCTTTCAACTTTCAGGAGCAAATTCCTTTTAAATTACATACTTATGTATCTCCCGACCTGAAAGCAAAGCAGGCATACAAATTGCAAGTTAATTTATGGGAGGATTACTTTATGGAAATAGATAAAGAGTCTTCCAGATGGTGGGCGGAATTGGAGACGTTGGAGAAGGACAAGTGGTGCTGTGAGATCGTGAAGCAGATCAACCTTGAATGCATCCAATGCGAAATAAACGATGCCTCCGAGATACACAGGTTGATGTTCAACTACTGCTTCCACTGCGGCAGAAAGTTAAAATAACCCCCTTTTTCTTTCTGCCGCATCCCCCCGATTTGACCCCGAAACGTTTTCTTCAATAAAATATCCAATCACAGCAAATTCATAAGAAGAGGGTGACCTTGGACGCTCTTTTTGCCGCCGCTGGGCAATTCAAGCCGCAGGGAAAGGTTATTCACATCCGGGAATTCGGGAATGGGAACATCAACAGCACATTCCTCGTTACATTTTCATTGGAGAGTGAAAGGGAGGGTGAAAGGGAAAAACATTTTATCCTCCAGCGCGTGAACACCCGGGTTTTTCGCCGGCCGGAACTCGTCATGCAGAACATGCGTGTGGCCACCGGGCATCTACTCCGCCGCCTTGAGCGCGCTCCCTTTATCAGGAAAAAAGGACTCCGCCGATGGGAGGTGCCAATTGTGCTTCTGACGGGAGAGGGCCTTGACCATTGGGTAGACCCCGAAGGCTCTTTCTGGCGCGCCTTGAGCTTTATTGAAGGGGCCCGGACCTTTGACTCCATCAGGGATGCCGGCCACGCAAGGGAAGTCGGCTGTGCGTTGGGCATATTCCATATGCTCTTGGGCGACCTCCCTCCCGAAACGCTCGCCGATACGCTCGAAGGGTTCCATATCACGCCCCGTTACCTCGCCCATTATGAAAAAGTCCTGGCCCAATACGGCGCGCCCAAATCCCCCGAGGCGAATTATTGCCTTCGTTTTGTGAGCGGACGGACAGCCCTCGCGCACATCCTTGAAAAAGCCAAAGCGGAAGGGAGGCTCTTTCTCCGCCCCATCCACGGCGACCCCAAGGTCAATAACATCCTCATAGACACGGCAACGGGGCAAAGCATCGGCATCATAGACCTGGACACGGTGAAACCGGGGCTCCTTCATTACGATATAGGCGACTGTCTCCGCTCGGGCGCAAACCCGATGGGAGAAGATTCGCCCGAATGGGAGAAGGTCCGGTTCGATGCCGACCTCTGCCGGGCCATCCTCGATGGCTATTTCTCCACCGCAGGAGGGTCCCTTACCGCAAACGACTTCGAATACCTCTATGACTCCATGCGCCTCATAGCCTTCGAGCTGGGGCTCAGGTTCTTCACGGACTATCTGGAAGGCAACGTCTACTTCAAGGTCAAAAGCCCGGAGCACAATCTCCTGAGGGCATTGGTCCAGTTCAGGCTCGTGGAAAGCATCGAATCACAGGAAAGGGCTATTCGCGCCATCATAGGAGAGGCCCGGTGAAAACCCAAAGCTTTACGCTAAAAAGGAAAAAATCTCAGTTTATCTTCCACCCCGCTGAATATCATTACCTCCCTGTTTTTTATTTTATTCACCAGGTCCGATGCAATAATTCCTGCGCCGAATCTGGCTTCCTCCTGGAGGCGCGGGTTCGTATCTTCGGATTTAAAATCGTAAGCTATGAACCTTTTATGGTCTTTGGAGTCATAATGAAAATACTGCAAAAGGATCAATTTGTCCCGGGGGTCGACAATCGAGGCGACGCCGTGAATCTCAATGCTGAAGGCCCCGCTGTCTTCGTTCAAAATAACGGACGATACATCAAAGCCCATTATATAATGCTCCCCGTCGGCCACGGCCCGTCCGTTTGTTATAGACCTCTTCCGGGGCGCTTCCGCCTTCTCCATATCCGGCCAGTACGGCATTCCTTCATAAATCTGTTCGGCAAAGGCATCCATTATCAGGTCGCTCACATTGAGCTGAATATATGATATTCCCCCTTCGTATGAAACCCTTTTTGGGGAGGCAGAGGACGCGTCCCATTTCATGGTCAGGATCGCGTCATTTCCGACTACAAGTAGATTGGGGATGCGGGACAGTTCCCTCTCCATCGGAGGCAGAGTTGTACATCCGCCGGTTAAAAGGAAAATGATGATACAGCTAAGAGGTATAAAACGTATGCCCATTTTCAAGTCCCGGCAAAACAGCTTTCTTACGCTCAGATGGCCCCGTTGAACATCGCAACCGGCCCGTTCTTGAATTTATCGACGAGGCCCGATACGATGATTTTCGCGGCGAATTTGGCTTCCTCTTCGAGGTACCGGCCCGTCTCCCTCGATTCAACGTCTCTATTATAAGGTATGGACCTCTTATGTTCCCTCGAGTCGTAATAAAAATTCTGGAGGAAGACCAATTTGCCCATGGGGTCGACAATCGTGGCCACGCCGTAAACCTCGACACAGAAACCGCCGTTGGGCGAAAGGTCCGCGCCCCCTTCGCTTAAGAAAATATACGATACGTCAAAGCCCATTATATAATGCTCCCCGTCGCCCACGGCCCGCCCGTTTACTATGGGGTTCCTCAGGGGCGTCTCCGATTTTTGCATCTTCGGCCAGTAAGGCACTTCCTTACGAATTTGCCCGGTGAACTCATCTACTATCATATCGGCCACATTCGTCTGAATGTTTGTCCTTCTTGCCCTTGATTCATATGCGGCCCCGTTTGAACCTGTCAGGGCCACATTCGTTTTTATGGAAACGGCAGGTTCGTTTCTGACGGCGAGCATATAGGGGATCCGCGACATTTCTTTCTCCGTCGTCAGGGTTGAACAGCCATTGACCGAAAGGAAAACAGCCAAAAAACCGAGGATTATCAAGCCCTTCCCCCGCATTTTAACACCCTCCCTCGCAAAAATTCACCCGTGCAGATCCCCCGAAACCAAGCAAATATAACATAAAAGGGTGGAATATTGAAAAGGATAAAATGAGGGGGGTTAAATCAGTCTATCAACCCATTCCTGATGGGAACTATGCGAAGGTTCTTGAGAAATGCGCGGGCTCATAGGTGGTTGCCGCAATATGGATCGCACCTCAAAATAAATTTTCTTGGTTCTGATCTATTTCCTTAGCGGATAATCCTGCTTTAACCCCTTTCAAATTTATAATCGTGTGAATATCAAGTTTCGTTTTTTCTTTAACATAGCCCGCTCGTAAGGCATCAAAAAAGATTATATTCCAGTTTTCATTTTCAAAGTGGTCTCTGAAAAGAGGAGAGGTCATTTTATTTTTAAACTGTGCTTCTCTTTCCTCCGGTAAAATCATAAATTTTTCGACCTCTGCACTCACATTTGAGCCTCTCATTAATGCACTCATCATGCTTGTGGTAGATTCGACCTCAAACACAGATCTTACCTGATTCCCTTTTATCCATAAGAGATCGATATCCTCTACTACTTTCTCATTTTTAGCATTATCGACCTTCAATTTATTTAAAGTTTTGTATTCTAATAATTTTTTTCCTTGAGAGATAAGGCTGTGATCTTTCTCTCTTTGTTCCCTCTTCCCAATCCAAATATCACAGCCTTGTTTTTTGCCAATTTGAGCCAGTATTGCTATCATTTCACTGTGCTGGCTTATTCTCTGCTGTATTTCCGATTTTAACAGCCAATAGCCTCCGGCTACCTGTCGGGCATAAATCTTTAAGGCATCAAGTATGCTTGTGCTGTCAGATGTAAGGGAGTTGGGAAATTCCGTACTGACTGCATCCCATGCTTCCGTAAATGTAACTTTTCCCCTCTGATGCAGCTTTCTATATACAGTCTGCTCCACTCTTTCAGTCAGTGGTATTTCATTTAATCGCGGAACAATTGAAGTATCTTTGAACCACCATAATTTCCCTTCTGCTCCCCCGATTTTGGTGGGCAACAGAATAAATTCCTTATCAAGGTGATTCCTTAAAACTGTATTGACATCAAGGCCTGTATGAAGACTGGAAAAGTAACCATGTTTTGCAAGAACAGGGTCAATATAATTGATAATGATTGTATAAGGCGTTGGCTCCGCTCTTTCCGCTAAAAGGGCTATAGTAGTTTGAACTACGATTTTCTCAAACCTTATCTCGTCAATTTCTTTTGGAGTCGCAGCAATCTCCGCTATTTCCGGTTTATAAAAACGTAAATAAAAATCTCCCTGAGCCGATCCAAAAGGTTGAAGCAAGGATTTAGCAGACAATTGTCCCAAAGGCTGATGATGAATTTTCTGAAACTCAAATCCTGAAAAAACGCCAGCCCTTATTGTTGCATTACGAACCTTAAATGTTGGATTATGAAATGTTAATGTGAGATAATTTCCGGGCTTAAGTACTTTAAACATGCCTTGAAAGCTATTTTTAAGCAGCGCATAATAAGTATCAAAATTCTTTTGCTGTCGGTCATTCCTAATAATCTCATCCGATATTAATTTCTGAAGATAATTTTCTCCGTCCATTTTGAGCCATGAAATCCACATATAAGAAAGCTCGCCATACTGAATTGAAGCATCATAAGGTGGATCGGTAAAAATATAATCTATGGTACTTTCCGGTAGTTCTTTCATTAAATCAAGGCACGAGCCATTATAAATATAAATATCCGCCTTCCCGGAAATTACCTGTTCAAAAGATGTGCCTACCTTAGTATTTATGAAATATTTATTGGAATCACTTTTTGCTCTTAAAAGCCCCTGATTCCCCTTAATTGCGCTTTCAAATTTGTTCCAAACATTTTGTTCCATAAAATTAGATGCAGACCAATAACTATGTTGAGTCCATGTTGAGCTAAACGGTGTCTGATGACTGCCAGCAGTAGCGCTGATAGCAGGAACCATCTTTGAACATAAATGAATCATTGATGAGAAGCCGATTTTTAAAAAATCTCTCAAATCCTTGCTGGGCTCTTCTGTTATCGCTTCATTTAGCCAGGACAGTGCTTGCAGGTTGCGTTTTGTAAAGCATTCGTCAATTGACTCATACTGCTCCTTTTTCATAAAAGGTCTGCCATCTGGATAATAAAGCCTATTATTCGGATACCACTCTTTTATTTTCGATGATTCGATCTTTTTAAGTAGTTTTTCATCATATCTATCAGTCTTGCAATCAGCACGGCAAGTCCGTTTACATTTGGGGCATTCCTGATATCTGATTTCCGTACATTTATTGTTTTCCCATATTGCACAGGTAAATGGGAATTCTGAACCGCAGTGCCTGCATTTCGTAAGATAGAGATCTTCGATCTTACTTTTAACTTTTTCCTCAACTCGCTCGAAGGCCTCATAAAATTTAACGTCATTAACAGGTTTAATAGTTAATCTGGTAATCTCAGTTGCAATTGGATTCAGATCGCATATAATTGCCTTTCTATTATTTTTTAAAGCCTCCATTGCGGTGATACCGCTTCCTGCAAAGGGATCGAAGACAATGCCGCCTTCCGGGCAATAAGTCTTAATGTACTCGGCAACCACATTCCACGTCTTTCTTGCCCAGTATTTATGCCATACATACATAGGGGTGTGGGCAAGAGGTGGAATTTGCCTGTTGAGGTGGTGGATTTCAGGGCCCCCGAATTCAGATATGACGAATTCTTTATTGGTTCCGCGTAGTCTACTCTTTTTCAAGAGCTTTGATTATCCTTCTTGAGATTTCAAAAGCAGCCGCAATCCGAGCAATTTTTACATCCTTAAGGCCTTTTATTTTCGCAAGATCTTTGAGCTTTTTACCCATAAGCCCTGCAATGGAATAATAATTATCCAGTAATTCTTTTGCGATACCCTGAGCAGATTTGTCTTTGTATCCCGTCCCAATAAGTATTGCGAGGAGTTCTTCATCGGTCAACTCGGCTGGCCCAAGTTCAAGCAGTTTACCTCCTGGATGATTCCACTTATCCATAAGTGCATTCTATTATTCATGGAGAAGATGCCTGTAGTCAATCATCAGAGGAGAAATATCCAGTTCTTTTAATGTGTTTACGTCTAAAAAAGAATTCTGGGATAGAAGAGTAAATCCAGCTTGCTTTTAGATGCCGGACATCGAAAAAGTGACACGCGTCATATGGACGGCGGCCGTGCCGATGATTTATGCTTCTCCAAGCGCGCAGAGCGAGAGCGCGTGCCTATAAGTTTTAAGGGAGAAAAAGGTGCCAATAAACCGAATTTTCAATCGCGATTTGCAAGTCCTCGTAAAAACATACCTTTTCCCCCTTAGTGTGAACATGGCAAAAAAGAAGGATTTTTTTCTGTCGCGCTATTTGAGGGCAATGTTCAATCTTCAAGCGAGTTTGAACATGAAAGCGCCGCAAGTGCCCGGAAAAATAGGAAAATCCGGATGGGGGTTGAACGCCAAAAAAAAACGCGCGCACGCACGCGCGGAAGCGTATGTATATATGCCCTTACACGTTATCCAGTATATGCCCCAACTTGCTCTTCTTGGCCTGGAGGTAGAGGATATTTTTTTCGTGGGGCTTGGTGAGTACGGGGACCCTCTCGGCCACGCTCAAGCCGTACCCTTCGAGGCCGATTATCTTCTTGGGGTTATTGGTCATGAGGCGCATCTTTCTTACGCCCAAGTCAACAAGGATCTGCGCCCCGATCCCGTAATCCCTTAAGTCGGGCTTGAAGCCCAGTTTGAGGTTGGCCTCCACCGTATCGAGCCCCTTTTCCTGGAGCTCATAGGCCTCAAGCTTCTTGGCAAGCCCTATGCCCCTCCCCTCCTGCTTCATATAAAGGAGGATGCCTTTTCCCTCCGCCTCGATCATGCGGAGGGCGGCATGCAATTGTTCGCCGCAGTCGCAGCGCTTGGAGCCGAAGACATCCCCGGTGAGGCACTCCGAATGCACCCTCACGAGGACGCTGTCCGTAGTCTTTATCTCCCCTTTGATGATGGCCAGATGCACGGAGTCGTCCACAAAGTTCCCGTAAGCTATGGCCCTGAAGTCGCCCAATTCGGTGGGGAGTTTCACGTCGGCTATCCTCCTCACGAGGCGCTCGGTCCGCATCCGGTAGTTTATGAGGTCTTTTACGGTGACCACCTTCACGCCGTGCCCTCTGGAGAACTCCATGAGCTCGGGCACCCGCGCCATCGTGCCGTCCTCGCTCATTATCTCGCATATGACGCCGGCGGGATAAAGCCCTGCAAGCCTTGCCAGGTCCACGGAGCCCTCGGTCTGCCCCGCGCGCTGGAGCACACCGCCGGGCTTGGCCCGGAGGGGGAACACATGTCCGGGGCGCGCCAGGTCTTCGGCCCTCGTCCTGGGGTCAATGGCCGTTTTTATGGTGTGCGCCCTGTCGTAGGCGGATATGCCGGTCGTTACTCCCCGTTTGGCCTCGATGGATACGGTGAAGGCAGTGCCGAAGGAGGACGTGTTCACGTCCGTCATCATGGGGAGCTTTAGCTCATCGACTTTTTCCCGCGTCAGGGAGAGGCAGATAAGGCCCCTTCCGTATTTGGACATGAAGTTTATGGCCTCGGGGGTGACCTTCTCGGCCGCCATGCAGAGGTCCCCCTCGTTCTCCCGGTCCTCGTCGTCAACGAGGATGACCATCCGGCCCGCGGTTATGTCTTCTATGGCCTCTTCGATGGTGTTGAACCTGTATTTCCTTGTGGTCATCTCTTATTCCTTTATAAAACCCGCGTCGAGAAGGTTTTTCCTTTTGAGCCCCTCGCTCCCGGATTTCATCTTTCCCACGAACTTCGCCACATATTTACCTATTATATCAGCCTCGAGGTTAACGGTGGAAGAGACGCCCTTCATGCCGATGGTCGTGACTGCCGCCGTGTGCGGGATTATGACCACGGTGAAGGCGTCCTGGAGGACATCCACCACGGTCAAGCTTATGCCGTCCACCGCCACGGAGCCTTTTTCCACAAGGAAATCAAGCACCTGGGGAGGCGCCTCTATCTCTATCTTAAAGCCTTCACCCTCTTTCTTCTTTCCCCGTATCCTGCCCACGGCGTCCACATGGCCGGAGACCAAATGTCCCCCGAGGGGATCCTGCGCCTTCAAGGCGGGCTCCAGGTTGACCCTGTCGCCGGGCCTCAAGGCCCCCAGGTTGGTGCTTTTAAGCGTTTCGTCCGAGAGGTCGAACCGGAGCGTATCCCCCTTCTTTTCCACCACGGTGAGGCACACCCCGTTTATGGCGATGCTGTCTCCGGTCCGGGCCGGGCCGGAAAGAAGGCGGGACTTTACGGCAAGGCGCGCGCCGGGGGTTTTTCTCTGAAGGGAAACCGCTTCCCCAAGCTCCTGAATGATCCCCGTAAACATCAGGGCAGGTCCGTGTCGAAGGAGAACTTGAGTTTGCGCCTGTACTTGTTCAAGATGTTTACTTCCTCGAACCAGCTTGCCCGGGCCCTGAAGCCCTCGCTCTCTCCCTCCACTAAGAGGTCTTTGGACTTAAGCGGCACCTTCTGCTTCTTTGCCTTATCAAGTATTTGCTCCTTGAGCTTGTCCGCGCCCTGGAGTTCGAACCGTATCATGTCGCGCACATCGGACTCAAAGAGATATGCTTTGTAGTAGGGCTGTCCGAACATTATTCCCGTATATATGGCAAGGGCCACGGCGGATATGCATATGAGGGCCTTTAGGGAGCTACACATCGTTATGCACGAGGCGGCCTATCCGGTTTATGAACCAAGTGGCCCATGCGGCCAAGGCGCGGGAACGTCCGCTCGCCATCCCAGGACCAGTAGATTATAAGGGCCTTCCCCTTTATCTCGTTCAGGTCCACAAAGCCCCAGTAACGGCTGTCATAGCTCTGGTCCCTGTTGTCGCCCATGACGAAATACTTGCCCTCTGGGACCACTATCGGGCCGAAATTATCACGGGGCTCGTACCCCGGAGGCTTGATATTGTTCTCCACATGCACGGCATAGGGCTCGCTCACGGCCTTGCCGTTCCGGTAGAGCACCTTGTCTTTTTCCATTATCGTGTCCCCCTCGACCCCGACCACCCGTTTTATGAAGTCCCGCTTCGGGTCCTCGGGATATTTGAACACTATAATATCCCCGCGCTCGGGCGTATGCAGGACGAGCACCTTCTCCTTTTTGAAGGGCAGCCTGATCCCGTAGATGAACTTGTTCACAAGGATATGGTCCCCTATGAGGAGGGTGGGCTTCATCGAGCCCGAGGGTATTTTAAAGGCCTGCACGACAAAGGCCCTGATTATCAGGGCCAGTATGAGGGCGGTTACTATCGCCTCGGTGTATTCCCAGAGTATCCTTTTAGCGCTCTTTTTGGTCTTCTTGTCAGTCATCAGTTTTGTATTCTAATTTATTTATCCTCAAGTTGTAAAACCGCCAGGAAGGCCTCCTGCGGTATCTCTACCCGCCCGACCTGCTTCATCCTCCTCTTGCCTTCTTTCTGTTTTTCGAGGAGCTTCCTTTTGCGCGTGATGTCGCCGCCGTAGCACTTTGCGAGCACGTCTTTCCTCAAGGCCTTCACGGTCTCGCGGCTTATTATGCGGCTCCCGACGGCTGCCTGGATGGCCACGTCAAAGAGCTGGCGCGGGATCACCTGCCGGAGCTTCGCAACCACCTGCTTCGCCCTGAAATAGGCCTTGTCCGTAGGCACAATTATCGAAAGGGCGTCCACGGCTTCCCCGTTCAGGAGGATGTCGACGCGCACAAGCTCCCCCTCCCTGTAGCCTATGAACTCGTAATCCAGAGAGGCATAACCCTTCGTCATGGACTTCAATTTGTCGAAGAAGTCCCAGAGTATCTCGTTCATGGGGAGTTCGTATGTGAGCATGATCCTGTCCTTGCCCACGTATTCGAAATTCTTCTGCACGCCCCTCCGGGACTGGCAGAGGTCGAAAGTGGCCCCCAGGAACTGCTGTGGGACGAATATTATCGCCTTCACAAAAGGCTCTTCCACCTTGATAAATTTTGAACTCCACTTGGAAGGGCTGTCTATGTAGTGCTCGTCCCCATTGGCGTCTATCGCCCTGTAAATGACCGTGGGCGTGGTGCTTATGAGCGAGAGGCCGAACTCGCGCTCAAGCCTCTCCTGTATGATTTCGAGGTGCAAAAGCCCCAGAAATCCACACCTGAAACCAAAGCCCAACGCCTCGGAGCTTTCCTGTTCATATGTAAATGAGGCATCGTTCAGCTTTAGTTTCTCAAGGGCGATCTTCAGGGCCTCGTACTGGTTGGGCTCCGTGGGGTAGAGCCCGCAATAGACCATCGGGCGGGACTCCCTGTAACCGGGAAGGGGCTTTACCGCCGGGTTTTCGGCATCCGTGATCGTGTCGCCCACGCGGGTGTCCCCTACGGTCTTCATCCCCGCGATTATATAGCCCACGTCGCCCGCGCCCAGCATGTCCGTCTTCAACTGCTTGGGCGTGAACACGCCCACTTCGTCAACGAGGAAATCCTTTCCCGCGCGCATGAGCCTTATCTTCATCCCGGCCCTGACTGTGCCGTCAAATACCCTCACGAGCGTTATAACCCCCCTGTACGAGTCGAACCAGGAATCGAATATGAGGGCGCGGAGAGGGGCATCGTCATTCCCACCGGGCGGAGGGACCTTCCTGACTATCGCTTCAAGAATTTCTTTTGTGCCTATGCCTTCCTTTGCGCTCGCCAGTATCGCCTCCGAGACGTCTATGGGGATGGTCTCCGAGACCTGTTCCTTTACCTTTTCGGGCTCGGCCTGGGGGAGGTCTATCTTATTCAAGACCGGCACAATCTCCAGGTCGTTCTCGAGGGCCAGATAGGCATTGGCGATCGTCTGGGCCTCCACCCCCTGGGTGGCGTCGATGATGAGGAGCGCCCCTTCGCACGAGGCGAGGCTCCGCGAGACCTCATAAGAGAAGTCCACATGGCCGGGGGTGTCAATAAGATTGAGCATGTATTCCTTGCCGTCATCGGCCCGGTAACTGAGCCTCACGGCATGGGCCTTTATCGTAATCCCCCGCTCGCGCTCAAGGTCCATCGAATCGAGCACCTGGGCCATCATCTCCCTCTCGGAGAGCGCGCCCGTGTATTCGAGGAGCCTGTCGGCTATCGTGGACTTCCCGTGGTCTATGTGGGCAATTATCGAAAAGTTGCGTATATTTTTAGACATCTTTTTATTTTGACATTTTTAGATAAATTATTAATACCTGTAAAAGTAATACAATAACGAATGCTGTCATTCCCGCAAGCGGAGCGCGTCGGGAATCTTTCTTGGCGGATGGGAAGGATTCCGGACAAGCCGGAATGACATACAACAAAGTCATTGCATTATTACCAGAAGCTGATGGATAAAAACCGAAGCGCCCTTCAGGACTGGAAGACAAGGCTTGCCGCCCCGACTATCCCGGCCTCTTCGCCGAGTACGGCGGGGATAATGCTCACCTTTTGGAACAGGCTCTTGAAGGCGCGCTTCCCTGCCTCCCTGATGGCCTCCTCAATATAGATATTCCAGGCCCCGAGAAGCCCTCCCGAGAGTATGACGGCATCGGGGCTCATTATGTTGATAACGTTTGCTATCCCCACGCCCAAATATTTCCCGGCATTTTTGAGCACTTCCCTCGAAAGGTTGTCCCCCTCCATGGCAGCCTTGTAAACGTCTTCGGTCGTGACGCGATAGATATTGCCCTGGGTCAGCTCCCTCAAGGAACTCTCGGCCCCGCCCTCCAGCGCCCGGGTGGCGGCGCCTATAATGGCCCGGGCGGAGCAATAAAGCTCAAGGCAGCCGATATTGCCGCAGAAACATTTCTCGCCGTCCGCCGCGATGCTCATATGCCCTATCTCGGCCGCCACGGCAAGGAGTTTCCCCTTGTAAATTATGCCCCCTCCAACACCCGTTCCGAGGGTGAGCATGACGAAACTCTGATAATCCTTTCCGGCCCCCATGGTGGCCTCTCCCAGGGCGGCGGCGTTGGCGTCGTTTTCCACATAGAGCGGCAAGCGAAGACCCAGTTCCTTGAAGTTCATCCCGTTTATCTGCGGCAGGTTGGGGGAGACGATGACCTTCTTTTCCTTGCGGTCGACAACGCCCGCCACCCCGATGCCCACGCCCTCCACTTCGGGGGTAATGAGGGTCTGTATAGCTTTTTTAAGGCTCTCGAAAATGTCTCCCGTCGAGGGCTCCTTTATCTTTTTCAGGACCTCGCCCTTTCTCGAGACGAGCGCAACCCTCAGGTTTGTCCCTCCAAGATCAACTCCTATGGAATATGGCTTCGGCATGAATTTCCCGGATAAAACAGAATAATATTCTAACAGATGCTTCTTTATGAGTAAAGGAGAGCGCGCCTTCTGTGCTAATCTAAAGCATGCCTGATGAAGACGAACTGGAGGAGTTGCGGGCCGAGGTAAAGCGCCTGCGGGAGCTTCTGAAAGAACTCACCCCGCCCCTGGAAGAACTCCTTTTAAGGAGGGGGTTTAAAGTGCACCGGAAAGACCCGGTGGACGACCTCCTCATACCTTCTGCGGAGTATGTAGACGCCTATTACGACTTGATGAAAAAATACTCTTTCCGGCTCTTCCTGCGGGACGTGATCAAAAACCAGTCCGTTTTTACGGTGAAAAGCGTAGCCCGCTATGCCACGGCGGACGTGACGGAGGACTATATCCAGTATCTGCTCTCGGTCGGGCTCATTTCCACTTATAAGGAAGGTTTTCGCCTGAAAAGGGACAAGCCTGTAAAGAGCTTCGGCGAGACGCTTGAATGGTTTCTGGCCGAGACCCTTAAGAGGGAATTTTCTTCGGAGGCCCTATGGGGCGTGCGCTTCAAGGGGAGGAAGACCGGCGGGGATTACGACCTAATAGCCAAGGTGGACGGGGCGAAAGTACTCTATATGGAGGTAAAATCCTCTCCGCCAAAGCAGATTTACCAGGGGGAAATAAGGGCCTTCATGGAGAGGGTGGAGGACCTCGTGCCCGACCTCTCGATCTTTTTCATGGACACGGAACTCAGGATGAAGGACAAGATCGTGCCCATGTTCGAGGAGGAACTCGCCCGGAAGGGCCCCGGCCCATTGACGAAGGCGCTCCCCATGCCGGAGAGGCTCTATAAAGAGCTGTTTAATATAGGCGAGAGAATATTTATAATAAATGCAAAAGGCTCCGTGGCCGCCAATGTCGAGCGGGTACTGGCCTTTTATCTGAGGAGGACAAGTTGAGCACTCGGAATATCTGCGCCGTATGCGCCTGGCGGGAGACCTGCCAAAAGAAGTTCTCGGTGAGCGGCAAGGACATGCGCTGCCCGGAATTCGTAAAGGACGTGACGATAAAGGAAGAGCCCGAAAAAAAAGAAGAGGACAAAGAGAAGGAAAAGAAATAGGAGCGCTTAGATTCTAAAGACCGTCCTCTATACGATATCCGTCCTCGTGCTTTTTATCCCACTCTATTTTCTTTTAAAGACCGGCCTTGTCCTGAGCCGGCAGCCGAAGAGAGAAGTCGCAACAGCCCCCGTGCAGGCCCCTGCGGTTGAGCCCCTTTCCGTAGAGAAGCTTGATCTCGCGGGTTCTTTTTATGCTCCTGTGGAAGAGGCCGGTTCAGTGGCAAAACCCGACGATTCCGGAGCGCGCGAGTTCATAGCCGCCCAGAATGTCTTCAATTCCGGAAACTACGCGGAGGCGGCGGCCCTTTTCAGGGACCTCTCGGCCCGGCAGAATGAGGCCCTCCTGGGGCTCGGCCTCTCCCTTTACATGCTCAAGGACTTCAAAGGCGCCCAAAAAGCCCTCGAAGATTACCTGCGAGAGGGAAAGCACCCGGTGGCCCGGAAGGCCCTCGCCTTTATCCATTACGACGCCGATGAGCTTGAAAAGGCCAAAAAGTATGCCGAAGAGGGTTTGAGACAAACGGAGGACGCGGACTTGAGGCGCCTTTATGAGCGAATTCAGAGGGAGGAAAAGGGCCGGGGCCATAGTGTTTCGGAGAGCACGACCCACTTCACGGCGGTCTTCGACGGCTATACGCAGAGCAGCATAAGCAGGCTTGTGCTCGGGGTCCTCGAAGACGCCTATTCAAAGGTGGGCTCGGAGGTGGGCTATTTTCCCTCCGAGCCGGTCACGGTCATACTTTACGGGAACAAGGATTTTTACGAGGTCACGCAGAAGCCCGACTGGGCGGGCGGACTCTATGACGGAAAGATCAGGGTCCCCGTGCGGGGGGCCGAGACAAACAAAGCCGCCCTCAAGCAGATACTTTTCCACGAATACACACACGCCCTCGTCCATGCCATCACATCCGAATGTCCTGTCTGGATAAACGAAGGGCTCGCGGAATATTTTTCCCGGCCATATTCTTCCTATAATGAGGCCTCGATCGGGCAGGTAATCCCGCTTAGAAACCTTGAGAGGTCCTTCCTCGAAGTCCCCGGCATCCCTGTGGAGACCGCGTACCTTGAAAGCTACTCCGCAGTCAAATACCTTGTCGGCCGGTACGGCATGTTCAAGATGAAAATCTTTCTCGAAAAACTGGGCACGGGCACCC
>Ga0214473_10004597_pt1 | contig 16594 bp, 15 predicted proteins | sample RVTome_7_FD_203509 | JGI IMG/M metagenome (GOLD analysis project Ga0214473, IMG submission 203509) | Soil microbial communities from uranium-contaminated site in the Upper Colorado River Basin, Wyoming, United States - RVT98D197 | ecosystem: Environmental > Terrestrial > Soil > Contaminated >... | reverse complement strand
GCCGTACTTGGCGTCCATGGCGCGGAGGAAGCTCGTGGCCGGAATCTTGCTGCTCTGATCGACCCGCACCGCCAGCACGTCCTTGCGCGTGACGTTGATCTCGATCCACGAGCCGCGCTCGGGGATGATGCGGCAGGCGTGCAGGGCGCGGTCGCCCTCGGCGGATTCCTTCACGAAATCCACGCCGGGCGAGCGGTGCAACTGGGAGACGATGACCCGCTCCGACCCGTTCACGATGAACTCGCCGCCGCCGATCATCACCGGGATTTCGCCGAGGAAGATCGACTCTTCCTGCACCTCCTCGACGTCCTTGCGATGCAGCCGCACGCGGACGCGGAAGGGGCGCCCGTAGGTCAGGCCGAGCTCGCGGGCCTCGTCCGACGTGTAGCGGGCCGGATCCAGCTCGTAATCGACGTATTCCAGCCGCATGTTCCCGTCGTAGCTTTCGATGGGAAACACCTCGCGCAGGAGTCCTTCGAGCCCGACGGGCTTGCGCTCCGATGGTTCGACTTCGGCCTGCAAGAAGCGCTCGTAGGATTTGCCCTGGATCTCGATCAGATTGGGCACGGGCAGCGCGTCCCCATGCCGGCTGAAGTCGCGCACGTAGTCGATTTTCATGCGGGCAGCCCTCGCGTCAGAGCGTCGTTAGTATTGGATCTTCGCGCACCCCCGGCGCGGAAAGTCGGCACGGGGAGCCGGTGACAGCCGGTCGTCGCATCCGCTGCCGTGGCGCAACGCGTGAACCTAAACCCTTCCGCCGCCGCTTCGGGCCGGCGCTGCACCGCCGCCGCGGCGCATGGCCCAGCCAGGTAAACCTACTAGTATAGGGTGAGCTTGGCGCAGTGCAAGCCGTCCGCTATAAAAATGTGCCCGTTTGGCGCGAACCCTGGCCGTTGGAGGCGCCGGCAAGTGGGCCTATGGATTGGCGTTGATTATGGGACGCGCCGCGTCGGCCTAGCCATCGCCGATGCCACCGCGGCCATCGCTACGCCGCACGCCACACTCCCGGCCGCCGGGAACGCGCCCGCGGATGCCCGCCGCATCGTCGCCTGGGCCGTCGCCAGGGATCCCGTCGGCATCGTCCTAGGATTGCCGCTGAATATGGACGGCACCGAAGGCCCGCAGGCCCGGCTCTGCCGCCATCTCGCGGAACAGCTCCAGACCCTGACGACGCTTCCGGTGCACCTGTGGGACGAGCGCTTGAGCAGCTTCCAGGCCGATGAGACCCTGGACCGCGCCGGCGTACGCCGCTCGCGACGTGTCCGGCTGCGCGACGCGCTGGCCGCCCAGGTCATTCTCCAGTCCTTCCTGGATGCCCGGGGCGCCGAGCCGCCACCCTAGAAGTTCCCCTCGCGCGCGTACCGGCGAAACGCGTCCAGTAGGCGCTGATGACGGCGGGCGCGGATGTTAAAGCCCAGCTCATCCATCTCCTGCAACGCCGTGTCCGGGTCGAGCCCTTGCTCGTGCACGCGGTACAAGGCGCAGAACAGCAGCGTGCGCTGCTGGCCTAACCGGCAATGCACGAGCACCGGACGGCGCGCCGTGTCCCGGGCGAGTTCCAGAAACCTGCGGACTTGCTCGCCGGTCGGCGGGTTCTTGTGGTTGCAAGGCAGCGTGACGAACTCGGCGCCCTTCGACGCGCACGCGACGCGCTCGGCCTCCGCCCAGCGGTCTGGGTCGTCCTCCTCACGCGCGCCGCGCAGGCTGACGACGGTGCGCAGCCGGTAGCGCTCGATCAGTTCCGCCAGCTCGGCCGGCGTCGGTTGCCCGCAGCGGTACAGCACACCGTCCTCGACCACGCCAAAGTGGCGCAGCCCGTCGTACGGCGCGCGAAACAATCGTCTCAGCACGCGGGGAACGTTCACGGCGTGCCTCTTCCACCGGCCGCGGCGCGGACACCCGCTGCGGCTACGGACCAGCCACGAGCCGCAGCACCGCGCGGTTTTCGGCCACCTTGCCCCCCAGTTTATCCACCAGTGTGACTTTTACCACATACTCCCCGGCGGGCAGCGCCGGCGGCAGGCGGACCAGCCGCGGGATGAAGCAGTCGTTGCGACGCTGGCGGCAGCGATCCACGATCTCGGCGTCGTGCAGGTCGATGACCGGGTCACCGGCGGCGTTCAGGACGCGCGTACGCATTTCGAAACGCGTGCAGTAGGTCCCGTCGTCCTGCTTTTCGCTCAGGAAGCCCTGCACCTCGCAGTAGGCCACGAACTCGCTGGCACCGCCGGCCCGAAACTGAACCGGCTCAATCGGCCGGTATTGTCCAAACCCCACGACCTCCTGGCAGATGGCCAGCCTCGGGATACGCAGGTCGCCGAGCGTGGCCAGCGACTCGCGCAACGGCTCGAGCTGTTGCAGCACGCGGTTGGCCGCCGCGCTGGGGTCGCCGTCATGCGCCTCGCGGACCGCGATCAGGCTTTCGATAAAGCCCTGCGCCAGCTCCTGCTGCTCCTTGGAGACCAGCGTGAGCGGTTGCCGCGCGCGGTCGTAGTCGCCCGCCACGACGTGCAGCACACGCCGGTCGAGCTGACGCGCGAACGAGGTGTCTTCCGCGTCGTCCGGCCATTGGGCCAGAAACTGCGACAGATTGAGCGGGGCGTGCGGGGTCGAGATGGCGGCGTTGACACCCGGCACGGCGGCGGCCGCGCCTGGAGTGACGATGGGGTCAAGCGCCGCGGCCCGCACCGTAACGCTGTCCAAGGTCGGCGGCGTAGCCGGTGCGGACGCCGGTCCGGCCGGTTGCGTGGCGAGTGACGGATCGGATGGCTGAGCACGTTGAGGTTCGGAATCCCCGTGCAGGGTCCCAGGCAGATGTTGCGCGTCCTCGCCGGGTGGGATCGGAACGCGCTCCTGTGCGACCGCCAGCTTGCCGGGCGGCGTGGGTTCCACGCCGCGGCGGGTGCGTCGCGCCACGTCGTCCACGCGCTGGATGTACCCTTGGACGGCGGTGGCGACCGTGTCGGCCTCTTGATCGGGCGACGGCGCCGCGGTGCGTGGCTCGGTCTGAACCACCTCCGGCGGGTTCTTCGGAGGCGAAGGCACCGGCCTTTCCGGCCGGGCCGCGGGCTTGGTGTACGTCAGATCGCAGCCCCCGAGCGCGATCAGCAAGCCGGCCAGCAGCCGGGAGAGCAGAGTTTTCGCCTCCATGCGCAGCTCCCTGCTCGTGTGCTACGTGGCCGGAGCGGCCACCTCTACCAGCAGCGCCTCCACGCCCCTCTCTATCGACCGGCTGCCGGATTTGGCTTGTGCGTCCAGATCGGCCAGCTCCGCCAACAATCGTTGCAGCCGGGTCGCTGGCAAACGCCGCAGGAGGGTCTGAAGTTGCGCCTCGCGCCCCCACATCATGGCCTTCGGAGCGATCGCGTTGATGGGCACACCGGCCGCCGCCATGTGCTGGGCGCTGAGCCACCGCCGCAGCGTAAACGCCATGCCGCCGATCGCCTTGTACGCCGCCTCCGAATCGGTCGTGAGGACCTGGTCCCAAAGGCGCAGGGCGTCCGGCAGCCGGCCCTCGCCGGCGGCATCCATGACGGCGAAGATCTTCTCCTCACGACTTTGGCCGACCAGCTCACTCACGTCGTCCAGCGTGATGGTCGGCCGGTCGCCGACATAGAGCGCGAGCTTCTCGACCTCGGATGCCAACGCGCCCTGTTCCGCTCCGATCAGTTCGACCAGGCGCGCCGCGGCCGACGGCTCGAGACGCTTCCGCCGCGCCTGCGCCTCGCCAATAACGAACGCCACCAGCGCTCGCCCGACGAGCTTCTTGCACTCGTGCAACCGTCCACCGGCGGCTTCGGCGGCCTTGAATAGGCGCGTGTTCCTGGGAAAGCTGCGGCACTCCAGGATCAGCGTGCCGCTGGGCGAAGGGGCCGCCAGATAGCGCTCCAGGCCCTCGCGTACAGCGGTGATGAAGCGGTCGGCTTCCCGAACCACGACGACCCGCCGGTCGGCGAAGAACGGCAGCGTGGCGAGATCATCCATCACGCCGGCGAAGCTCGGGCCGCCCTGCTCCTCCGTCTGCGAGCCGTCGTAGACCGAGAGCGCGAGCGTGCGGTCGATGTCCGGCGGGAAGAGGTCATCGAGCACGCGTTTCAGGAGGCTGGCTTTCTGGTAGGGCTCGTCCCCATACAGGACGATGACGGGCGGTGGCTGGGTGGACCGGGGCATGAATCGCCTGCGCCTCAGGGTTGGCGCCGACGATCGGGAGCGAAATACTTCAGCCGTTTGGCGGCCTTGTCCCGCACGGCGCCGTCCGGGTCTTGGAGTTCCAGCACCCGCCGCCACGCGGCCGCGGCCTGCTCGACATTGCCGAGCCGGTGCTCGATGTCGCCGTAGCGTAGCCACGTGACCGCCGACCCAGGCTCCAGCCGCAACAGGTGCAGCAGGTGCTCGCGGGCCGCAGGGTAGCGTCTCTGCGTCGCGGCGACCAGCGCCAAGCCTTCCACGGCGCGGAGGTGATCCGGGGCTGCCTGCACGGCGGCTGCAAGGCGCGCCTCGGCGTCGGCGTAGCGTCCCGACTGATACAGCGCGCTCGCGAGGTCCACGAGCACATCGCCGTCTTGCGGCGCGAGCCGGGCCGCGTCTTCCAGACGAGCGGCGGCCAAGCTGTACTGCCGCTCCGCCATGTGCCGTTGGGCGAGCCGCTTGAGCCGCTCGACTTGGTTGAAGCTCGTGCTCGTTTGAGTTGGCTCGGCGCGTGTGACCGAGGCCACGGGCGTCTCATCGGACGCGGGCTGGGTGGTGGGCTCGGCCAGTGAGTCGCGCCCCAGGGCGTTCTCCTCGTCGTCGGCGGGCACGTGGACAGCCTGAATCTCGTCCCACGCGCGATTCCCGGCCAGATCGGTGGCGGTGACGCGGATATCGAGAATGCCCGCCACGCCAGACGGAACGCGCCAGTTGATCTCGTTTCCGGCGAGGGCCGCGGTTCCGCCGTCTCGCCACGCGCCGTTGGCCGACGCCCGGTAGAAGACGCGTAGCCCGCTGGGCCCGAGGTTCTCGTCCAGCACCGACACGCGCAGACGGAGCTGGCGGTCTGCACGGTCGGCGTCCACTTCCGCCGCGTGGAGCTGAAGCGTGGGCGGTACGGTGTCGACGACGCACTCGACTTGCGGCGCTATCCCCGCCGGCGGCGACTGGGCCGACGGACCCGCATCGCTCCCGAGTATGACGAAGAAGCCGAAACGGCCGTCGGTGGGAGCACGAAACCTCAGCAGGATGTCGCCAGCGCGTTCGGTCGGCTCGCATCGCCACACCTGGCCGCCGTTGGCGGTGACCCATAGCTCGATGGAGGTGATCGCGCGCGGGTTGTCCGTCGCGAGCGAGAGGAGCATCTGCTGGGACGGAACGTAGCGAACTTCGTCGCCGCTGGTACGCAGCGCCAACGCGACCAGCGCCCCCGCCGCCGTTACGTAGCGCACCCGTGCCATTCTCGTGCCTCGCCGAATCGTTCCCCTGGGATTTATCGACGTGCGGCGCGGGTTTTGCACATCGCCGGGGCGCGCACGCGCCGGGGCTGCGCGTTGGTGATGGCCGCCCCACGCACTTTCGCCAGTTGCTCTTACAATCAAGGATCACGCGAGCCGGACCAGAGGAATGGTGCCACCGTAACGGATCGTGGAGAACGCGCGTGGCTGGTCTGATGCGAATCCTGCGCTGCGGACACGCGCCGGTCACGTGGTCGCGCGCTGGCGTGATCCTCCTGGCGTACCTGCTCGGCGCGCCAGCACACGCGGATACGGTGGGCTACGTCCTGACGCCGATGCTTGACGCCGGCCGCCTGCGCGTCGAGCTGACGTGGGATACGCAGGGGCGGACGCAGTCGGCACTCACCGCCTCCGCCCAATGGGGCACGGTCGCGGACGTGCCGGCGCTGATCCGCGACCTGCGGTTCACCGGGGTCGCGCAGGTCAAACCGAACAAGACCCGCTGGCTCCTCGAGCACACCCGGGGCGCTACGCTCACGTGTCGCTACGAGGTCGACCCCGGCCGACGCGATCTCACGTGGGAGGCCATGCACTATCCGATCGCCAATCGGAGCTTCTTTCACGGCATCGGGAACACGTTCCTGCTCATCCCGCAGGCCGGCGGTGGCTTGCCCGAGGAGTACGACATCACGCTTCGGTGGCAACTGCCGGAGGGCTGGACGGCCGTGTGCTCGTGGGGACCCGGCCCGCACGTCGGCGCGCGGCTGGCGCCGCTCGACCTGCGGCACTCCGTGTACTTGGCGGGCAAGCTCGTCACGCATACCCAGCAGAGCGACGGCCACTCGATCACCGTCGCGATGCTCGATCGCTTCGGCTTTGACGCGCAGGAGTTCGCGCGTCTGGCCGGCACCATCGTCGCCCACGAGTGTCGGTTCATGGAGGAAAAGGACTTCCCGCCGTTCGTGGTGACCGCCGTCCCGGTCGGTGAGCCGGTCAAGACCGGCGATACGCGCGTGGCCGGCATGGGCCTACACCACAGCTTCGCGCTGTTCGCCGCCCCGAAGTCCACGCTCACCGACGCCTTTGAGAACCTGTTTGCCCACGAGCTGTTCCACTACTGGAACGGCGGCGTCCTGCGGGCGCAGCAGCCGCTCAAGCTGGTGTACTGGTTTGTGGAGGGTCTTACCGACTACTATGCGTGGCGCATCCTGTACGAAGCCGGCTATTGGCAGCCGACGGAGTACGCCAAGTGGATCAACCGGCAGCTCCGCGAATACGCCCGCAACCCGGCGGCCCACGCGCGGAACGATGAGATCGACGCCCGGTTTTATCAGGAGCGCGACACAATCGGCGCGGTCGCGTATCAGCGCGGGCTGCTGCTGGCTTTGCGCTGGCATCGATTGGCACGCGACCGCGGCGTGAGCGACGGCATCGACAAGCTCTTCAAGACGCTGGTCCAGCGTGGTCGGCGGCCGGGCTTCGAGTTATCCAACGAAGGCATTCGCCGCGCGGGCCTCGAGCTGCTCGGCGACTGGTTCGGGTCCGAGTTCGACAAGTACGTGATGCAGGCCGAGACGGTGGAAGTGCCCACGAACGCGTTAGCGCCGGGCCTGGTCGGGCGGTTGACGCCGACGTACGACTACGAGCTGGGCTTTGATAAGGACAAATCCCTCCGCGAGCTGCGGGTGCGCGGCCTGGTCAGTGGGTCCGAGGCGGCCAAAGCCGCGCTGCGCGAGGCGGACGAGCTGGTCGGCTGGAAAATCCGCGGCGAAGCCGACGAAAAGGTCGAGCTTCAAGTGCTCCGCGGCGGGAAGACCCGCACGATCCGGTACTACCCGCGCGGCCAGCGCCGCGACGTGCTCCAGTTTGAACCCGCCGAGCCCGCACGCAGGAAGGACCCATAGCTTGATGGGCCTAGCCGAACCCGGCACGCCAGTGCCGGGCCCTGAGCCTACCCTCGCGGGCGGGGTTCTGATACGTGCTGTGAAAAACGACGGGCTGATTACATCGGCTTGACGCAAGTACGCGGGCTTGCTATGTTTGCGAATAGACCCCGCGCGTTTCGGAGCCATCGTCCAGGGGATCCGAGGCCGTAGCCGGGGTCTTACAAGGATAGACGTAAACTATGTCAGCGCGCTCCCTAGCAAGTCGGACACCTCCGCACAAGATCTAGCTACAATAACAAGAAGCAATGAATAGACCCAAAAGGCGTGACTGGCTGTTGATTGTTGACCAGCCGGTTGTCATTGGCGTCGCGATTCTCGCCATTCTTTTTGTTTTCGCCGGTGAACCTATCCCAGAACCGGACATTTGTGGTGTCCGTATAATGCTGCATGTTGAAACTCACGGATGAACAATTGGACTGGTTGGCACAGTGTATTCCGGATCACCCCCGTAGCCCGAAGGGCGGGCGGCCGCCGCCGGACAAGCGCCGCACGCTGCGCGGCATCTTTTGGATTCTGGACAACGCCGCCAAATGGAAGGACCTGCCGCGTGCGTTCGGGAGCCAGAGCACGGTGCACCGCTGGTATCAGAAGTGGCTCGGCCAGGGGCTGTTTGAGCGCGCCATGCGAACCGCCGGCCGCTGCGTCGAGCAGCGCGGGGAGTATCGCGTGTACGAGTGCTTCCTCGACGGCACGTTCTGCAAGGCCCGCGGCCGGGGCGACGGCATCGGCTACGGAAACGTGGGAAAAGGCGTGAAAATCATGGTTCTGGTGGATGCGCGCGGGCTGCCGGTGGCCATCGATACGGCGCCGGCGGACGCGCACGAGAGCCGGCTGGTGCAGCGCCTGTTCGACTTCATGCTGACCGAGCAGACGCCGCCGCGCGTGATCGGCGACAAGGCCTACGATAGCGACGCGCTCGACACACAGATGGCGCAGCGCGGGGTGGAACTAATCGCGCCGCACCGTTCCAACCGCAAGCCGGAGAACGTGACCCAGGACCGCCGCCCGCTGCAACGCTCCGCCCGGCGCTGGACCGTCGAACGCACGATTGCGTGGATTCAACACTTCCGGCGCCTGTGCATTCGTTGGGAAAAGTCCAGCAAGCTGTTCGGGCGATTCTCGCGTCTGAGTTGCTCGCTGCTACTGCTCAAAGAGGTTCTGGGATAGGTTCGTGTAACTTGTGAGGCGCCCGGGCGCCAAGGTGTTTCTTGCGGAGGTACATCAATGAATGGCGCGCACACCTATACGAGATGGACTGTAGTGGTTGTAGCTGGGCTGCTTGGGGGCTGTGTGGACGGCCCCATATGGTCGGGCATTCATGAGCAGATTCCGATTCCTCAGCCTGCCGGTACAGAGCCGGAGCTTCGCGCGTTCGTTACATACTCCGGACTGCCAGGGAAGGAACAACTGAGGCGGATTGAGGTATGGGTGGGACACGTAAAGCTTGGTCTTTCGCCGGCTTATTCTGCTGGCAACGTGCATCACGTCCGCATAGATATGGGCCCAGGCATAGAGGGGACGAGTCAGGCCCATACATTGGGTGTGGAGGTGGGCCGTTGTCGGGGTGGCGCCCTGCCGCGGACTCATGACGAATGGCTGGAGTATGTGAATGACCGTGGGAAGTTCATTGAATCAAGGTCTGTGCCGAATCGCTGACTTCGTTGTACGAATAAGAAAACAGACGTATAGTATTCGAAGCCTGTAACAAAAGGTTCGTCGGGGAATTCCGAGGAAGGCTGGGCGGATCCCGAGGAGGATTTACGCATTATCGCGCAAGCCATACGCGATGGGTGTGATGACCTTGATCTTGTTGTTGATCCCTTGCAGCAGGCTTGTGTGCAGCGGGTACGAGCAATGGGCCAGGACGCCCACCATCTTCGCCGCCAGTTGCTAGGCCAAGCATTTCAGCAGCTTGATTCGATTGGGAATAATAGGGAATAATAGGGAATAATAGGAATAATAGGGACAGTCACCTATTTCCTGGCGGTGCAGGCACGGCGCCAACCACAGCGACGAGACCACGCTGCTGACCACCACGGCGGTGGACGACACCTGGTCGGCCGGCTACGTGGGGCTGTACGGCCACCGCGGCGGCTCCTCGGCCCAGCCGCAGGATGACCTGCGAGCAGGTTGTGATAACAGCCCCGAGCGGCTGGTAGCGTAGACCATCGCGGAACTGCTAGAGAAGAACCTGGCCCCGGAGCGTGTGCCCTATGTCATTGATGCCGCGGAGGTTCTGGCGGGCTGGTACCAGGGCACGCCGCGCGGGAAGTTCTGGATGGAGGTGCACGCGGTGCTGGTGAAGAAGGGTCGACCGGTCAGAGACCGGTCCCACAGGGTCAGAGACCGGTCCCACAAAGTTGGACACCGGTCCCACAGGACGCGCCGGTCAAGGGCGCCAGAGCGCGGTGAGGACCAAGTGGGGCACGTTGCGAACCTTCGCGACCTGCCCTACCGCCCAAACGGCCGGCACGGAGACCGGCCGCTACCTTCGGCGGACGAGCCGCCGGAAGCGGCGCGCGACGGGGGGACGCGCTGACTCCGCAGACGTGAGAGTCGCGCATCGCGTGCGCCGGTCGAGCCAGGGCGTCAGCCGGCCGCCCAGTTGAGGAGGAAGGCGGCCGCCAGGGCGACGGCGCTGAGCAGGACGCCGGCCAGCGCTTGTCGGCGTCGGTGATGGCGCCGCCATTCACTCCAGTGGTGCGCGACGGTTTGTAGGAGCGCAACCGGGGCAGGTTCGGGTGGTTCGACGAAATCAACTTGAACGCCACGGGCCCACCAGTCGTCGAGCGCCAGCTCGTGATTCCATAAGGGCGTCAAGAGGTCTGCTGGCCGGGGGAAAATGACGCGTCCAACCGTCCCGGCCTGCACGGCGCGGTCTACCTCATCCACTTCGCGCGGCGCGTACCACAGCGCATCCTCGATCGCTTCCGCTCGGAGGAATGCCTGCATCGCAGCGGCCGCCGCGCTCCCAACATCGCATACCACCGCCACGCTGCCGATCTGGGATTTGGTGCTCATGTCGGCCCACCAAAGCGAAGCCAGAGATTGACGATCAACAGGCCCAGGCCGGTGAGGCCCGCGGCCCCCGCGTAGGAGAAAATACTGGCGCCGACGAGCCAGGCCGGCCCGGTGTAACGCACGAATGGTCGCACCGCCAGCAGCACGAGCACGCCCCCGGCGTGCAGCCCGATCGGCAGCCATAGCGCACGGGTGAACACAAACGCCAGGCAGAACAAGGTCGCCAGCACCAGGTGCCCCGGGAAAGTCCAGTAGCGTTTGGCGCTGCGAACATAGTGTGCGCTGGCAAAGACCACGATGCCCACGACTACGGAGACGCGTGGGTCCCACGATTCGAGCAGCTCCGCCAGCAGTATCCCGCGAAACAGCGCTTCCTCGGTCAGCGCGATCACGAGCGCCGCCACCGGCGCGGCGAGCAGCCGCCGTACAAGTCGCGCCGCGTCATGGCGCACGCGGAAACGCACGTTGTCGCTGAGGACCCAGGCCAGATAGAGCAGCGACAGGTAGACGATTGCCGCACCCGCTCCGAGCGCCAGCTCCCGCGGGCGCGCGCCCAGCGGGAAAAACCGAGCATAGTACGTTGCCGGGGACAGCCCGCGCAGCAGTGGATAGGCCAGCAATACGGCGGCGAAGACCACGCCCGTCACTACGCGGTTGATGCGTTTCAGGCCGCGCGGCAGATCGCGCGCGTTGAGCCGCGCCCGCCACGGGAGCCGGGCGCGCCAGAGCAGAACGGTCTGACTCAGCCACAGGGCGAACGGAATCAGCAGGAGCAGGCCGAGGGCGCGCACGGTGTCAGACGGCTCCCGCGATGCCGGCGGAGATGACCTTCGCCGGCGGTTCATCGAGCGGACGCGTATTCGGCGGATCGCCGCGACGTACGGCTCGCCAGATGCGGTGTTTCCTCACGTGCGGCACCCGTGGGCCAGCGGCTCCCCACCACCACCGCCAGGAAGGTCCGGCGCTACGGTTTTCCGGCGGCTCGCGGCCTTCGCTTCGACCACTCCTGTAGGGCTTCCTCGAACATTTTCAAGTAGCTCAGGTAGCGGCGGCGGCTGATTCGTCCGGCAGCGACCGCCGCGCGGACCGCGCAGCCCTCCTCGTCCCGGTGCAGACAGCTCCTGAAGCCGCACTCCGGGACGAGTGGGATGAATTCGACAAACAGGCCCTCGAGTTCGCCCGGGTTCAGGGCCCATAGGTCGAACGCGCGGATGCCGGGTGTATCCACCACGTAGCCGCCGAAGTCGAGCGTGAGCAGGCGGGCGAAAGTCGTCGTATGGCGGCCCTTCTCGGTGTCGCGGCTGACGTCGGCCACTTTCAGGTTCAGGCCGGGCTGCAACGCGTTGAGCAGGGTGCTCTTGCCGACGCCGCTTTGGCCCGACAGCACGGTGATGTGGCCGCGCAGCGCTGCGCGCAGCTCGTCCAGGCCCTGCCCGGTGACCGCGCTCGTACACAGACACGTGTAGCCGATATCGCGCAGCTCCGCGCGCACGCTGCCGACTGTAATCGGCTGGCGGTCGGCCTCGTCGTTCGGGTCCAGCGGGTCGGGTGTACCGGCGGTCTGGGTGTAGATCAGCAATTCGTCCGGGTCGATCCCTTCCTCGCCGCCGGCCAGGTCCATTTTGTTCAGGCAGATGACGGGTCTCAATCCGCCCTTGTGGGCGGCGACCAGATAGCGATCAATCAGGTGCGGTTTCAGATTCGGCTGCGCGACGCTGGTGGTGATCAGAAGCTGGTCCGCATTGGCCACGATGGCGTGCGCACGGCCGCGGGCATCCCGCCGGGACAGGCAGGTCTGGCGTGGCTCGACCCGCTCTACCACGCCGATCGGCTGGCCATCGGCGACCTTGGATTGGTCCGAGAACCAGACGCGGTCGCCGACGGTGACCGGCGAGCGGCTCTCGATCAGCAGCGTCCGGAGCACGCGGCGGGCCGTGCATTCCCAGGGCCGGCCCTGGCCGTCGTGCACGGAGCAGATCAGCCCGTGGACCTGAATGACGGTGCCGCGGAGCCACAGCGACTCGTCCACGCGGCGTGCATCATCGGCCCCCAGAATGACGGTGCGTTTGCGGGACAGGTCGCCTTTGGCCCGCACGGATTCGTGCCGGTGTGTGTCGGCGAGCTGGTCCTGCTCGGCGTGATAGCGGCGCGTCCATTCATCCGACCGCCGGCGGACCTGCCGGTTCGGGCGAAACGAGACCCGTACCTTGCGACCGGGCTGCTTCCTGGCCATGAGGCTATTCTAGCCCAAAGCCCAGGGTTTTGAGGTTTCGGACAGACCGGCTGGAATCGCATTGCAGCGGGCGCGGAATTCCGCCAAAATACCATTTACGGGTTTTCCCCAACGCTGGAGCCGGGATGGCGACACTGGCACAGCAGATTGCAGAGTGGGCGCAGGTGACAGGCTTTCGTGACCTCGGCCCGCAGGTCGTGCACGAGGTGAAGCGGCGCGTGCTCGATTCGATCGGCACCGCGCTGGGAGCCTGGGACAGCCGTCCGGCGCGGGTGACCCGACAAGTAGCCCAGGCCGTCGCGATTCCCAACGGTGCGTCGCTGCTAGGCTCGAAGCATCGCACGACGCCCGATTTGGCCGCGTTCAGCAACGGCGCCCTCGTCCGCTATCTCGACTACAACGACACGTATCTCAGTCGCGAGCCGGCCCATCCAAGCGACAATATTCCAGCCGCGTGGGCCGTGGCGCAAGTGCGCGGCGCCGACGGCAAACAGCTTATTGCGGCGATCGTGCTGGGCTATGAGTTGCAATGCCGACTCTGCGACGCAGCCTCCTTGCGCAAGCATGGCTGGGACCACGTGTACTACGGTGCCCTCTCGACGGCGCTCCTGGCCAGCAAGCTCTACGGGCTGACGGTTGAGCAAACCGTGCATGCGCTCGGTCTGGCCGGCGTGTGCAACTTCGCGACGCGCCAGACGCGGACCGGCCAGATCTCGGATTGGAAGGCCTGCGCGTTCTCGAACGCCGCCCGGAACGGCGTGTTCGCGGCGTATCTGGCCAAGCTCGGCATGACCGGCCCGGCGGACATCTTCGAAGGCCCCAAGGGGCTGTTCCAGATGGTGACGGGACCGTTCGAGCTGAGGTGGGCCGGCGGCCCGGATGACTGGATGATCCGCCGGACGTACATCAAGTTCTGGCCGGCCGAATATCATTCGCAGTCGGCGATCGACGCGGCGTTGCAACTGCGCCCGCAGGTGGGCGACTGCGAGCAGATCGAAAGTATCCTGATCGAAAGCTTCGAGGCGGCCGTCAGCATCATCGGCAGCGAGCCGGAGAAGTGGCGGCCGACGAGCCGCGAGACCGCCGACCATAGCCTCGGCTATTGCGTGGCGCGGGCGCTGCTCGACGGCGAGCTGACACGGGACTCGTTTGCGGACGAGAAGATCTGTGACGCGCGCGGCCTGCGGCTGCTGGACAAGATTCGAATCGTGGAAACGGACGAATGCAACGCCGGGTACCCCGACGGCATTCCCAACCGGCTGATCGTCCGGCTGAAGGATGGGCGAGAGCTGCGGAAGCTGGTCAAGTACCCCCGAGGGCATGCCGGGAACCCGATGACCGACGAGGAGGTCATCGGGAAATTCCGGTCGCTGGCCCAGGGAGTGATCAACGACGCCACGGCCGACCAAACTATCAAGCTGGCGCTGTCGCTCGACGAGCTGGAAAACGTCGCCGAGCTAATCGAGTTCCCTACATTGTAAGGTCGGGTGCAAACATGGCAGAGAAGGCGGTCCTGAGTTTGAACGGCAAGACGTACGAGTTCCCTGTGGTCGTCGGTACGGAAAACGAGCACGCCGTCGACATCTCGCAGCTCCGCAATCAAACGGGCTACATCACGCTCGACGATGGCTACCCCAACACCGGCTCGTGTCAGAGCACTATCACGTTCATCGACGGCGAAAAGGGCATTCTGCGCTATCGCGGCTACCCCATCGAAGAGTTGGCCGAGCACTCGACGTTCATCGAGACGGCCTACCTGATCATCTTCGGCGAGCTGCCCACGGAGACGCAACTGGCCGAGTTCCGCAACCACATGATCGAGCACATGTTCATCCACGAGGCCATGCGGCATCACTTCGAGGGCTTTCCGCCGCACGCGCCGCCCATGGCCATCCTGTCCGCCATGATCAATACGGTCGGCTGCTTCGAGCCGGATCTGGCCGAACCGGCACAGGACAACCGCTTCATGGAGGCGACGGCACGGCTCATCAGCAAGGTGCGGACGATCGCGGCCGCGAGCTACAAGAAGTCCATCGGTGACCCGATCATTTATCCGCGCTACGACCTGTCCTACACGGCCAACTTCCTGCACATGATGTTTTGCAAGCCGAACAAGATTTGTCGGCCGGACCCGGCGGTCGAACGGGCCGTGGATCAGATCTTCATCCTGCACGCGGACCACGAGCAGAACTGCTCGACCTCGACCGTGCGCATGGTCGGCTCGTCACAGGCCAACTTGTACGCGTCGGTCGCGGCGGGCGTGTGTGCGCTGTGGGGACCGTTGCACGGGGGGGCCAACGTGGCCGTCATCGAGATGCTGGAGGCGATCCACCGCAGCGGCGAGAAGCTGGAGGCGTTCGTCGCCAGGATCAAAGACAAGAAGATGCACGCACGGCTGATGGGCTTCGGCCACCGCGTGTACAAGAACTTCGACCCCCGGGCGCAGTTCATCAAGAAGTCGTCCGACCAGGTGCTCAGCGCCCTGGGCGTCCGGGACCCGCTGCTGGAGATCGCGAAGAAGCTCGAAGAGATCGCGCTGAAGGACGAGTACTTCATCGAGCGCAAGCTGTACCCGAACGTGGACTTCTACAGCGGCATCATCATGCGGGCCGCCGGCATCCCGTTGAACATGTTTACCGTGCTATTTGCGATTGGCCGTCTGCCGGGCTGGATCGCCAACTGGCGGGAGGTGCACTTGAGCCCGCAGGCCCGCATCTATCGGCCGCGACAGGTCTATACGGGCCCGACCACGCGACACTACGTGCCGATCGCGCAGCGCGCCTAGCATCGACCGCGCAGCGCGGGTAGCGTCGGCCCTCCGTGGCCGACGTAGAATGCGAAAAACCCGCTGTTCCACGGCCGCCGCCGACCGCGGCCGCGACTTGGCCAGTGTATGAACAGAGCATGATTGGCTGGAGAAATGCCCAGCGCGATGTCGGATGAGTGCGCTTCTCGGTCAGCGCGGCTACGAGCGGCCATGCGAGACCATACGGTGGTGCTGCCGGGGGCACTAAACGCGCTATCGGCCCGGGCGATCGAGCGGGCGGGCTTCGAGGCGATGTATCTCTCCGGGGCCGTGCTGGCCAACAGTGTCACCGGCGTGCCCGACATCGGGCTGACGACGCTCTCCGAGGCTGTGGCCCACGCTACACGCTGCGCCGCGGTCACGACGATCCCCATCGTCATGGATGCCGATACCGGCTTCGGCGGGCCGGAAAACGTGGCCCGCACCCTGGAAGAGTTCGAGCGGGCCGGCCTGAGCGGGCTGCACCTCGAGGATCAGGAGTTTCCCAAGCGCTGCGGGCATTTGTCCGGCAAGCAGCTCGTACCGCCCGACGAGTGCTGCGTGAAAATCGCAGCCGCGGTTGCGGCGCGACGCGACCCCGATTTCCTGATCATCGCCCGCACGGACGCCCGCGGGGTGACGTCGTACGACGACGCGGTGGCGCGCGCGCACCGCTATTTGAAAGCCGGCGCCGACGTCATTTTCCCCGAAGCGCTGGAGAGCCGCGAGGAATTCCAGCGGTTCGCACGAGACGTTCCGGCCGCGCTGCTGGCCAACATGACGGAGTTCGGCCGCACGCCGTACCTGACGGTCGATGAATTCGCCGCCCTGGGCTACCGCCTGGTGATTTTCCCCGTCACCCTCCAGCGCGTAGCCATGAAGGCGATGATCGACGCGCTGACGGAGCTGAAGCACACACGGACGCAGGTCGGTCTGTTGGAGCGCATGCAGACGCGGCAGGAACTGTACGATTTGTTGGGCTACCAGACGGCGGTTCCACCGCCGCCGCACGGAGACACCCCATGAGTCAGACGCGGATGGAAGAATTGTACCGGCCGGGGCTCGAGGGCATCATCGCCGGCGAGACCGCCATCTCAGCGGTCCAGCAGGACAGCCTCATGTACCGTGGGTACGCGATCGAGGAGCTGGCCGAGCATGGCTCCTTTGAGGAGGTCGCGCACCT
>Ga0214473_10004596_pt1 | contig 16594 bp, 23 predicted proteins | sample RVTome_7_FD_203509 | JGI IMG/M metagenome (GOLD analysis project Ga0214473, IMG submission 203509) | Soil microbial communities from uranium-contaminated site in the Upper Colorado River Basin, Wyoming, United States - RVT98D197 | ecosystem: Environmental > Terrestrial > Soil > Contaminated >... | reverse complement strand
AACATCCGGGCCAGGGCAGTTGTCAATCTGCCGATGGTAGCGAGATGTGCTTGAGTTGCGCATTTCAGTTACAAGCTCCGCCCTTCAGGGCGGGGTCATTGACGTCAGATCTTCCCCTTCCTCGGCGTTCAAGCCGTCTGCGGTCTTACAGTAGCGAGCGTGCAGGTAGTTGAGCACGCGGCTGCGGGCGCCGTCAGTGAGCCCATCCAGCGCCCGCTGCACCTTGGCGATCGCGGCGACTTCACTGTCACCGCGTCGCCTCTCCGTCGCTGTTCCTGTCGCTCTTTGCTTCATCTTTCTCTCTCCTTTTGTTTCGCCCGGCTACCGTCGCGCGAGCTTGCGCGCGGGCGCCGGGGCTGCCTCTGTCACCATCACCCGAGGCGCCGCCTGCCAGTCGTAGTGCGCCTCTGCGGCGGCGAGTCTCAACCCGGCCTGCGTCACCGCCTCACCGCCCGCCCAGATCGCGAGCACGATCGCCGACAAAAAGCCGGCGACGAACAAGAATAATGGCCGCTTCATTCTTTCCTCCTCTCTCTACTCAGTTGCACCGGCTGCGGGCGCTGCGCCACATCCCCATGCATCTGTCGGGCTGCGCCCTGCCCGTGGCGGTCGGCTTATCCGACGCGCCCGCAGCCGATCTCGATCTCGTCATGGGCTCGCTTCTAGCAACTCGCCGCAGCGATGTCAAGTGGTAATTAACGAGCGCCGTCAAGCCAGCCTTAACACCCCCCAACGCTTTCGCTTGACAGCGTACCCGCGAGCTGGTAATGAGGGGGCGTGGTGAAGACAGAGGGCGCGAAGCGGCTGGCGCTCTGGCTGGCGCGGGAGCATGTGGCGCAGGTCGCGCTCGCGGACGTCATGGGCAAGAGTCGAGCCTACGTGTCCATGTTGCTGGGCGGCAAGATCCGGCCCAGCCTACTGGCGGCGCTAGAACTGGCCAGGGTAACCCGAGGCCGCGTCTCGGTTGCGCATTGGGCTCGGCCCGCGAAGTCCCCCCGCCGCTCCACCACAAGGGCCGCCGCCGTCCTGCTCGGGCTGTTCCTGCTCGGCGGGACGGCGGCGGCGGAATGCGAAGATGAGACCGGGGTGCGTTGGGAGCACCCCAACGCTTTCTCAAGCGGCCTCCGCCCGCAAGGGCTCTGCCTGCCCCCCGGCATGCGCGAACAACAGCGCATGCTCCACGGCCGAGCGATTGATGATCCGCCCGCCGCTCCTGTCTACGAGAGGAACACGCGAGGCGGTCGGGCCTGCGTTGGGCAGATAGTCACTACTGACGGCAGTCGCATTTGGTAGCGCCCTACACGGAGGTCTGTACGTTAGAGGACCCGCCATGCCCGGCCTGATTGCGATCAAGCCCGTCGTCACCAAGCGCCCGTCGCCGTACGCCGATCCGAATCTGTTCGCGCCAAATTGGATCGATCCGGATATCGTACTGACCGAGCGCCAACGCCGTGACATATCACCGCAGGAGATGCTGATCGGCGAGCTGATCAAGGGTGCCATCCATGACGTCAAAAAAGCGCATGGAGATGATCTCGGCGCGGCCCTGTGGTGGCTCTTCTATGAGCGCGAGACGGCCCGAGCGGCTAGCTTCATCTGGTGCTGCTATGAACTCGGGCTGGATGCCGACTACATACGCGAGGGTGTGCGCAAATGGTGGCGACTGAAACGTGGCGGCAATATCCCGGATCGTCGCGTGTGTGAGGTACTGGCAGACAGGCAAGCGAGACGTCTGCGTCCTTGGCAAGCCGGCTCCAAGGGCAAGCCACCGCAGGCCGAGGATGAGCGGCAGCACTGGCTTTTCAAGCAGTGGGTCAGGCGCGGCGTGCAGGAGTGGACGGGGGGCGCTTGACACCCATGTCCGGACAGGCTAGTAGGCCAGCCGTGGCAAATACGTCGGAGCGTGAACAACGGACGGCTGCGGCACTATCTCGTATGGGCCGCGCTCTGTCCCTATCGCGCTGGGCGCGCGCGACCGTTGCTGATCGGAAGAAAACGGGTCGTATGCTAGCGCTAGCGCGCCTTCGCAAAGCAAGAGAACGGAGGGATGGAAATGTGGGGACCGATCAGGCGAGCGTCCGCACGTAACGCAGCGTAGTCCGCGCGCTAGCAATGCCCGATGCAATGCCAGCGGCGGCGCCGCATCCGCTGCGAGCCCCATGCCGACTATGCCTCGGCACGCAGGGCATCATCCGAACGCAGGGCGGACAGGATTGTGTCTTTTGCGCAGACTGTCAGATTTTTCTCTACAACGCGCCGCGAACGGAAACAGGCCGCGCCGTACGTAGTGTCTCTACGATCCACGATGCCATCCGGCCCAAGCAGCGAGCACGCATTTTCATTCGGGCGGGCGGTCGCTGCGAACTTTGCGCCCGGACGCCTTCTGGTGACGCCGCCGACATTCTCCACGTCGGACATCTCGTCAGCGTTGCTGAGGGCTTGGATGCTGGCTTTTCAGAGCACGAACTAAACGACGACATCAACCTCCTGGCGCTATGCGCTGCGTGCAATGCCGGGCTCGGCGCTGTCTCGTTTCCGCTCCCATTCGCACTGCGGATAATGCTCTTGCGCGTGTACACGGCAGCCAAAGCCGCGGAGCGCCACGAGTGACCCCACTCGGCCGCGCCGCTCTGATCTACGCTAGCCGCTATGGCTTTGCCGTCTTTCCACTCGCGCCACGCTCGAAGATACCACTGATCGCCGGCGGACACGGCTGTCTCGATGCCACGCTCGATTCGCATCAGATCGAGAGATGGTGGCGAGCAGAACCGGAAGCGAACGTCGGCATCGCGCTCGGCGTGGTTTCGGATGCATTCGCCCTCGACGTCGATCCCAGAAGCGGTGGTGATCTCACGCTCGATGACCTGCTGGCGGAGCATGAGCCGCTACCTCCGACAATCGAGGCACTCACCGGCGGTGGTGGACGTCACTTATTCTTTCGCATGGAGCCTACCCTAACCGACGCGACGTGGTCACCGCTCGGGCCGGGAGTCGACGTGAAGGGATCTGGTGGCTACGTCGTAGCGCCGCCCTCGATTCACCCGTCAGGGCGCGTATACGCGTGGGAAGCATCGGCCCATCCAAACAACATAGCAATCGCTACATCACCCGCATGGCTAACGACACAGCTCTTGCGTGGGCGCAAGCGTAACGGCGTAGGGCCAGCGACCGATCCGGATGCCGCGGAGTTCTATCTCGGCCAGTTGTTCGCGCGGGCGGGATGGCTAGGTCAAAAGATCAAGCCGGGTGTGTGGGCCGTCCGGTGCCCGTCCGAAGTCCTGCATAGCTGCGGCCACGCCTACGACTCATCCACCGTTCTGTTCGCGCCACCACTGGGCCGGCAAGTCGGCAAGCTATTCTGCGCTCACGGCCACTGCCGCGAGCTCTATGATTCGTGTGGGTATGAGGTCGTGGCACGTGCGCTGGCGCAGGCTACTGGGATTGCTCTCGATCGGGAACGAACGATTGGGGAAGAGGGATGACGAGGGAAGAAGTAAAAGCTTACGACGCCGCTCGTTATCTACAAAACCGTCCTCGCAAACTTGAGCAGTTTCGTGAGTGGAAGGCGAAGAATAGAGGGCGCCACCGTGCATTATCTATGCGCTGGCAAAAAGAGCACCCGAAGGAATCTAGGGCGATTAAAGCCGCTTACAAGAAGAGACACCCCGAGAAGACCAGAGCCGGGCGTATCCGGACGAGTACCGCTTCGCTGGCTTCTCATGCGGCGAGAGAGGGCGCTAGGCGCGCGAAGACTCAAAAACCAACCCCTGCCGTTTTGGAGATTTACAGGTTATCCGCAAGTGACGTTGAACTTACCTGCCATTGGTGTTCTGCCATAACAACGAGAGCCGAGCGCCATGTAGATCACGTTCTACCGTTATCTCTTGGTGGTAGTCACGAGGCCGACAACCTAGCAATCGCGTGCCGACGGTGTAATTTGACCAAAGGCCGATTACATCCTGAAGTATTCGTCGAGCGCAGGAGGGTAGCTATATAGCAGGTGACTGGATCCCGTACGACGTGACGCTGCCTCGTAAACCTGAGGTCGCCATTATCGCTCGCCTTGCGGATATCAGCCCGCGCGAGGTGGTGGGCACCTGTCTCGAGTTCTGGGCCTGGGCAAGCGAGCAGTCTGTAGACGGTCATATAGACGCTACAGTAACGCCCGTGTCACGGTCGCGTAACGCTGACGTAACGCTCGTGTCACGGTCGCGTAACGGTCTTGTAGACGACGACTTGTTACACCTTTTCCCCGGTACGTCGGCGAGCTTCTGGTCGGCTATGTTCCAGGTGGGGTGGCTCAAGCGTACAACCGAGGGCGGCCTTGTCGTGCCGCACTTTGATCGTTGGCTCTCTAATGGCGCAAAGGCGCGATTACAAAGCAAAAAACGGCAAGCTCGCTGGCGCACCGTTCACGCATCTGACGTAACGCCCGTGTCACGGTCGCGTAACGCTGACGTAACGCGCGCGCCGTTACTACAGTATAGTACAGAAGAGGAGAGTATAGTTAAGTCGACTATACCTCTTACGCGTACTGCGCGGGCGCGCGAAGCAAAGACGGTGCCAAATGGACCCGAAACATTCGCTGCCCTCGTCGACCGATCCGCCACCACGTTCCCGGCATTGCCACCACCACTGCAACCGATTGCCCAAATCTGGGCGGACACAAAAGGCGCACCGCCGAATATCCTGAAGCTCGATGCCGTTGACGCACTCATCGGCCGCGTGCCGATCGAACGCATCATCGATCACCTGCGCCAGTTTTTTCGCACCGTCGAGCCGAAATACCACTCGTTGCCGCGCTTCGTCGAAACGTTCAACGACCACAATCCGAACGGCAAGCAACGCGCCGAAAAGCGCAAATCTCACGATGACGAAACTCAGCGAACACAACGCGCCGCGATACAGGATGCCATCGAGCGCGGGCTAGTGCCTGGGGACTGACATGATCGATCTGCCGCAAAGCAAAGACACCGAGGCCGCGGTACTACGTGCATGGCTCACACAGCCGGCGTTCGGTGCGGGATGGCGACCCGACCCGGCGCTGTTCTCTATACCACCGAACCGAGTGCTCGCAGACGTGTGCCGTGTCATCGAGACACGAGACGAAGCTGCGGTCCTGGCAGAGGTAACGCGACGCGGCTCACTCGATGCGGTGGGGGGCGCGCAGGGGATCTTTCGTGCTTTTCATCTCGCACCGTCATGCGACGATCCGTGGCCGCATGTACGACGCCTCGAGCAATACGCTGCCCTACGATCCCTTCTCGCTGGCCTCGATCGAGCAAGGGCAATCGGCAGCGAGACGACGGATCTGGACGCGACGGTGTCCGCCGTTCAGGAGGCGCTACGATTCGCGGCGGGCGTAGTAGGCGCGCGGCCCGTGACAGTAGCCGAGATGTTCACGCACGTCGTCGAGGATTTACTGCGCACCGATCGACCAGTAGCGCGCGCGCCGTCTGGTATCCCCGCTCTCGATCGAGACACGGGGGGTCTGCGGCCGGGTGTAGTCGCTGTGGTGGGTGCAGAGACCTCGTGGGGCAAGAGCAGCCTCGGCGTGATGATAGCCGACGAGAGCCTACGTGCGGGGCGCGGCGTTCTGGTGGTGAGCTTCGAGGACGACGAACGGCTGTATGGCCGGCGACTGATCGCGCGCCGCGCCCGTGTCAACGCCTTCAGGCTTCGCGAAAAGCAACTTATGCCGGACGAGATGGATCGCGTATCAGCGGCGCATCGTGGCGCGGAGTCGCTGCCGGTATTTCTCGACGGTCGAGGGCGCTCTGCGGAGCGTGTCGTGTCGGATATACGCAGCTTGTGCGCGAGCGACGGTATCGACATCGTGCTGGTAGATTACCTGCAGGCCGTCACGGTGTCGGCCACGAAGCAGGATCGCCGTAACGAAGTGGCGCATGTAGCGCGCCTCTTTACCGACGTGATCAAACAAAGTGGAGCAGCGGGTGTGTTGTTCTCGCAACTGCGCCGGCTGTTCAACGCTGATCGGCCGACGATGCATACGCTCAAGGAGAGCGGCGAACTGGAGAACGCAGCCGAGATTGTTATGCTCGGCTACCGTACCGCCGAGGGCGCGTATCGAATCGTAGTCGACAAGTGCAAGGACGGTGCGTGTGGTGAGTACGACCTGGCCTGGGATAGCAACGCATGTTGCTTTCTCGGCGGGCGCAGTGTCGGGCAGGCAGTAGGCGAAGTCGTTACAGCAGCAGGCTCGGAAGGCTCGTGGTATCGCTAGGGACCGCAACACAACGGGAGGGCTAAATGGCAGTCGTGAAAAAAGGCATCGTGACAATGATCGACGAAGTGCTGGTGATCCCCATCGAGAAACTCAAAGGCGACAAGATCTACTCGTACAACGCCGCAGTGCAACTAGTAGCCGGCAGCGCTGGTGTCGCCGTCAACGAATCGCATGCGGGCACACCGACGCCGAACTACGGTGATCCGATGCTCGATCCACAACTCGCATACTCGTACTTCATCCGCCGGCGGCGCTACGTCACGTGGACCGACGTCGAACTCGTGATCCTCAAGCGCACGAACACGGTCGGCGCTAAGCTCCGCTACCGCGTCACGAGGAGCTAGACATGTCTAGATGGCAAGCGATCGCGGAGTGGTGGACGGCAAAGCGGCGGCACGAAGATGCCATCGCGCAAGTGATCGAACAAATCAACGACGAACGACACGGTCGAATAGCCGGCGACAAGCTGTGCCTCGAGTCTCACCATGAGATCGCGAAGCAAGCACGCGAGTTAGCCGAGCGCATCGATGGCTTGCGTGCGAGCGTAACGCGATGCATCCAGGACATCGATACCCTGAGAGCGACCGTGCTGAAAGGGGGTAAACGACCCCGCCCTGAAGGCCGGGGCATCCGCGACGAAATGCCACGGAAGAAGAAGGCCAAGGCCAAGAAGAAAGTTACAGCCTGAGCGGAAAGGGGGTCGTGATGGCCGTTGAGCACGCAGCCGAATCGGATGCAATCGAAACCCACTGGCGCAGTGTCCGCCATGTCCTGACCGTGCACCATCTGCTACAGCTCGCGCAGGCGAGCCACTGCGCTATTGCCGACGTCGGCAGGGTACGTGGTGCCGGGGACCCGCAGCACGTAATCGCTGGCATAGCCGACGCTGGCTTCTACCTGCGAGGATGTTCGCAGGCCGAGCGATTGGCGCTAGAGATCGAGATCGTCTGCGGGGATCTACCGATTGTGGTCCCACGCGGTCCGGTGCATGTCGTCCGGGGCTATCGCCGGGGGCGGGAGAGGCTGTCTCGATGCCTGCTACTTAGCCGGGCGCTGGGTGAGCTGGTGGGGGAGCGGCGGTACTATGACCTGGTAGCGGATGGCTTTGAGCGGGTGTCGGGGGCGATATCGGGGGCGGGACGGCTTCAGGATGGGGACGGCGCATAGGTATTTTACGACAGGAACGGGAATTTGCGGCACGATCGGGTCAAGGTTGATACCTAGACCTAGGCTAGGGGGAGAAGATGGCGGAAAAAACCGCAGTCACTGGTAAAACACGCGTCGCGCCGACCTTCTCGTTAGAGGCACAGAACCGCGCGCGGGCTAAAAGGGGCGAATCCGGCGAGTTCTGGCACGGACCTCTAGGACCGCTCGAGGCATTGCTGCCTGAAGGTGTCGATCCGAGCCGACTACGGCAGATGCCAGTGACCTATCGTCGGCTTTACATCCGTGCCCTTCGTGGCGAGGGCGGAGCGAAGGCCGCGATCCGAGCTTTCTGCCTGGAATGTGTAGGCTGGCAGCGGGAGTTTGCTGTGACCTGTTCGACTCGCGCCTGCCATCTCTGGTCGATGCTGCGACGTCAGGCGGATGGGATGGCCGCGTAAGCCGTGGCCGATCTTTCGCTCAGCGGCCACATGGTGACGGGTGCCGCCCGGATTGATCCCCACGCCTTGTACGTCGGCTGGAAGGCGATCTCCACCGTGCTCCAGGTGAGCGAGCAAGTAGCTCGGCGCTACATGCGCCGGGAGGGCCTCCCGGTGGCTATCCTGTACGCGCGGCATGAGGCCATCGCTGGCCGTAGGCTAGGCGGCCGAGTACAGACCACGGGCGCGGCGCTGCTGGAATGGGCTACTGCACGGGCGAAGGGACGGGATGCCAGGAGGTGGCAGGATGGGCGAGGCGGTTAAACAGCCGGTTATGTCAAAAAAGGCACCGCACGCAATACGGACCCTGCATGAACGAATACAATACCTTCCATGCACCATATCCGCGCTTGACAAGGACAACGCGGTGGAGTATGCATGATATGGGCGTCATACCCATGCCCGATGGAGTCGAGTCTCCCTCGACTCGCGACTCTGCGCGGGGAGAGCGTCTGACCTCCGCTCTCCTCGTCGCACAACGCGATGCTTGCGATAACGCTAACCGCCGGTGATCGGCCCGCATATTTACGTGAGGTTCTCGACGCGCTCCGCTTGTGTGACGGCATAGCCGACACGATTCTGCTGCCCCATGTAGAGCCCGGCAACGACGAAGTCCGCGCGCTAATTGAGGCCATTGATTTTGCGCCATGCGAGCCGACGTGGAACCAGGAGCGCCTAGGCGTCAATCGCAATACGCATGATGCCCTGGCGGATGGGTTCTCTCGTGCGCCATTTGTCCTGCACCTGGAGGACGACACCGTTCCGGCACGCGACTGTCTGACCTACTTCCGTTATGTCGGTAAACGATACGCGGCAGACAGTTCTGTGTTCACCGCAACCGCCTACAACCGGCTCGGTTCCCTGCCCCCACGCAATACGTGGCACGCTATTCAACGCCGCGTGTGGCTGCACCCGTGGGCATGGGCAACCTGGCGCAATCGCTGGGAATCGATGGCGGCGAGCGCTCTGTGGCACGCGACGGATCTGACCTGGGATTGCCGCGTGAACGAGATCGTCAAACGCACCGGCTTGCACGAGGTCTATCCCGTGCTGTCGCGGGTGCAAAACATCGGCCTGACATCGAGCGTATACAGCAACGCGCCACCGCCGAGCTGGTACAAGAAAATGCACTACCTGAAGCACTGGGCCGGGTGCGTAAGCGTGCCGCACGGCGAATTCGCAGAGCTACGTCGGCCGAGTGTTGCCGAATTGGGGGTGAGCGATGCCCGAGCTTGATCTGACGCAAGCCATCCGCGACGGACCCAGCGGTGCCCGGCTTCGGGGCCTTCTCGAGGACGTTGTTGAATCAGCGGTCGCGGGATTCGCGAGGGAGATAGCGGAGATGCAAACGGGCACGGGCGGACGGTGCGTGTGCGGTGAGCAATCGCCGGAACGGAAGGCGCTAGACGAAAGGTTCTGGGTGCGGATCGAAGGTGTTCGTGCGGACGATCTGACCCGCGTGCTCGATGCTGGCCTGGCTGACGGTGCCGACGCGAAGGAGCTGGCCGACGCGGTGCTCCGTGCTTTTGGCGGTCGGCGCCTGGTGGCGAAGCCGTCACGGGCGGCGCTATCGTGATCGCAATGGCTAGCGCCCGCCCGCGCGACCCGCCCGATCCGTCGGGCACACGAATCTGCGTCACCTGCCATCAACCGCGGCCACTCGCTCGTTTCAGTCGGTACACCCGCCTCAAAGGCAGCCGCGGATTCGGCTACGTCCCCGAATGCATGGACTGCCACAACCGCAAACGCCCTGGCGTCATTCATGCGGCCGGTTGCGTGGGCGGTAGACAGCGAGGCTCAGGATGACAGTCCGCGCAGTGCCGAACGGTGTCAAGCCGGACGACGGCAATAAGCGTCCGACGATCATGTCTGAACCACCCCGACTCAAGCCGGTTGCGAAGCCTCCCGATATCGCGTCCTGGCTCGGCCTGATCGGCGTTGGCCTGCTCATCATGGCCGCCTTCATGGCGCACCGCGTGGCGGGTTGGTGCGCAGTGGCCCTAATGCTACTCGCCCTTGCGGGCCGAATGGACAAAAAGGGCGGCTGAAAACTCAATGTCTGTCCATCGCAGAGCAAAACCACGCGGGAAGAACGCGTCGCGGCATCCGATCGATTTCGAGGAATGCTCAGAGCTGAATGATCGGCAACGGCTATTCGTCACGAACTACCTCGCTAGTATGAACGGAAGCGACGCGGCGCGCCGGGCGGGATATGCTATAAAGAGCGCCGGTGTTACGGCGAGTGTGCTGCTAAAAACGCCTAAGATTCGCGTAGTTGTGGACGCTGGGCTGAAAGAGCGGGCAATGGCGGCGGAGGAAGTTCTGGCCCGCTTGTCGGATATGGGCCGTGTGGACTTTTCGCCGTTCACCGATGAACAAGGGCGGATTGATCTTGCTGCGGCGAAGAAAGCCGGCTTGATGCGATTCGTCAAGCGCATCACTCAGACCGAGAAAGGTGGCGTGACGGTCGAATTGTACGATGCGCAGTCCGCTCTAGTTAAGCTTGGTGAACGACACCGCTTGTGGATTCAGCGCCAAGAACATAGCGGCCCTGATGGACAGCCGATTATGGTGCGGACATGGGCTGACCTTGCGCGGGAGGTGCTTGATGGCGGCTCGGCTGCGCCAACAGCTTCCGAGGCTATCCTGGCCGTAACGACCAACGGACCCGGCGCGGGTGCCGGCAACGGCGGCGGCGAAGAGCCGGGGGCGCCTGAATGAACGGTGCCATGAACACCGCAGTGGCCGACGTGCCACGTGTTGCCATTCCGCGTCCTGTCGCCAGTAACTCACTCTTGCTCTCCCGTGAGCAGCGTGCGGCTATCTTTGCACGCGGTCAGGCCGATCCGCTGTGGTGGGTCAAGCGGGTAGTCGGCGCGAAGCTCTGGGCGCGGCAGGCGCAGATACTTGAGTCGGTACGGGACAATAAGCGCACGGCTGTGCGTAGTTGCCATTCATCGGGTAAGACATTCCTCGCCGCTCTTGCTGCTTTGTGGTGGCTGTATAATCACCCGCGCTCGATAGTCGTGACGACTGCGCCGACGGATCGTCAGGTGCGCAAGATCATGTGGGAGGAGATTCGCCGGGCACACGTCGGCGCCCGCATCCCGCTTGGTGGCACGCTCTTGCAAACTGAATTGCGGCTCGATGATGGCTGGTTCGCATTCGGCTTCTCGACCGATGATCCCAACGCCTTTCAGGGCCTACACGCCAGAGACATTCTGGTCATATTCGACGAGGGGAGCGGCGTATCGCCGACGATCTGGGACGCGGCGGACGGCATTCTCACATCGGCTCATGCACGCTTCCTCGTGATCGGCAACCCGACCGATCCGCAGAGCCGCTTCCGAGAGGAGTTTCGCAACCCACTCACTAAGAAGATTCACATATCAGCCTTTGACACGCCGAACGTTCAAGCCGGCCAGGAGATCATCCGCGATCTCGTTACTTGCGAGTGGGTCGAGGAGCGCAAGGCAGCATGGGGCGAAGAGTCGGCCATGTATCAATCGCGCGTCCTGGGCGAGTTCCCGACGCAGGGCGCCGATACCGTGATTGCTCTTGCTTGGGTAGAGGCCGCGCAGATACGGGAGCTAGAGCCCGGTGAACCGAACGTGCTCGGCGTAGACGTCGCATATTCTGGCGGGGATGAGACTGTCATCGCGCATCGGCGTGGGCGCGTAGTGCGCATCCTGGACACGTTCCGCAATGAGGACCCGATGGCGGTCACGGGCCGTGTCATTCAAGCGATGGATACGACCAAGGCCACACTCGCTTGCGTGGATTGCATCGGTATCGGCGCCGGTGTAGTCGCGCGCCTGGAAGAGCTGGGCAAACCCGTGCAGGGCGTCAACGTGGCCGAGCGTGCATATGATAGCGAGCGCTTTGCCAACCGCCGTGCGGAGCTGACTTGGGGCCTGCGTGAGCGGCTGCGCGAAGGCGACATTGACTTAGATGATGACGAGGAGCTGGCAATCGAGTTGACCAGTGTGAAGCTCCCGCCACCTAACTCGCGCGGGCAGATTGTGATAGAGAGCAAACCTGACATGAAGCTGCGCGGTGTGCACTCGCCCGACCGGATGGACGCCGTGATGCTGGCCTTCGCCGCGGACAGCGAGCCGCGATTTGACGTGCGCGCTTCGTTTGTGGTGGCGTGATATTAGGACGCGGCTGAGGTGCACGGATATGGACGCGGACATGCTGGCCTTCGCGTGTGGCGACTTTACGCGAAGCGGAGCGTGGTAGAGTAGGTACGAAGCGGCACCTTGGCCCCGACGCGGCCCCGCGTGGCGGCAACGCTGCCCGGGGCCGCGTAGTGTGCGGCAAACGACAAAGATGAGCTTACGCGAACGAATCCTCGGCGCATTCGGCGCCGTGCCGGCTACACGTGTCCCGGCCCTTGTACAGGCGAGTCTGGAGCCGATGCGCGCGGAGATTTTCGCCACGCGCCAGACCGTCGAGGCCGAGATGCGAGACGCCTTCACGTCATACAGCCAGACATGGCTTGCGGGCGTAGAGGATCTGCTGCGCGCTCCCGGGTTAGGCCAGTACCGCAAGGCGGCCTACTCGAATCATTACCTGACCTACGCATGCATGAAGCTGATCGCGCAGGCAGTCGCTGCGGTGCCGTTCAAGCTGTGGAAGCGGGTGCCCGTAGGTCAGGACAAGGAGCAGGTTCTCGCCCATCCGATCCTTGATCGTCTCGCGAATCCCTTTCAGGATATCTACTCAGATGGCTGCCAATTCATCGAGATGCTGGTGCTCTACATGCTCGGCGGCGGCAATGCCTGGCTGATGCTAGACGAGCCGGACCGGCGAACTAAGGTGCCGGCATCGCTTGCCGTGTTCGGTTCGTATCACGTACAGCCGGTTATCGATCGCTACACCGGCAAGTTGCTACGCTGGCGTTTCAAATTCGGCCAGCAGCCCGATCGGTTCTTTCAACCCGATGAATTGCCGCAAGTCAAATTCAGCAACCCCGACGATCCGTATGGCATTCTCGGTCTCGGCCCCGTGCAGGCCGCGCAATCGCGTCTCGATTCATCGTTCGCGCGTGAGCGCTACGATACAGCGTTTTTCCAAAACGGAGCCGAGCCGGGTGTGGTGCTTAAATTCAACCCGGAAGAGCTAGGTCTGAAAAAAGGGCTATCGCGCGACGACATGATGCTGGCACGTGATTTGTGGCGGGATGAGCATGAGGGTCCCGATAAGGCGCACAGAGTAGGCATGTTGAATGCCGGCTGGTCGTTGGAAAAGACCGGCATGTCACAGCGGGATATGCAATTTGTTCAGGCGGCGCTATTCGATCTGCGGGCCATCGGCTTTGTGTTTGGCGTCCCGAGCGTCAAGCTGAATGACTTTGAGCATGCCGGTCTCGGCCGTGAGGGCTATGAGATAGGCAACCGCGTCATGGCTGAGGACGTGACGGTGCCTATCTGCCGGCGCCTATCAATTTTCTTGGATCGCGTGCTCGTCAAGCCCGTAGCACCCGACCTTGAGGGCGCATTCGATACCGATGAGATCCCAGCACTGCGCGATGACATGGACCGCAAGATCGATCGTGCCGTCAAGCTGGTATCAATCGGCGTCTCGCTCAACAAGGCGCTCAAGGTGACGGATACGGGCATCGATCCCGAGCCGTGGGGCGATGAGGCATTGATTGCAGGAGCCGACATGGCGGCACTAGCTGCTGCCGACAAAGCCTTGCTGTCCGCTCCGGCCGCATCGGCAGCCTCGGCACGCCGCCTCCTGCCGCTCGCGCTCGCCGCACGAGCGCAACGCAATGGCGATCCGGAGCCCGCGGCGACGCTCGATGCGGCCGAGGAGCGGGAGGCGCAGCGGTCCGCACATTGGCGCGCGTTCGTTAATACATTCGGCCCGCTAGAGGGCCGCTATCTGCGCAGGCTGCGCCAGTACTTCGGCACGCTGCACAAGGAGACGCTGGCTAACGTCGAGAGCGAGGCGGCGCGTAGTGCCGGCTCTCATGTACGTGCCGTAGATATCAGCAAGTTGCTATTCGATCTCGCGCGGGCTGACGCGCGTCTGAAGAAATTCTCTCTCGTGTATTTCGAGCAGGCGATCACCATCGGTGCGAATGGTGCGGCGGCCGAGTTGCACACGGATGCCATCGGCATCGAATCGCCGAGCGCGCAGGACGCGCTTGCGATGCGAGTTGATAAGGTAACGAACATCAACGATACGATCCGCGATCAGCTGCGCGACGCGCTCCGCGAAGGATATGCTGCTGGCGAGACGGTCAATGAGTTGTCAACACGAGTTGATGCTGTGTTTGATGCTGGAATAGCGCGGGCACATACCATCGCCAGAACCGAAATCGCTGGTGCAACCAATCAAGGCCGCTTTTCTGAGATGATGGAGCAGGGAGTCGAGAGGCACAGCTGGCTTTCTTCGAGGGACGATCATGTACGTCAGCCTCCGAAGAGCGAGTTTGACCATACGATCGATGATGAGACTGTGACCATCGGCGAGCCCTTTTCCAACGGTCTTACTTTCCCAGGCGATCCTGATGGTGAGGCTGGCAATGTGGTGTCCTGCCGGTGCCTAACTTTGCCTAGTGAATAACCCCCAAAGGAGAATCCCTATGTCAACCCCCACAACCGTGCCGGCGGCAACGCCGAGCCTCACCTTTCGTGACGGCATCGACCCGCGCACGCAGGCCGATGCTATTGCCCTGACGGCTGCGCTCTCGCGTGGCGCTAAGCCGTTTGTGCGTGCGTTCTCCTTGCATGGGGCTCGTGCCATAGAGCGCCAGGGTGAACGCCTCTACGAGTTCATCGGCGTGTCCGAGGGCATCAAGCGAGATGGATCTATCGTGCGCGTCGGCGGTATTGACTGGGCCGGCTACGACTTGAATCCGGTCTTTCTCCTCGCGCACGATTATACCGGCCTGCCTATCGGGCGCGTGGTCGAGCGGCGGACAGAACAGGTGCCCGGGCTGGGCGGTGCCGTCAAAATCCTAGTGCAGTCCGCAAGTGGTCTCGACCTTGGCACTGAGCAGCGCGACCTCGTGCGCTCCACGTTCGCGCTCTATGATGGCGGCTTTCTCAACACCGTTAGCTTCGGGTGGAACGTACTGGAGGCAACGCCACTTCAGGACACGGAGGGCCGGTTCTCGGGCTTCGATTTCATTCGCACGGATGCGCTTGAGTTCTCGGCGGTGCCAGTCCCAGCCGATCCGCAGGCGGGCTTGCAGCGCGCCATGGAGCAGGGGCTGCTCAAGCCAGAGCTGCTGCCGTACTTTGTTGCCAACCATAAACGGCCTATGCGCTCGGCTGTCTACTCGTTGCGGGAGATGCCAATACCAGTGACTACATCAAACGCGCCGTTGCTTGCTGATTGCAGCATGACGACTCAGCCTATTGATGCTAGCATGACGACCCCTGCGCTTTACGATGCGGCTGGTTATGAAGTGGTAGTGCCTGAGCAAGCGGCGGGTACAGAGAAGCGGCCGTACATAATCGAGGCGGACAGTCCCGTATGTCCAATCGATAAGCCCTTTGCTGTTGTGAAACTGGACGATGGACAGCTTATGGGTTGCTTTGCGTCTGAGGATAAAGCCAAGGCTCAGATGGCGGCGCTCTATGCGAAGGAACCCGCGGCGAGCAGCACCGCCAGTGCTCGGACATCGGACGATGTGCCATCAGGAACATCGGTGCCGCCGGAGCCGGGGAGTGCGACCGACACGCCCGCGGGCACCGTGGTCATTCCGCCGGCGGCAGAAGAGCCGGCAACGGAACAACCGCCCCCTGTCGCCGATGACCCGCCTGCACAAGAACCGCCACCGGCGGCGTCGGCAGCGTCAGCTCTGGTGCTCACTACCAGTGCCATTCGCGACGCAGTGAATGCGGCACTCGCCTCCGTGCCAGTCATGCGTAAGGGTGCTGTGCTTTCGGCCAGGAACAAGCAGAAGATAACTCAGGCGATGGCGATGATGGACGATGCCATGGCGCAGCTCAAAGCCGTCATGGCGGATGCCATGAAGGAGATGCAGGGCGAAGAGATGCCCGCGGAGGAGATGGCAACGGCGATTCCCACGGCGACGCGGGAGCCGGAGCCGATCATCCCGATCGCGGCCGGAGTCCCCATTCAGGTACTCGACGACATGCGGGCACGGCTCGAAGAGCTTGAGCGCAATGCCCCTCAGCGACGCCGACTCTACGACGATCTCTTTCGCGAAGCGAGCCGCGGGCAAGTTGCCGCATCCCGCTTGCGCGAGAAGACGACTCGTCTTGGCAAGAAGTAGGAGAGCTACCAAACAACCCAACGCAGCACGAGTCGCGCCGCGCTACGCAATTCCGCGCCCGGCGCATGAAGGAGCAACGCACATGCCTGATATCATCATCAAGGAAAACGAGCCGCTCCATCGCGTGATGGATGTGGTGAAGGCGACCAACGCCAGTGTCACCGAGGCGCTAGAGCGCATCGACAAGCTTGATCAGAAGCTGAGCACAGCCGAAGAGACCGAGAAGGCATCGATGGTCGAGCAGCAGACGCGCTGGACGGCTATCGATCAGCATCTGAGCGACTTGGACAACAAGCTGGAGCGCGGCAAGAAACTCTACACGCCACTCAACGGCGATTCGCTCAAGGACGAGCGACGCGTGGAGTTGGGCAAATTCATGGCCGACATCTTCCTCGGCAAGCGCGGCGCCAAGGCCCCGCACGGCTACTGGGAGCGGGCGCAGGC
>Ga0214473_10004595_pt1 | contig 16595 bp, 13 predicted proteins | sample RVTome_7_FD_203509 | JGI IMG/M metagenome (GOLD analysis project Ga0214473, IMG submission 203509) | Soil microbial communities from uranium-contaminated site in the Upper Colorado River Basin, Wyoming, United States - RVT98D197 | ecosystem: Environmental > Terrestrial > Soil > Contaminated >... | reverse complement strand
ACAGCGGCAATTACGACGTGATGCTGGGCCAGGTGGAGGACGTGGCGGAGGCGTCCGCGCCGCGCGGTCGTCGGGGTGGCGGGGAGAGGGGTGGCCGCCAGGCGGCGGCGGAGGGGGAGCAGGCGGAATCGAAGGCCGCGGCGAAGCAGGCGGAGCCGGTGAAGCGGGAGGAGAAGCCCGCTGAGAAGCCCGCTGAACGGCCGGCGCCGAAAGCCGCGGAGAAGCCGGTTGAGAAGGCGGTTGAGAAGCCGGCGGAGCCGGCTGCGGAGAAGCCCGCTGAGAAGCCGCAGCCGAAGCCGCCCGCGCCCGCCGCGCCGAAGGCCGCCGCTCCGCCCGCCGGCGCCGGCCTGCGGCGTGGGGCGCGCCGGGGTGCGTCCGCGGACGGCCCGCCGCCCATCCTGCCGGGACAGGCGGTGGGGAAGGCCGCCAAGGCGCCCGAGCCCGCAGCCGCCAGGGCGCCGGAAGCCCCTGCCACAGCCGGTGAGCCGGCCGCGCACGGCGGATCCGACGCCCGGGCCGTCGTGGTGCCGGCCGCCCGGACCGAGGCGCCCGACCGCGACCTGTTCGGGGCCGTGCCCGACCAGGACCCCGACGCCCTGGTGGCGCGCCTGGTCCGGCACAAGGGCGTGGGTGAGGTTTCCGTCCGTAACCTCATCGACGCCTTCGGTGAGGACGCGCCGCGCGTGCTTTCGGAGCAGCCGCAGCGCGTGCGTGACGTGGTGGGCCCCCGGCGCGGAGACCGCATCATCGAGGCGTGGAAGGAAGAGCTGGCCAACCCCGCGGCCGGTGCGGCGGCCCCCTCGAGCGGCCGGAGCCGGCGCGGTGGCCGGCGCGGTGGCCGCGGACGCGGTGGGGCGGGCAATGGCGGCGCCGGAAGCGAGCCGGCCGGGTCGTGAGCTCCGGCGCCATCCGGCGCACGCCGCTCCCGCGGGCGTTCTACGCCCGTCCCGCCGAGGAGGTTGCCCGTGACCTCCTCGGCGCGTTTCTGCATACGCGGCAGGGCGGCGCGGACGCGCTCGGGCGCATCGTGGAGACGGAGGCCTACGTGGGGCCGCACGACGCGGCCTCCCACGCCGCCGAGCGCATCGGCCGCACATCGCGCAACGCGGCCATGTTCGGCGCGCCCGGGAGCGCCTACGTGTATCGCAGCTACGGCGTGCACTGGTGCCTCAACGCCGTGACCGACCGGGCCGACTTTCCCGCGGCCGTGCTCATCCGCGCCGTGGAGCCGGTGAGGGGGCTGGCCGCCATGCGGGCGCGGCGAGCGCGCGGCGGTCGCGTCCCCGCCGACCGCGACCTGGCGCGCGGGCCGGGGCGGCTGACGCAGGCGTTCGCCATCACGGGCGCGCTCGACGGACACGAGCTGGTCGCGCCGCCCCTCCGCATCCTGGCCGGCGCGCCGGTGCCCGGCCGTGACGTGGTGGTCTGCCCCCGCGTGGGAATCTCCCGGGCCGTGGACTGGCCGCTCCGCTTCTGCCTGCGCGGGAGCTCCTGGATCTCCCGGTCCGTGCCCGCCGCTGGCACGCCCCGTGCGCCTGAACGATGAGGTACGATACAGCCCTGTAGCAGTCGAGAAGGAGGTACCCCTATGGCCACCGTCCCCGGCCCGCGACCCGACCAGCCCCTCCCCGTTCCCGGCGCTCCCGGCCAGGAGCCGCCTCGCCCCGAGCGCGAGGAGGGTCGTGAGGCGGCACCCGAGCGGGGGGACGAGCGGCCCGACTGGATGCCCGAGCCCTACGAGCCAGGGCGCGAGAGGGTGGAGCCCGGAGCACCGGCGCCCACACCCTGAGTGCCGCTGTCAGCCGATCCCCCACGCCCGATCACAAGCATCTCCCGACTGCGCCCGCGTCGGGCGCCGCCTAGTGTCCCCTCCGATCGGGTCGGCAGGCCCGGCTACGCTCATCCAGCCCCACGAGGCCCCATGTCCATGCGCAACGCCTGGCTCGCCTGTGCTCTCCTGGCCATCGCGCCTCCGCCGGCCGCGCTGCGGGCGCAGGAGAGCGGCGTCCGCTTCGGCGGTGAGGTGCGGGTGCGGCACGAGCTGGAGCGGCCGGTCACCACCGGCAGCTTCGATCAGTTCACGCTGCTGCGCACGCGCCTGGGCGTGCTGGCCGCATTGACAGAGGGCGCGCGTGCCCTGATCCAGTTCCAGGACAGCCGCGTCTTCGGTGAGGAGAGCAACACCTTCGACGCCGCGGCCGATGTGCTGGACCTGCATCAGGGCTACCTGGAGCTGGTCCGGCCGGCGCTGGGCCGCCAGGTGACGCTGCGCGCCGGCCGCCAGGAGATGATCCTGGGCAACGAGCGGCTGGTGGGCGCCGTGGGCTGGTCCAACACGGGCCGCTCCTTCGACGGCGCGCGCCTGGACGTGGCCGCGCCGGAAGGGGGGACCTCCTTCGGCCTCTTCGCCGCCACCGTGGCGGAGCGGGGCGAGCGCTTCGGCGGCGCGGTGGAGGACAACGACCACCTCTTCGCGGGCCTCACCGCGGCCGGCGGGCCGCTCGAGGCGTGGGTGCTGCACGACCGCGCCGCCACCTATCGCTCCTTCACCGGCGTGGACCGCACCACGCTGGGTGCCCGCGCGGACGTGGCGCTAGGCGGCGCGTTCAACGCGTGGCTGGAGGGCGCCTATCAGGCCGGCAACCAGGTCCAGGGCGTGGCGCTGGACCAGGACATCGGCGCCTGGTTCGCGGGCGGCCGGCTCGGCTGGGACGCCGCCGCGGGTGCGCTGGCGGGGCTGGCGGCGGGCGTGGACTACCTGTCCGGTGACGACGATCCACTGGATGAGCGCTACGGGGCGTTCAACACCCTGTACGCCACGAACCACAAGTGGTACGGCTACCTGGACCTGTTCGTGGATCCCGCCGCGCGCACCGCGGACCGCGGGCTGATCGATGCCGTGGCCAGCGGCCGTCTGGGCATCGTGGGTGAGCACACCCTGCAGGTGGACGTGCACCGCTTCTGGACGGCGGCCGAGCAGAGCGGCGCTGAGGCGCGCGCGCTCGGCTGGGAGCTGGATCTAACCCTGCCGGTGCCCCTGGGGCCCACGCACGGCCTGCTGCTCGGCTACAGCGCCTTCCGCAACGGCGCGGCCGCACCGCTCGCGGGGCTCGGTGACCGCGGGGAGACCTGGCACTTCGGCTACCTGCAGGCCACCGTGGCCTTTCCGGCGGCGAGCGGCTCGCGGGGGAGCGCGCGTTAGGCCGGTCGGGCTGAACCGCCGCCCGGGGTGCGCGGCCTCACGGGTGGGCGCGCCAGGCCGCGATAGCCCGCGCAGCCGCTGCGCGCTATCGTCACGGGGTACGCGCCGTAGTCGTTCAGATAGGGGCGGGACGCCGCCGCCGCCGCCGCCGCCGGCCTCCCCGGCCGGCCGCGCCCACCCAGGATCGGGAGTGAACATGCGAGCAGGCGGCGTGTCCGTGCGGCGGCCGTCCCCGCCGGCCCTTGCGCCACCACCGCCGTTCTCGCGCCGGCGGGGCGTACGGGGGCTGCGCGCCGGCAACTCCGTACGCCTCCTGCTGCTCTCCGTTCTCCTGACCGTGCCCGCCGCCGCGGCCGCCCAGAGCACCGGTGCGCTGGTGGGTCGCGTCACCGAGCGCGACACGGGGCTGCCGGTGGCGGGCGCGGACGTGCGCATCGTGGATCTGCCGCTCCGCATGGTCACGACCGCCGAGGGCCGCTTCCTGTTCGTGGCGGTGCCCGCGGGCGAGCGCAGCGTGCGGGTGGAGCTGATCGGCTTCCGCCCGGTCATCCTGGAGCGCGTGCCGGTGCGCGCCGGGCGCACAGCTGAGGTGGTCGTGGCGCTGGAGCGCGTGCCGGTGGACATCGGCAACGTGGTGGTCACGGCCGAGCGCATCCGCCTCATCGAGCCGGACGTCAGCACCACCCACGAGGTGGTGAGCGGCCGCGAGCTGCGCGCCCTGCCCATGGACCGCATCGCCGACGCCATCGAGCTGGCTCCCGGCGTTTCCGACGGGCACTTCCGTGGCGGGCGCAGCGGCCAGGAGGTCTACGTGGTGGACGGCATCGAGCTGAAGAACCAGTTCGAGGCCGCCACGCAGGGCTTCGGACTGGAGCTCAGTCCCTCGTCGCTGCACGAGGTGGAGGTGGTGACGGGTGGCTTCGGCGCCGCGCACGGCTCCGCGCTCTCGGGCGTGGTCAGCCTGGTGACCCGGCGCGGTTCCACCGAGGCGTGGGAGGGCCGCGCCAGCCTGCTCAGCGACAGCTGGGCGCCGGCCGCGGTGTCCAGCGGCTTCACGGGCGCGTCACTCTCGGCGGGCGGGCCGCTGGCCTTCCTGGGGGAGGGCACCACGCTCTTCACCGACCTGCTGCTGCAGGGCATGGCGGACGCCGAGCCGCGCGCCCGCGGGCTCACCTGTCTGGAGCCCGGCGATGCCTCGGACGAGGTGGCGGCGCTCATCCGCTCCGTGGACGCGCGGTTGCGCTGCCCGTGGACCAGCGGCGACCTGCCGCACCAGCGGGGAGACAAGATCATTGCCTTCGGCCGCCTGGATCGGCCGCTGGGTGGCAACGCCGGCCTCACCGTGTCGCTGCTCCGGAACCGCAACCAGCGTGAACTCTACACGCCCGAGTTCAAGTACAGCCCCGCCGGTCAGCTCGGCCAGCGCTTCACCGGCACGCTGGGCACGCTCCAGCTGGACGTGACCCGGCCCGGCGCCGAGCGCGCCCTGCACCTGGCGGCGCGGCTGGGGCTCATGCGCCTGGAGCGCCACCTGGGCGCGCTGGACCCCTGGACCTTTGCCGGGCGCACGCGAGTGGCCGGCTTCGGCGTCCAGCCGTTCCGCTTCCACGGTGAGGCATTCGTGCACCGGCCCATCGAGGAACAGCTGGCCGCGGCCACCGCCGTGCCCGGATACGGCGCGCCCGCCACTGGCCCGGGGACGCCCTTCGGCGGCGCCGCCGAAGGGCTCTTCTTCACCACGGGCACGCCGCACATAGCCAACTGGACGCGTACCGAACTGGCGGGCCTGGACCTGCTGGCGGAAGTGCTCGATCAGGGCGGCAGCGCGCTCCGCGCCGGGGGCGCTGGCAAGTTCTACCGGGTGGAGAGCTACGAGCGGGTGCAGGCGCATCTGGGCGGTTCCTCGCCCAGCTACGCGCGCTTCTTTCCGGCCACGGTGAGCGGATTCCTGGAAGCCAGCCTGCTCACGGAGGACCACTTCACGATCCTGCTGGGGCTGCGCGCCGAGGCCTTCCGCTCGGGGCTGGGCTTCGCCGCGGATCGCGCCGACTTCCTCTCTCCCGTCATCGACACCGACTGGCAGGTGAACCTCATGCCGCGCGTGGGCGTGGCGCTGCCCGTGCCGGGCACCGAGGAGCGCGCCACGCTGCGCTTCAATTTCGGCCGCGTGGCGCAGCCGCCCGACTTCCGCTACTTCCTGGACACGAGCATCGGGGACTCGCTGCGCACCGACGTGCGCCGGCAGGGCAATCCCGCGCTCTCCTTCGAGCGGGGCAACGCCTACGAGTTGGGCGCCGGTTACCTGCTGAGCCCGCACGTCAGTCTGGGCCTCACCGTCTTCAACAAGACGCTGGAGAACCTGGTGTCGGGCAGCTTCGCGCTGGCCGGCAGCCCGGAAGCCACGTTCGTGACGGGGGACTACGGCACCGTGCGCGGCGCGGAGTTCTCCCTGCGCGCCCGCTGGCCGGGCCTGACGGCACGCGCCGGCTACGCCCTGCAGAAGGCCACGGGGGTGGGGTCGGGCACGGAGACCGACAGCCTCATCGATCCCGCCGACCGCGTGACCTATCCGCTGGCCTTCGACCGCCGCCACGCCCTGGACCTGGCGCTCTTCGCGGGCGCGGCGGCGGGTGGCGACCAGCCATGGGCGGCCGCGCTCACCGGCAACGTGCAGAGCGGCTACCCGCTCGACCGCCGGGCCGCCGCCGGGGAGGGGGAGGGCGTCGGCGCTGCGTACCTGCCGTGGACGGCCGTCTTCGACCTGCGCGCCAGCCGGGAGCTGGGCAGCCTGCCGGGCTGCGGTGGATGCGCGTGGCGGGTGTCCGCGGATGTGCGCAACCTCCTGGCGGCGGACAACATCCTGGCGCTCCGCAGGGACAGCGGCCACCTGGCACCCTCCGTTGCCACCATTCGCGCCCTGGAGACGAGCGCACCGCTGCCCGCCGACCCGATCCCCCGCGAGTCGCCGCTGTATTCGCCACGAGTGGACCTGGATGGGGACGGCCTGGTCTCTCTGGAGGAATTCCGGCAGGGCCGGCTGGCCGCCGTCCTGGACCGGCTGGACCCGTCCATCTTCTTCGGCGAGGAGCGCCAGCTCCGGCTGGGCGTGGAGGTGAGCTTCCGATGATGCGCTGTGAGACGGTCGTGCGGGCCGGCGCAACGCTTACGCTCATCGCGGCCGCCGCGTGCGGGGACGGCGCGCCCACCTTCGACGGTGACCCGCTGGCGCCGCTCGTGGCGGACGTCTACCAGCTCACCTTCAACCCGGGCCACGATCGCGCCCCCGCGTGGTTGCCAGGTGGGGACTCCCTGATCTACCTGGCGGCTGGCTTCCCCGGCATCCCCACCGCGCCCGGCGTGCCGCTCGCGCTGGCCATGCAGGGCGGCCGGGCACGGGTGGTGGGGCAGGGGCTCTACACCGAGGGCCCGGGCCGCTGGTTCGCCGCCGCGGCGCCCTCACCCGACGGCCAGCGGGTGGCGCTCATGGAGCTGGTGTCCGTGTCCAGCGGTCCCTCGTGCGCTCCGGACACCCCCGCGGACGGGGGGCTCTGCTCGGTGGCGTACGACCCGCGCATCGATTCGCTCTCGCTGGTGGTGGCCGCACGGGAGGGCGGCTTCGGCAGCGCCGCGCTCGGTGTGGGCACCGGCAATCGCGCCACCATCCAGGATGAGGAGGGGACGCGCCTGGCGCAGCTCACGCGGCCCTTCCAGGAGCGCTTCCGGAGCACCGGCACCGTGGGCACCACCGCCAGCTGGGCGCCCGATGGCCAGCGTCTGGTTGTAAGCGACGGCGCGCGCCTCCTGATCTGGACGCCCGCCACCGGCGCGGTCCATCCCGTGCCCGGCACCGAGCACGCCGTGGACCCCGCGTGGAGTCCGGACGGAGCGTGGATTGCCTACACGCGGATCACCACGCGCCCGGCCAGGGTGGCCCTGTGCACGTGCACCGAGCTGAAATCCACGATCGGGCTGGAGCGCACCGTGCACGAGATCGAGCGTACCGACGTGGCGCTCGTGCGCCCCGACGGCTCGGAAACCAGGCTGCTGGTGGCCGACGCCGAGGAACCGGCGTGGGGGCCGGGCGGCTGGCTGCTGTTCCGCCAGGGCGGCCGCATCCGCCGCGTGGCGCCCACGGACGGTGCCCCTCCGATGGACGTGCCGGGCACTATCGGCGGGGAGCGTCCCGCCGTCTCTCCCGACGGGCGCTGGTTGGCCTTTCAGCGCGCCAACGCGGCCGGCCGCTACGATATCTGGCTGCTGCGCCTGGAGGAACCATGATGCGCGGGCGCTCACACGCGGGGGCCGGCGTGGGCGTCCGGGCCGTCGGGCTCCGGGTCGATATGCCCCGTGCCGCTATGCCCCGGGCCGCTATGCTCCGGGCCGCCATGCTCCGGGCCGCCATGCTCCGGGCCGCCATGCTCCCGGCCTCCATCCTCCGGGCCGCCATGCTCCCGGCCGCCATGCTGCTCGGGTTCGGCGCCTGCGGGGAGCCGCTCGTGGTGACGGGCGATCCACCCGGGCTCATGCGCCTGGCGCTGGGCATTCCCCTCACCTTTACCGGTCCGCTCACCGGCGATGCGCTGACCTCGGCCGTGAAGGAACCCGGCGCCATTGCCCTGACACCGGCGGGCCTCCTCTACGCGGCCGACCAGGGCCGGCGGGCGCGCGTCACGGCCGGCGGCGGGCTGGCGGACGTGGCGCGCATCGTCTCGGTGACATCCGCCGGCGGGTTGGAGGTCATCCTGGACGGCGATGGCTGTCCGGGCGCCGCGTGCATCCAGCGCATCCGCGCCATGACGCTCGACGGCGCGGGCCGCATCATCCTCTCCGATGACATGGGCCGGCGCGTGTGGCGCGTGGATCCGGCGAGCGGCGCCGCCACGCTGCTGGCGGGCAATGGCGCCCACGGTACCGCTCCCGACGGTGCCACGGCCGTTGACGCCCCGCTGGCGGACCCCGTGGGCGTGGCCGTGGGCGCGGACGGCCGCGTCTACATTGCCGAGCACACGGGCAATCGCATCGTGGCGGTGGGCGCCGACGGCGTCCTGCGCGTGGTGGCGGGCACCGGCGAGGCGGGCTTCGGCGGGGACGGCGGGCCGGCCGCCGCCGCGCGCCTGTACGCCCCCACCGGGCTGGCCATGGGCAATGGCACCCTCTACCTGGCCGACGAGCTGAACCACCGCATCCGCGCCGTGGAGCTGGGCGCGGGGACCATCCGCACGGTGGCGGGGAGCGGCAACCCCGGCGGCAGCAACGGCGCCGCGGCCACGGCCATGCTCGAGGCGCCGTGGGCGCTGACGCTCACGCCCGACGAGCGCACCCTGTACGTGGCCGAGCGCGGCGCGCACCGCGTGCGCTCGGTGGACCTGGCGGCGCTCACCGTGGACACCTACGCGGGCACCGGCGCGCCGGCCTTCACCGGCACGGGCCGGCCCGCCGGGCAGACCGGGCTGAATCGCCCCTCCGCCCTGGCCACGGCGCTGGATTTCCTCTTCGTGGCGGACCCCGGCAATGCGGTGGTGTGGCGCACGCGCATCCGCTTCTGAGCCGGCCGGAGAGTGGACGGGGAGGACGGAGGCGCGGCGCCCGGGAGGGCGGCCGCGCCTTCGTCGCTTGAGAACGCCGGCGTTCGCTAGACACTGTCCGGAGGGCGGCCTACATTGCCGCCGCAGCTCACAGGCGCGGGCCAGAACCCGAGTGCGGCGCGCCCCAGCAAGGAGTCAGACGTGAAGATCGCGGTGTGCATAAAGCGCGTGCCGGATACCGAGGCGCGCATCAAGGTGGCCGGAGACGGCGCCGGCATCGACGCGGCCGGCGTGAAGTTCGTGGTGAGTCCTTACGACGAGTTCGCGGTGGAGCACGCGCTGCGCACGAAAGAGGCGGCGGAAGGCGGGGAAGTGACCGTGCTGACGGTGGGGGAGAGCGCCAGCGGCGAGCAGCTGCGGGCGGCGCTGGCCATGGGCGCCGACCGGGCGGTGCTGTTGAAGGGGCAGCCCACGCTGGACGGCCTGGCCACGGCCAAGGCCCTGGCCGCGGAGCTGAAGGAGGGCGGCTATGACCTGGTCCTGCTCGGCATGAAGGCCATGGACGATGACAACCAGCAGGTGGGCCCCATGCTGGGCGAGCTGATGGAGCGGCCGTGCGTGACCGTGGTCCACGACTTCGAGCTGGTGGACGGCGGCGTGGTGGCGCACCGCGAGATCGAGGGCGGCGCCGAGGTGGTGGAGGTGCCGCTGCCGGCCATCCTGACCATGACGAAGGGGGAGTTCGAGCCCCGCTATCCGTCGCTGAAGGGGATCATGGCGGCCAAGAAGAAGCCGCTCGAGGAGAAGGACGCCGCCCTGGGTGAGTGCCGGGTGGAGGTGCGGGGATACACGCCGCCGCCGGAGCGCCCCGCGGGGCGCATCGTGGGTGAGGGCGTGGACGCGGTGCCGGAGCTGGTCCGGGCGTTGCGCGAGGAAGCCAGGGTTCTCTAGAGGGGGCGAGCATGGCAACGATACTGGCGGTGGCGGAACAGCGCGACGGGCAGCTCCGCGCCATTTCCGCCGAGGTGGTGAGCGCCGCGCGCACCCTGGCCGAGCAGCTCGGCGGGGAGGTGCACGCGGTACTGGTGGGCGGTCCCGGCACGAAGGAGGCCGCGGCCGAGCTGGGCAGGTGGGGCGCCGCGCGGGTGTACGTGGCCGAGGACGCGGCGTTCGAGAAGTACAGCGCCGACGGCTACGCGGCCACGGTGGCCGAAGCCGTGCGGGCCGGCAGCTACCACACGGTGCTCTTCCCGGCCAGCGCCATGGGCAAGGACCAGGCGCCGCGCGTGGCGGCGCGCCTGGACCTGCCACTGGCCTCGGACGCCACGGGGCTCGAGGTGGAAGGTGAGGAACTGGTCATCACGCGCCCCGTGTACGCCGGCCGCGCGTTCGTGCGGCTGGTGCTGCAGGCCGAGCCGCGCCTGGTGAGTGTGCGCGCCAACACGTTCCGCGCCGAGGAGCGGAGCGCGGCGGGAGAAGTGGTGGAACTGGCCGTGCCGGCGGGGGACTGGCGGGTGAAGGTGCGCGCGATCAGCGCGGCGGCCGGCGGCGCCCTGGACGTGGCCGAAGCGCCCATCGTGGTGAGCGGCGGCCGCGGCATGCGCGATCCGGAACACTGGAGCATGCTGGAGGAGCTCCGGGACGCCCTGGGCGCCAAGGCGGCGCTCGGCGCCTCCCGCGCCGTGGTGGACGCCGGCTGGCGCCCGCACGGGGAGCAGGTGGGGCAGACCGGCAAGACGGTCTCGCCGCCGCTCTACTTTGCCATCGGCATCAGCGGCGCCATGCAGCACCTGGCGGGCATGCGCAGCTCGGGCACCATCGTGGCCATCAACAAGGACCCCGACGCGCCCATCTTCAAGGTGGCTGACTACGGCATCGTGGGGGACGCGCACGAGGTGGTGCCGGCGCTGACGGCGGAGATCCGGAAGCAGCGGGGGTGAGCAGGCTGCGTCCAGGGCGGGCTGCGGCCGATCCTGAACCGCCGCCTCAGTGCCTGGTGATTTCCTCCTGGATGAGGCCTCCGATGCGCGCCACGATCTCGATCAGCTCTGCCTGTCCCTGCCGCCGGGAACTGGTCATGATGCAGATGGTGATGGGCTCGTTGGGGTGATAGATCAGGCCGCACTCGTGAACCTGGATGGTAGATGGGCCGTGCAGGTCTCCAACATAGATGCCGTACTTGGTTGCCACGATGGTGCCCGCCGGCGTGTATTTCTTCAGCCCCTGCGGGAACTCACTGCGCGTCAGCAGGCCCAGGCCGAGTTCGGACACCGGGCGGCTGAAGAACGAGGAGTTGTACAGGATGCGGAAGAGTGCGGCCAGGGAGCGGGGCGAGATGCTGGGCTCGGCCCCGCTGTAGTCTATTTCCACGTTCAGGGCCTGCAGAAGCGCCTCGATCTCCGCCCACGGCACGTCCCTCAGGAGCAGATCCTTGGCGTGATTGTCCGAGTATGCGATCATGCGCTCCAGTAGCTCACCGTAGGTGTAGCTGCTGTCCGCCATGAGTTGATGCTCCGGCGCGAGCCCCGCCGTGTTGCCAGGGCTGGGCATGGAGTCCGGTCCGGGATATACCACCGTGCGCTGCAGGTAGGTGGGGTCGTCCTCCAGCGCGGCCAGCACGTGGAACATGGCGGGCACCTTCAACATGCTGGCCGCGAAGAACCGCTCGTTCTCGTTGATGCCCACCCAGCCGCCGTGCTGGAGGTCCCGCGCGTAGAATGACACCGCGAGATCCGGATCGCGCTGCCGCTCCCGGGTCAGGAACCGCTCGATGCGTCGCTGGGCACCCGCCAGATCCGGATCCGAGTCCAGTTCCCCCGCGCATTCCACGAAGGGAGTGGTGAGGCGGTAGAAGTCGAGCGTGCCCCGTTCCACTTCGTGGACGTGGGCAAAGGGCGCCCATCCATGCAGTGCGTATCCGGCCCCGAAAGCCGCCGCAACGAGCAGGGCCGGGAACAGCGCCCGTGCGCGCGGCACAATGAATTTGCGGTTCGCCACGTAGTCTGATCCTCTGCACCGCGTGCTCTGGGCCTCTCGATGATCGAAGTCAGGACGCCGGAGCGTCCGGGAGTGTTGGAGGGGGGGGTGGACGCGCGACGGTGCGTTGCGCTCCACGCGCTACATGCCGGCGGATGGCCAGCCAGGTCCCATCACTCGGTTCGGGAACATTCCGACCGCTGGCGCCTAGAGAGAGTCGCACCGGAAGTCCATTCTTCCCACGAGAACCTGATTTCCCGGTGGCCACGGCGCCCAAACTCGTCAACATTGCCGTGCCCACGGCCGCGTACCGCATCCCTGGCCTGGTCGTGGAAGCCAGCGCCGAGCCGGTGCACATCGCGTTTGGTTTCAATGAACGGAAGCGCCTGGGCTTCGGCCACCAGATCGACCGGGCGGAAATCGAGGACCGGGACGTCCCGTACCCGCGGGATCTGCTCCACACGGTTCCTGGCATCATCCTCAAGAGCACCAGATCGGTCGACGGCGGCTTCACCTGGATGATCGAGTCCGCCCGGGCGGCCAACACCGGCGACTGCCGGGTGCAGGTATACGCCAACGGTGTGCGCATGAGTTCGTCATCGGCCACCGACAGCGGCATCCTGGATGACCTGCTCCGTGTCCCCGCGGGTGACATCGAGGCCGTTGAGGTCTACCGCGGCCCGGCGGAGACGCCGGAGATCTACGGCGGCAGTACGGCACGCTGCGGCGTCGTGGCCATCTGGCACCGGCGCGGGCGCTAGGGAGACTCCGGACCCTTCGCAGGGAAGTCCGTATGCCACGTCCCCGGTCCTCCTTCCTCCCCTTCCTCACGCTTGCGGCACGCGCCGCGGACTATGCATCATCCTGACTCCACGCAGGCGTCACCATTTGCTGAAGTCGGCGGCGGATTAGCTCAGGAGGACCGATGGGAAACAGGAAGCGCTGGCGTGTGGATGCTCGTGGCATCGGACGGGCATTCGTCCTGGCCGGGCTGACCACGGCGCTGGTGGCGGCGGCCGGGTGCGCGCCGGCGGTGCAGCACGGGCCCTGGGTCTACGAGGGTACAAGCGGCGGCGGGCGGAGCGCCGGTGCGTTCGTCACCCAATTCGAGGCGGACTACCCAGGGCTCAGCGTGGCCTTCGACGGCAGCGTTCGCCACGGGTGGGTGCCGGAGAGGCCAGGGTCGCCTGCGTTCTCCGCCGGGATGCAGAGCTCCCTCTGGGCCCTCTTCCTGGCGGTGGACGCGGACGAGCTCGAGCAGCTCACCTACCTGTTCGCCGTGGACGGCTATGCGTCGCTGCCGCTGTCGGCGCACCGCGCAACGGCCGTTGGTGCCTCCATCTCCCGCTGGCACGTCATGCCCTATGTCCAGGTGGGGAGCAAGCTGCCGGAGGAGGACGGCTGGTACACCACGCAGGCCTTCCTCCTGGCCTCGCCGTTCTGGAGTGACGTGGACTCCGCGGACTTCATGTGGCTGCCGTCCTTCACCTGGGTCGACCCCGATGCAGAGCGCCCGCGCGCCGACCACGTGACCCTGGGTGCAGGCCTCGGCAGGAGCGACGGGGGCACCGTGGTGGCCTTCACCGCCAGCTTCGGCGTGGAATTCTTCCGCCGGGGAGCGGTCGTGCGCTAGGCGGCTGTACTCATGCCGTTGTGCCCGCTGACCGTGTCGATTTCGCGATTCCCCGTTCGATCACATACTAGAAGCAGGGTTCAGACCCGGTCGAAAGCGGCCGGGGCCCGGGCTTCAGACCACACGGAGGGACCACGATGCGCGTCATGGTGATCGTCAAGGCCAGTGAAGACAGTGAGGCCGGCGTGATGCCGAGCAAGCAGCTGCTGACCGACATGGGGAAGTACAACGAGGAGTTGGTGGATGCAGGCATCATGCTCGATGGCGATGGCCTGCGTCCGAGCTCGAAGGGCGTGCGCGTCCGCTTCTCCGGCGCTGAGCGCACGGTCACCGACGGCCCGTTCGCCGAGACCAAGGAGCTGATCGCCGGCTACTGGGTGTGGCAGGTCGAGTCGATGGACCAGGCGGTCGAGTGGCTCAAGCGCGCCCCGTTCGACGGCGGCACGGAAATCGAGATCCGACCGTTCGCCGAGGCCGATGATTTCGGCGAGGAATTCACGCCCGAGCTCAGGGAGCGGGAGGAGCGGCTGCGCGAGCGGACGGCCGGGAACCAGCCATGAGTAAGGGGCCACACGGGCAGATCCGAGCTCTGGCGCGGCGCGGCCGTCCGGGACGCCGAGCTATCGCCGCGCCCGTTTCCCGCCGGCACGGCGAGTGCATCGGCAGGACCGCGATGCTAGGTTTCAACCGCCAGCGGGCGGGAACATCTGGCGAGTCACGGTGATTTATGTAGGTGCGCGGGTCTCCCATTCCATCACTATATAGGGTGCGTCAGCGGTTTCCCACCACCGGGAAGGTTGCCATGCTTCTTCGATCGATCCGTTTCCTGCCAAGTGTGACGCTTGCGGCGTGCGTCGTGGCTTCCGCCGCGCCGGCCGTGGGTCAGACGGTGCGCGGAACGGTGCGTGATCGGGCGAGTGGCGACGTGGTGGAGGAGATGGTGGTCACCCTGTTCGACCTGGAGGGCGTGGCCCGCTCCCGGTACCTGACCGACAACCTGGGCGGCTTCATGCTGCGGGCGCCCGTGCCCGGCCGCTATTATCTCCAGTCGCAACGCGTTGGCTACGCGGTCACGTCCACCGATACGGTGGCGCTCGCCGAGGCGCAGGAGCTGGATGTGCTGTTGCTCGTTGACACACAGCCAGTGGAGTTGGAGGGGGTATCCACGACCGTGAACCGGAAGATGGTGGTGGACAGTTGGCTGGTGGCCGATTTCTATCGGCGTGTGGCCACCGGTCGTGGCCGCTATGTGACCCGCCCCGACATCGAGCGCCGTTCCCCGGGCTCCCTGACCGATCTCCTCAGTTCCGTGCCCGGTGTCTGGCTACGGCGCACCGGAGTGGGCTACAATGACGTGACGATCACGGTGCGCAGGATCCGCCTGCCGACGGACAACATAGCCATGTCCATGGCGGACACGCTCGGGGGGGGCGGCCTCTTTGATATGGACATGACCTCCACGGAGTGTGCCCCGATGTTCTATCTGGATGGCGTTCCGCAGCGGAGTCTGGACGGTATGGTCAACTTCATCGACCCGCAGCAGCTGGAAGGCGTTGAAGTCTATCGCAGCCGCCTGGAGACGCCGCCACTGTATTCGGACCCCGCCGCGCATTGTGGTGCCGTCCTGCTCTGGACCCGGCGCGCCAGATGACCCTCGGGCCGCTCAGCCGCTGACGGGAAAAGCCATGCTGAAGGTGGATCCCACGCCCACCTGGCTCTCCACCTCGAGCCGCCCACCCATCTGGTGCACGAGGGCGTCCGGCGTGTTTCTTTCTCCGTCCCGGCTCTGAGGGCTGTCATCAAGCCGGTGCAGGCGAGTGCGCCGGGCATCGGCGGACCCGCAGGAGTCCCGCCGCACATGATGTGCTGCGTTCATGTACAGCCACGGGCCGCGAAAGTGCCATGCACCGCCTGGCCCGCAGCTCCGGCCCCGGCGCGTGGGGCTCCGGATGCCCGTCTGGACGTCCTCCTTCAGGCTTCCTTGCCCTCCAAATCCGCCCAGCGCGCGTACGCCGCCTCCACCTCGCCCTCCAGCGCCGCGGCCGCTTCCCTGACGGTGCGAATCACGTCCGCCGCCTCCTGATAGAGCTCCGGCTCCGCGAGCCGCGCGTGCGCGTCCGCCAGGCGGGCCTCCAGCTCCTCGATGCGAGCGGGCAGCTCTGCCAGTTCGAGCTGCTCGCCGTAGGTACGCTTGCGCTTGCCGTTCGTGGGCGGCGCGGTTGACCGGGATGGTGTCCCACGCCGCCGGGCCCGCTCCACCGCGGCGGCCTCCGCGGCCGCCTTCTCCCGCCGGTCCGCCACCCGCTGCCACTCGCCGTAGCCTCCCGCGTGCTCCTCCACCGTGCCGTTGCCGGTGAAGACGAGCGTGCTGGTGCACAGATTGTCCAGCAGGGCGCGGTCGTGACTGACCAGGAGTACGGTGCCCACGAAGTCCAGCAGACGGGCTTCCAGCAGCTCCAGCGTCTCGGCGTCCAGGTCGTTGGTGGGCTCGTCCAGCACCAGCAGGTTGGCGGGCCGCGTGAAGAGGCGCGCCAGGAGCAGGCGGTTCCGTTCGCCCCCGGAGAGGGAGCCCACCGGCTGGCGGGCCCGGGCGGGGGGAAAGAGGAAGTCCTGCAGGTAGCTCATGATGTGGCGGGGCGCGCCGTTGACCATCACCTGGTCCGAGACGCTCACATTCTCCGCAACCGTGCGGTCCGGGTCCAGCTGCTCGCGCCGCTGGTCGAAGTAGGCCACCTCCAGCCCGGTGCCGAGCCGGATGGTGCCGTCGTCGGGCGGGAGCTGCCCCAGCAGGAGGCGGATCAGCGTGCTCTTGCCCGCGCCGTTCGGACCGATGATGCCCACCCGGTCCCCGCGCAGGATGGTGGTGGAGAGATCCCGCACGAGCGTCTCCTCGCCGTAGCCGAAGCTCACGTGCCTGGCCTCGACCACGCGCTTGCCGGGGCGCTCGGCTTCCTGCAGCGTCAGGCCGGCGGTGCCGATGCGGTCGCGGCGGGCGGCCCGGTCGCGCCGCAGCTGCTCCAGCGCCCGCACCCGCCCCTCGTTGCGCGTGCGCCGCGCCTGGATGCCCTGGCGGATCCACGCCTCCTCCTGCGCCAGCTTGCGGTCCTCCAGCGCCCAGGCCTTCTCCTCGGCCGCCAGCTGCACGTCCTTGCGCTCCAGGTAGGTGGGGTAGTCGCACGCCCAGGAGGTGAGCCGGCCGCGATCCAGCTCCAGGATACGCGTGGCCAGCCGCTGCAGGAAGACGCGGTCGTGCGTGACG
>Ga0214473_10004594_pt1 | contig 16598 bp, 20 predicted proteins | sample RVTome_7_FD_203509 | JGI IMG/M metagenome (GOLD analysis project Ga0214473, IMG submission 203509) | Soil microbial communities from uranium-contaminated site in the Upper Colorado River Basin, Wyoming, United States - RVT98D197 | ecosystem: Environmental > Terrestrial > Soil > Contaminated >... | reverse complement strand
GTGCGAGCGAAGATCGCCACGGGATGGAGCGGCGCGCCGAGGTCCGCGGCGCGCGACGCCATCTCGCGCAAGAGCGGAGCCGGGCGCCCGGGGCCTCCGTCCGCCACCAGCGCCTGAATCACCTGCTCGAGAGCGTCGTGGGTGTCTCTCAGGCGGCGATCCGATTCCGAGAAGCGCAGCGACTCGGTGAAGACCTGAAGCGCTGCCGCCTGCGCTTCATCCAGACTGTGGGAATCCACGGCCCGCTTGGCATCCTCCAGGTGGCGGGACCAGGCCTCGTGATCCGGAGGCAGGCCTGCGAGGGGCCCTGACACCTGCTCAGGCTCGCGGCTCGAGACGGCGCGCAACGGGGTGCAGGGCAGGACGAGAACGAAGGCGAGGAGCGCAAGAGCAAGGCGAGGGTCCCGCCTGAGGATCACCATCCGATCGGCTCCATCCCACCCCTCCATCATCTCGGATCGGGCGCGCGCATCATGGTAGCCTGTCGGGCGATCTGAGCCTGGCGCATCGTTCCTCCGCCGCGTGTCGACCGGAGAGGGCGCGGAACGACTCTCGATTCTAGAATTGTGTAACAGAAAAGCAAGCAGGAATTTGGAGCCGAGGGACGAGTCCGCTGGTCGCTTATCCGCAAGGCTTCCACGTGGATCTGTGTGGCGAAGAGGGGAAACCCCCTCTGCCGAGCTCTTCTGTCCAGTACGCCGGGATGGCGACTCGGAGCACTTGACTTGCGGGCTCGCGGCGATTCATGCTGCTCCCGCCGGATGTCACCGGCCTGGGCGCAATGCCCAGAGGGAGGAGTCCTCATGCGTCAGATCGTACGATGGACCAGCGCGATGACGATGGCGCTGGTGATGTGGTTCACGTCCGCCTGCGTCTACATGAACGTCAAGCAGCCGCTCGACACCGATCTCCAGGAAACCCAGCTTGGCACCAAGGTGGGCAGGAGCCAGGCGCAGTCCGTCCTCGGGCTCGTCGCCTGGGGCGACGCCGGAACCCAGGCGGCCGCGCGAGACGGCGGCATCACCACCTTGAGGCACGCCGATCGAGAGACGCTCGCGATCCTCGTCGGGGTGTACGCGCGGTTCCGCACCGTCGTCTACGGAGACTGACCGTGTCGTGGAGCAAGATCACACGTTGTGCGGCTCTGCTCGGTCTCACGGTGTGCCTCGCGGGTGCGATGGGGTGCTTGTCCGGCGGGATCTACACGCACGTCACCGAGCCACTCGACGTGAACCTCAACGAGACACCCGTCCACGACGGAGGAGAGGGTGAATCCTGGAAGACGTTGCGCGTGCCGATCACTTCGGGTCTCTTCGTCCAGGTCGACTGGGGGAGCGACGCGGTCGGTGATGCGGCGCGAAGCGCCGGGATCACGACGGTCCACTACGCCGATCTCGAGATCCTCTCCGTGCTTGGCATCTGGACCCAGCGCTGGGCCGTCGTCTACGGGGAGTGAGGGAGAGGAGGGGGATTGGCGAGCCTCGTGCCGGGGCGCTCACTCGTCCATTCACTGGAAAGCCGAAGGTCGCTGAAGAAGCTCCGCCGTTGGCCAAGGTTGGCTTCGCCGACGTAGCGTCGCTCCTCTGGGTGACCCCGCCACCAGGCGCCTGCCTGCGCCAGAGCCGAAGGGAGAGCGGGAGCGAGGGAGGGCGTTGGGGTCGGGGCCGCTCTCGGCGGTGGCTGAGGCCGGGGCTCGGGCGCGACCGCGACCGGACGGCTTGGGGCAGGGAGGGGCTGCCGCGAGGCGGGCTGGGAAGCCGGCTCGTCCGCGCGGGCCCTCTTCCCCGGGAGCGCGAGCGCAGTCGCTTCCTGCTCGATTCGCCGGACCCGGGGCTCCGCGCGGGAGAGACGCCTCGCCAGCCACCAGACCGAGGCGGAGAGAGCGGCGATCGCGACCCATTCCACCGACGATACCCCCGAGCGCTCGGGCCCAGGTATCGCTTAATTCGGGCCTCGACACAATAGCCGGACGGCCTTTTCCGGAAGCTCTCGCCTGTGAGGCGGAGGGTTCGCGCCGAGGGCCGACGAGCAAGCAGCAGATAGGTCGCGATCTCGGAGCGTCGCTCAGCTCGGCCGACAACCGGCGGTGGCAAAGCCCGTGGCTAGCGGCAGTCTCACGTCTCCTGGGCAGCGGGGGGCAGAACGCGGGCCAAATCGAAGGAGACGGCGAAGAGCCTTGCCGAGACGGATGCGAAGAGGGGCGTCTCTCCTCTTGACCATCGACGAGGTGCCGCCGCGGTTACTCGAGGAAAGAAGCTCTAACATGAGGGAGGAAGCCGGGTGCTGCCGGAAGCCCGCATCAGCAGCAGAAAGGAAGAGACCGATGAAGCTCGGAATGATCATCACCCAAACCGATCCTGAAACAGTCTTCAACGCATTGCGTTTGGCGCTCTACAGCCTGGATCAGGGCGACGAGGTGCGCATCTTCCTCTCCGGCAAGGGCGTCGAGATCGATCAGATCGAAGACCCCAAGTTCAACGTCAGGGCGCAGTCCCAGGAATTCCTGGATGCGGGCGGGGAGCTCTTCGCCTGCGGGACTTGTCTGAAGCTCCGAGGCTCGGAGGGCTCGGAGGTGTGTCTGCTCTCGACCCTCGCCGATCATTACGAGATCGTGCGCGACTCGGACCGCCTGGTGACGGTCTGATCTCTGCGTACCCAGGTTGAGTCGGATGACACGGGCATTCGATCGGATGGCCGAGGCATACGACCGGTGGTACGAGACGCCGGAAGGGAGAGCCCTCTTCGACGCGGAGCTGCAGTGCCTTCGCTCGCTTCGGGGAGAGGGTCGCGGTCGATGGCTGGAAGTGGGCGTCGGCACCGGTCGATTCGCCCGCTCGCTCGGGATCGCCGAAGGAATCGATCCCGCCCCGCGAATGCTCGAGATCGCGGCGAGTCGCGGGATTCGAGTCCACGAGGGAAGTGCCGAACGTCTCCCCTTCGCGGCGGGCTCGTTCGACGGAGTCCTGATGGCGCTGACCCTCTGCTTCGTCGCGAATGCCGCTCGAGCCCTGAGAGAATGCCGGCGGGTGCTGCGTCCGGAGGGACGGCTTCTTCTTGGAACCCTGCCTGCCGATGGCCGCTGGGGCAGGGAGTACGTCGAGAAGGGCTCGAGGGGGCATTCCGTCTGGGCCCTGGGCCATCTGCGAACGGCGGCCGAGATCGTGGAATTGTGCCAGCATGCGGGGTTCGCGCTCATCGATGCCGCGAGCACGCTCTTCTGGAGCCCGGGTGAGGAACCGCAGCCGCGCGTCGAGAAGGGAGTGGTCTCGAATGCGGGGTTCTTGGGCTTCCTCTTCGAGAGGAGCGCGTCGCAGTCGTCGAGCGGGCGCGGCTTGGAGGGGGACGGGTGACGACGGACACCCCGATGATCGAAGTCAGTGATCTGGCCAAGCGGTTCGGCGAGGTGACGGCGGTCGAGTCCGTCACCTTCAGCATCCCGCGGGGCGAGCTCTTCGGCTTTCTCGGTCCCAACGGCGCGGGCAAGACCACGACCATCCACATGCTCACCGGGCTGGCCCGCCCGGACGCCGGCTCGATCCGCATCGGAGGGATCGACTGCAGGCGGAGACCCAGGGCGGCGCAGCACCTGATCGGGGTGGTTCCGGACGAGAGCAATCTGTATCCGGAGCTCAGCGGTTTCGAGAATCTCTGCTTCTGCGCGGCGCTCTACGGGATGGGCAGAGCCGAAAGACGAGCCCGGGCTCGGGAGCTTCTCGGCTCCTTCGGCTTGACCGAGGCAGCGGACCGCAAGTTCGCCGGCTACTCCAAGGGCATGAAGCGCAAGCTCACCATCGCCGCTGGGATCATCCACACGCCGGGAATCCTGTTCCTGGACGAACCCACCACGGGCCTCGACGTGGCGAGCGCGCGTCAGCTCCGGGAGCTGATCGGGGGCCTGCACCGGGCTGGCACCACCATCTTCCTGACCACCCATTACATCGAGGAGGCGGAGCGACTCTGTGACCGGATCGCCTTCATCGTGTCCGGCCGCGTCGTGCGGATGGACACGGTCGAGCATCTCGTCCAGCCGATCCAGGAGAAGCATGTCGCGCAGATCGCCTGCGCGACCATGCCGGACGGAATGGCAGGCGAGCTCTCCGAATCCTTTCCTGGCCTCGAGTTCACCATGGCGGAGGCTCGCGTGATTCGGGTGGAGGCCGACCAGCCCGTTCGCGTGGGACCACTGGTTCGGTTTCTGGAGGACCATGGAGCCGAAGTCTCCGAGGCCCGAAGAATGCGGCCCTCGCTCGAGGACATCTTCGTGAGAATCACGGGGATCGAGGCGGACGCGATGCGCAAGGAGAAGGAAAAGGCGGGGGGCGGCCAATGAAGCTCTGGATGGCCTTCTGGAACATTCTGCTCAAGGACGTGCGGACCTATTACCTGAAACCCCCCAACGTCAGTTGGGGATTCATCTTCCCCCTGGCGTGGACGGGCATGTTCTTCATCAAGTCCGGGAGCGGCCCGGAGAGCATCCTGACATTGCTTCCAGGCGTGGTCGCCGTCTCCATACTGTTCGGCACCACCTCCATGCTGGCGGTGACGGTCACCTTCGAGAAGAAGAATCGCTCCTTCGAGCGGCTGCTTCTTGCGCCCATTCCGTTCGAGCTCCTGATGCTCGCCAAGACCAGCGGAGCCATTCTGTTCGGTGTGGCGAACGCGTTCGTTCCCGTCGTCATGGCGTTGTTCCTCGCCGATCTCTCCCAGGTGGTCTGGAGCGCGTTCCTTCCCGCCGTCTTCCTGATCGCCGTGGCATCGACCTTTCTCGGCCTCTTCATCGCCGTGGCGGTCAGCGAGGTGTTCGAGGCCCAGACCTTCTCCAATTTCTTCCGCTTCCCCATGATCTTTCTCTGCGGGCTCTTCTTCCCCATCGAGAGGCTTCCGGCTCTCTTGAGGCCACTCTCGTACCTGCTGCCCTTGACCTATGGGGCCGATGTGCTTCACGGCGCCGTGCATGGGGAACATGCCATGCCCTTCCTCCTCGACCTATCCCTCCTCGGGGCATTCTGCGTCGGCTTGTTCGGGGTGAGCCTCTGGAACATCGAGCGCAAGTGGATCCTTTGACGGCGTTCATCGGCTGAGACCGATCCCGATACCTCGCGCCCTTCCGCCCCCGGGGCCTCCGAGACTCGAAGTCGCCCGGCCCGGCTCTGGGCGTCTTGACAGCTAGTCGAAAACCGACTACGGTTGTCGTAACTGGAGGCGTCATGAAGGAGCTCGAACGAGAGATCCTGCTCTCCTTCTGGAAGGTTCACATCCTTCACCACGCCGAGAAGAAGCCGATCTTCGGCCAGTGGGTGATGCGCGAGCTCAGGCGGCACGGCTACGAGGTCAGCCCGGGCACGCTCTACCCCCTGCTCACCCGCATGGAGGAGCGCGGCTGGCTGAAGCTCAAGCTCGACCCGGGCGCCGGTCCGCGGGCGCGCAAGGAGTACTCGCTCACCAAGAAGGGAAAAGAGGTGGTCGCCGTGCTGCGCGAGCAGGTCGAGGAGCTTTACCGCGAGGTGGTCCTCGGAGAATCAGAGGAGAGAGCCCCGTGAAGGGGTCCAGGGTTCGTTTTGACCTGATCGCGTCGAGGCCCGTCCGCGCGATCGTCAAGTCTCGCTTGTTCCCTGTGATCCTCCAGGCCGGCATGCTTGTCCTCGTCGGTCTGCTGGCGCTGAACGGCCTCGGTCTCGGCTCGGGCATGAGCTCGGAGGAGCTCATGACCTTTCGCAAGACCAACCTCACGACGCTCGTCGTCTGGGGCCTTTGGTGGCCGGGCATGATCGCCGTGGCGCTTGTCTTCGGTCGGGCCTGGTGCACGGTCTGTCCGCTCGAGCTGGTGAACCGCGCCGGCGACGCCATCGCCCGCCAGGTTGGATGGCCCCGCGCCCGACTCGGCAAGGTCCTGCGCGCGGGCTGGATGATCGTCGTCGTGTACCTGGTCATGCAGATCCTCGTGGCGGGCGTTTCGCTGCATCGCCTTCCTCACTACACGGCCATCTTGCTGCTGGTGTTGCTGGGCGGCGCGCTGCTGACGGGTCTGATCTTCCAACAGCCTCGCTCCTTCTGCCGCGCCTTCTGCCCTGCGGGGGCGCTGCTCTCGGTCTATGGCCGCTACACGCCCTTCCAGCTCGAGGCGCGCGACCCTTCGGTCTGCGCGAGCTGCCCCACCAAGGACTGCATCCGGGGCAAGAACCGCTACCGCTTCGACAAGCGGAGCTGCCCATCGCTGCTCCGTCCCTTCCATCGCGATCCGTCCGACGGCTGCGTGCTCTGCTTGCAGTGCGCCAAGGTCTGCCCGTACGACAACATGGGTGTGGGTCTCGTGACGCGCGAAGCCCCGGTGCGCCAGAAGGCGCTGCTCGAACCCCACGAGGCCGCCTTCGTGATGGTCGCCCTGGGGTTCGTCGCGCACGAGGTGATCGGCGAGGTCGAGTGGCTCGACGCGGTGTTCCACTTCGTACCCGGGCAGCTCGCCACGCTGGTATCAGGAGTGCCCTTCGGCTGGTTCGAGGCGCTCTGGTTCCTGATGCTGTTTCCGCTCGCGGTCTGGGCAGCCATCGCCGGCGTGGGGCGCCTCGCGGGCCACCGCGCCGGGCTGCGGTCACTGCTGCTCGCCGCGGCCACGGGCGCCGCCCCGATCGTGGCCATCGCGCATCTCGGCAAGGCGGTGGCCAAGATCAGCTCGTGGGGCGGCTACCTGCCGCTATCGCTCCGCGATCCCCAGGGCCTTGAGACGTTACGCCACCTCGCCGATCGCTCCTTCTCCGCGCCGACAGCCATGGTTGGGCTCACGGCTCTCGGTTGGGTGATGCTCGCCCTGGTCCTCGTGATCGCCTGGAGGGCCTGGCGCTGGGCGAGGCAGATCCCGAGCGAATCCATCTTGGCGACGCGGGCCGGTCTGATCGGCGCGTTGTTGCTTTTCACCTCGGCGCTCGCCGCCTGGAGCTGGCCGGGGCTCTAGCGGGGGACAGCGCTGAGACCAAGGAAGAGTGGAAGACATGACAACCGAACACGACGACCAACAGCGGCGGCGCTTCTTGAAGGCGATCGCTTCGGGAGCGACCTTGGTGCTCGCGGGATGCGCGACGGCGAGCGGCGCCGGACGACGGCCCGGCCGTTCGGATGAGAAAGACGAAGAAAAGGTCTCACCCGGCGAAGATCTGATGCGCGAGCATGGGGTGCTCCAGCGCATTCTCTTGATCTACGAGGAGTCCGCGCGGCGACTCGAAGGCACAGCGGCGGCTCCGCTGGAAGCACTCCTGGAGAGCGCGGGCATCGTCCGGCGCTTCGTCGAGGACTATCACGAGCGCCTCGAGGAGCAGTTCCTCTTTCCCCGCCTCGAGGCAGCAGAGCGCGAGACCGAGCTCGTCCGCACCCTTCGGGCACAGCACGCCCGTGGCCGCGAGCTGACCGGTTACATCACGCGGGTGGTCGCCGCGGGCAGCGCGGCCGGCCCGGCCGACCGCGCGACGCTCGCCCAGGCGCTCCGGCTCTTCTCGCGTATGTATCGGTCTCACGCAGCACGCGAGGACACGGTGCTGTTCCCGGCGTTCGCCGAGGTCGTCGGCAGCGCCGCCTATCGCGAGCTGGGAGAGCATTTTGAGGAGCGCGAGCATGCCTTGCTCGGGGAGCACGGTTTTTCCGAGGTGGTGCGCGAGGTCGCGGACATCGAGCAGACACTGGGGATTTACGACCTGGCACAGTTCACAACGAGCTGAGAGGAGTTTTCGATGCAAGGAGGAAACTCGTGAAGGGAATGCAGACGGAGGTCCCGTCGGGGTGCTCCTGACCCGTCCTTCCATCGGCTGGGTCTTGCTGTTCCAGCGGATCCAGCAGTTTCCATACCCAGCCGAGCGAGAGAACCGAAGATGAGGAGAGATGCGATCTCGGACGCATTGGGGCAGTTGCCGATGCAAAGGACGTAGCCCGTGTTCGACGCAAGGAGAAAACCAATGCTCGATTCGAGCAAGGAACGCGGCCTGCAAGCCCTTGATTACCTGGCTACGGCATCAGTTGCGGCTTTGCTGTTTTTCGTGGGTAGCGGGTGCGCAAGCCTGGGGCCGAAGACAGTTCTGTGGGAGCGCACCGAGTACAACCTGGCCATTCAGGAAACCGAGGACGCGCAGCTCCTGCTCAACCTGGTGCGGCTCAAGTATCGCGACACCCCGATCTTCCTCGAGCTGAGCAGCATCTCCTCGCAATCGTCACTGGAGACGGGCCTCGGGACCGGAGATTCGCTCGCGGAGGTGACAGGGTCAACCGTTACCTGGAAGGTGGGCCCGACCCTGCTGTTCTCCACCCAGCCGACCATCACCTACACGCCGTTTCAAGGGGAAAGGTTCGCCAATCAAATCCTGGCGCCGATCAAGATCGAGACGCTGATGCTTCTCTATCGCTCCGGCTGGCCACTCAGGCGCGTTCTGCTCCTCGGTGCTCAGCGGTTGAATCGGGTCGAGAACGCGGTGCGCGCCTCGGGCCCGACGCCGGGAAAGGCGCCAGGGTACGAATCTTTTGCTCGCGTCGTCGATCTCATGGTCGAGCTGAATCAGGAGGGTCTGCTGGACATCGTCTACGAGACGCCTCCGACCGCCACCGATCAGGTGCGCATCGCACTTCGGGTGGACCCGCGTGCCTTTCCTCTACCCAAGACCCAAGAGCTCCTGAAGCTGCTTGACCTCGTTCCGGATAAGCAGCACTACGCGATCACCTACCAGATCGTGGAGCACGGTGCGGCACCCGAGCTCGACCACCTGGAGGTAGAAACTCGCTCTCTGCTGGGAATGCTGTTCTTTCTCTCTCAGGCCGTCGATGTTCCCCAGGCAGACGTGAAGGGTGGACTTGCCACGACCACCATGACTGAGGATGGATCGGTGTTCGACTGGAAGAGGGTCACGGGAGAGATGCTTCAGGTCAAGTCATCCCCTTCGCACCCTGAAGCGGCAGCGGTGAGCGTGGAGTACCGAGGCAGCTGGTTCTACATCGATGATGCGGACCTCCGATCCAAGTCCACCTTCTCGCTGCTCATGCAGCTCGTGGCGCTCCAATCCGGCGAAACGAGGGGCCTGACACCGGTAGTGACACTGCCGGTCGGAAAGCCCTGAAAGGGATCCGTTGAGGTTGCGGATGGAGTTCGGAGAAGAAGAACGGGAGGCACTGACCGCGCCCGGGGATCGGGCGGCACCGACATTGCTGAGCGAGCTAGGGCTCCTCTTGTTGCGCCTGGGCGCCGCCGCGTTCGGGGGTCTTTTCACCGCCGTCCTCACCGTCTGGGCCCTGCCGGGCTTATGACCAAGGAGTGGCTTCGATGCCGCGCATACTGAGATGGCTCGTGACGTCCGAGGCGCCGGCTGCGATCCTTCTGGTTCGCATCGCCGTCGGTTGGGTCTTCCTCTCCGAGGGGATTCAGAAGTTCCTCTACCCGGCCTCGCTCGGTGTGGGTCGCTTCGAACAGATCGGAATCCCGTTTCCGGATGTCCTGGCGCCGTTCGTCGGCTTCGTCGAGATCACCTGCGGTGGGCTGGTTCTCGCCGGGCTATTGACGCGCCTCGTGTCCGTTCCCCTGGTGATCACCATGATCGTCGCCATCGTCTCCACCAAGATCCCCATCCTTCTCGAGCATGGGTTCTGGGGCTTCAGCCTGCGAGGCCTGTCCTCCTACGGGTTCTGGAGCATGGCTCACGAGAGCAGGACCGACCTGGCCATGCTGCTCGGCGCGCTCTTTCTGGCGATCGTGGGGGCCGGGCGCATCTCGGTCGATCACCGCATCGCGCGGCGGCTGTAGCTGAGAGATGACCGCTCGGCGCGATGCGGCTCGCTCGAATTCGATTCAGTCCGCCGATCCCCGCACCAGCGGATCCCTCGCCCGGGTCGTCGGCGTGCCGGGGGCCGTGCTGCTGGGGCTCGGCTCGATCCTCGGCACCGGCATCTTCGTCAGCATCGGGATCGCGGCGGGGGTGGCCGGTCCTTCGGTCGTGCTGGCCGTGGCGCTCGCGGCGGTCGTCGCGACCTTCAACGGACTCTCGAGCGCGGAGCTCGCGGCGAGCCATCCGGTCAGCGGCGGGACCTACGAGTACGGCTACCGCTACCTGAGCCCGGCGCTCGGTTTCACCGCTGGCTGGATGTTTCTCTGCGCGAAGACGGCGTCGGCCGCGACGGCCGCGCTGGGTTTCGCTGGCTACCTGCTCACCGGGCTCGGCATGGAGAGCGATCTCGCCCGCGTCCTGCTCGCGATCGGCATCGCGGTGACGCTCACGGTCGTCGTTGTGGGAGGGATGAAGCGCAGCAACCGGACCAATGCCGCCATCGTCTCCATGACCCTGCTGGTCCTCGCCGTCTTCGTCGTCGCCGGGGCGCCGCTGGCGCTCGCGAACGGCAGCTCGCGGTTCGTGCCCTTCTTTGCACCCGGCGCCGACGGCGTCGGGGCTCTGCTCCACGGGACCGCGCTGATGTTCGTGGCCTACACCGGCTATGGACGAATCGCCACGCTCGGCGAGGAGATCCGGGACCCGGCCCGAAGCATTCCTCGAGCCATCGCCATCACGCTGGTCGTGACCATGGCTCTGTATCTGGTCGTGGTCGCGGTCGCCGTGGGTGTCGTCGGAGCGCGCGGCCTCTCCGAGGCGACCCACACCGCGGCGGCCCCGCTCGAGGTGGTGGCGCGAGGCTTCACCGTGCCCGGCGTGGATGGGCTGGTGGCGGTCGCCGCGATCACGGCCATGGCCGGGGTGTTGCTCAACCTCCTGCTCGGCCTCTCCCGGGTCATGCTCGCCATGGGCCGCCGGGGGGATCTCCCGGCCTGGCTCGCGCACGTGGACGAGCGCCAGAAGTCTCCCCGTCGGGCGGTCGCCGTGAGCGGCGTTCTCATCACCGGGCTCGTGTTGATCGGCAGCGTCGAGACCACGTGGTCCTTCAGCGCGTTCACCGTGCTCGTCTACTACGCGCTCACCAACCTCTGCGCGCTGCGGCTTCCCGCCGGGGAGCGGCGCTTCCCGCGCATCGTCCCCTCGCTCGGGCTGGTGAGTTGCCTGGGCCTGATCTTCTGGGTCGAGCCCGCCATCTGGGGGGCCGGTCTCGGCCTCCTCGGCGCCGGCTTGATCTGGCACTTCCTTGGGCGTCCGCTGATCGGGGATCGGACGTGAACGAGTGGCCCGCTTCGAAGGGCTATCCGCCCGCGCCCTCTCCATCGATGGGTCCGCTCTTGAACGCGCCGCCGTAGGCCTGTTCCCTGTCCACGATGATGGGGCGGCACTCCCGCACCGGTCCCCGCGCATGGACCTTGGCATGGACGGACTCAACCACGGGGAGTCCCGCGCTGATCCACCCTTCGAGGCCGTCTTCGTAGCAGTGGATGTTTCGGAGCCCGAGGTTCTCCAGCCGCTCGGCGGCCTGGGCCGCGAGCCGGCAATCCTTGCCGCCCGAGTAGACGGCGACGAAGGAGTCCGGGTTCATGATCCGTGCCACGCGGAAGGTGAGGGACCCGAGCGGTGCGGTCTTGGTGCCCGGGATGTGGCCCGCTTCGAACTCCAGGTCCCCGCGCACGTCGAAGACCGCCGCCTGGCCGGATTCGAGCCGGCTTCGAAGCTCTTCGGTGCCGATGGTGCTCATGGATGCCTTCCTCCTGGTTCAGGGTTGCTGCCGCAAGGCGCTAGCCTGCCGCTCCCATCTCGCGGGACGTGTTGACGCGTTCGCTCAAGCGTCGGTGCGGCGGGCGAAGGCGGCGATTCTCCACCTCGAAGACGTATCCGTGCACGATCACGTGAGCTGGAATCAGCGGAGACTCGCGCAGCAGCCGGACCTGCCGCTCGCAGGTTTCGTCGACGTCGCGAAACGTCTTGATCCACTTCGCAAACGCTCCAGGGTCGAGCCTCAGCTCGGGCAGGTCGGGATCGATGGGCGCGCTCTCCACCTCGATGCCCTTCTCCCTCAGCGCCGCCGTCAATGCCTCGCCGGTTGCCGACATCATCCCGCACTCGGTGTGGTTCACGACGATGATCTCCTTCGTCCCGAAGAAGTTCGTCGTCAAGAGCGCGGAGCGCAGCGCATCGTCCGTCACCAATCCGCCCGCGTTGCGGAACACGTGGGCGTCGCCTTCGCGAATTCCCAACGCCGATTCGACCGGCAGCCGCTCGTCCATGCATGCGAGCACCCAGAGCCGGCGGTCGTTGGGAATGCCCCGCTGGCGCCGCAACGCCCAGGCCTCCTTCTCGGCGAGCTCCAGGTCGATCTGCTGATGCACCAAGATGTGCTCCTCCTAAGAGCTCGCCCAGGTGATATCGACGTCGGCGATGCCGGGAGCGCCCGCTGCGAGGACGGCGAGCTTGCGCACCACCTTCTCCGCAGCCTCGCTGAATGCCCGGGCCGCCTCCGACTCCGGCGCGTCCACCAGGATCGGACGCCCCGCGTCGCTCCCCTCGACGATCCGCGGGTCGAAGGGCACCTGGGCGAGGAAGTCGACGCCGAGCTCCTCCGCAGCCCGGCGGGCGCCGCCCTTGCCGAACAGGTAGTAGCGCCGGTCGGGAAGATCCGGCGGCGTGAAGTAGGCCATGTTCTCCACGATCCCGAGCACCGGCACCTGCACCTTCTCGAACATCTTGAGGCCCTTGCGGGCGTCGATCAGCGAGAGCTCGTTCGCGGTGGTGACGATGACCGCGCCGGAGAGGGGAGCCTGCTGGGCCAGGGTGAGCGCCGCGTCGCCGGTCCCCGGCGGCATGTCCACCACCAGGTAGTCGAGATCTCCCCACTCGACGTCGGTCAGGAACTGGCGCACCAGGCCGTGTACCATCGGCCCCCGCCAGATGACGGGGGACTGGTCCGTCACCAGGAAGGCCATCGACATGAGCTTGAGGCCGTAGCCCTGGTGGGGCACGATGCGCCGCTCGGCCAGCACCTGCGGGCGGCCGGTCACGCCAGTCAGGAGGGAGAGGGAAGGGCCGTAGACGTCCGCATCCATCAGCCCGACCTGCGCGCCCGCCCGCTGGAAAGCGAGCGCGAGGTTCAGCGCGGTGGTGCTCTTGCCCACGCCCCCCTTGCCCGAAGCGACGGCGATGACGTTCTTCACGCCCGGGAGCACCTCGGCCTTGGGCGCTCCCGAGGCAGCTCGCCGCCCTCGCGTATTCGCGGTCATGCGGACGGCGACGTCCGTGACCCCCGGGAGCGCGAGCACCCGATCGTGGGCCGCCTTCTCGAACTCGGCCTTGACCGGGCAGGCGGGAGTGGTGAGCTCGATCTCGAAGGAGACCCGGCCACCCTCGATCGCGAGGCTCTTCACGAAGCCGAGATCGACGATGCTCTTTCCGAAGTCGGGGTCGATGATCGGGCGCAATGCGGCGAGCACGTCCGCTTCAGAAACCGCCGCGCTCTCCGGGCGCTGCGGGGCCGGCCGCGCCTCGCTCTCGCGGCGCCTCGGCCACGGGCTCAGGTCCCGGAGCTCTCTCACCTTGACGGCAGCTCGCTCCGCAATCCGCATCATCCCTCTCCTCCTCGCCGCCTCAGTTGGGACTCGCCGCGAGCTGGTGGCCGAGCCATGTCCGCATCGCCCCCTCATCGCGCCGCAGATCCTCGAGGGAGATGCCCTCGAGCGTCTCACGGAGGACGGCTCGGACCTTCTGCCAGATGGAGCGCAGGGAGCAGTCCGTGGCGTGGGCGCACTCGCGGCGGCGGCCGGTGTAGCAGTTGCAGAACTTCTCCGAGAAGAGCTGGGCGCCGAGAACGGTGATGGCGTCCCATGCGCTGATCTCGCGGGCATGGCGGGAGAGCCGGTAGCCGCCCCCCGCGCCGCGCGTGCTCTCGACCAGACCTCCTGCGCGCAGGATCCCCATGATGCGCGCCACGTATTCCGGCCCCAGCCCTTCGGCTTGAGCGATCTCGTGCACCGATACCGGTCTCTCCGCCTGTCGAAGCGCGACCTGGATCAGGCAGCGCAGCCCGTACTCTTCGAGCGCCGGAATCTGCATATCCCGAGGTTGGCTATATAATACATATTTGTCAATATTACTTCGGACGAAGCTAGCTTCTGGAGGAACAGGAATTTCGAGCTTTACCCCGCGGGGATCGAGGGTCCTCTCGAGCACCGTGGCATCGCAAGGCTGCGAGACCCCGGAGCTCGGGATTTCCGGGTACGCCCGGAGGAGAAAGGATCGTGGCCTGGGTCATCACGCGTCTCTGCCGTGACTGCATCGACATGTCGTGCGTCGAGGTCTGCCCGGTGGATTGCATCTACGAGTACCGGGGCGAAGATCGAGAAGCGTTTCCGAACCAGCTCTTCATCGACCCGGAGGAGTGCATCGACTGCGGGGTCTGCGAGAGCGAGTGCCCCTGGGAGGCGATCTTCCAGGACGGGGAGGTCCCGGACGTCTTCCAGGAGGACATCGATCTCAACGCCAGGATCAGGGCGGTCGCAGACGCGCGCGGGGTTCCGGAAAAGGAAGAGAAAGTCGTTCCGACACCGCAGCAGGTAGAGGAGAACAAGAGCAAGTGGGGTTACGCGAGGTAGCTCCCGAAGAGAGGAGGGAGATGTCCCACTCCACCATGAGCATCGATGGAAGGGTCGTGTCGGGGAGAGAGTCGTTCGGAGGGATCGACCGGGCCGGGAGTCTCGACGCCGAGCTCGAGCTCCTCCTCACCTCCTTCGACACCAGCTACGCCTGGAACTACGGCAGCGTGAAGGAGGGGCTCCGGGACCTCTACGAGAAGGCGAAGCGCGAGCAGTGGAACGGGACCACGGCGCTTCGCTGGGACATCGACGTCGATCCCGAGGGCGAGATCATCCCGGCGGTCGTCAATCCCCTCCAGGACTACGGACCCTACAAGAGCCTCGATCCGAAGGAGAAGGCGCGCTTCCGCCACGCCCAGATCTCGCTGCAGCTCTCCCAGTTCATGCACGGCGAGCAGGGAGCGCTCCTCGCCGCCTCCCAGCTGGTGAGCGCCGTGCCGTGGATGGAGGCCAAGTACTACGCCGCGACCCAGACCATGGACGAGGCGCGGCACGTGGAGGTGTTCTCGCGCTACCTGCGCGACAAGCTCGAGTGGGTGTGGCCCATCAATCCCAACCTGAAGAGGCTGCTCGACATGATCCTCCTGGAGAGCCGCTGGGATTTCAAGTACCTCGGCATGCAGATCCTGGTGGAGGGGCTCGCGATGGCCGCCTTCGGCAACATGTATCAGCTCGCCAAGGAGCCGCTCGTCAAGGAAATCCTCAGGTACGTGATGAAGGACGAGTCGCGCCACGTGGCCTTCGGCGTGATCTCCCTCAAGGGCTACTACGACGACATGCCCGAGAAGGAGCGCCGTGAGCGCGAGGACTTCGTGATCGAGGTCTGCCAGCTGATGCGCGACCGCCTGATCGGGAACGACATCGCGCGCGCGTTCGGATGGAATCCCGACGAGGTGCGTCGGATCGTACTCGCCTCGCCCGTCATGCAGCAGTTCCGGGAGCTGCTCTTCATGCGCGTGGTGCCCAACGTCAAGAAGCTGGGTCTCCTCGGTCCGCGGGTGCGCAAGGCCTTCTCGGATCTCCACATCATCCAGTTCGAGGACGTCGACGCCGACGCTCTCGATCGGCGGCTCGGCCTTCTCTGACCGCGATGCGCCGCCGCCGTCTCTCTCCGGACGCATCGATGATGTAGTCTTCGGCCGGGCGTCAGCCGGCGGGCGCCGGAGGCGCCTCGGACCGCGACGACCGGAAGGAGTGCGGCCGAGCTTTCCTTGATCGCCAGGAGAGACCCGGGATGGAGAGCCGGAAGGTGATCGTGGTGGGTGCGGGGATCGGTGGGCTCGCAGCCGCCTTCTGGCTGGGCAGGAGGGGATTTCAGGTCGAGGTCCTGGAGGCGTCCGATCGGCCCGGCGGCCGGATGGTGACGCTCGAGCACAGGGGTGACCGGGTGGACGTAGGGGCGCAGCTCTATCACTCGAACTACCGCTGCGCCCTGGGTCTGATCGATGCGATGGGGTTGAGTGGCTCGAAGCGCAGGGTGCCCGGCAAGATCCAGTACGCGCTCCGCAATGGAGACACCCATGTCTACGACCGGCGCACGCCCTATTCGAAGCTGTTCGGGGTCAAGGGGAATCTCGAGCTCTACGCGTTCCTGCTCAGATACGTCCTCTTCGGCCATCGGTTCTCGCCCTTCGGGATGGCCGAGGACATCCCCGAGTACGATGATGCCTGCGTCGCGGACTTGTACCGGTCTCGATCGGATCGACGCCTGCTCGACTACCTGGTGACGCCGCTCACGATGGGGGCGATGCTGACCACCCCCGAGTGGATGAGCCTCTACCACTACATCCGCATGTTTCGCCTTACCCTCTTCTCGAGCTTCCTCGGCCTGACGGGAGGGGTCTCCTCGCTGGCCGAGGAGCTGGCCGGTCGTCTGCCCGTGCGGTACGAGACGCCGGTCGTCGGACTGGTCATGGAGAAGGGTCGGGTCGTAGGCGTGCAGAGGGCCGGGGACGGCTCCGTCGATCGGGCCGCCCACGTGATCGTGGCGGTCACGCCGCCCGCCGCCGCCCTCCTGATGCCCGAGCCGCTCGATGAGCAGCGACGCTTCTTCGATTCCGTCCTCTACACGCCGCTTCCGATGGCCGTCTTCTTCCTGGATCGGCCCCTGCGGAGGGAC
>Ga0214473_10004593_pt1 | contig 16599 bp, 12 predicted proteins | sample RVTome_7_FD_203509 | JGI IMG/M metagenome (GOLD analysis project Ga0214473, IMG submission 203509) | Soil microbial communities from uranium-contaminated site in the Upper Colorado River Basin, Wyoming, United States - RVT98D197 | ecosystem: Environmental > Terrestrial > Soil > Contaminated >... | reverse complement strand
GCGAGGTATACAAGCCCCGTCTCTTCCGGGCTGAAGCCCACGTCGATGCGAGCCACGAGTCCGGATGAGAAGCCGATCCGCACACCGCCACCGTAGCTGTAGCGCAGGTGGTCGAAGACGTGGTCCATGAAATCGCCCGCGCCATCGTACACGCGGCCGGCGTCGCCAAACCCGACCCCGTCGATCTCCACGTCCCACAACCGCCTGAAGTTGAAGTCGGTCAATTTCAAGCGGTACTCAGCATTGAAGACCATTCGTCCCTTGCCGAGGAACCGGCCCGGGAAGTACCCACGCATCGTATCGTCACCTCCCAGCGAGCTCAGCTCAAAGAAGGGAATGTCGCGATCTGTACCGAACATCACCTCGGCATTGCCGTGCAGGCCGACCACCTGGCGCTGCCATACCTGCGGTAAGACGTAGCTGGCGTCGAGGATCAGCTTCGAGAAATCGGCATCGTCGTTCCAGAGCGCCTGATCCGCGGAGAGGCACTTCAGGATCAGTTTCCAGCCGCGCGTCGGACGCACTACCTCGTCGCGCGAGTTCCACACCAACGCGATGGCGAGATGGTTCGAGCGCGCCCCACCGATCCCCGAGAGCGCCGGGGCGAAGCGGTCCGTCGAGGGCGTGTCGTCATCCTCGCCCGGCTTCACGTCGGTCTCGCGATAGAAACCGCTCGCGGTGAGCGCGACACGGGGCAGGACGCGATACGCCAAGAAGATGCCGGCGCGGCCCCGGCGCAGGTCGTGGTTCGAAAGCGCTTCCCCCCCGACGTCGTTGTTCCCGGTCCCGAAGAACTCCAGCGTCGGGTCGCGGTACCAGCTGAGCGTGCCGAACGCCATGAATCTGCCGAGCCGGGGATTTCCGATCGTGATCGCCGCCCGCTGCTGCAGCTGCAGGGCAACCAGAGCATTCAGGTCGACAAATGTCCTGCCGCCGAAGAGGTCGCGCCCTTCGAACTTCACGCCGACCTTGGGGCCCGTCTCGGGGCCAAAGCCCACCTGCGGGAGGATCGTGAACGAGAGCCCCTGGGCGTCCGGATCCTTGTCGGCCACACGCAGTGAGGGGTGCGACGGCAGCAGATCGGCCACGACGTTTTCGGGGTCGATGTCGTTCTCGATGGTCGCCGATACCGGGAGAGCTACACCCAAGACCAGCGCAACGGAAAGAATCAAGACGGCGAGGCGTCTCATCGCCCCGCCGCGTCGACTGCCGCCCCCTTCCCGCCCCCGGTCACCCTTTGGCGCGATGCTCCACGGCAAGGTGATGGGGCCTGCGTGGAGACTGGCATCGCTTCCGCGTACTACGCGGATCCGATCGAGGTCAAATGCGATGCCGACTCCTACGAAGCCTGCCGGCCGGCCGCCAGCAACTCCTCCAAGCGGATTCCGTGCTTCTGCATCTTGCGCTGCAACGCCCAGCGACTGACGCCGAGAATACGGGCCGCGCGCGCCTTGTTGCCGCGCGTCTCGAGCAGCACGTTTTGGAGGTGCTCCACCTCGATGTCCCTAAGCGACCGGCCCGCGCCTTGCATGCGATCCGACGCCAGCGGAGCGCGGCTTCTGAGAGGCTGCGGCAGGTCCTGCGGCTCGATACAGGGTCCCTGCGCCGACGCCGTCGCCGCCTCGACAACCGTCCGCAACTCGCTGACGTTCGCCTTCCAGTCATGGGCGAGGAGCACCGCCTCTGCCTCCCGGCTCAGCTGAGGCACCTCCTTCCCGCCGGGCGCGAAGCGGCATAGGAATTCACGCGCGATCACGGAAATGTCACCGGGCCGCTCACGCAGCGGTGGAACCGCGATCCGCCCCTCAGCGAGCCGAGTGTAAAGATCGTCATGAACGGTACCCTGGCGAGCGGCTCGCGCCGTTCCCTTGCCCGCGCTAGCGACGACGCGCACGGTGTCTGTGGCACTACGACCGGTCGCGCGTCGATCCAGCAACGCCACCAGCGTTACAGCCACCTCTGAGCCGACCGCCGCGACACCGTCGATAAACAGCGTCCCGCCGCACGCTTCGGCGTGCGCACGCTGCAGCTCCTCGACCGAGAGGCCACCGCCCTCGATCGCGACGAAAGCTCCCCGCGCGCCGCTCAGCTGGTGCAGCGCGCGAGCGAGGCTCTCCCTGCCGCTGCCGGGCTCGCCCTCGATCAGCACCGGTGCCTCGCCACGCGCCAGACGCCGAACGGTGGCAAAAAGTTTGATCATCCTTGGAGCCTGGGTCACCAGGTCGCATAGCCGGACCGGGGCATCGATCAGCTGCCCGAGAACCGCGCTCCGCTCCCGGAGCTCCGCTGCCTCCGTGATGTTGCTCAGAACGGCGTCCAGGCGCTCGAAGTCGATCGGCTCGAGAAAGAAATCGTAGGCGCCGTGGGTCAGCGCGTCGCGCCCGCGTTCGGCGACATCGACCACGGCGACGACCGCAACCGCCTCGCCCGAGCCACGCACATCTGCCAAGAACCGCCCGCCGTCTTCACCGGCGACCGCCCCCGCAGCCACGACGAGGTCGACCGGACCGCAATGCAAGAGGCCGAGTCCCTCCGCGGCACCGGCAGCATTGCGCACTTGAGCCCCCTTGCCGGCGAAGAACTCGCTCAACTTCTGCCGCAGCTCCGGCTCGCCGCCGACGATCAGGATCCGCGGCCGCACCGTTCAGGCCCTTGGGCTTCGAAACATCGACGCATCGGTCCTCGCCAGCCTCCTACTTGCTACTTGCTACTTGCGTCCGAAGAGCGCTCGGATCTTCTCCCTGGCGTCATTCCGTCGCAGGGTTCGACCTCGTGACGTGGGATGCGAGAGTTTGTAAGCGCCCCCGGCCAGGGAGTCAACGAAGCGCCGGCCCGGTTCCCAGTGGTCGACGGTTATAACGATGGCCACAGCTCGCCTTCGCCCGAGGCTCCGCGGCGAAAGTCGATCCGCAGGTACTCGACGGCGAATCTCGCGGGCCCACCCCCGCGGTCGCGCACTTCGATTTGCACCTCGTTCGCTCCCGAGCGAAGCGTCGCCGCCGGGACCGGCAGACGATACTCTCGCCAGCCGGCGAAAGCTACGAACGCTGGCAACGCCCGCCCATTCACGGCGATCGCCAAGCGAACGCACTGGGAGAGCGCGTCGTCCGGGCGTCCTGCGATGATGAGGGTCGCGACGGGTCGCCCGTCTTTGAGCAGCCGTCCGGCACCCGTGGCCTGAAGAACGATCTCGATCGTTCCCGCGCCTCTCAGCCACGCATGCAACCGAGGAAACCTTTCCACCTGCTTTTCCCAACCGCCCTGCAACACCAGAGCATCCGGAGCATCCGTGGACTCGCTGATACCGAAGTGGGCCGTCACTGACTCTCGTAGAGAAAGCGGCGAGGGCAGACGGATCTTTAGGGAAGGCACGTGCGCGTCGATCACGAGCACGGCCGTGAGCGCGACAGCAACCACGGATGGCGCGAGCAGCTGGCGGCGGCAAAATGGCGGCAGGCAAAGCCCGGTCATGGCGAGGGCGGCCAGTACGCTACCGACCGCGTCCAGGAACCAGTGGTCCGCGATGAGAAGCCGGCCCGCGAACACGGCAACGAGCAGAAAAGTCGCGGCGGCCCACCAGCGCCGAGGGTGGCGGAAGCCGGCCGCAAGCACCGCCACCGCGAGTGCCGCTAGGGCGGCGTTCATAACGTGGCCGCTCGGGAAGCTGTGGCCGAGCGCTACGCCGGGAATCATGCTCGGACGCTCGCGTGCAAAGGCCTCTTTCAACACCCTGCTGGCATAGAGCCCGACCGCAGAGACGGCGAGCGGCGGCCAGGTCGCGCGTGGCCCATTTCCCCGGGCGCTCACTAGCGCTGCGGCGCCCAGGAGCACGATGGCGGCACCCGTCGCCATCCCCACGACACGGTCGACAGCCTGGTCGGTACCACAACCGCGCCAGAATAGAATCGCCTGCCAGACCGCCGAGTCGAGGGTGACCAGCCGCGGGAGGAACAACAGCTCCAAGACCAGCGCCACAAGTGCTGCAAGACCGGTGTAACGGAGAAAAGGAGGGGCAAGAAGGAAAGGAAGGCGCCGCGCCGCCGTGCGGGCGGCCCTGTCGTCTCGCCCCGACTCCCCGCCCGGCTCTGGTCCGTCGGACGAGCGGGGCGCAATCCCGGCATCGATCCGCCTCATCGTGTTCGCTTGCGCGCCGTGCGCCTCAATGCAGGTCGGAGTTTCGGTCGAAAGCTACGTGCGCCCTCCCTCTATAACCGACCGACCGGACGCCCGTGAAGCAGCGGGGCCTTTCACTGGAGAGGACGAAGCACGCCGCCGGGCAGCAAGCCCGGAGGCTCATCCGCGAACGCTCGCTCTCCACCTTCGGTTACGCACGCCTCGGCTGCGGCGTGCCGGGCACGTTCGGGCGGTGGCGCCACGGGCAAGGTGATGCGGAAGGTCGAGCCGCGGCCGCGCTCGCTTTCGACGTCGATTTTCCCCCCGATCTGGTCGAGCAGGCGCCGGACGATATAGAGGCCGAGGCCCACGCCGGCGTAGGAGCGTCTGTCGGAGCTGTCCACCTGCCGGAACATCTCGAAGATGAGGGGAAGATGCTCGGGCGCGATGCCAATGCCGGTATCGCGCACGACGAGCGTGCACGTGTCGGCGCTGCGCTGGGCGCTCACCGTGACCTCGCCCGCGGTCGTGAACTTGAGGGCATTATCAACCACGTTCTTCAAGATGGTTCTGAGCTTGCGCCGATCGGTACATAGCTCGATCCCTCCGACCGGTTCCCAGCGCAAGACGGTTTCGGCGTGGCGCGGCAGCGCCGCGAACTCGGCGCGGAGTTCATCCCAGAGCTGCTGCAAGCTCACCGGCGCAAGGCGCGGCACGTCTTTCCCTAGAGCGATGCGGTTCAGATCGAGCGTCGCCTCGATCATCTCGAGGAGATCGAGGGCCGCTTGGCGAACGTGCGCGAGGGCACGGGTCCGCTCCGCGGGCGCGAGGTCATCGGCGAGCATGTCGTTGTAGCCGAGAATGACGTTCAGCGGCGTCCGCAGCTCATGCGACATGGTCGACACGAACTCGGACTTGAGGCGACTCGCGCGCCCCAGCTCCTCGAACAGCCGCGCGTTGGTGAGCGCCATTGAGGCGAGCCGACCGATCCCACCAGCGATTCGCTCCTGCGCCGGTGTGAACGGCTCCAGGCGGCCGAGGCAGGCCGCCGCCAGCACCCCGACTATCTCGGCACCCCGCCTGAGCGCGATAAAGAGTGCCAGCGTGTAGCCGTTCGCCGGAAGCAAATCGGCCGCGCAGGCGTCTTCGCCGCTCGCTGCCCGGACCTGCACTACGTCCTCGCTGTCTAGTCGGGTCAGCAGCGGGCCGAGCTGTCTGCCAGGCAGGTGCGCCGCGCACACCGCATCGAGGTCCGCGGGCAGTCCGTACCGCGAGACCGGAACGTAAACCTGCTCCTCTGGCCGCCACAACCAGGTGAGGCTGTAGTCGCATCCGAGCACGGTCGCCGTCAGCTCACAGAGGCGCTCGAGCAACCGAGGTGCATCTAGGAACGAGATCAGCTCCCGCCCGACGTGCGCCAGGGCGGCCGAGACCTGCGCCTCCTCCTTGCGCGCCACCTCGGCGCGCTTGCGTTCGGTGATGTCGTGTACGAAGGCGTTGAATACGTGGCTCTTTCCCGCGCGAAGGGGCGCAATCGACAGTTCCGCCGGGAACTCATGCCCGTCGCAGTGCAGTGCCACGATCTCGACGCGTCGGTTCAACAGAGGACCTTCGCCCTTCTCCAGAAACCGTTGCAGGCCCCGCCTGTGCGCGTCCCGGTATGAGGGTGGAATTATCGTTTCGGCTAACTCGCGGCCTAGTGCCTCCGCGCGCGGCCAGCCAAAGGTGGACTCGGCCTGACGGTTCCAGTCCCTGATCGTGCCCTCGCCGTCGATGGTGATGAACGCATCGTAGGCGGTATCGACCACCAAGCGCATCCGCCCCAGGCTCAGACGCTCCGCCGCCTCCGCCTGCTTACGCTCCGTGATTTCGCTTCGCAGTTGGCGGTTCACCTCCTGCAATTCTGCCGCGTGGCGCCGCAACCGGCCCACCACCAGCGCCAGGGCTAACAACCCCAACATGCCGCTCACCACCAAGTAGGCGAAAGTCTCTCGGAGACCCGCGTGCGTCTGCGCCACGGCCGCGTCCATTGGATAGATGACCTCGAGGACTCCTCGGACATCACCTTCCTTCCAGTCGGTCTTTGGGCTCTGGGGATGAGTGTTGTGGCAACCAACGCACTCGGGGAGCATGCGGTCCGCGGTTGAGTAGTGCAGAGATTGGCGACCCTGGACAGTTTCGTAACTAACAACCGGCCGATCTGGCTCCTGCTGCAGGTTGCGGAGCGCTTCCCAATCATGCTCATGCTCAACGCGCGGAGCGCCGTCGGTCCGCCACGGAAACGGGTACTCGCTGTAAAGGCGAACTCGCATGCCGGAGTCTTTCTCGCCGATGCGCTCGCCGAGCTTCATGCCAAACGTTGCCGGCAGCGGGATGGCTCCGTCCCTCGTCGCATAGTCATGGGTGGCGACGATCCCCAGCGGCGCCACGCGGGCTACGACCTCGGATGTGTAGAGCGCGCGCACCTCCACCAGCAGTTCAGAATACAGGGACGCGGATTGAAGCGCCGCGGCGCGGATCACTGCGGACGAGAGGCGCGAGAACTGGAGGAGGACGCCCGCCGCTCCTGCGCAGAGCATCAGGGTCAGCACCAGCACGGTGTGATCGAGGAGCACGCTTACGCAGGTCGCCACACATTTAGCGCCGGCCCGGCGGATGGTCCCCCAACTCGCCAACGCCAGTGGGGCCCGCATTCTAGACCGTCTAGCGGATGGGTTGGTCATCTTGGCCATGAACGTTGCAGGAACTATGCCTATCCATGTACCGCCCGGCATCGGACGAGGCGCGCTGTTGTCCAGAAAAACTCATAAGAAATAAGGCTTTCGGCTGATGGTTGAGAACGGACCTACGCGTCCGGCGCCAACAGTTCCCCGGACGACACTTCGCCGTTTTCTGGGCCATTATCTTGACAGGTGCGGCTGGGCTGGCAGATCAAACCAGATCCACCACGCCCTCGGGCGCCCGCCCGAACGCCATCCCATCCGCTTCAGTCTCCGCGACCCCCGGGGCCATCAACGACGGGGAAGTGTCCCGATTCCTCACCAAGCCTTGCGACCCTGTAGATCTCGCGCTCACCATCCGGCAGGCAGCCGACGTCCTGGTCGTTGGCGCAAACTCGTGCGAGTGCGCCGACAACGTCAAGGTGTCCGATGCAGCCGGCTGTCGAAGCGAGTCTGCGTCCACACCAGCACGTCCGCTGCGATCCCGGTTCCCCACAAACGCTGGTAAGAGAGCCTGCTGCGTCTCCGCTCCGGCGATGCGTCGTCGCCGACGACGACCATCAGGTCATAGTCGCTCAGGGCCCCTATCTCCTCGCGCCGACGACCCGAAGAGGTAGATCCTCTCCGCGGTCGGTACGCTTCGACAAGCCTTTGGACTACGCGGGCCAACCGTCGATCGGTCGTCAGCGATTTGTCGGTCGTGAGGTCCATGATTTCCGCGCGTATTCCAATTCCTCTCGCCAGCCGACCGGGTCGGGTCTGGCTGCTCTATTCTTTTCTTTGTAGCTCAAGAACGGTCGAGATTCCTAGCACGGACGCCGGACCTTCGAGAGATAACTTCGCTGACGGACGATCTCCTCTCACAGATCCGGCGTCAGGAAACCCAGCTCGCAGAGATCGAGCGTGAGCGGGCAGCGGCGCAGGAACGGCTGGAAGCCCTTCGCGGGCAGCTCGCCACAGCCTTCATCTGAATCGAGCCGCGCAGCATCGAGCCGCCGCATCCCCCATCCGCCGCTTCGCCCTCCGCCAGCCGCGCCGCCTCACACGCAACACGCTTCGACACCCCGCATCAACCGCATGCGTGGGACTGTGGGTTTCTGACGGAAGAAAGCACTCGCACGCCGCCTCGACCGCTGTCCGGTCTGCTGCACCGACCCGCACATGGACGAACAGGAAGAGGAACGAACCTGAAGTTGACAGGCCGTTCCGTTCAATATCAGAAGAACGATTGCCTGCTTGATTATCGGCGACGTCAACGACGGTGTCGTTTCGAGAAACTGACCGGGATGGGCGGCTGCTCATCGAGCGTGCTCGGGGTTTGGCCACCCGTCGGCCGTCGTGCCGCGACAGCCGTGAGGAAATGAGGAAACCATGAAGGCTCCACCGTTGCGCGTCCGTGAGCTGCGACGCAGGCTGGCGCGGTTCGCGGTTGCGCTCTTCGCGTGCTGCCTCGCGGATGGTGTGCGGGCCGAACAGACTGAGTTCGTCGGGCGCGACGCGTGTGTCCCGTGCCACACCCGTCAAGCCGTACAATACCGCGGCTCGCACCACGACCGTGCCATGCAACTCTCCGACGCCAAGAGCGTCCTCGGCGACTTCGACGACGCCATCTTCACCTACCACGAAATCACCTCGACGTTCTTCAAGAAAGACGGCGCGTACCATGTGCGCACCGACGGTCCGGACGGCAAGCTGCACGAGTACCGCATTGCTTACACCTTCGGCGTCGATCCCTTGCAGCAGTATCTGATCGAGTTTCCCGGCGGACGCCTGCAGGCGCTCAACGTGTGCTGGGACACACGTCCGAAGGACGAGGGCGGTCAGCGTTGGTTTCACCTGTATCCGAACGAAAACGTGACAAACCGCCGAGATCCGCAGCATGTCGACTAATTATGTAGTTGACTTTAGATTAGGCGGTCGTTTAGAAGTGACGTGGTATGTTTGGTCGCTGGGTCGAGCCGCGATGGAAACGGAAGTTTACCGCGCCCTACGTGCATCTGGTGTTCGGCGCGCGCCAGACGGGCAAGTCCACGCTGCTGCGAAAGTTGCTCCCGGACGCGGCCGTCTGGTTGGATTTCTCCCGACCCGCCGAGCGCGTTGAACACCTGCGCAACCCCGACCTGCTCGTGCAGCGTTGCCGCGCCCTGCCAACATCACGTCGGCCCGCTACCGTCGTAGTGGACGAGGCGCAGAACGTGCCGGCGATCTTCGACGCGGTGCAACATCTGTACGACTCGGACAAGCGCCGCTGGCGTTTTGTGCTGTGCGGCAGCTCCGCCCGTAAGCTGCGGGTGACGGGCACGAACCTGCTGCCCGGCCGCAGTTTTCTGCACCACCTGTATCCGCTGCTGTTGGCGGAGCGCCCGCCGGCCCGGGGCGGCGAAGCGCGTGCGAAAGTGCCGTCGCCGCTGCCGATACCTGCCGGCCGCGCGCGGGACGAGCCGTGGTTTCCTGGCACGGATTTGTTCGAGCGACTCACCTTCGGCGAACTGCCCGGCGTGGCAACCGCAGCTCGCGATCAGCGCGCCGATCTGCTGTGGGCCTACACGGTGGTGTATCTGGAGGAGGAGCTGCGCCGCGAGGCGCTCGTGAAGAACTGGCCGGCCTTCGCTCGATTCCTGCAACTAGCGGCGGCCGAGTCCGGACAGATGATCAACTACGCGGGGATCTCCCGCGAGGCCGGCGTCAGCCTGCCAACGGTCAAGACCTACTATCAATTGCTCGAAGACATGTTCATCGGGTTTAGGGTGACGGCGTTTTCTGGCAGCCCGCGCAAGAGCTTGCTCTCCACGGAACGCTTTTGCTTTTTCGACGTCGGCGTGCGTAATGCCGCCGCCGAATTGCCGCTGGAAACTGCCGCCATCCGGGCGAATCCCGGCCCGGTCTTCGAGCAGTGGGTGGGCATCGAGTTGTGGAAACGCCTGCAATACCTGGGCGGCGGCAAGCTCCATTACCTGCGCACCAAGGCTGGCGCGGAAGTGGATTTCATCATCGCCCGCGGTGGGAAGCTCGTCCCCATCGAAGTGAAATGGACCGAGCATCCCACGCCCGGCGACGCGCGGCATCTGCTGACGTTTCTGGGCGAACACTCCAAACGCGCCCGGCACGGCTACGTCATTTGCCGCTGTGCCGCACCGCTAACGCTCGCCGACCGGGTGACCGCCCTGCCGTGGTCACAGCTATGAACGGCCCCTGCCACGAGAACCACACGCACACAAGACCTCACCGCCGCCGCGCTCGCATGCACACTGGCGGCCACCGCGGCACAAGCGCAGACCGTCGATACCCCGTATTGGCTACTTGCTCTATCCGCGCTACGCCGCCCGTCGGTAGTCGTGGTGGAGGCCGCCGAGCGCGGGGATCTCCTCGACGGATCCACCGGCGCACGGCGTCTCGGGCGGGCCAGTGGGCACCTGCTGCCCGATCCCTTGGTGAGGGCGGGCCGTGTTGAACTACGCGCAGTAGCTCCGCAGCGTGGACCGCAGGTGCGTCGCTCCGAGGACGAGCACGTGGTCGAGGCACTCGGCACGCACGCCGCGCAGGAAGCGCTCGCAGACGGCGTTGGCGTTCGGCGCCCGCACCGGCGTACATGGTCGCACCTGGACTCGAACCAGGGACCTCCTGCATGTGAGTCCGCACCCGACCGGAAACGGCCTGGTACACCGTGACACCGGCGGACGCAACTCCGCGTTAAATCGAGAAGGACAACCCCGAGGGACAACCCCTGCGCCTCGGGGTTGCCGCCCGGTACTGCACAACGGCTGCACAACGCCGGCCCCGCGTCGAGAGGCTGGCCACTTGACCGGCTTCGTAGGCGTCCGCACTTTCGGCAACAGCGCAATCAACCGCTGCGCCGGTGTGGGTCGGGCGCTGATCGCTCGGTCTGACCAGCCTCGCATGCAACCTCGGCGTTGATAAGCTCCCGAGCCGGCAGGTTGCCGAGTGGACACACCTCGCGCTATCGCGCAGGCCATGGACACCCCGGACTACGACAACCTACCCGACAATCACCTGCGCCTCCTGGAGGCTTGAGGAGCATCCTGAGGGCTCGCTCACGGCCGCAGCCCAGGCGCTCGGCCTGGACGTCGATGAGGTAGAGGCCCTCTGTGCCGATCTCGTCGCCGAGGGGGTGATCGAGCGGGTGTGGGAGCAGTGACGGGCCAGGACCCCGGGGCACATAGGGGAGGTAGCCACCCGCGCTCGAGTTCGTCGATCCTAGCGCCCTAAAGTGCCCCTGGGACGCGAGTAGCCGACCTTCCTGAAGCCGTCCGTGACCGCCGCGGCGACTGGAACGGCCAAATCGTGAACGCCAATGAAAGGAGGCCCAGAGGCCACGTGCTCCTGGGCCTCCTGCGTTTGTAGGAAAGGACTCACAACGTCTACCGACCTCTCTTCGCGTGCGGGCCATACACGTGTCGCCATCTATACACGCGTCGCCGTCTATGCCCGTGTCAGCACCAACGACCAAACCGCCGAGAACCAGCTGCGCGCTTTGCGTGAGCACGCCGAGCGTGCTGGCTGGACGATCGTCGCCCAGTTTACCGATCATGCCCTGAGCGGCACTCGAGAGCGCCGCCCAGGGCTCGATGCCCTCATGGACAATGCCCGCAGGCGTCGTTCCGATCTGATCGCCGTCGCCGCACTCGACCGCCTGGGACGCAACTTGAGACACCTCGTGACTTTGCTCGACGAGCTCCAGCACCTCGGCATCGGCCTCGTGTCCCTGCGCGAGACGCTCGATCTCACGTCGCCGATAGGGCGGGCGATGTACGCGCTCGTCGGGGTGCTCGCGGAGGTTGAACGGGCATGGATCATTGAGCGGACGCACGCGGGACTGCGGCGCGCACGCGCTCAGGGGAAGCGGCTTGGGCGGCCGCGCGTCATCACGGACGCCGGGAAGCTCCGTCAGCTGCTCGCCAACGGCGCCAGCCACCGTGCCGCCGCCCGTGCATTCAAGGTGTCGGAAGGGACCGTCCGCCGCGCCCTCCGGTGCCTGCCAGCCCCGTCACCTCAGCCCTAAATACCCTCCCTCGCAGTTTCCACCTACACGGCTGGGCTCCGTCGAAGCCCGATGTTGCCCAGCCGCCCACCTTATTACCCAGTAGAAATCCCAACTTGCCAATTGCCAAGTCATGCAACCGCTTAGTCCCTTATCTCTCGACCGACCCGGCGTTGTAAGCCAGGTCCAGCGGCCAATTGCGTTAGAATGGCGCACCTTTTCTTGTCTTGCACGCGGCGCGTCATTTCGGCATCTGTCCCGACCCTCGCCAGTGTGCCGATTTTCCTTGCCAGGGGCGGTCCGGTCCTGGTATCTGGCAGGCGTGCCGGAGGTCGAAGCCCGTGGCCGGGTTCATCCCGATCTGAGCCAACGTGACCGTTTCCCTGCGGACGGAACAATGAAACTGACAGAGGTCGTAGGCGGCGCCAGCTTCTCAAGACGGGACGAACGTAGGCTATCGGGCGTTGCTTAAAGCAAGAGGCGGCAATGCGCCGCTTGTGCGACATGTCGACAACCGGAACTACTAACCACCAACAAGGAGGACGACGCACATGACGATTAAATGCTTGGTATCTACCGTAGGGCTCTTGGTATTGACGATGACAGGGGCGCCGTTTGCCGAAGAGCGAATCAGCCTGGCTGACACAGGCGCCACACAACTGGGCTCTGATGCGCCCGCAGCGCCGAGCTGTCAAGGCAAGTGTGGCCAGAACTTAGGCAGCTGCTGGTGCGATACGGCGTGCAAATCCTACGGTGACTGCTGCCCCGATTACGATCAGTGGTGCGGGCTAAAGACCTGCCAAGGAAAATGCGGTGGGGCGGGCATAGGCGGCTGTTGGTGCGATACTGCGTGTAAATCCTACGGCGACTGCTGCCCCGATTATGACGAGCAATGCGTGTTTGGAACCTGCAAGGACCACTGCGGCGGGCTGGGCATCGGAAGTTGTTGGTGCGACTCGCTGTGTCCGCAATATGGCGACTGCTGCTGGGATTATGACGAGCAATGCGCGCTTGAAACATGCAAGGACCACTGCGGTGGGAAGAGCGGCGGGAATTGCTGGTGTGATGCGGCGTGTAAGTCCTACGGCGACTGCTGCCCGGATTATGATCACGAATGCCCACCTTCACCTGAATGCGGCAACGAGGTGATCGATCCCGGCGAGGACTGCGACCCGCCAGGACCGTTCTGTCGCGGCGGGTGCAATGTTCAGCTAGGAATCTGCGTGGATTACAGCTGCCGGGCAGACTGCAGCTGCCCGGATCCGGTGTGCGGCGATTACATCATTGATGCCGGCGAGGAGTGTGACGACGGCAACACTGCGCCGGGAGACGGTTGCTCGAGCGATTGTCTTCTTGAATGAAGGCGCGTTGTGCGGAGGGTTTGCCGGCATTGGTTGTGCTGACCGTGTGAACCGGGTGAGCGATCTTTCCAGATCAGCCAGCATTGCCCGTAGAATCGGCAGTTTCTGACCTCGCTATGTAGCCGAGCATTGTGGACGCCGCCAGTGCAATTGCGACCTTCATAATGCCCCATGCCGCCAGTTCCTGGCGACCGGTGCGCGGACAGCGGGAGCACACCGCAACGCGTCCGCGCACGACGTGGGAGCGGGCTGCGCTCAGGCCAGCCTGCCGCCGGCGCCTACCTCGGGTCTCTCGCACCCTGGGTCGGTAGGCGCACCAAGTGCTTGATTTTCAAAGCCGGCGTGATAATGGCGAGCCACAGGAGGTCTGTCCGAGGTGTCGTTGGATCGAGACATTTTGGCTCTTATGCCGAGCTCGGCATAAGAGACATTATCCCGAGTCCCGGATTATGCCGAGCAACCGATCGCACGCTCGTGAAGTCCCCCAAATGTGATCTTGGCGGATGGATGGACTCGGCATAATCCGAGCCGTTCGCGAACGGCAAGGGGGTGGCTGCTCGGGTGGAGAGAGCGCCCACGCTACAAGTGCATCGAGGGCGGCGTTCTCGTGAGGACCGCGCCTTTCGGCTCTGCAACGGCATCGCCCTCTATTGAGCGGGGCGACCGGATTCGTGGCGCGCCGATCATGCAGCCAGACTGGCGGGGCCAGAGGGCTGCCGGATTATGCCGAGCCTTCAACGGCAGCGCACCGCGCTACGCTGCGACTACCAGGAGCTTTCGACGACAACTCGGCATAATCCGGGACTCCAGATAATGGCTCGATCCGTGGCGAGCGCTCCTGATTTCGCGCACTTGCCGCGAGCGTAGAAAAGGCGAAGGTGTCCGCTTTGCTGATGGGAACGGATCACTGCTCAAAGCGCAACTCGACAGCCTTCGGCAACGCTACGGTCCCCGGACAGCACGCACACTGGTGCCGTGGGATATGGCGAGCTTGTCTGCCCAAGTGACCAAGCGCGCCGAGCCTGTTGTCCTGAACGCTTTGTCCTGGTAACCGGCTAACGCAGTAGAGGACCATTCCGAAGGGCCTGGGCAGGCACAGCCGAGGACAGTGCAGTTTGGAGAACACCCGTTGTTAAAAGCGCCACTGACAGCGGGGAACCGTCCGAAGTCAATGATGCTGACGAGTTCCCTTATATTTGGGATACGCCAATCGGAGTGGCCCGCAAACCCGGTCCCTCCTTCAGCGTTCACGTCATCGAGCCAGTCCCAGATGGTTTCCTGAGTCCCGTCTCCGTCCCAGCGGTAAATGTTGTCATTATCGTGCAATCCACCGTCATCGCTTTTCTTCTCCCAAATACGTCGCGTATTGAGATCGGTAACGGTGCCGTCCGCGTTATCAACGTAGGCCAGAGGTGCACCGAGCTGCAGTGTGCCGTCGTCCGGCACCGGCACCGGTCCCGTCACGCCGTCGTTCTTATCGGCCATCGCGGGAGTCTGCTGACCGGTAGCCGCGAACCAGGCATACGCCGTCCGCCGTACGGCTCGAACGCCGCGGGCCTGCGTCTTCTCGGCCAATGACACCGTCGCGTTACTGGTCGTCGCCAACCAAGCGTCTGCTCCGCTAAAGGCCGTGGTGGTTGACGACCACGCGCCGCTACTGCTGTGTGGACAGCCACACGTCAGGACCGAGCAATTCGGACTGCACCCGTTGTTGAAGGCGCCATCGACGGCTGGGGACCGCCCATAATCGAGAATGCTCTCCAGTTCCCTTATATTTGGGATACGCCAATCGGAGTGGCCCGCAAACCCGGTCCCTCCTTCAGCGTTCACGTCATCGAGCCAGTCCCAGATGGTTTCGTCAGCACCGAATCCACTCCACCGGTACGCGTTGTCCCTGTCATGCAATCCACCATCGTCGCTTTTCTTTTCCCACATGAGACCCGTATTGAGATCGGTAACGGTGCCGTCCGCGTTATCAACGTAGGCCAGAGGTGCACCGAGCTGCAGTGTGCCGTCGTCCGGCACCGGCACGGGTCCAGTCACACCTTCGTTCTTGTCTGCAGGAAAAGGAATCGTCTGTCCGGTGGCTGGCAGTACCTCGCCGAACGGCGGCGTCGGGGTCTCGGTGGGCGTCGGGGTCGTCTGCTGGCAGGCGGTCGGCGTCGGCTTCGGGGGAACCCCCCACTTCTGCGCCGGAACACAGAGATGGTCCGGCTTGTACTTCACCTCGATGTCGCGCGACCCGAACTGATCCTCGGCCATGAGCGGGATCGGTATCTGCGGAGGGCACTTGAGCCCGTAACAGAAGTAGTCGCGCGCGTCCTCTCCCTGGATCGGCAACAGCGGCGGCGGTGGATCGACGCTCGATTTCAGGACCGTGACGTTGGTTTTCCGGACATCGATGCAGAACCACTTTGCTTTGTTCTTGAGGACGCAGCCCGTTTCTTGGAGGAACTGCGTCTGCTCCGGCGTCAGGTCGAGACTGTATGTCACCTTCACTGGATTCAAGTCCTTGATCTTGTAGCACTTGAGATGGTCGAAGGGCGTGGTGGGCTGCGCATGCGATAGCACCGGGAACAGAAGCGTAGCGCTAAGCGCCGCGCCAAGGACGACACGCAACTGTCTCATCGGACTTCCCTCCTTGGTTTGTGGGCCTCTCTTATTGAGAGGTGCGTTTGAACGACACGCTTACCCCAAAGCACAAGTACGCTTCTCGATTGCGTCGACGATAACCAACGGGAATCGGCGGAAGCGGCCAAGTTGGCCGCAAATGGGACGGGTCCGGACAGCGGCTTCCTCCTTCGGCACGCCTGCCATGTACCAGGATCGGGCCGCCCCTGGCAAGGAAAATCGACGTCAGGTAATCACCTGACACTGACATGGCGCGGCGCGTCAGCACGCCCGAAATCTGGCCCATCTTGGAAGACTTTTCGCCCTTCGGCCGCCCCGAACCCCTACAGGTGCCGCCCCCATACCGCGCGCGATGGGAAGCGCACGCCGACCGCTGGGTTGTGCTTGTAGAGGCAACCGAGGCCGAAGTCGCCGAGGCCGTGCGCGATGATCCCGCCGTGCTCGGCTATTGCGGCGCGTGAGTCAGGCGGGCGGCGCCGTCACTGCCGCTAGCGCATCGTCCGCACGAGCGCCTGAGCGTTTTTCTCGCCATAGGGCGCCCGGCCTGGACTTTACCGGTGCCAGGACAATCCCTCACGTCTTCGTGGTCGCCGATACGGGCGCCGCACCTTGTTACCTATCCGTTACCTGGCACCATCACGAGATTGCCTAAGCACCGATTTTCGCGTCCGTGATTTGGCGCCGCGCGGACGCAGCGCGGGCGCGAGAGGAGGCCTTCGTCGGCCTTGATTTGCATGCATCCGGCGACGACGGCCGCTTGGGAGCAGTCAGCCAT
>Ga0214473_10004592_pt1 | contig 16599 bp, 10 predicted proteins | sample RVTome_7_FD_203509 | JGI IMG/M metagenome (GOLD analysis project Ga0214473, IMG submission 203509) | Soil microbial communities from uranium-contaminated site in the Upper Colorado River Basin, Wyoming, United States - RVT98D197 | ecosystem: Environmental > Terrestrial > Soil > Contaminated >... | reverse complement strand
CTGCCTGCAATCTTTAGAAAAAACATGTTGTAATTAATTAATTTTACTATGTCTTACAAACTTATGCTTGATTATGAAAAATGTAAAAGATGGGAGTCAATTTGTCGATTATGGCTTGACTTTACTGTTTCATTCTGTTACAAACCGGCCATATTTAGGTAATAGAAACGGATAAAGGAGAAAGAAGTATGGACATTTATTTGCCCATAGCCAGCATGAGCATTAATATCTTTTTGCTCATAGGACTGGGCGGCATAGTCGGATTTTTATCCGGATTGTTCGGGGTGGGCGGAGGATTTCTGCTCACACCGCTCCTGATTTTTTCCGGCATTCCTCCGACGGTAGCCGCAGCCAGTGATTCCAATCAGATCGTAGCCGCCGCCTCTTCCGGGGCCTATGCCCACAGCCGTATGGGAAATGTGGATTTAAAAATGGGTATCATTATCCTTTTGGGAGGGATCGTCGGCGGATCCATAGGGGTTCAGATCATCAAGGTCCTCAGGGTCATGGGGAATGTGGACTTTGTCATCAAGCTGATTTATGTCATCATGCTGGGGACCATCGGGGGCTTTATGTTTATTGAAAGTCTTAATGCCCTGAAACGAAGCAAGGCCCAGGGAGGAGAGGAAGCCCATCCGCATGAACCAAAAGAATCAGTGGTCCGAAAACTGGCAGCCAAACTCCCTTTGCAGATGCACTTTGAAAAATCCCGCATGACCACCTCGGCCATTTTTCCTTTTGTCCTGGGTACTGCCGTAGGTATCCTGGCGGCCATCATGGGTGTGGGCGGGGGATTCATTATGGTGCCTTCCATGATTTATATCCTCGGCATGCCGACCATCGTGGCCATCGGCACCGACCTGTTTCAAATCGTCTTGACCTGTATCAACGTCACGATCCAACAGGCCATCCGAAACCATACCGTGGACCTGGTCCTGGTGATCCTCCTCTTTATCGGTTCAACGATTGGGGCTCAAATCGGGGCCAGGGTCAGCCGGCATTTGCGGGGAGAACAATTGCGCATCCTTCTGGCTGTCATCGTCCTGATCGTCATGGTCAAAATGCTGGTCGATCTTTTGGTAACACCGGACAACCTGATCAGCCTAGCCAGGGGAGGAGGTGGCCATTGATGGAAAGGAAATTGCGGATTGCGGATTGCGGATTGCGGAATTTAAAAGAAAATTCTTTTCACGCCTCGTGGAGCTTCCTCGGAGCGCGCAGGGTCATTACCAGAAGGCCGTTCAAGCTACCAGCCTTAACCGGACTTATTTTAATGGTGCTCCTGGTCACGAGTCAGTTCGGGCAGGCAGGAACCTTGCGTTTTGAACCGGCGGGCCTGGAAAGGACCCTCTTTTCCAACCGGTTTCAAACCCTGACGATCAGCGGTTCGGCCCCCGAAGGGGCACAAGTCGTGGTCAAAATTGTTTCACCGCCTAAGGCTTTTAATTTAAATAAATCCGGAAAAGGTCTGGGGTTTATCTGGCTGCCCATCAGCCATGCCGAAATCAAGAAACTCCCCGGAATGTATGCCTTGCTCAGCTCGGGTAAGCTATCAGGGATGCTCTCCCCGGAGCAACAAAAGACCAACGGCCTTTCCCCGGATTACCAGGAAATCTATCAAAAGGCTGAAATCCATTTTAAATCTCCGCCTAAAGAGGAAGAGGCCGCTTCTTTAAAGAAAGAATATATTGCCGGACTGATCAAAATTCTGGAGCAGGGGGGACTTTATCAGGTTCAAGAGGAGGCCGTACAACTATCCGGGGTTCAATTCACCGCCCGGATCAAGCACCCGGCCGATGCCCCCCTGGGAGAATATCAGGTCTTTTGTTATGCTGTTAAAGAGGGAAAGACCGACCTTCTGGCCCAGGATAAATTTCAGGTCAAACAAATCGGCCTGGCCGAATGGCTTACCCATCAGGCCGGATCCAATGCAGTGATTTATGGGATTCTGGCCGCCCTGATCGCCGTTGCCGCCGGACTCCTGGTGGGGATGGTCTTTAAAAAAGGGGGGGGGCACTAAACCACTTTCGGATTGCGGATTGGCGATTGCGGAATCAAAACAATGAACAGGGAGAAAATCTTTTCACTGTAAAATTCGGATTTTGGGGTTGTCGGTTATTCGTTCCTTGTTAAATTAAAAAATAGTTTTTTAAAAAATGAGGGGCCGGAAATAAAATTCAACCTAATTCCGAAATCCGCATTCCGAAATCCGAAATCGCTTCATCCCTGCGGTTTTCTCTCGAATCCATAATTCCCTTCCAGAAAGGCCTGGACATACCATTCCACCACCCCATCGCTGTACATGACCATGTCCAATTGTCGTGAACAGCACATCAGGCGACCCAGGTAATCCAATTTTTCTTCCGTGACCGGACCGGTGTATTTCAACAGCTTGGCCATGAGCCAGTCCCCTTTGAGCTCCACGTCAAAATCCAGGCTTTTCAACACCCCGCTGATAAAACGGGCCCTTCGCGCCCTTCGCTCCGAACTGGACCCTCCTCCCATAAAATGAAAGGTGATATAATTATTGTTTTTGGTTTCTGAACAATAGGTGTCTACTGTGCTGAAATGATAGGCCAACCGTGAACTGAAATTCATGTAGTTTTTAGAGATCAGGGCGTAACTGCGGTCCCCCATGGTCTGGCCATAGCGGGCCGAGTCCGAAAGGGTGTTCAGCATGACCGAGGCAAATCCTTTCAGATCAACTTCCACCATCCCGGTCCAGTTGACCCCCGGATGGGTCAATCCCCGCCAGAGGGCCTTCATGGGTATGGAGGTGATATCTTCCGGCCGGACATTTTTTCGCAGTTTATGCGGAGGCATCAGCCCCCCTTCCAGATCAATGAGATAGAGATTGATCGGGATGTCCGAGATCAATCGTTTAGCCTGCTCTTTTTTGGTGGCCTTTTCCACTTCATTAAACCGGAACATCTCCTGGATGGAAACTTCATGGATGTAGCGGGTGATATCATGGAAGGTGCGGCAATTCTGCGGTTTAAAGGATTCATGTCGGGGATCGACCAAATGTAAAGGAACCATGACCGAAAGGACCTCTTCCAGCTTTTTCAGGATCGCCGTCTGCTTGAGGCTGCTCTCCTCCTTTCCTTTTTCGATCAATTCCCCGATGATCCCCTGATAAATTTTATTCCGGATGGCATCGACGGTCACCAATTGCCCTGTTTTCAGCAGTTGAGTGGCCTGCCCGGTATCCACGATGGTCGGGACCTGGAATTCCCTGGCCAGGGAAGCCATGTGTCCGGTAACATTCCCGATATCGGTAATAATGGCCGCAGCCCGATTCATGACCGTCACATATTTGGGGGCAGTATGTTTTACCACCAGGACCCCTCCTTCTGGGAACTGGATCAGATCCTGATCCTGCTTGACCAGAAAGACCGGTCCGGCCCCGACGCCGGGAGAAGCCACCACCCCCCAATCCATCAGGACTTGGTCAGGGGCAATTTCCGGAAGGGTGGTTTCCCCCAGGCCATTCTTCGATGAAGAAATCCTCAAGGGACGGGTCTGGAGGATAAAGAGGGTTCCCTCTTGATCAATGGCCCATTCAATATCCTGAGGCTTCTGGTAGTGGTTTTCCAGCTTAAGGCCGTAGGCGAATAATTGTTGAAGGGCCTCATCATTCAGACAGGGTTTCCCCTGGTCCTCTTCGGGAACGACGGTTTCCATGATCCCGGCCAATTCGTGACAGACCAGCATGACCTCTTGTCTGGGAATCCTTTTTTCCACGATTCGGCCGTCTTTTTTGGACATGACATAGACATTGGGACTGACCTGGCCGCTGACGGCATATTGGCCCAATCCCCAGACGGCGCTGATAATGACCGTGTTTTGAGCCAGGTTGTTCGGATCCTGGGAATACATAATCCCGCTGGTCCTAGCCGGAATCATGGTCAGGCAGCCCACGCTCATGGCGATGTCTTCTTCATTAAATCCCTTGTCTTTCCAGTAGAAGATGGCCCGGGGGGTAAATTTACTGGCCACAATTTCTTTATAGGTTTGCAGGAGATGATCCCGGTGGACATTCAAAGCCGTGGCATATTGGCCGGCAAAAGTGACCTCACTGTCTTCCCCGACGGCACTGCTTCGAATGGATATGGGAATTTCCCGGCCCGCTTCATGGATGAGCTGCTCATAGGAGGTTAGTATGGCCTTTTCCAGGGGATGAGGTATTCTGGCTAACAGAATGGACTGTTGGATTTTCTTGCCAGCCAGGGCAATGGCTTCCAGGTCGCCGCTGCTTATGGAATCCAACTGCTTCCTGATCTGCTGTTCCAATTGGTTTTCTTCAATAAAAATCTTATAGGCATAAGCGGTAACGGCAAATCCATCGGGTACGGGAAGTCCGACCCGGTTTCGCATTTCCCCGAGATTGGCATTTTTCCCGCCCACCTGGTCCACCATTTCCTGGGTGATTTCGTTAAGGGAAAGGGTGAAGGGGGAATAAGGGATCTCTTTCCTGCCGAAGACCGTCTTCTTGACGGTTTGATCAACCTGTTCGAACACATCATAAAGGAGGCTGAACCGTTTCGGAACCATCCGGTTCAGGGCCTCCACCATTTCGAAGACCCGGTCCCTTATCCGGGCATAACCGGCCCGGATATACTGACGGTCGAAGAGGTATTCCCCGCTGGAATATTTTTCCTCCATATCCCCCATAACCTCCAGGGCCTCGTTATTGGCCCGAAGAAGGGTTTGGAAGGCCTGGAATCTATCTTTAAGGGACGGCTCCTTTTCCTGGTTCTTTGTTAATATTCGTTTAAAGAATGATACGTCAAGAAAATTCATAACCATTCAATGAAGGGAAGATTTTCGAATGTCTTTGGATGATTTTCATTCGCGTTCAGGTTTCAATTGGGCTTTAAGGGTTTTCAATTCCTTTTTCATGGTCTGCCACTCCATGGCCCGATTAATGGTGATGATGATCTGGTCTTTGCGAAAGGGCTTGGTGATATAGTCATAGGCCCCTTCCGTGATCGATTCTTCCGCCGACTGGGAAGAACCGTAAGCGGTAATGACGATGATCGGCAGGTCCGGATCGATCTTTTTTGCCTCCCGGATCAAATCCATCCCGCTTAAACCCGGCATACGAAGGTCAGTGATCAACAGGTTAAAAGGGGTCTCCTTCAGCAGATGGGGAACCTCCAGAGGATTGTTAGTGGTCACCACCCGGTGAGGCGTCCTTTCAACGATAATCATCTCCAACAATTCCAGCATATCCAGTTCGTCGTCCACAATCAGGATCTTTCCTCCCATAGCCTCCCCCTTCTAATTTTCTCAAAAGCACCTTGGTTTACCCATCGGAACCCTTTTTAAACTTTTCCAGTTCAGCCTTAAGGGCAATATTTTCTTTTTGGAGCCTTCGCCATTTCATGACCTTTTCAATGGTCAGCAGGATTTGTTCCTGGCGGAACGGCTTGGTAATATAATCAAAAGCCCCTTTACGCATGGCCTCCACGGCCGATTCGATGGTCCCATAAGCCGTAATGATCATAAAAGGGAGTTGCTCATCAATTTGTTTTACCATCTCAATCAACTCAATGCCGTCCACATCAGGCATGCGAAGATCGGTAATGACCAAATCATAAGTATCTTTTTTCAGCAATTCCGGCACTTCAAGAGGGTTATTGGTAGTGGTTACCTTATAATCGGTCCGGTCAGTAATAATCAATTCCAGCAACTCTAACATATCAATTTCGTCATCGACAATGAGAATCCTTTCGGCCATATTATTCCCCCTTCTTTTCCGCTCCCCGTTTGGAATGATAAACGGGAAGGGTTACGGTAAAGCTGGTTCCATGATTATTGGGATCTTCTTCTTCCGTTTTGGTTTCAAAACCAATCGCCCCCTGATAATGATGAATAATTCCGTAACTGACCGTTAACCCCAACCCCGTCCCCTCTCCTACCTTTTTGGTAGTAAAAAAAGGATCATAGATTTTCCCCCGATGTTCTTTTTTAATGCCCGCACCCGTATCCGAAACGACGACATGGATTTTATCGGTATACACATCCCATCCGGTTTCCAGAGACAAAGTACCGCCGGTCGGCATGGCCGCTACGGCATTATTAACCAGATTCAAAAAGACCTGCTGTAACTGAACCGGGTCGGCTTTGACTTTCGGCAATCCTCCTTCCAGCTTCTTTTGGAGATGTATTTTTTTAATCAAAAGGTTGTTTTCGACCACGGCCAATACATTTTCCAGATTGGCATTGATATCACTGATGGTATCGGAGTGTTCGGTGTACCGCGAGAAACTGAGCAGATTTTCAACGACCTTTTTGCAGTGATTCCCCTGCCGTTCTATTTTCTCCAGAATCTTGTGGACCTTGTCCTCCGGCGAGATCTTGTCCAGCATATAATCACAATACCCCAGGATAACCCCCAAGGGGTTGTTGATCTCATGGGCTACACCGGCGGCCAGGAGTCCTAACGAGGCCAGTTTTTCTGTATTGATCATTTGTTTTTCGATCTTCTTTTTTTCTGTAATATCCCGAGAGATCCCCAGCACGCCCTGAACCTGACCCTCATCATCTTTGATGGCGATCAACTGGGTGTTCAACCAAGCCTCATTGGTTCCTATTTTGAGGTTGTGTTCCAAGGTCTTGGGCTTTCCCGTCTGCCAAATCTCATCCAATAATTGTTGGTGAAAAAAGCCGTCGGAGGGGAAAAATTCAACCAGCTCTTTTCCTATAAATTGCTTCGTATGATCTTCAAAGTGACGGGTTTGGGGGATTTCCTGGGATCCCGGATCGAATAATTTTCCTTTCAGGAAATTAGCCCCATAACGGTTCAACGATAAAAACCGTCCTTCCCGGTCGGCCGAAAAGATGATATCCTGAGCCCCTTCCACCAATTTTTTATACCGCGCTTCCGAGTGCCGCAGGTCTTTGGTCGTATTTTCCACCTCGGTTTTCAAAGTTTTGGTGTATTGCCATTCAAACCCGATGATCGAAAGACTTCCAAGGATGATGGCGAAGATAATGAATCCCTGCATGATAAATTGCCAGAGGTAGGGTCTATGAATCACCTTATCGATTTCGGTGATAGGGGCAACCACAGCCACGGCCCAGTTGAAGGACGGGGAAGTTCCATGCAGACGGACTGGTGCATAGGCGATCAATTTATTGATGTTTCCCCGCTGCCCGCGGTGCCATCCCGAAACGTACCAGGAGGTTCCTTGCTGGCCGGCGAGCATCTTTTCTTTCTGGATGCGATTGATCTGATCAAAGGAGATCTTAGCCTCCCGTTGACCTCTCACGGCAAAGGCATTTTGCCCGATAAATTCCGGAACGGGGTGATAGATAAAATTACCGTCGTTATCAATGGCCCAGGCATATCCGGTTTTTCCGGAGCGGATATCTTTCAACATGCGACTTACAAAATATTCTTTATCGAGAAGCAGATAGAGATACCCGGCATATTGATGACTGGGAACCGGGTGGGAGTCATCGACCGATTCCAAATAGGTGGCAATAACGATTTTCATAACCGGTCTGTTAGCAGTACCGTTTTCTTTATAGGCGGTGATGAGGGATACCCTGTTTTTATGTTCGAGTCTCTTGGACCAAAGAAAAGGTTCCCGGCCCGCTTCAGAAACGGAGACCATGCGGATTTCCTGTTTATCCGTAACCGCAAAAAGGGATTTTCCGGAGGCTGAGACGCGTCCGATCTCCAGCACCCCGTTTTCCTGCATGGTGGACATGGTGATATTGATCCGATTGGCCCAGGATACTTTCTCCAAATACTGGACGGAAGGGGATTGGTTCAGCGTTTTCAGATCTTGAATGATATTGGAAAATCTATTTTCAAGCTGACGGGCCGCATGAGTGGCCAATTCCAACTGCTGTTGATTGAATTGATCGCTGACAATTTCCTTCATATAGCGAAGGGAATAAAAACCGACGATTAAACCGGCAATCAACAGGGTGACGGTAAAGATCCCGACACCCAGAATGAATTTTTTTGTTTTAATGAACATGGAAACTCCTCTTTGTTTCGAATTAAGGGATTCAGGAATTAAGGAATTAGAATAGTTATTTTATTGCGCACGAGGCTACCCCTTCTAACTCCCTAAATTTACTAATCCCTCAATCCCTAAATTGATCAATTTATAATTCTCTTTTAAACCCGTAATTTCCTTCCAAAAACGCCTGGGCATGCCAGGCCACCATATTTTCGTCCGCCATGGTCATATCGAGCTGCCGGGCACAGCCCATCAAGCGGCCAAGGTGCCCCAGCTTTTCTTTGGTCATCGGCTCAGGATATTTTCGATAATCGGCCTTGACCAAGTCCTCCTTGATCATGACTTCAAAACCCAATTCCTCCAAGACAATTCCCAGAAAACGGGTTCTTCTCCCCCGTCTTAAGATGTCCGCCGCCCCCCCTTTAAACACAAAGGTGATATAATTGTTATTACGTACCGGCCCGCAATAAGAATCCACGGTGGCAAAATGATACCCTAAACGGGAACTGAAGTTAAGATAATTCAAAGAAACCAGGGCCAGAGTCCGGTCCCAAAAATCATCGGAGGGCTGGGTGGCTGATTGGGCCATGACCGAAAGCAGACCCTTGACATCCAGACCAATCGGCCCGGCCCAGCGGATTCCAGGCGAGGTGATCCCTTTCCACAGGGCCATGAAAGGCACGGATATGACATTTTCCGGAGGTAGAACACGATGGCTCCCGGCCTTTTTAATGCCTCCCCCCAAATCCAGGAGGTGAAGATTGAGGGGTAAATGGGTCCTGATTCGAACCGGGGATAATTTTTGAATGTCCTCTCTCTCGGAAAGCTTGAACATTTCCTCAATACTTTTTTCATGGGCAAAACGGATAATATCATGAAACGTTCGACAGGACCGGGGATTGAAATTCTCTAACTTGGGATCCACCAGATTCAAGGGAACAATATGCCGGATGACTTCCTGAAGCCGTTCGTAGACCGGTGTATTCAAAAAAAGAGGATTCTCCTTGGAAAATTCCTTTAATAGAGGTTCCACCCGGCCGGCATAGATCCGGGCATTGAAAGAGTCCACGGTTACTACTTGCCCGTTCTCCAAATATCGGGTGGCCCTTTCGGTGTCCACCAGGGTGGGAACATGAAATTCTCGGGCCAGGATGGCCATGTGTCCAGTAGCACTCCCTATGTCGGTGACGATGGCGGCGGCTTTATCCATGACCGTAACGAATCGTGACGAAGTATGAGGGGCGACCAGGACCGCACCTTTGGGAAAATCGGTCAAATCTTCACTGGACCTGATCTTAAAGATCGGCCCGGCTCCGATACCGAAAGCGCCGACCGTTCCTCCTTCCAGGAGTATTGGATACTCCTGGGAAATCTGCTCGAGGACTTTTTTCTTCTCGATTTTCTCGTAGGCCCTTAAATTCCTCGTTTGAAGGACAAACAGGCGGTCTTCCGGGTCAAGGGTCCACTCCACATCCTGAGGATGACTGAAATGGGTTTCCAACAAACAGGCCCATTTCCACAGGGTGTTCAATTGTTCGGGATTCAGACAGGCCATTCCCTGAAGGGCTTCCGGGACAGTCTCCTCCTGAAGGGATGCCTCCTGGCCCGTGATTAACTTTTTGGGTTTTTGGGAAATTTTCTGCAAAATTATTTGTCCGGTTTTTTTATCGAGTAAATAAAGATCCGGGCTGGCCGTTCCGTCCGCCACCCATTTCCCCAAGCCCCACAAAGCATTGATCAGGATTACCTCTTCATAGTCAGGATCAATGTGACTGGTGAACAAGACGCCGCTGGCCTTGGCCGGGATCAAATTCTGGCAGGCCACAGCCATAGCCATTTCTTCCTCCAGAATTCCTTTGCTCTTCATATAGAAGAGAGACCGGGCATTAAATTGGCTGGCGACAATCTCTTTATATTTATCGGGGACCTCTTGAGGAGTGATATTTAAAAACGTGGCGTACTGACCGGCAAAACTAAAATGGGTATCCTCCAGGACGGCACTGCTTCGCAAGGCCAGTCCTGCCGTCTGTTTTCCTTCGGTCTGGATTTTATTGGCGGAATCCAAAAGGGCTTCTTCCATATCCGGGGGTATCCGGGCCTGAAGGATCAGGGTTTTAATGGCTTCTTCCGTCTGTTGAAGGGTTTTTTGATCGATTAGGGAGGAATGGTTAAGCAGGGAGACAATCCGATCCTGCAGATTATTATGAGATAAAAAATGAATATATCCGTAAGTGGTTACGGCAAAGCCCTCCGGGGTCGGGAGACCCAGGATATTTTTTACCTCTCCCAGATGGGAATTTTTCCCTCCGGTCTGGTGAAGAGATTCGATCGTAACCCGGTTCAGGTTGATGATGAAATCAGTCCGGGGGATCTCTTTTTTTTTATCCAGGGTCTTTTCAACCTCACTATGGATCTTAGAATAAACCTCCTTCAACTCTTCATAACGGTTTGGACAAATATCAATGAGATGGGTTACAATCAATCCCACCTTTTCCCCAATGCGACTGGCAGTGGAACGAAGGTAGCTCATATCAAAAAGGAAATGCCCTCCCTGTTTTTCCTCCAGGTCGGCCATCAATTCCAGGGTTTCGTTATTTTCTCTGAGCAGTTCGGTAAAATGGCCGAAAATATTTTCTAAGGACTCTGATCCCCGAAAAGTCCCTTGCCGTTCTTCCCTTTTAAAAAGGCGTAATAGGTTCATTTTTGAGACAGATGGTAAAAAGTTCTTATTTTCACTATACTATAAAAAGGAATAAGAAAAATAGCAAGAATTGTATGATATCTAAAAACAGAAAAAGCCCTCAACTTTCTTGGGCCCCACGTTTCTATCCAGCCTAATCATATTAAACCCTCCTGCCCGCTTGGGCGGGCGCCACGAGGCATGAAAATTTGTTCTAAGGTAAAGTCTCCTGGCTTTGGCGGGATTGAACCCTATTTTCGAACAATACAAAACGACATTAATAATTGCGCTTAAAGTCATTCCGGCGAAAGCCGGAATCCAGTATTTAAAGTTCTCTTCATGCCGGATCAAGTCCGGCATGAAGGCATGTGGCATGAGTTTAATAGGAAAAATTTATGTCGCTATATATAAATGCTGCCGAAGGCCCGGGAGTTGAGGGGGTGTTGGTAGGATAGGGAACATGACTGTTATTTAATTGATTGGAGTCCCTCTTGGGTAAATAGCCCCATTTAAAGAGGCCATATTTTTACCCAAGAGGGGCTTCCTCGGAACGCAGTAATAAAAAGGAAAAAGGTCTACTTTTTTCTCTCCAGCATGATCAATCCGCGCTCGGCCGTGGGAATATAAATATTCCCTTTGGCATTAACCGTCATGGGTATGGGAAATTCCACCCCGGGATAGGAACCAGCGGCCCCATATCCAACGGGAAGATCTTCTGCTATTACAGAAATAGCCAGATTTTCCGGGTTGATTCGGAAAAGTCTCCCACTGGCACCATCAAGGGCTAAAAGATTCCCTTTGCCGTCATTGGCCAGGGCCCCGACCTTGCCGACTACTCCGGAAAGGAAAACCTCGGCCTTGCCGGTTTCCAGGTCAACTTTGCTGATCCTTCCCAGTTTTCCTTCGGCTACATAAAGAGAGATGTCTATAATGGTCAAGGCCAACGGCCCTTCAAGGCCTTTCACTAAAACCTTCTTGGCCCCGTCGGTCAGACTGACCTCGGTGATTTGTCCGGCTCCATATTCGGTCACATAAATCTTGGGCTCGTTTTTGCTCATCAACACGGCCATGGGCCGGTTCAATTCCCCGGCAACAGCCTTGAATTCCCCTGTGGTTGGATTGCCGATAGCCACGGCATTATTAACGCTGTCGGGCCAGAAGACCTGGTCGCCCGGACCATCGGCCAGACCGATGGGCAGAGGCATTCCATGAGCGGCCCAGGCATTAAGTTTGCTGGCCACATATTTGTCCTTTTCCAGGCTGCGGATCATAATGGCGTCGCTGATTAAAAGCTTACCGTTTTTAAAGATCACCCCGTTGATCTGGTTGGGCCCCTTGGGAAAAAGGGTTTTATATTTCCCGCTGCCGTTCGTGGCTACCTCATAAACCGTGGCATCCCAGTAACTGGTAATAAAAAGGCGGCCTTCCGGGGTAATGGCCAGGTTATCCAGACCGGGGGGAAGCTGGGCGAGCTTTTCCTTCTCTTTTCCATCCAGACTCAGCCGGTACACGCCCCCGCCCAGTTCGGGAAAGTAAGCCATATTATCCGGACCGACTTTTAAGGCGATCGGGGCGGTATATTTTTCAGCGATAGTGGTAATATCACCTTTGTCCGGATTAACTCTTAAAATCTTCCCTGAACCCATGTCGGGTATGATCAAATCGTGGGTTTTCGGATCAAAATCGAACCCCTCGGGCACGGGAATAACGTTTTCCTTAACCAAAAGTTTCGGCTCTTTTACCCCGTTGGGATCGAGTTCAAAGATTCGGTTGGCTTGAAAACACTCGGTGGTAAAGAGTCTTCCGGTCTTTTTATTGTATTGGATACCGTTCGGGGCGGTCAATCCTCTGGCAATGACCGTCTTCACTCCGTGCCGGTTGATGCGGTAGACCTCGCCTACCAAAGGGGTTGTCCCGGTCACAAAAAAGTTATCTTTATCATCCGAGGTTATGTCATCAGTAATAAAGGTTCCCCCATAAGGAGGTGCAAATCGGGAGACCTTCATGGTTTTCAAATCCACTCGTGAAACCTGGCCAATGGCGGTATGGACCATGTAAAGGGCACCGTCCAATCCGATGGTCGCCCCGTTACAGCCGGGGAAGAGGGTGTCCTTGACCAATCGAACCACTTTATAATTGGGGTCAAGGGCCTTAGGTCCAGCGGCCAGGGCCGTTACTGAAAAACTGAAGACTAAAAAGATGAAAAGCAAAAAAAACAACCAGGGAATGGGTTTTTTCAGATTTTTCATTTGATCTCCTCCTTACTTAATAAAATTAATAAAAAATTAAACGGCTTTATAATAATATAATATAGTTTTAATATAATCAAAGAAAAAGTCAAAGGGTAAAAAAATATATTGACATCTTATCTGATTTTTGCTTGAATCTATTTCAAATCTCGCAAGACAATAAAATCACTCTTATTAGTCATTCCGGCGAAAGCGCGATTTCGCTAAATATAGCTTCTGTTAGGATTTCCGCTTTGGCATGGTTAACGGTTCGGGAGATTTTGCAAAAGCCCTTCTAACTATATATAAAATGTTTAAAATTTTATATCCTTTTATTCTATTTATTCTATCATTTTTTAATTAGCTTTTTCTTAAAACCACCCTTCAAGTAGGACGTTAACGACGACTATTGAAGGAGATAACAACAAAAATACCCAGAAAGATAGTTTGAATTCCTTGGAAAACTCCTGGCTTGCTTTTTGAGGCCATCAGTTTTAAGCAAGAGTGTTGTTCTATTAACATTTTTATTAAAAGGAGGATTTTTACAATGCGAGGCTTAAAGATTGGATTGGTGTTGGTGATGATGTTATTTCTCGTGGGATTAGTCTGGGCTAAAGATCCGACAACGAGAGACAACAGGCAACTTTTTGGTTACAATGTGGAAGGCCTTAAACCGGTCAAGCTGATTATGGTCAGTGATGCGCCGTTCGGCAGCGTCAGCGATGTGCTGGCCCTCATGTTTGAGCGGATGGTCAAGGAAGAGAGCAAGGGGAAGATCCAAATAGACCATCATCGCTTCGGGAGCCTTTACTCCGGCAGGGACCTGCCCAAAGTCCTGCCCCTGGGCACGGTGGATCTGGGCACCATCAACAAGGGGTATCTCATGACCAAGTGCCCGGACTATGTCCCCTGGGTGATCGCCTATATCTGGAAGAGCCCGGAGCATATGTTGGCCGTGACTGCGAGTAAAGAATGGTATGAGATGGAGGACAGCCTGGCCGCCAAATTCTGGGGTCTTAAGCCCTTAAACCATGTCGCCTATGGTAACTGGGACTACTGGGCCAACAAGGAAATCCGGACCATGGACGATTTTAAGGGGTCGAGATTCTGGAGTTACGGCGAGCTTTCCAACGCTTACATCATGGCCTGGGGCGGCACACCGGAGATCCTGGCCAGGGCCGAGATGTATATGTCCTATTACAAAAAAGCCCTTACCGGTATCAGTTCAAGCGGAACCCTCTATCTGGACGGCAAATACTATGAGGCCGGCAAGTACTGGCTGAATATGCCTACCTACCCTCCGGGTTCGACGGGTTACCACTATGTTCAGTTTTATATGAACCAGAAAAGATGGCAGAGTTTACCCGAGGCCTACAAGAGGATCATTTTAGATGCCGCCGATGTGTATGGCTGGAACAGTATCTGGGAGATACTCTGTCTGGAAAAGGCCAGCGAATACCAGTTGGTTCACGAGTATGGCATGACCGATGTGGGCATTTCCACCAAGAATCCTAAAGAATATCAACGCATCTGTGATGCGGCGGTTGAAGCCGGCAGAAAATACGGCAAGGAAAAACGTGGGGTGAGCGATGAAACATGGAATAAGGCCAAGGCCATCTTGGCTAAATACGGGGACCCCAAAATCTCTGGTGAATATCTCTGGTGGTATAAACTGGCCTGGGCTGAGGCCGACCGGAGGCTGGCCCAAGCCAAAAAACGGATAGCAGCCGGAGAGGACAAGGCCAAGGTCTGGGAGTCCCTGCATCCCAAGCGTTTCTACGACTGGCCTTATGCCAAGGTCAAGGAAGAGTGGCTGAAGACCCCCCGTACCGTCCAAAACTGGCCGATGGATTTAAGGTTGAAGTAAACCAGGTCCGAGGTCAGGGGCCGGTTTCATAAAACACTTACTAGAGATTTTTGAAGTTTTCGAAGCCGGGAGCCGGATTTCAGAGTGTTTAAGGATCGCTTCGCTTGAGGACGGTTCGTCTTCGACGAACTTGAGGCCAAAGGCTGTTGCCGCTTCCCTCAAACGAAGTGCTCCTTAAGCAATGCGATCCTTAAACAACGCAGAAAATAAAGACCCGTTTAAAAAAGGTGAGATATAAATTCTAAAAAATCCAAGGGGTAAAAATTTAAGAGGGGGAGATCGGAAGATGCGTATTCTGAAGAGCCTGGGCAAGGCGATCGACACTGCCAGCGGGATTTATTGTTATATCGGGATGGCTATCGTTTTTCTTTACGGTTTTCTCATCACTTTTGAGGCCATTGCCCGCTATTTTGGTTTTGTTACGGCCTGGATTCACTGGGGGGCGATTGCCGTGATTGCCACGATCAGCTTTTTTACCGCCCCCTATGTCATGAGGGAGTTTCGTCATGTCCGGGTATCCATCTTTGAGCAATTGATGCCGCCGCGCACCCGCATCTATTCCCAGCTTTTCGGCTATTTCATTTTCCTGATCTTTTGCGTTGTCTGCACCTATTACCTCGGTTGGACTACCGCCTATGCCTTCCGGACCGGGGAGATGGCCGATATCGTTACCGTGCACACCTGGCCGCTTTATTTTATCTGCGCCCTGGGCATGCTTCTTCTCTCCCTTCAGACCATCAGGGGAATGGGGATCCTGACCGGACAGCTCAGCCAGGAGAAGGATTCGGGTAAAAGTTTTTTCGGCAAGCCCTACTTTATCGTCGGTCTGTATAGCATTGCCGTCATCGCCAGCATCTATCTTTTCACCCTCAACCCGACGGCCGGTGTTTTTACCATGCTCCTGGTCTTCCTTTTCTGCGGAATACCTATATCCGCCGGGATAGGATCGATCACCCTGGTGGCTTTGTTCTGGTGGGGCGGTTTTGGCTATATGAACGCCCTGGGGATGAACCTGTACAAGGCCATGGAGGATTTTACCTGGCTGGCCTTCCCCCTGTTTGTCATGGGGGGGTTTTTGATGCAGCGGGGGCTGGCCACCGGGTTGTTCAAGGTAATCAGCAATTGGATGGGCTGGATCCCCGGAGGTCTCGGCGTTGCCGTAGTCTGGACGGCGCTGATCCTGGGAGCCATGCTCGGATCGGTCTATGCCTGTGTGGCTACCTTATTCATCCTGTGCTTGCCGGAACTGGACAAGAGAGGGTATAAAAGGGAGCTCACCCTGCCCATGTTTGCGGCCTCCTCGGTCCTGGCCTATCTGATACCACCCAGCATCGGTCTGGTCATCTTCGGGGCCTTAACCGAACAATCCATAGGGGCCTTGTTTATGGCCGGCATCGGACCGGGGATAGCCCTGGCCATCATCTTTTCCTTCTATGTGATTTACTATTGCTGGAGAAACGGTCCTTTCGAACGGGTTTCGGTAAGCTGGAAGGAAAGGTTCGTCTCCATACCCCCAAACACTTTAAGTCTTTTCATCCCGGTCCTGGTGATCGGAACGATTTCCCTCGGGATCTTCACCCCCACCGAAGCCGCCGCCGCGGCCATGGTTTATGTCTTCCTGGTCAACGTGATCAAGGGTGAATTGAAATTCAACCTGACCAGTTTCAAGGAGATTTTTAATTCCGGGGCCGATGTGGTCGGCTTTATGGGTATTTTGATCATCGGCGCCCTGATCTCCAAGGTAGCCATGATCCAGTACCACGTGGCCGATAATCTGATTTCCCTGGTCACAATCTTGGGGATGGATAGACTGGCCATCCTTTTTATGATAACCTTTATCCT
>Ga0214473_10004591_pt1 | contig 16600 bp, 11 predicted proteins | sample RVTome_7_FD_203509 | JGI IMG/M metagenome (GOLD analysis project Ga0214473, IMG submission 203509) | Soil microbial communities from uranium-contaminated site in the Upper Colorado River Basin, Wyoming, United States - RVT98D197 | ecosystem: Environmental > Terrestrial > Soil > Contaminated >... | reverse complement strand
CTTCAAGATCCCGGAGAGGAAGCTGGAGGAGATGCGGGTGGAGGTCCGGTCGGGGAACGTGTGGCGCGGAGAGTTCGAGTGTTTCCGGAAGAACGGGGAGTTCTACTGGGAGTCCACCTCGGTGACTCCGATCCATTCGGAGGACGGGGAGATCACGAACCTGCTGTGGGTGCGCGAGGACATCACGGAGCACCGCCTGGCGGACCAGGCGTTGCGCGAGGCCCGGGAGAAGTTCCAGAACCTCGTGGAGACGGTCTCCGACCTGGTGTGGGAGGTCGACCCGAACGGCAGCTATACGTACGTTTCTCCCAAAGTACGCGACCTTCTCGGGTACGAGCCGGAGGAGGTGGTGGGGAAGACCCCGTTCGACCTGATGCCGTCCTTCGAGGCCCGGAGAGTGAAGGAACTGTTCGGGGCCATCGCCGCCCGGCGGGAACCGTTCCACGGGCTGGAGAACATCAACCGGCACAAGACGGGGCGCTTCGTGGTGATCGAGTCCAGCGGCGCTCCGTTCTTCGACGCGGAAGGGGTCTTCCGGGGGTACCGCGGCGTGGACCGCGACGTGGGGGAACGCAAGCGCGCGGAGGAAATGCTGAAGATCAGCGAAGAGCGGTTCCGGCAGCTCTTCGAGCAGAACGAGGAGCCGCTGTTTCTGTTCCGGAGCGCCACGTGCGAAATCTTCGACGTCAACTTTGCGGCGGAGCGGATGTACGGGTTTTCCCGCGAGGAATTGCTGAAGGAGGGGGTGTCCCTGTTCGCCCCGCCGGGGGAGGCGCAAGGATTCTACGCCGCGATCGGCGGCATCCAGCCCGGGAGCGGGGTGATCGTGGAACGGACGACGCACGTCCGGAAGGACGGGGCCCGGATCATCGTCTCCATCCGGGGGAAGTCGATCCGACTTCAGTCCGGGCACGTTGCGTACTGTTCCTTCCGGGACATCACGACCCGCGTGCGAATGGAGGAGGATGCGAAGCTCCACCAGGCGCAGCTCATCCACACCAACCGGATGGCCTCCCTGGGGACGATCGTCTCCGGCGTCGCCCACGAGGTGAACAACCCGAACAATCTCATCATGTTCAACGCTCCGATGATCCTCTCCGCCTGGGACGACGCCGTACCGGTCCTGGAGGCGTACTTCCGGGAGAACGGGGACTTCTCCCTCGGCGGCCTGCCGTACTCCGAGATGCGGGAAGTGGTCCCCAGGCTCGCCCGGGGGATCTCCGACGCCTCCTTGCGGATCAAGGGGATCGTGGGGAACCTGAAGGACTTCGCCCGGCAGGACAGGGCGAAAGGGCACGCGCCGGTGCAGATCAATGACGTCGTCCGGACCGCCATTGCCATCCTGAACCACGAGATCATCAAGGCCACCCACCGGTTCGATATGAAGCTCGGCGAAGACATCCCCCCGGTGTCGGGGTCGTCCCAGGAGCTGGAGCAGGTGATCATCAACCTGATGAACAACGCGCTCCAGGCCCTCCCCTCGAGCCGCCACGGGCTCGCGGTGAAGACCTTGCGGAACCCGGGGACGGGGGAGGTGGAGGTGCACGTCGCCGACGAAGGCGTGGGGATGGCTCCGGACGTGCTGGAACGGATCTCGGAGCCGTTCTTCTCCACGCGGCTGGACAGCGGGGGCCTCGGGCTCGGGCTGTCGATCTGCCGTTCCATCGTGCTGGACCACCGGGGAACGCTGGCGTTCGAGTCCGACGTCGGAAAGGGGACCCTGGCGATCGTTCGACTGCCGGTGATCGGCGATGCCGTGAGCCCCGGCGCGGTCTCACCGGCCGCGCCTCGGATGAACATGGGGGGGGGACCCGGTGGAATCGACCGCGGGTGACCTGCCGATCCTGCTGGTGGACGACGACCCCCAGTTCCTCCTCTCCTCCGGCGTGACGCTACGCGCCGCGGGGGTTTCCCCGGTCGTTACGATCGAGGACAGCCGGCAGGTGATGCCGTACCTGGAAGGCCGGGAGGCGGGCGCGGTCGTGATCGACCTGACGATGCCCCACCTCTCCGGAGCGGAGCTCCTGGACCGGCTGAAGGAGCGGTTCCCCGGGCTTCCCGTGATCGTGATGACCGGGCGCAACGAGTTGGAGATGGCGGTGGAGTGCATGAAGGCCGGCGCCTTCGACTACCTCGTGAAACCGGTGGAGCGCGCGCGCTTCGTCTCCTCCATCCGCCGTGCCCGGGAGGTGCGGTCCCTCCGGGACGAGGTCGACTCCCTCAAGGTCCACTTCCTCTCGGGCCGGATTCAAAACGAATCCGCCTTCGCGGGGATCGTGACGCAAAGTCGCAAGATGCAGGCCGCCTTTCAGTACGTCGAGGCGATCGCCGCCTCCCGCCACTCCGTCCTGCTCACCGGGGAGACGGGGACGGGGAAGGAGCTCATCGCCGGCGCCCTGCACGCGCTGAGCGGGCGCGGGGGTGAGCTCGTCCCGGTGAACGTCGCGGGGCTCGACGACGCGATGTTCTCCGACGCCCTCTTCGGCCACCGCAAGGGGGCGTACACGGGAGCGGACCAGTCCCGCGAGGGGCTGATCGCCCGGGCGGCCGGCGGGACGCTCTTCCTGGACGAGATCGGTGACCTGAGCGTAACCTCCCAGGTGAAGCTGTTGCGCCTTCTCGAGGAGCGGAAATATTACCCGCTGGGGTCGGACGTCCCGAAGGAGAGCGACGCACGGATCGTCTGCGCCACCCACCGGTCCCTCGAATCCTCGATGAAGGAGGGACGGTTCCGAACGGACCTGTACTACCGGCTGTCGGCGCACCGGGTCCACCTGCCGCCCCTCCGGGAGCGGAAGGAGGACATCCCGCTGTTGGTGGAGGCGTTCCTCGACGAGGCGGCACAGGCGGAAGGGAAGAGGAGGCCCACCCCTCCCGCGGAGCTCTACACCCTGCTGTCGACGTACGACTTCCCCGGGAACGTCCGGGAGCTTCGGATGCTGGTCTTCGACGCCGTGCTGCGGCACAAGGGGGGGATTCTTTCGCTCGACAGTTTCCGGAACACGATCGATGCCCGGGACGCACCGAAGTCGCGGAGGGACGAGAGTACCGTATCGGCCGGGGCATCTTCCCTGTTCCAGGCGGTCCCGCGGCTTCCCACCCTCAAGGAGGCCGAGGAGCAGCTCGTCGCCGAGGCGCTCTCCCGGGCGAAGCAGAACCAGGGGATCGCGGCCTCGCTTCTCGGGATCACCCGCCAGGCGCTCAACAAGCGGCTCGTCCGCGGAGCGCGGGAGGGGAAGGACGGCGGGGAGCCGGGGGAATAGTCCGGTGAGCCTTCCCGCCCGCATTCTTGTGGTCGACGACGAGGGCTCTTTCCGGTACGCCGCGCGGGTGGCCCTGCGGCGCGCCGGGTACCGGGTGGAGGAATCCACGGACGGTAAGGAGGCCCTCGCGAGGATCCTGTCCGCCCGCGACGCCGGCAACCCGTTCGACCTCGTGGTCACCGACATCCGGATGCCGGTGATGTCCGGCATCGAGATGATCGACGCCCTGCGGGAGCGCGGGGACAAAACGGCGGTGTGCGCGATCACATGCTTCGGCGACCGGGCGCTCGTCGCGGAGCTCGCCGGGAAAGGATGTACCGAGTACCTGGAAAAACCGTTCAACCCGCCGGAGCTGGTGGCGTGGGTGGGCGAGCAGCTGGGGAAGGCGGGAGCGGGACAAAGATGAAGACAGGGATCCGCGCGGTGATGGTATCGGCCGCCCTCTCGACGGTTCTTGCGGGCGGGATGCCGGCGCCCGGCGCCCTCGCGCACGACGCGCACCGGGACGGGGGGGATCCGAAAGGGCCGGCGGCCGCGGCCCCGGACACGCCGAAGGAGCGCGTCCCGCGGCGGCTCGACGAGGGGGAGCAGCGCCGCTACTTTACCGACACGAAGCTGCTGGACCAGGACGGACGGGAGGTGCGCTTCTACACCGACGCGCTGCGGGGGAAGATCGTTCTCATCAGCTTCATCTACACCAACTGCACGGATATCTGCCCGATCCTGATGCACAACCTCTCCGACGTGCAGGATTCCCTCGGCGATCGGTTCGGGAAGGACGTCTTCTTCGTCTCCATCAGCGTGGACCCGGAAGACGACACGCCGGAGGAGCTGAAGCGCTACGGGGAGCGGTACAACGCGCGCCCCGGCTGGACCTTCCTCACCGGGCCGAAGAAGGACGTCGATGCGGTGGTCAAACGGTTCGGCGAGTTCCAGGAAGATTTCGAGGACCACTCGATGGTGTTCGTCCTGGGAGACGTGAAGAACGCCCGCTGGTCCAAGATGCGCGGCGACCAGCCCCCGGAGGCCGTGCTGCCCCGGATCCGGGACCTCCTTTCGCGGAGGGGGGGCGAGGCCGTGGCCCGCTGAAGCGGGGGAGTATTGCCCGGAACGGCACTTGCGGACCCCGGCGGTACGCCGGAAAGGGTGCAACGCCGATTGCACCCGCATTCGTCGCCGGATGGTCCATAACCCGTTCCGGATCGCCCCCTGTTTGTGCGGGAGTCGGTCGCCGAGGGGAGAGCGAGCGTATTACCGGAGCAGCGCGAGGAGGGCGTCCGCCACCATGTAGCCGCTGATCATCCGCCCGTCGGGGAGGATCATCGTCGGCGTCCCCTGGATCTTCAGCCGCTCGGTGAGCTTCATCGTCTCGTCCACCGCGTCGCTCTTGCACGACGGGGCCGGCAGCTCCTTCCCGGCGTACGCGTCGTCGAGCAGCTTCTCCGACTTCGAGCAGACCACGGACAGGCACCTCGCGTAGGTGGCCTTGTCGTTCCTGTTGCGCGGGTACGGCATGACGAAGAACGCCACGTCCGCATCCTTCGCCGCCGCCTTTTTGATCTCCCCGTGCAGCCTCACGCAGTGCGGGCACGTCGGGTCGGACAGGACGATGACCTTCTTCCCCGCCGACCTGCTTCCCACCACGATCGCGTCCTTGAGGGGGATGGAGGAGACGTCGACGCGGTTCAGGTCCTGGTACCGCAGCCTGGTGAGGTTCTCCATGTCGGCCAGGCGGATGAACTGCCCGTTGAAGAGGTACTTCAGGGAGTAGTCCAGGTAGATCGGGTACGTTTTGCCGTCCCGGGCGACGTCCACCTCCCAGATGCCGGGAAACGGTCCCTGCACGACGCCGACGACGTTGTCCACCATCTTCCCGAGGAGCTTGCCCGCCTCCTCCTTCGTGAGCTTGTGGCACTCCGCGCACCCCTTGGCGGTAGCGGGTTCTTTTTGGAACGCCTCGGCCGTGGCGGAAAGGAACAGGGAGAAAAACGCGGCGAGGGCGCAGGCGGACAGGAACGGCTTCATCCGGGGTCTCCTTGTGCGGTGGCGGTCACTTCTTCGGCTTCGCTTTCCCGGCGGAGGGCTCCGTCGTCCCACCGGCTCCCTCTTCCTTCAACAGAGAGAGGATCCTCTCCGCCTCCAGCGCGCCCGGGGCCACGCGCCCGTCCGGGAAGACCATCGTCGGGGTCGAGCGGATGTTGAACCGCTTCGCGGCCTGGATCGTCTCGTCCACGGACTTGCTGCCGCACTCCCCCTTCGGCAGCGTCTTGCCCGCGAAGGCGTCCTCCAGCGCCTGGGCCGTGCCGGCGCAGACGATCGAGAGCGCCGTTTCATAGGTCGGCCGGTCGCCGTTCCGCGGAAACGGCCGCACGAAGAACGCCACGTCGGGGTTCTTCGCCACGATCCCTTTCGCCGTCTCGTGGAGCTTCGCACAGTGGGGGCAGTTCGGATCGTCGAAGACGACGATCCGCTGTTTCGCGTCCTTTTTCCCCACCACGATGGCCCCGGAGAGAGGGATCTGCGAAACGTCGATGCGGTTCATCGACATCATCCGGCTCCCCGTGAGGTTCTTCTTCGTGCTCAACTGGATGATCTGTCCCGTGATCACGTGCTCCTTGGAGAAGTCGATGTAGAGGGGCCACCGCTGGCCCGCCTTTTCGACCGCCACTTCCCAGAGCCCCCCCACGGGGCTGGCCCCGACGGAGAGGACATTGTCGACGTTGCTGCCGAGGATCTTCACCGCCTCGTCCCGGGTGAGGCTGTGGCAATCGGTGCAGGCGCCGCTGCTGCAACCTTCGCCGGTGAAGGCGTGCGCCGCCGGAACGGCGAAAAGGAGCAGGAGTGCGGCAATCGGAACGACCGGAAAGACGCTTCTCATCCATCCCCCCCGGGAAAAGAGCATTCTTTCAATTGTACACCGACCACCGAGGCAATCCACTGAAATTGAGGATGAGCTGCGGGAGTTCCTCCGCATCGGTGCCCTCTGGCGCACAGTCGTGTTCCGGATGGTTCGTCCCTTGATCGATCGATGGCAAAACGGTATCTCGAGATGGAGATTTTTGTATCCGGGATTTGCAATATTACGATTTCGAAAGACCTTCCGGTAGGGCCAAACGGCTATCTTGCTGATTGTAAATTGGAAAATTCTTATCGATAAAAAGGTACATTACTTGCTGTAAAAGCTAAGGTTATAGGTATGGTCCGCTCTTTGGTTGCTTCAAGGCCGGGTCCCGGAATGTTTTTGCTGCCGTCGATAATTCTTGTTTATATGAACGGTTTTTTTTGTGAGAATATGTTCATTCCAAATACCGTTTTGGGGGTACGAATGGGACGTCCGACGACCGTGGCCTCTTCCGGGAAAAGGCTGCTCCCGTCCATTGTTGCCATCTCTCTGGTCCTTCCCCTCCTGCTGGCGGTCACGGTCCGCGCGGCCGACCTTTCCGCCTCCTCCAGTACGTACCTCCGGTATTACGAGCGGGAACTCGCGGGCGGGAAGAAGAACACGTTCGCTCCTCTCTACGAGTACCTCTCGGCGGACGCGGCGAACCTCGGGGGGGCGCCCGTCGCCTTCCACTTCTACGGGTGGGGACGGGTGGACCTGTCCGATGCGAGCGGCTCCGGGAAGGAGTCGGGGGACCTCGGCAGCGCATACCTCGAATACCTGCACCCCAGGGGGAACGCCCAGATGAAGCTCGGCCGCTTCTTCCTCGCGGAAGGGGTGGCGGTGGAGACGCTCGACGGCGGCTTCTTCAAGGTGACGACCCCGGCCGGGATCGGCATCTCGGGGTACGGCGGCGCTCCGGTGGAGCACTCCATCCTCGACAACGTGAGCACGGGGAATTCCCTTTACGGCGGCCGGGTATTCTTCGTCCGCCCGGGGTTCGTGGAAATGGGGGTTTCGTACCTGAAGGAGAAGGGGCCGTTCCAGGGGAAGGACCGGGAGTTGTACGGCGGCGACCTCTGGCTCCGCGTCGCCGGACCGGTGGAGCTCACCGGGCAGGCGGCGTACAACCAGTCCACGCAGGCGATGGCGTCACAGCGGTACGCCGTCCGCGTCGTCCCCGGCTCCCGCTTCGACATCTCCGCCGGCTACGAGGCGTACTCGTACAAGGACCTCTTCCAGACGGCGCTCCATCCGGCATTTCTCTCTCCCTCGGTCGACAACGCGGACAAGGTCCAGACGATCTTCGGCGTCCTGGACTGGGAGGTCGTCTCCGGGCTGACCTTGGAGTTGGCCGCGAAGAACATCCGGCACGACAAGGCGAACCCCGGGAATGCGAACCGCGGGGAGGCCGGAGTCCGCTACGCCTTTAACGACCGGAAGGACGTCTTCGGGCTGTCCGCCGCCGCCGTCACCGCCGACCGGGACGAAAACGAGTACCAGGAGTTCCGCGGATTCGCCACCTGGTCCCCGGCGAAGTTCCACTTCTCCCTCGACGGACTGACCCAGCAGTACAAGAAGGAGATCAACGGGAAGAAGAACGCGACCCAGATCGTCGCGTCCGCCGGGTACAAGGTGCTCTCGTCCCTGTCGGTCTCCGGCGACCTGACGTATACGCAGAGTCCGACGTTTCAGCAAGATTACGCGGGGCTGCTCCGGGCGACTCTCGAGCTCGGGATGACACCCCCGGGAGGAAAGAAATGACGCGTCGCGTGCCGTTCGCCGCCGTTTTCGGGGCGGTCCTGATCGCCCTGCTCGTCGGATGTTCCGCCGTCTCCCAGACCCCGTCGGTGCCGCCGAGGCACCCGGAGGATCTTCCGGTGGGGCGGATCAACTGTCTCGAGTGCCACAAGGACGTCTCGACCGGGGCCCTCAAGCCGTACGCCTCGTTCCGCCACTCCCGCGTCTTCATCGATGCCCACGGGACGTACGCGCGCCAGGGGCAAAGCCTGTGCGCCGCATGCCACGCGCCGGCGTTCTGCCAGGCGTGCCACACCCGGAAGGAGGAGGTCAAGCCGAGCACGAAGATGGGGAACCGGCCGGACCGGATGGCGCCGCACCGTGGGGATTACACCATCACCCACCGGATCGACGGGCGCATCGACCCCGGGTCGTGCTTCCGCTGCCACGGGAACAAGAACGACGCCAATTGCCGGCAGTGCCACAGGTAGGGGGGGAGAAGAGATGATTCCGAAGACGCGTTTCCGCCGGGACCTCCGGGTCCGTTTCGGCTGGATGATTCTTGCCGCGGCGGTCGTTGCCGCCGGCTGCTCGACAGCCAGTTCGCCCTCGGGTACGAGCGGAGGGAATGTAAACCACATCTCCGCTCCAGGCACATCCGTTCCCGGGTGGTTCGTTCTCCCCACCGGCGGGTCGCATGGCAGCGCCGCCACTCTGAACTACGTCGCCGGCGACGGGGAAACCGGCTGCACGGAGTGCCATGGCGCGGATCTTACCGGCGGCATCACCAAGGTTTCCTGCTTCGCCAATCCTGCCGGCTGCCATCACGGGCCGATCCAGAACTTTGCCGGTGGGACCGTGCATGGACCGGTGGCCAAGAAGGCTCCCGGCAACTCCGGGTTCGCCTCCTGCCAGATCTGCCACGGGGCGGGATTTTCCGGCGGAGGGTCAGGAGTTTCCTGCTTCACCTGCCACGGTGTCGGCGCGCCGCATCCGGCCAAGCCGTGGCGCTCCTCCTCCGGAGGGGGTACCCACGCCACCACCGATCCCCAGAACGCGCCGGTCTGCGCGCAGTGTCATCGCGCGGGTTCCGCGAACAACCCGGCGGGCCATCCGGCCACGCCCGCCCCGGCGGGGACGCCGCCCGGATGCTACAACAACACGCTGTGCCACGGTGTGGGGACGGCTCCTCACGCGCTTGGGGCAACCTGGATCAACCCCACCGGCAGCGAGTTCCACGGGTTGACCGCCAAGCAGGACCTCGGATACTGCCAGGGGTGCCACGGGACACCGGGCACGACGTTGTTCAACGGCGGAGCTGCATCCACCTCCTGCCAGACCTCCCTGTGCCACCCGCAGGCCAAGGCGCATCCGGCCACCTGGCGCCAGGCTCCCCAGCCGTTCCCGACCTACGCCGCGTCGCACCGGAACGCGGGGAACCTGGGCGGTTCTTGCGCCATCTGCCACAAGGTGGACGGGCCCGGCACGGGTACGGACAATAACGCGCCGAGCTGCTTCTCTTCCACGTTCAAAGGGGCCACCTGCCACTCCGGGGGGCCCGGCGGTCCGAACCACGCCGTTCCGTTCCTGGGAACGGCCCACACCACGGCGAATCAGGCCGGATTCGATGGCAACTGCGCGCCCTGCCACGCCGTTTCGGGTACCTCGCCCCTCTCGTCGGCGCCCCTCTGCACGGTGTGCCACAAGTCCGCGGCCGCGCTGCCGTTCGCGAACTGCTCCTCGTGCCACGCCAAGCCCCCGGCGGGGACGACCAATTACCCGGACATCGCCGGCACGCACGCCAAGCACAACAACCTGGCGACCATCACCGGAGTCTGCACCTCCTGCCACAATAATCTCGACTCGGGGTCCACTGCCCACTACAACCGCGCCAACGCAGTGCCGGGCAAGGACGCGCTCCGGGCCTCCCCCGGCGACGTGGCGTTCCAGTCCACCTTCAACGCGAAGGCGGGGTCCGCTTCGTTCAGCAGCACCGCCTTCACCTGCGCCAACGTGAACTGCCACGGCGCCGTCGCCGCGCCCAACTGGCGGACCGGAACCATCAGCGTGAACACGAACGCCGGATGCCTGGCGTGCCACAAGCTTGGCACGGCGGCGGGGACTCCCGAGAACAACAGCCCCTTCTCGGGTCTCCATTCGTCCCACCTGGCCGGGCCCGTCAATGCGACCTGCGTCGAGTGCCACAACATGGCCAACGCCACCACGGGGGCGACCAACCATTTCAAGTTCCTGAACACACCGCAGATGGAAGGGCCTGCGAGCCAGACCGTGGAACCGGGCGGTACGGCCGCCAACTACAACGCCACGAACCAGACGTGCACCGTGAATTGCCACACCGTGCAGCACACCAACTTCTCCTGGCAGGGCGGGGCGAACCACGCGGTCCCGTTCCTGGCCACGGCCCACACCACGGTGGCCCAGACCGGCTTCGACGCCAACTGCGCGGCTTGCCACGCGGTGACGGGATCTTCCCCGGTCGCATCGGCGCCGTCCTGCACGGTGTGCCACCAATCCTCCACCGCGCTGCCCTTCGCCAACTGCACCTCATGCCACGTCAAGCCGCCGGCGGGGACGACGTACCCGAACATCGCCGGAAAGCACGCCAGGCACGACAACCTGGCAACCGTCACCGGGGTCTGCGGCCCGTGTCATACCGGGCTGGACACCGGGAGCCAGGCGCATTACGACCGGGCCAACGCGCGGTCGGGGAAGAACGCGCTCCGCGTTGCGCCGGGCGACGTGGCGTTCCAGTCCACCTTCAACGCGAAGGCGGGGGCCGCTTCGTTCAGCAGTACCGCCCTCACCTGCGCCAACGTGAACTGCCACGGCGCCGTCGCCGCGCCCAGCTGGCAGACCGGGACCATCAGCACCAATACGGACGCCGGATGCCGGCTGTGCCACAAGCTCGGATCGGCGCTGGGGAACCCGGAGAACAACAGCCCGTTCTCCGGGATGCACGGCTTCCACCTGAGCGCGTCCGGGACGGTGGTGGCGCTTTGCACCGAATGCCACGACATGACCCTTGCGACGACGGGGGCGACCAACCACTTCAAGTTCCTGAACACTCCTCAGATGGAGGGCCCGGCGAGCGATACCGTTGCGCCGCTGGGATTGCAGAGCAACTACAACGCCACGAACCAGACGTGCACCGTCAACTGCCATTCGCACCAGCACACCACCTCCTCGTGGGAGGGCGGCGCGAACCACGCGGTGCCGTACCTGGCGACGGCCCACACGGCGGTGAACCAGGCCGGTTTCGACGGAAACTGCGCGACCTGCCACGCGGTCACGGGGACTTCACCGTTCTCCCTCGCCCCGACCTGCGCGACGTGCCACACGGCGGGATCGCCGCTCACGGCGCTCAACTGCACTTCGTGCCACGCCAACCCCCCGACCGGGACCAGCTATCCGGGCATCGCCGGAAAACATTCCAAGCACAACGCGCTGGCCAACGTCACCGGCTCCTGCGGCGTCTGCCACAGCGGGCTGAATACCGGCACCCAGGCGCACTACGACCGGGCCAATGCGCGCCCGGGGAAGAACGCGCTCCGCGTCGCCCCCGGAGACGTGGCCTTCGTTTCCACGTACAACGCGAAGACGGGGGCTTCTTCCTTCAGCAGTACCGCCCTTACCTGCACGAACGTCAGCTGCCACGGCGGGCAGACCGCGCCGAGCTGGCAGACCGGGACGATCGACGTCGTCAACGCCTGTCTCAGCTGCCACGCCTCGGGGACGACGCAGTACAACAGCTACAATTCGGGAGAACACTCGAGGCACCTTAGCCAGTTCGGTTCAAGCGCCGCGACGTGCAAGCGTTGCCACGACGCGACGAAGGTGAACGTCGTCGGGCACTTCACGAATCTGGCGACCACCACCTTCGAACAGACGGCCCGGAGCACGCTGCTCCCGGCCCTGGGATACAACGGCACATCGTGCAACCCGAGCGCGGGCGGGCTGTCGGGATGCCACGGTTCGGAGAGTTGGTGACCCGGTAGGGGATCCTCCCGCATGGTGCCGGCAGCGATCTTCGGGGTTGGTGTATAGTTCGGAGATGCGCGGCGAAGGTGGAGAAACGGCGGCGTGTCCGCATGGGCGCGTCTACGCGGGGCTCGTCCTCACGATGGTCTTCTGGGGGAGCGCCTTCGCCACGTCGAAGATGCTCGTTCTCGAGGTGCCGCCGGAGGTGGGGGCGGTCCTCCGGTTCGGCTTCGGCTCCCTGCTGATGATGGCGATCCTCTTCCGCCGGTCGGCGAAGCCGATCCCCGCGCCGGCGAACTGGGGGCGCCTGGCCGTTGTCTCCCTGGTTGGCGTCACGGGATTCAACACCCTCTTCTTCCGCGGGCTCTCCCTTGCGCCCGCCTCCGACGCGGGGATGATCATCCCCACCATGTCTCCCGTCTTCACCGCAGTGGCCGGCATGCTCTTCCTCGGCGAGGGGGTCCGCTTCGGCCGGGTCGCGGGGCTCGCCGTTTCGCTCGCGGGGGCGGCTCTCTTCTTCGGGGATGTCCTCCTCCACACGGCGGGGCAGGGAGGCCGGGTGTGGGGGGACGCGGCGCTCGTCGGGGCCGCGATGTGTTGGGCGGCGACCTCCATCCTGTCGCGTCCGCTGTCGGTGCGGATCGGCGCGATGCCCACGGCCGCGTGGACGATCTTCCTCGGGAGCGTCGTCCTGCTGCTGGTCTCCTCCCCCAAGCTTGCCGGCGTGCCGTGGGGGCAGCTCACGGGACGCTTCTGGATCGTCCTGGCGTACGTGGTGGTCTTCCCCACGGTGATCGCGTACATCCTGTGGATGGAGGGGATCCGGGCGATCGGATCGGGGCCGACGACGTCGTTCATGTTCCTCGCGCCCGTATTCGCCCTGCTGATCGCCGCCGCGCTGCTCGGCGAACGTCCCACGGCGCTGCAGGGGGGAGGCGGCGCGCTGATGCTTCTCGGTGTGTGGCTGGTGAACCGTCCCGGGGAAGGGAGATTGCCGGTCAGGGGGCGAGGGTCGCCCGCAAGCCCGTGATCAGCCGGTCGATTCCTTCGACGGCGGTCTTCTCCCGCAAGCTTCCGTAGGCGATCCGCAGCCAGCACCCCCGCGTCACGCCGAACGTCTCCCCGGGGATGACGGCCACCTTGTGCTCCCGCACGAGTCGTTCCGACAGGGCGATGGCGCTCATCCCGGTAGTCACCTTCACGAACAGGTAGAAGGCGCCCGTCGCGGGGGGAACTTCCACCAGGTCCGGAACGGCTTCGATCCGCGCAAGGACCTCTTCCCGCACTCTCGCGAGGGAAGGGAGGTGCGAGGCGCAATATCCGCGTCCTTCGCGCATCGCGCGCAGGCCGACGAACTGGGAGATCGCCGACCCGCTGACGACGACCGTGTCCTGGATCTTCATGAGGTCGCGGTGCAGATGCTCCGGCGCCACGAGGAACCCGACCCGCCAGCTCGCCATCCCGTACGCCTTGGAGAGGCTGTAGAGGGAGATCACATGCTCCCCGCCGAGGGAGCCGGGGGAGAAGTGCCGGGCGCCGTCGTAGGTGAAATATTCGTACGCCTCGTCGCTGACGTGGTAGATCCCGCGCTCCGCGCAGAGCCGGTGGATCGCCGCCAGCGTCTCCCGCGGGTAGACCGCCCCGGTCGGGTTGTTCGGCGACACGGTGACGACCGCGCGCGTCCTTTCCGTGATCGCCGCGGCGATCGCCGGAAGGTCCGGCTGGAGCCGTTCGTCGACGGGGACGGGCACGGGAACCGCGGAGGCGAGGGTGATCGCCATCTCGTGGTTGAAGTAGTACGGGGAGAGGAGGATCACCTCGTCCCCCGGGTCGCAGATCGCGAAGACCGCGTTGAGGAACGCCTGGTTCGCGCCGACCGTCACGTAGATCCCGCGCTCGAAGGGGGCGTCGATCCCGTTCTCGGCGCGCAGCTTCCCTTCGAACGCTTCCCGAAGCTCGGGGAGACCGGCGTCGGGGATGTACTGGTGGTGGGGGACGGTCGCGAGGAACTCCGGGATCGCCGCAAGCGCCGCCGGCGGCGGCCCATAGTGGACCACCCCCTGTCCCAGCGAGATCGTACCCGGCGTCTCCGCGATCCACCCCGCCACGATCGGGATGATGGGAAGCTGGACTCCCGCCGCGCGGTCCGAGGGGGCGAAGCGACCCGGCTTCATCCGGCGTCGGGCGTCCCGGCGGGGGGACGCGTATCTCCATGAAGGAGATCCTCCGGGCGGTCCAGCCTCGGGAAATAGATCCGGAACGTCGTCCCGTGCCCGGGCCGGCTGTCCACGAAGATGTACCCGCCGCTCTGCTTGACGAAGCCGTAGATCGAAGGGAGCCCCATCCCCTCGCTCCCCGTTTTCAGCGAGTAGAACGGTTCGAAGATCCGGGCGCGGGTCTCGGCGTCGATTCCGGAGCCGCTATCCCGCACGGTGAGAAGGACGTACCGGCCGGGAGCCGCGTCGATCCCCTCGATCGACCCCGTCAGTTCGGCCGCGGCCGTCGAGATGTTCAGCTCGCCTCCGCCGGGCATCGCATCGCGGGCGTTGGCCACGAGGCGGACCAGCGCCAGGTGAAGCGGCTCCGGGTCTACCCGGATCGATCCCGCGTCCTCTCCGGGAGAGAAGGTGAAACGCACGAAGCGGCCCGCCAGGTCCCGGAGCGTTGCCGATAGTTCCGACAGGAACCGGTTCGTCTCCACCGCGCGGGGCTGAAGGATCTGCCGCCGGCTGAAGGCGAGCAGCTCCCGCGTCAGTTCCCCCGCGCGCTCCCCCGCGCCGCGGATCTTTTCGATGTCCCCGCGCCGGGGGTCGCTCTCCGGTATTCGGGTCAGGAGCAGTTCGCTGTACCCGGTCACCACGGTCATCAGGTTGTTCAGGTGGTGCGCCAGGCCGCCGGCGAGGCGGCCGATCTCCTCGAACTTCCGTACCTGGCGCAGATGCTCCTCGCTCTTCCGCAACTCCTCCTCCGCCCGCTTTCGCGCCCCGATCTCCCGGTCGACCCCCCGGTACCCCCGAAATGTCCCGTCCGCGTCGAAGAACGGGGTGCCGCTCGTCTCGAGCAGGACCAGGTGGCCGTCCTTGTGCAGGTTGGCGTTCTCGACCGCCGGAAAGGACTCGCGCCTGGCGGCGAGCGGGATGAAGATCCCCTTCACGCGGAGGGCCTCATCGGGAGGCATCAGGTCGAAGGGGGTCTTCCCGAGGACCTCCCCCGGCTCGTACCCGAGGAGATCCCGGATCTTCGGGCTGACGAACGTATATACGATGTTCTCATCCACCTCCCAGACCCAGTCGGAGACGGTCTCCACGAGGGTACGGTACCTCTCCTCGCTCCCCTCCCGCAGCGCGGCTTTCGCCGCCTCCGCCAAGCCCCCCGGGGGCTCGCCCACCTGGCTCCCCCGGCTGTCCTCGTGGGTGGTCACGGAAACTCCTTTCCTCTGGGATGTTCAACTATCCGGAAATATTTCCGATATTGTACTCAGAACTGCGACGATTGTAATGCTGCGAAACGGGAATGGTGATTTCCTGCGGAATCGCCGGGGATGGGCCGCTGAGGGACCGGGGTCAGGGCGTGCCTGGAGCAGAGGGGTCCGGTCCGGTCGGTGGACGCTCGATGTCCACAACGGTGATCTCCGGGGGGGCGAGGAACCGCATCGGGGGCCCCCACGTTCCCGTGCCTCGGCTCACGTGCAGGATCCCGCCCCCCGGGACGGGGTGGTTCCCCGCGAGGAGGGGGAAGACCAGCCGGGTGAGGAGGCGGAACGGAAAGATCTGCCCATGGTGGGTATGCCCCGAGAGCTGAAGGTCGAATTTTCCCCCCGCGGGGTCCAGTTGGGGGCGGTGCTTGAGGAGAACCGTGAACCGTCCGTCCGGGCGATTCCCGAGGAGGGCGGCTTCGGAGGTCCCGCCGGTTCGGCCGAACCGTGCGCCGGCGGGATCGTCGACTCCCGCGATGCGCACCGCGTCGTCGATCGTGACGGATTCGTCCCGAAGGAGCGTGAAGCCGGACTTCCGGGTGAAGGCGATCGCACGGTCGATCCCCGCGTAATATTCGTGGTTCCCGAGGACCGCGAATTTCCCGCGCGGCGCGGGGATCCCCCGCAGGATCTCCGCCAGTCCGTCGACGCCGTCGAGTTGGCCGTCCACGAGGTCCCCCGTCGACACGAAGAGGTCCGGGTGTTCCCGGGCGACGATCGCCGCGACCTCCCTGGCCTTGCCGTTCCGGTGGACGAGCCCGAGGTGGAGGTCGGTGATCTGCGCGATCCGCAGGGAGGGTACGGACGCCGGGAGCCGGTCCGTAACGATGCGCACCCGGACGACTCCGATGCGGGACGCCTCGACGATCGCGTACGCCGACAGCGCGACGGCGAGCCCGGCGATGCAGAGAAACGCGGAGCGTCCCGCAAGGGCCGCCGCGGCGTGCGCGGCGATCCCGCCGCGCCCCATCGCGCGCAGGGGCAGGCGAAGCAGGTCGGCGGAGAGGTTGAGGCAGGTGAGGAAGAAGAGGAACCCCATCCAGAGATAACCGGCGTGCGCGACGAACCGTGCCGCATCCTCGTTCCCGTGGCGGCTCAGCGCGTACGTGAGGATCGGCGCGCACAGGAGGATCCCAAGGAGGAGGAGAAGCGCGAGCGTCGTCCCGGGACCGAAGGCCAGCGCCGATCTCGCCTTGAAAAGGGCGTAGGCGTGCAGGGAACCGTAGACCAGGAAGAACGAAA
>Ga0214473_10004590_pt1 | contig 16602 bp, 32 predicted proteins | sample RVTome_7_FD_203509 | JGI IMG/M metagenome (GOLD analysis project Ga0214473, IMG submission 203509) | Soil microbial communities from uranium-contaminated site in the Upper Colorado River Basin, Wyoming, United States - RVT98D197 | ecosystem: Environmental > Terrestrial > Soil > Contaminated >... | reverse complement strand
CCCGCCGGGGCAAGATCCATGGGATCGGCGCACGCGGCGCCGCCAAGCTGGTCTCGGCGACCGTGCCGTTGACCGAGATGTTTGGCTACGCGACACGACTTCGTTCGCTGTCGCAGGGACGGGCGACCTCCACGATGGAATTCAGCCATTACGAAGAGATCCCGGCCAAGATGGCAGAGACGATTATGGTGGGGGCGGGGAAGGGCAAATCTTGACCCTCGCGGTTGGGCATCAACCGGCCGGGTGACGCGGGGACGAGAGGGTGCCAAAAAAGTGCTTGTCTTTGGGTAGGAAAGCCGTACTTTAATCCTTCTTTTCGCTTTCGTAGCTTGGAAGCACAAACTTGGACGTTTTGTAGAGTTGAATGGGGTCTGATCTTGGATATTGGTCCGAAAATTCGAATCCGCCTGAAGGCGTACGATCACCGCGCGCTCGACAAGTCGACGCAGGAGATCGCCCGGACCGCCATGCGGACAGGCGCGCGTATCGTCGGGCCGATTCCGCTGCCAACCAAGCGCAGCGTTTGGACTGTTCTGCGCTCGCCTCACGTGGACAAGAAGTCGCGCGAGCAGTTCGAGACGCGCATCCACAAGCGGCTCATCGACATTATTGAGTCAAGTCCGCAGACCGTGGATGCTTTGATGAAGCTTGAGTTGCCTGCGGGTGTCGATGTGGAGATCAAGGTCTGATCGCTTCGGCGGTCGGGATGAAACCATGCGTCAGATACTGGGCATCAAGCGCGGCATGACCACACTGTTCCTGGCGAACGGTGACATGGTCGGTGTGACCGTCATCGAGGCCGGGCCGTGTCCGGTAGTACAGGTGAAGACCAAAGAGAAGGATGGTTACGAGGCGGTTCAGGTTGGCCTCGGCACCATCCGCAAGAACCTCGTGAACAAGCCGGTCACGGGACACTATGGCGCGCAGGCGCCGATGCGTTACCTGCGCGAATTGCGTCTGTCCAACGCCGCCGAGTTGAAGGTTGGCGACATGGTGACGGTTGATCAGTTTAAGGCGGGTGAGCGCGTCGATGTGATTGGCGTTTCGCGCGGGCTGGGATTTCAGGGTGTCGTGCGCCGTCATAAGTTCGGCGGCGGGCCTGCCACCCACGGGCAGTCGGATCGTACACGCGCACCGGGATCGGTCGGCTCTTCGTCTTATCCGTCGCGCACCTTCCGCGGTCAGCGGATGGCGGGACGGATGGGCGGCGAGCGAGTAACAGAAACGAATTTGCAGGTAGCGGCCGTCCGGCCCGAAGAGAATCTGATCTTTGTACGAGGCGCTGTGCCGGGTAAGCAAAATGCGCTGGTTGTGGTTCGCCAGTCGCGCAAACATCGTGAGAAGTAGACGCGGAATCTTGAGAATATGCCGGTGAAAGTGTCCCAATACGATGCAAGCGGCGCGGCGGTCGGCTCGGTCGACCTGCCGGATGAGTTGTTTGGCCGTGAGCCGCATGCGGCGGCCCTTCACGCCTACGTCAAGATGTACCTGACCAATCAGCGGCAGGGGACGGCCAAGACCAAGACGCGTCGTGAGGTGTCCGGCGGCGGCATCAAGCCGTGGCGTCAAAAGGGCACCGGACGCGCCCGTGCCGGTTCGATCACGTCGCCGGTATGGGTCGGCGGTGGCCGCGCCTTTGGTCCGCGTCCGCGCGACCATCAGGAGGACGTGCCGCGCAAGGTGAAGCGTCTGGCGCTCATCTCCGCACTGTCGATGAAAGCGCAGAACGGCGCCGTCAGGGTTTGGGATCGTCGCGAGCTGGATGCGCCTAAGACCAAAACGGTTTCTGATGCACTGGGCAGGATTGGTGTGGGCGGTCGCAAGACACTTTTCCTCGACGAGGGGATTGTGCCTAATCTCTCGAAATCCTGCCGCAATATTGTCTGGCTGGATCACGCGCGTGCTGAGCTCACGAACGCTTATCAGATCTTGAAGGCGCAGGAATTGGTTGTCTCGCCGGATGCGCTGGCTCGCATGAAGGAGCTGTTCGCGTCATGAAGACCGATGCTCACGCCATCGTGAAGTGTGCCCTGACCACGGAGAAGAGTTTGAATCTTCGTGAGGGCCAGCGTTGCTATGCCTTCGAGGTGGCCTCTGACGCCAACCGGCTCGAGATTGGTCGTGCCGTCGAAGAGTTATTCAAAGTGAAGGTGACCGCGGTCCGCACCGTCAATGTCCGGGGCAAACTCAAGCGTCTCGGACGGTTCGTCGGAAGACGCGCCGCGTGGAAAAAAGCGTATGTAACGATCACCCCCGAGGGGCACATCGAACTGTTTGAGAAGGCGTAAGACGAACATTCCGGTATCGAGATTATGGGAGTCAAATCTTTCAAGCCAACGTCTGCGGGGATCCGTCATCGGACCGTTCCGACCTTTGACGAAATCACCAAAACCAAGCCGGAGAAGTCGCTGGTCGAGGCGTTGCACAAGTCCGGTGGCCGCAACAACAAGGGTCGCGTGACCGCGTTCTGTCGTGGCGGCGGACACAAGCGATTCTATCGTGTGATCGATTTCCGTCGTAATAAGCATGGCGTTCCGGCGCGTGTCGCGGCCATTGAGTATGACCCAAACCGTTCGGCGCGCATCGCGCTGCTCTTCTACGCAGACGGGGAAAAGCGATACATTCTCGCTCCGGATGGCTTGACTGTTGGTGAGACGATTCTCTCCGGCTTGGATGTTGAGGTGAAGGTTGGCAATGCGTTGCCTCTGGCGAGCATCCCCCTTGGCATCTCGGTTCACAATGTTGAGTTGAAGCAGGGCAAGGGCGGGCAGATGGCCCGTGCTGCCGGCACGCAGGTGATCCTCGCCGCCAAGGAGAATGGCATGGCGCATCTGAAGCTGCCTTCCGGAGAAGTCCGGTTGGTCCGTGAGCAGTGCTTCGCCACGGTCGGCCAAGTGGGCAATCTCGACCACGAGAATATCAGTCTTGGTAAGGCGGGGGCGAGTCGTTGGCTCGGGCGCCGTCCGAGCGTCCGTGGCGTGGTTATGAACCCTGTCGATCATCCGATGGGTGGTGGCGAAGGTCGATCCTCCGGTGGGCGCCATCCGTGTTCCCCGTGGGGTTTGAAGTCGAAGGGTCTGAAGACACGCAAGAAGAAGAATTCGTCCAGCAAGTACATCGTCAAGCGGCGGGATCGTTAAAGGATAGAATCAGCCGGTGGTGAGGAGAGTACGTGCCGCGTTCGTTGAAAAAAGGGCCCTATATCAGCGAGAGTATTCTGAACGTGATTCAGAAGCTCAACGACGAGGGTGAAAAACGGGTCGTCAAGACATGGTCGCGTCGTTCGACGATCCCTCCGGATTTTGTCGGGCACACGATCGCGATTCACAACGGTAACAAGTTCATTCCGGTCTACGTGACTGAGAACATGGTTGGCCATAAACTGGGCGAGTTCGCGCCGACGCGCACCTTCCGCGGCCATGGCGAGAAGAAGACCGAGAAGGCGACTGGCCCAGGGCGCAAGAAGTAGGGCCGAAGAAGACGATTCGTTATGCAGGGTAAAGCACAATCGCGATTTTGTCGTGGGTCGGCGCGCAAGATGCGCCGCGTGGCGGCCTTGGTGAAGGGTATGCCGGTTGATCATGCCGCGGCGATCCTGAAAGCATTGCCAAAGGCAGCCGCCACGCCGCTGGCGAAAGTCATTGCGTCGGCGACGGCAAACGCACTCGCGGTAGAGGGCACCGCGCATCACAAGACCGGGGACTTCGTGGTTTCGGAGGTGTGTATTGATGGTGGTCCGATCGCGCGTCGTTTCCGCGCGACCGGTATGGGACGCGCCTATCGCATCCGCAAACGCTACTGCCATGTGAAGGTCGTCGTATCGGATGAGCTCGCGCAGAAGGCCCGTCCCAAGACGACGGTCAAGGTGGCTCAGGCGAAATCGGTCGCAACAACCAAGGAACCTGCGACTAAGAAGCAGGCGGCAGGCAAGAAATAGAAGCATTTGAAGTTTTTTGGAGGAACGCTTTGGGTCAGAAGACACATCCGGTTGGCTTTCGAGTTGGCGTGATCCGTGGTTGGTCGTCGCGGTGGTTTGCGCAGCGCAATTTCGCCGATCTTCTCATTGAAGATGTGACGATCAAGCGCTACATCGGCCGCCGCCTCGAGAACGCCGGCATCGCCAAAATCGAAATCGTGCGCCAGCCGAAGCGCATCACCGTCGACATCCACACCTCGCGTCCCGGTATTGTCATCGGACGCAAGGGCGCGGAGGTCGACAAGCTGCGCGAAGAGCTCCAGCTTCTGACGAAGAAAGACATCACCCTCAATATTATCGAAGTGAAGCGTCCCGAGCTTCGGGCACAGTTGGTGGGAGATTCGATCGCGCGTCAGTTGGAGGGTCGTATTTCCTTCCGGAGGGCGATGAAGAAGTCGCTGGCGGCAACGATGAAGATGGGCGCCTTGGGAATGCGTGTTCAGTGCAGCGGGCGTTTGGGTGGAGCGGAAATTGCTCGCTCCGAAAAGTACATGGAGGGGCGTGTGCCGCTCCATACTCTGCGCGCCGATATCGATTTTGCGCGCTCGACCGCACACACGGCATTTGGCACCATCGGCGTGAAGGTTTGGATTTTCAAAGGGGAGGTCCTCGGCCCATCCGACCAGATCGACAAAGAAGAAGATTTGCCGTCATTTGGACGGGAACGCGATCGCGGCAGAGGGCCGCGCGGCGCGAAGAAGCCCGGCGCGCGTTCGCGCCGTAAGCGTCCGGAAGAGCACGCCGACGGCGGCGAGGCGACGGAAGAGTAAACGAAACGCTTTTGAAGGATTGATTGTCCTGTGCTGGCACCGAAACGGGTAAAACATCGCAAGCAGCAACGCGGCCGTCGCAACGGTAAGGCGTATCTGGGCAGCACCATTGCCTTCGGTCAGTTTGGCCTGAAGGCGCTGGAGCCGGCGTGGATTACCAACAAGCAGATCGAAGCTGCCCGCGTGGCGTTGACACGGCACATCAAGCGCGGTGGCAAAGTCTGGATTCGCGTGTTCCCCGACAAGCCCGTCACGGTCAAGCCGGCGGAAACCCGCATGGGTAAGGGGAAGGGCAACCCGGAGTATTGGGTGGCCGTGGTCAAGCCGGGGCGCATCATGTTTGAGATCGATGGTATCGAAGAAAAGCTCGCCGAGACGGCGTTGCGGCTGGCGGCCGGAAAGCTGCCGCTGAAGACGAAGTTTGTGAAGTCGCATGCGGTCGGGGCAGTGCAGGGATAGCGCGTTATGGAAAAACTTGGTAACGATCGTTTGCGCGAGATGGCGCCGGAGGAATTGGGCCGGCATCTGCGAGACCTGCAGGAAGAGTTGTTCAACATTCGGGTGCGCCGGTCTCTGCAACCGCCGGCCAACCCCGTCGTTCTTCGCTTCCTGCGCCGCCAGATCGCGCGCGTGAAAACTGTGATTAGTCAGCGGCGTGATTAGTTCTTGAGGAGAGGTTTGGTTACTACAATGCCAGTCGTCGATCGCGCAGCGCGCAAGACCCGTGTCGGAATCGTGGTGTCGGATAAGATGAACAAGACGATCACGGTTAAGATTGACCGCACGATCGCGCATCCGGTCTATGGTCGCGTCATTCGTGTGTCTTCGCGGCTGATGGCGCACGACGAAAAGGGAGACGCCCGCATTGGCGATCGTGTGCTGGTGATGGAAACGCGCCCCCTGTCAAAGTTGAAGCGTTGGCGCTTGGTCGAGGTGTTGGAACACGCCAAGTAGGCCCGCGCAAACTTGTGAGAGTGTGACGAGATGATACAGGAATACAGCCGGCTCAATGTGGCGGACAACTCAGGCGCCAAGGTGATTATGTGCTTTCGCGTTTTGGGCGGCACAAAGCGGCGCTACGCGCGCGTCGGCGATCTGGTCATCTGCTCTGTCAAGGAGGCCGTGCCCGGCGGGACGGTGAAGAAGAAGGAAAAGTGCCGGGCGGTTGTCGTGCGCACCACGCGTCCGGTGCGCCGGCGGGATGGTTCGTACATTCGTTTTTCCGACAACGCCGCAGTCATCATCAACGATGCCGGTGAGCCGCGCGGCACACGCATCTTCGGACCGGTGGCGCGTGAGTTGCGCGAAAAGAACTTCATGAAGATTGTCTCTCTGGCGCCTGAGGTGCTGTGAGAGTTTGGGTGAGTGAAACGATATGCCGCATGTAAAAAAGGGTGATACAGTGCTGGTTCTGTCCGGGGCAGACCGGGGTAAGACCGGACGCGTCCTGCGGGTGATCCCCGAGAAGGACCGCGTCGTGGTTGAGGGCGTCAACATCATCAAGCGCCACTCACGCCCCACGCAGAAGAATCCCAAGGGCGGCATTGTTGAGAAGGAAGCGGCGATTCATATCTCGAATGTGAAGAAGCAGACAACGTAACACAGATTCGGAACGATACGTGGCCAAAGGCGAGAAGACCAAAGAGAAGAAGGGGCAGGGGGCGAAGGGGCCCGCCCTGAAGGAGCCGGAGGTGCATGTGGTGCCGCGCTTGAAGGAGCGCTACCACAAGGACGTCGTGCCGAAGTTGATGGAGCAGTTCGGGTTCAAAACCCCGATGCGCGCTCCCCGGCTCGAGAAGATCGTCGTCAATCAGGGGCTCGGCGAGGCGATCGCCAACCCGAAGATCATCGAATTGGCGGCGACCGAATTGGGTATGATCACCGGTCAGAAAGCCGTCGTTCGGCGCTCGCGCAAGGCGATTTCGAACTTCAAGCTGCGCGAAGGTATCGCCATCGGTTGTTCGGTGACTCTGCGCGGGGCTCACATGTACGAGTTCTTCGACCGTCTGACCAGCGTCGCGCTGCCCCGCGTTCGCGACTTCCGCGGCGTGCCGACCAAGTCGTTTGACGGCAAAGGGAACTACACGCTCGGGATTAAGGAGCAGATCATTTTCCCGGAAATTGACTACGACAAGGTCGACAAGATCCGCGGCATGAACATCACGATCTGCACCAGTGCGCGGACGGACGAAGAAGGCGTTGAGTTGTTGCGGTTGATGGGAATGCCGTTCCGCAAGCGCGGGACATGATGCGTTTTTCGATGGATTAGGGTGCTATGGCGAAGAAATGCCTGGTCGTAAAACAGAAGAGAAAGCCCAAGTTCGCGGTGCAGGGCTACAATCGATGCCGACTGTGCGGAAGACCCCGCGCGTTCCTTCGTAAGTTCGGCCTGTGCCGGTTGTGTTTCCGCAATCTTGCGCTGCAGGGTGACATCCCCGGCGTGGTCAAGGCGAGTTGGTAGTTTACTCAAGGTGGGATATACGCAATGTCGATGACCGATCCGATCTCTGATCTCTTGACGCGCATACGCAACGCGTCCAGCGCCGGACATAAACGCTTGACCGTTCCCGGATCCAGGATGAAGCGTGAAGTCACGCGCATTCTGCAGGAGAATCATTACATCAAGGGATTCACCGAGCAAGCGGACAGCAAGCAGAACCAATTGCTCATCCGTTTGCGGTACACGCCCGATCAGGACCCGGTGATCACCGGTTTGCGCCGTCTGTCACGGCCCGGGCTGCGCCGGTACGCCGACAAGGACCAGTTGAAGATTATTAACCGCCAGCTTGGTGTGACTGTTGTGTCCACCTCGCGGGGCATTATGACGGTGAGACAGGCGCTCGAGGAAGGCGTTGGCGGAGAACTGTTGTGCCACGTCTGGTAGGCGTTGGCCCGAGTTAAACTATGTCACGAGTAGGCAGAAATCCGGTTCCGGTTCCCCAGGGCGTGACCGTCAAAATCGATGGTTCGACCGTCACGGTGAAGGGCCCGAAGGGCGAGATGTCGCGGACCTTCAATCCCGAGCTCGGGATCGCTCTCGAAGAGGGCCAGGTGATCGTTCGGCGCGAAAGCGACTTGGGACGTGTCCGTGCGTTGCATGGCCTCACGCGCGCGCTGATCGCCAATATGGTCACCGGCACGTCGAGCGGATTCCGCCGCGTGCTGGAAATGGTTGGCGTCGGGTACAAGGCCGAGTTGATGGGTAAACGTCTCAATCTAAACGTCGGGTACTCGCACCCAATCCTCATCACGCCGCCGCCCGGGATCGCGTTTGTCGTGGAGAATCCGACACGGTTTGCGATAGAAGGCGTCAGCAAAGAACTGGTTGGCGAGATGGCCGCGCGCGTACGCAAGCTGCGTCCACCGGAGCCGTACAAGGGCAAAGGCATACGGTACGAAGGTGAGCAAGTCCGCCGCAAGGCCGGCAAGACAGCGGCTTAGTGGATGGTGAGACTATATGGCATCACAACTGGAACTAAAGCAATCCCGCGGCGAACGACGACGGCTGCATGTCCGCCACCGGGTGGCAGGGACCTCCGATCGGCCGCGATTGACCGTCGCGAAATCCCTGCGCAACATTACGGCGCAGTTGATTGATGACGGCAGTGGCCAGACCATCGCGTACTGGTCTACGGTCAACTCGAAGGAAGCGGCAAAGGGAACCAAGACCGACGTGGCCAGGGAAGTTGGCAAGAAGATCGCCGAACTCGCCAAGGCCAAAGGCATCACCAAGGCGGTGTTTGATCGTAACCGTTTCCGTTATCACGGGCGCATCAAGGCGGTCGCCGAGGGCGCACGCGAAGCGGGATTGACCATTTAGTCGGAAAGCAGCAGGCAGAATTTGGCAAGCAATTCAAAACGATCAGGACGAGACAGTTCGCGCCGCGGCGCGCCGGAAACTGGTGAGTTTCTGGAAAAAGTTGTCTATATCAACCGCGTTGCCAAGGTGGTCAAGGGTGGCCGTCGTTTCTCCTTCACCGCGCTCGTAGCGACCGGTGATCGTAAGGGGAAGGTCGGCATTGGCCTCGGGAAAGCCGCGGAAGTGGCGGAGGCCATCCGCAAGGGTATGGAGTTGGCCAAGAAAAACCTGGAGCCGGTGATCCTGCGCAACGGCACAATCCCCCATCCGGTGATTGGCCGCGCGGGAGCCGCGCGCGTGATCATGCGTCCGGCCTCGCCCGGTACCGGCGTCATCGCGGGCGGCGCCGTGCGTGCCGTGCTTGAATCCGCCGGTGTCCAAGACATACTTTCGAAATCTCTGGGATCGTCGAATCCGCAGAATGTCGTCAAGGCGACGATGGATGGCTTGCGCCAACTGCGCCACGCGAACGCTTTGGCGGAATTTCGCCACAAGATTGCCGGACGCGCAGCCGAGGCCGTTGCTGCCGCCGCTATCGCTGTCGCCACGGTTGCTGAAACGAACGGAAACTAACGGGTGAGCCATGGCAGGACGTCTTCGCATTACATATGTTCGCTCGGTCATTCGCGGCATCGAGAAGCACCGCAGCAATGTTCGGGCGCTGGGTTTTCACAAGCTCTACCAAACTGTTGAGCATGACGATTCGCCGATGATCCGTGGTATGATCAGGGCGATCGCACACTTGGTGAAGGTCGAAAAAGTCAGCTAAGGTTGAATATGCCGGAAGAACACGCTTTGGATCTGTCGTCTCTCAAACCGCCCTCAGGCGCGACCAAGAAACGCAAGCGCGTGGGACGCGGGATCGGTTCCGGTCATGGAAAGACGTCCACGCGCGGCCATAAGGGATACTTCGCGCGCTCAGGCGCGAAACGCCGCCCCGGAAAAGAAGGTGGCCAGATGCCGCTCATCCGTCGGCTTCCCAAGGTCGGTTTTTGGAATCCCTTTCGCGTCGAGTACCAGGTGCTCAATCTGGCGGATATTGAGAAAGCCACGGGTAGCACTTTTGATCTGGTGGCCATGAAGCATCAGGGATTGGTGCGTCACGCCGGACGGCCCGTGAAGGTGCTGGGTAACGGCGCCATTTCGCGAGCGGTTACGGTCCACGCCAACGCATTTTCAGAGAGCGCCAAGGAGAAGATCGCCGCCGCAGGTGGGCGTTGCGAGATCGTGCCTCTCAAGTCCGAACCGGCCAAGAAGGCCTGATCGGGAGTAGCAAACGAGCCGGCTGTGCTGAACGCATTTCAAAACATCTTCAAGATCGAAGAGCTCCGGCGGCGGGTTCTGTTCACGCTGGGGCTTTTGGTCGTTTTCAGAGTCGGCGGTCATATTCCGACCCCCGGGATTGACACACAGGCGTTGGGCGCGTTCTTCGCCGGCGCCGGCAATACGCTCTTCGGGCTGTATGACATGTTTGTCGGCGGGGCCTTCTACAAGGCGACAATCTTCGCGCTCGGCATCATGCCGTACATCTCTGCCTCGATCATCATCCAGCTCCTGGGCACCGTCGTCCCGTTCTTCCAGCGTCTCCAAAAAGAGGGCGAAGAAGGACGGCGTAAGATTACCCAATACACACGCTACGGCACCGTCGTCCTCGCTGCGCTGCAGGCGCTCGGTACGGCCGTGTTCCTCGAATCAATCAGCGCCGGACAGGGCGCTGCTGTTGTGCCCAATCCCGGTTGGGGTTTCAAGTTTCTCACGATGGTGACTTTCACGTCGGGAACGATCTTTATCATGTGGCTGGGCGAGCAGATTACTGAACGCGGCATCGGGAACGGCATTTCGCTCATTATCTTCACCGGGATCATCGCGACATTCCCACAGGCAATCTTTGACGAAGTGCGTGAACTGATGGCCGGACGCCGTGGAATATTCACGGAGTTGTTCTTGGTCGCCTTGATGGTCGCCGTCGTCGCGGCCGTCGTGGTTGTCACGCGTGGTCAGCGCCGCATTCCTGTTCAGTATCCGAAGCGGGTCGTCGGTCGGAAGGTCTACGGTGGCCAGATGACGCACATTCCACTATCGGTCAACACCGCCGGAGTGATCCCGATCATTTTCGCGCAGTCGATCATGTTTGCGCCGCAAACGTTGTTCTCCTTTTTCCCCGGCGTTGAATGGCTGCAGGAGTTGGGCGCTTATTTTAATCCCGGCGCTTGGGCGTACTCAGTCGTCTACGGGCTCATTATCGTGTTCTTCGCCTTCTTCTACACCGCGATTGTATTCAATCCGATCGATTTGGCGGAGAACATGAAGAAGTACGGCGGCTATATCCCGGGAATTCGACCGGGCAAGCGCACCTCGGATTACATCGACAAGGTGCTGACCCGGATCACACTGCCGGGCGCGATTTTCTTTGCCGCCGTGGCCATTCTGCCGTACCTCATGATTCAACAGGTTAATGTTCAGTACTACTTCGGCGGCACGGGGCTTCTGATTGTTGTTGGTGTGGCGCTGGATACGTTGCAACAGATAGAGTCGCATTTGATCATGCGGCACTATGAAGGATTCATGAAACGCGGGAGGATTCGCGGCCGCTCGATGTAGGCGGTTTGTGTACGCGGATATTGGGCCGGGTCATGCGCTGGATACTTCTCGGACCGCCTGGATCGGGCAAGGGAACCCAGGCCAAGAGACTGGCCCAGAAGCATTGTGTGGCGCACCTGTCGACCGGCGACATTCTGCGCGCTGAAGTGGGCGGAGGAACAGAGTTGGGGAGGAAAGCCAAGGCCTACATGGATGCAGGTGATCTGGTCCCGGACCGGTTGATCCTCGACATGATCCGGCTACGGCTCCAGACGATGGGACAGCGGACGGAATTCATTCTCGACGGATTCCCCCGCAACACCGACCAGGCCGATGCCCTCGCGAAGATGCTCGATGATCTAAGATTGTCCCTCGACCGGGTGATTCTGGTTGATGTGTCGGATACAGAGATAAAAAGGCGGCTTGTGGGTCGCGCGTCCATGGAGCGCCGCTCCGACGACGGCCACGATGTGATCGCACACCGCTTGGAGGTCTACCGGAGACAGACAGAGCCCTTGATTGAATACTATGAGCGTCGTGGGTTGCTCGCCCGATTAAACGGCGAACAGTCCATTGACGATGTTTTTGACGAGATGGAGAAGTTGGCGGCCGCCTGAGGCGGTTTCGAGGACCGGATGATCGTGGTCAAGACACGCGCTCAAATCGACAAGATGCGTCAGGCGGGACATCTGGTGGCCCAGACTCTTGATCTGATGGAGCGTTTGGCCCGTCCCGGCGCCCGCACTATCGACCTTGACGCGGCGGCCGAAGAGTTCATCCTCTCTCAGGGCGCCACGCCGGCTTTTAAGGGGTACATGGGCTATCCGGCCACTCTCTGTGTCTCAATCAACGACGAGGTGGTCCACGGCATCCCCAGTGACCGCCGTTTCGAAGAGGGTCAGATCGTCTCCATCGACGTCGGTGTCAACTGCGACGGCTGGTACGGCGATGCGGCGCGCACCGTCTGCATCGGCGATGTCTCCGACCAGGCCAAGCGTCTCCTGGCCGTCACGCAGGAGGCACTAAGTCGAGGAATTGCCCAAGCCAGGTCCGGAAACCGGCTCGGAGATATTTCAGCGGCGGTGCAAACATATGCCGAGGAACATGGGTATTCCGTGGTGCGCGAACTGGTTGGGCACGGAATCGGCCGGCGGATGCACGAGGAGCCGCAGGTGCCGAATTTCGGACGCGCCCACACCGGGCCGGAATTGAAGGCCGGGATTGTGCTGGCGATCGAACCCATGTTGAACGCGGGTGGCTGTGAGGTGAGTTTCGATTCGGACAAATGGACCGTCCGGACCGCGGATGGGTCGCTCTCGGCGCATTTTGAGCACACTGTAGCAATTACCGAGAATGGACCTGAAATCCTCACCACCTCCAAGGGAACAAACTGAATGGCCAAAGAGCAGGCGATCACCGTCGAAGGAAAGGTGGTTGAACCACTGCCGAATGCCATGTTCGAAGTCGAACTCGAAAACGGCCATCGGGTGCTGGCTCACGTGTCAGGAAAGATGAGGATGCATTTTATCAAGATTCTCCCCGGCGACCGGGTGACATTGGAACTGTCGCCCTACGATCTCTCCCGTGGACGAATCGTGTACCGTTACAAGTAGTCTCGAACCAAATCGAAAGTTGGGATAACTGCCATGAAAGTGCGTTCATCAATCAAGCCGCGTTGCGAAAAGTGTAAGATCATCCGCCGCAAGGGTGTGATGCGGATCATCTGCACCAACCCGCGTCACAAGCAGCGTCAGGGATAAGAACAATGGCGCGCTGCCCAACCAGCGGCGCGCGCGGAGATAGAGAATGGCTCGTATTGCAGGAATCGATTTGCCGAAGGACAAGCGCGTGGTGATTGCCCTCTGCTACATCTACGGCATTGGACAGACCTCCGCGGACAAGATCATCGCGAGCACCCGCGTCAATCCCGACACGCGCGTCAACGCTCTAACCGACGAAGAAATCGCGCGTCTCCGTGAGGAAATCGAATCGAACTACCGGGTCGAGGGCGCCCTGCGCGGCGAAGTGCAGATGAATATCAAACGCCTGGTCGATATCGGATGCTACCGCGGCCTGCGTCACCGCCGCAATCTGCCGTCCCGCGGCCAGCGTACTCGCACCAATGCGCGCACGCGCAAAGGCCCGCGCAAGGGCATCGGTCGAAAGTAAAAAACACCGGAATTTATTGATGAGTCTGGATAGGGGTTAATCGTGGCAACGGAAACACCAAAGAAGAAAAAAGGTCGCCGCAAACGCGGACGTGTTGAGCCGATGGGAAAGGCCTTCATTCAGGCCACCTTCAACAACACGATCGTCACCATCACCGACATCAACGGCGAGGTTCTCTCGTGGTCGTCGTCCGGACGGCAGGGATTCAAGGGATCGAAGAAGAGCACGCCCTTCGCCGCCCAGCAGGCCGCCGCCACCGCCGCTCGTGAGGCGATGGAATTTGGATTGCGCAAAGTCGAGGTCAGTGTCAAGGGGCCCGGATCGGGCCGTGAGGCCGCCATCCGGTCGCTCTCGGCCGCCGGTCTCGAAGTTGTGGCAATCAAGGACGTCACCCCGATACCGCACAATGGTTGCCGGCCGCCCAAGCGCCGCAGAGTCTAATTCGGAGTATTGGCTGTGAACCGGCCCGCGGTTGTCGCGGGCGAATAGGGAAAGAGTGGAGTAGAAAAATCGCATGGCGCGTTACCGAGATCCCAATTGCCGTTTGTGCCGCCGCGAAGGCGAAAAGTTGTTCCTGAAGGGCTCGCGTTGTTTCTCCGAGAAGTGCCCAATCGAAAAGGGCGCGAGCGCCCCCGGTCAACATGGCGCGAATACGCGGCGCAAGACATCCGAGTACGGCATCCAGCTTCGCGAGAAGCAAAAGATGCGCCGCTTGTACGGCGTGCTGGAAAAGCAGTTCCGCCACTACTACGAGAAGGCCGTGCACACACGCGGCGTGACGGGTGAAAACCTGCTCATCCTCCTCGAACGCCGCCTGGACAACGTGGTCTATCGCTTGGGCTTTGCCCCGTCCCGCAAAGCGGCGCGGCAGTTGGTCCGGCATCGCCACTTCACGGTCAATGAAGGGGTCGTCGATATTCCGTCGTACCTCGTGGCCCCGGGTGATGTCATCAAAGTCCGCGATAAGTCGAAGCGGCTTGAAATCATTCACATGGCGCTGCGCGATTCGGGACGCTCCGCCGACTTGCCGTGGTTCCGTCTCGACAAGGCGCACCTCGAAGGCGAGATGCTCGCCTTGCCGCAGCGCGCCGAAATCCCGACACCGGCGCAGGAGCAGTTGATCGTCGAGTTGTATTCACGCTAACCGTGGCGGAGGCATACACGTTATGAAGTGGAGATCTCTCACAATGCCGAAGGAAATCGTCATCGACGAGCAGTCGAAGACGCCGACCTACGCGCGGTTTTTCATCGAGCCCTTGGAACGCGGTTTTGGCAGCACGATCGGGAACGCGCTGCGCCGCACGTTGATCTCATCGATCCAGGGCGCCGCGGTTGTCGGCGTCCGGATCGAGGGTGTCGTGCATGAATTCTCGACGATCCCGGGCGTCTTTGAAGACGTCACCGACATTGTCCTGAACATCAAGCTGCTGCGTCCGCAGTTGTTCTCCGATGGTCCTGAGATAATCGTCCTCGATGTCGATCAGGTCGGTCGTTACTCCGCGGCCAAGATCGAGGAGCACGCCAATGTTCGCATCCAGAACCCGGACCTCCACCTGATCGAACTGACCAAGGATGCGCGCGTCCGTATTGAGATGGATGTCGCAGCCGGGCGCGGATACGTTGTCGCCGAACAGAACAAACGCCCCGATCAGCCGGTGGGAACCATCCCGGTTGATGCGTTCTTTTCGCCGGTCACGAAGGTCAACTACAGCGTGGAGAACACCCGCGTCGGGCAGCGGACCGACTACGACCGCCTGATCATCGATGTCTGGACCGACGGCACCATTCTGCCCGTCGACGCCGTCTCCTACGCCGCCAAGATTTTGCGGGATCACTTCCAGATGTTCGTGACGGTCGACGAGGAGTTCGTCGAGGAATCGCATTCCGATATCGACGAGGAGACAATGCGCATCCGCCAGTTGTTGCAGATGCGTGTCGATGAAATGGAGCTCTCTGTACGGTCGTCAAACTGCCTGCGTGCGGCCAACATCGTGGCCTTGGAAGACTTGGTGCGGCGAACCGAATCGGAAATGCTCAAGTACCGCAATTTTGGCCGCAAGTCATTGACCGAGTTGAATGGCATTCTCTCGGAGCTCGGGCTGCACTTCGGCATGGACGTCGAAAAGTACAAAGAACCGGCGCGCGAGTCGTCGGTCGAGCCACTGAACTAAAGTCATCTGTCGCGATAGGGTTTCTCATGCGCCATCAACGAACCGTCAAGAAGCTCGGACGTACCGCGTCTCACCGCACGGCGATGCTGGCGAACATGGCGATGTCCCTGTTCCGTTCGCATGCGGTCATCACGACACGCGCCCGCGCCCGCGTCCTGCGCTCCGTGGCCGAAAAACTGATCACGCTGGGCAAGCGGGGCGATCTCCATGCCCGACGTATGGCCTCACGCCGCATCCGCGACCGTGTCATTCTCAAGAAACTCTTCGACGAGATTGCGCCGCAGTTTTCCGCGCGCAACGGCGGCTACACCCGCATTATCAAGATTGGCCTGCGCCAGGGTGATGGCGCTGAATTGGCGCGCTTGGAGCTCCTGATCCCGAAGGCCGTCGTCCAGACCGATGAAGCCGTCAAGAAGGGCGCCAAAGGCAAGACGAAGGACGCGTCCGAAGCGGGAGAGACCAAGGCCAAGAAGAGCAAGAAAGCCGCCGCCGCCGGGTAACGGGGAGCCAAAGATTCCTATGGGCAATCCCTCCGGGATTGCCCTTTTTTCTTTGTGGTGGTGATGATGGCAGGCGAACCGAGACTCAAAGTTCTGGCACTGGCCGGTGTCGTTTCGGCGATCATCGTCTTTGGCTCAATCGGCGTCGTAAGATTCAGCAACCGCGACCGCCGGCTCACGCCGGCGGTTGTACAGGCATCACGCGCGTTGGGCGCAATACCGGACAGTTTGATACCCGCACATTTTCCAGCGGATGCCTTTGCCCGCAAGCGGGACGAATTTGCAAGCCACCTGGAACTCGGGATTCTCCCCGTCGACTCCGTCCGGGCCTTCTACCAGTCTTACGCCCTGTGGATGCGTGATGGCCGGTGGGACACGTCCGATGTCCGTCAGTTGGCCGCGTACCTCGGTGTGGTTCCTGCTCCGTGAAGCCGATGATGCCTCTGAGATTCCAACGCGCTATCGTGATCGTCCTCGACGGTTGCGGTATTGGGGAAGCGCCCGACTCGGCAGAGTATGGTGACTCCGGTTCCAACACGATCGCCAACACGGCGCGCGCCGTCGGTGGTCTGAACTG
>Ga0214473_10004589_pt1 | contig 16603 bp, 17 predicted proteins | sample RVTome_7_FD_203509 | JGI IMG/M metagenome (GOLD analysis project Ga0214473, IMG submission 203509) | Soil microbial communities from uranium-contaminated site in the Upper Colorado River Basin, Wyoming, United States - RVT98D197 | ecosystem: Environmental > Terrestrial > Soil > Contaminated >... | reverse complement strand
TCACAGGCATACATGGTATGTGCATGAACATAGTCATTTCGGGACTCATGAACACGAGCATGTAGTTCTGAATGAAATATCAGATGCAAGTAGCATAAAGAATGAAATAAGAGAGGTGGTATTTAGGATGACAGACCTGGAGAAACTTAAAAAGCTTCTGGAGCACTGGGCCGAGCATAATGAGGAGCATGCAAAGACATATCTCGAATGGGCAGAAAAGGCAGGGAAATCAGGAGACAAAGAGATATATAAAATTCTCAAAGAGATTGCTGAGAATACGAAGAAACTGGACGGGTTGTTCGAGAAGGCGAGGAAGATTGTTGGGAAATAGGATGATGCAGGCATTGTTAAAAAATGAAAAGACAGGGTACAGTATTCTCGCTCATTCTCGTCCCGAAACGAATAGTTGACAGGATAAGAATTACAGAAATGTCATTGCGAGGAGCTAAGGGCGACGAAGCAATCTTACAAAGACAAGATTGCCACGCTCGCCCGCCTCAGGCGGACAAGCTCGCAATGACGGAAAAGAGATTCAATGGAAATTAAGCTGCCGGATGGGTTTGATAACAGGGAAGAGGCAATCGAGTCAATCATAAAAAAAGAGATTGATGCTGCTGAATCAGAACTTGTTTTGATAAAGCAGGAGATGGAGAAATTCCTGCTCGATAAAAAGGGTTATTCAAAGAATGAGATTGAAAAAGATCTGGAATTCGATGTTGTTACAGGCAATGAAAAATGTAAATCAAAGGCAGATATCATTCTCAGCATTGATGGTAAAAGACTTGTCTTGATAAAATGCTCTGTCGGCGCGCTTGTTTCGAGAGAAAGGCAGGCTGTTGCCTGTGCGCGGGTGTGTGGGGCATGGCAGATACCATTTACTGTTGTTACAGACGGCAATCATGCAACAGTGATGAATACACTTACAGGTGAGGTAATGAGCGAGGGCCTCGAAAAGATTCCTTCAAGGGATGAGCTAAAGGAGATGATGGAGAAGGTTGAGTTCAAGGCGCTTCCTCCTGAAAGGCTGGAAAAAGAAAAACGCATCCTGCTTGCCTTCGATTCGATAAAATGCTCGATTAATTATGGGAAGTAAAATACAAGTGATGAATTTGGAAAATAAACCTTTGCTGATTTCAAGGATGATCAGAAGAGATTTTTCTGTTTTTCGCTGGCACTTCTGTCTCTGTTTCTTTCGTATCTTTCTGCAAGCCTGAAGAGCCTTTCCTTCAGAGTTGCTTCATCAATAAGCCCGACCTTGAAATCGGATATGACAAAATAGAAGGCTTCAACAAGTTCTTCGTTCAGCAATGTTTTGGTATCGCCCATGGTTCTGTCAGTTATTACGGCGTTTCTGCTGCGAACAATCCTGTGCTCAGGTAGCGCTCTCCCCTGTCAGGTAATATTACAACAACTTTTTTGCCCCTGCCTAATTTCTTGGCAACCTTCAACGCTGCCCACATCGCAGCGCCTGATGAGATGCCGCAGAGAAGGCCTTCTTTTAAAGACAACTGCCTTGCTGTTTCAGCGGCATCAGAATCAGTTACCTGAATTACCTCGTTATAAATTTTTGTGTTCAAAACTCCGGGATAAAAGCCTGCTCCTATTCCTGCAATCTTGTGAGGGCCGGGATTTCCTCCTGAAAGAACGGGTGATGACGCAGGCTCAACCGCAGCTATCCACACATCGGTTTTCTTGCTCCTTAATACTTCTCCCACACCTGTTATTGTCCCTCCTGTTCCAACGCCTGCAACAAATCCGTCAGGAGCGGTTCCGAGGTTTTCCAGTATCTCGACCGCGGTTGTCTTTCTGTGTATCTCGGGGTTTGCAGGATTTTCGAACTGCTGCGGCATGAAATAATCAGGGTTTGCCTTTGCTATTTCCTCTGCTTTTTCAACTGCACCCATCATGCCTTTTTTGCCTTCTGTTAAGACAAGCTCTGCGCCGAATGCGCTCAGGAGCTGTCTTCTTTCCATCGTCATGGTCTCCGGCATGGTTAGGATTAATTTATACCCTTTAACTGTTGCTACCATTGCAAGCCCTATCCCGGTGTTACCGCTTGTCGGCTCTATAATTATTCCGCCCGGCTTAAGCCTTCCGTCTTTTTCTGCTGTCTCTATCATCGAAAGTCCAATCCTGTCTTTAACCGAGCCTCCAATGTTTTGTCCCTCGAGTTTTGCCCATATCTCTGCATCATCTGATGAGCAAAGGCGGTTAATTTTTACCAGAGGCGTTTTGCCGATAAGGGTTAATATGTTTTTATTTAGTTCCAGAAGAGCCTCCTCGCAGTATTAAATCAAAAAGGCTGTCTGCCATTTTTCCATTAATATCTTTAAGAATAGTATATTCCTTTGTTGCAAGTTTTGTATCTCCAAGATTCACATATGCCGTTCCCAAACCATAATGGGCATCTGCATGTTTCGGGTTTAATTTAACAGCCTCTCTGAACGAGGAAGCTGCATCAGCAAAACTTCCTGCTGAAAGCTGGGCATATCCAAGGCCGTTATAAAAATCAGCATTGCTCGGCTCAACAGCAACTGCTTTTTTAAATTCTGCTGCTGCCTCTTTGGCATTTCCCTTTTCCAGCATTACTACGCCCAACCATGCATGCAGGTGCGGGTTGTCAGGTTCCTGCTTAAGGCCTTCCTGAATTATTTTTACAGCCTTATCATAATCGCGGGACTCAATGTATTTTTTTATTTCAGATGTTTCGTCTTCAGCTGCTTTTTCCTGGCTGTTACTTTTTAATGTCTTTGTGTCAGAGGGGGAAATTTTAAGATTCTTTGCAAAATCCAGTACCACCCTTACGGGAATTGCCTCATAGAGGTCCCCTGTTGCCGACTGCCTGTAAACCATTGCAATGACCTTGCTGTCTAAAAATACCGGTGCGCCCTGAGACGGGGTTTCACTGAATTCGACGAGAAAATACGTTGAGTTATCGCGGTTTTTCTTGATGCCGTTGATTGTGCCTGGTATTTTTTTGACTGTTTTTCCCTCTTCTTTGACTATATAAATCTTTTCACCTATCGACGGTGTATATTCGGTGTTGAACTCAACGGACTGCATGCCTGAAAAATCTTGTGAAGAAGAATTATGAGATAGTGCAAGGCAGCAGAATGAAAACATAAAAAAGGCAAGCGCAAATTTTTTTATATTCATGGCTGAGCTTTTTCCTCTCAGTTCCCGACTTCCAGAAGTTCCCTGCTTTCTCTTATCTGGTCGAGGATGGAGGTATCGAAACCTTTATCTTCAAAATACTCTTTTTCTATGGTCTCGATGTAAAACCTGTCAAGGCCGCTGTTTTTAAGAAAATCCTCTCTCAGAATTATATCTTTTTTCTCTATGATTATCGGCAGGAGATGGTTGATGTAAAACGATTCTTTTCTCAAGTCAAGGAGTGTTTTGTCAAACAGTTTTTGCGGTATTTTCCTTGCAAGACCTTCTTCGGCAAGTTCCCTCTCGATATCCTCCCGTATTTCGTCCCTTCCCTCTTTGGTATTCAGTCTCGGATAGAAACTCCGCATTCTTTCCTTAAGCGCGCTGTGTACCATATGATACAGCCGCTCTTCATCCCTGATTGTTCTGAGCTCGGCGAGCACGTCTCTCAGAGATGCATCTCCTTCGGAGACCTTTGAAATTCCTTTTGCTATTGCATTAATCTTTCTCCTGCCGTAGCCTGTTATGTATTTGTTGTGAAGGAGTTCTTTTACAACAACCTCATCAAAGAGTGTTTTATCGAGCTTGTCGAATTCCTTTTTGTTTCCTATGAGGCTTCTCAGGGAGTCCTCTGCAAAGTCCACGTTTTCCATGAATGCCACCTGGCTGAGTAATGCCTGCACATTATCATACCTGTCAAAGTATGTGACTATTGAACTGAACTCTTCGAAGATGCTGAAGTCATTTGTTTCCCGCGCAATCTCATCGCAGGCCTTTCCGGTGTCCAGAAGCACCTGTTCGAATCCCATATCGCTCTGGGAATATGCCCTGTGTTTTGCCTTTATCAGACGCACTATATCTTCTTTTATGATATGTTTCTTGAGAGTCGGATCTTTGAAAAAAAGGGTCTCGAGTATTGACCTCGTCTCCCTCAGATACTCCGGCTCTTTTATTTCCTGTATCTTCTTGCCTTTGAGCAGCAGTTCGTCAAGAGTGTCAAAGAGAACACTCGGTATATTGTTTCTGATACTCAGCGTCCGCAGCCTTCTGAGTTTTGCAATCTCTGAATGTTCGAGGCTTTCTTTGTAGGTGCTTTTCAAAAGTATGTCCCTGTATTCGTCAACAACGCTCCTGTTTTCAGGATGTTTGTACATTATGTTTATCTTCATTCTTTCCTGCTGGTAGTTGTCTATCTTGTATCTTGCAATTATGTCTTCGAGGTAAAGTTCTTCCTGGGGCGTGAGGACTTTATTATGCGAGTAGAAATTTTCGAAGGCCCTGTAAAATTCCTCGTTTTCCCTGTGCACAATCTTGAATATAAATGCTGTGGATTTCTGCTCATTCAGTTCTTCAGTGAAGTCATTCATCAGTTCCGTGTCTTTGTCTTCATCCATGAGTTCTGTCCTTTTCAGGAGCTTGCCGACCGCCCTTAATATCTGTTTCTGCCTTTTCTTGTGATCCACCTTGGAGTCTGAAGACACGAAGAAGTAATAATTTTTTACTGCATTGCCCTGAAGGAAAAGCCTGTAGAATGACTCACTGCCTTCAGTATTATTCGTGAATACGATTTTATCATTTTCATCTATGAATGCCCCGAACAGAATAAGCCTGTTTAAGACTTCTCCCTTTATCATGTCCTTGAGGGGTTTTTCGACTCCGAACATGTATTCGCAGAAATTGCCGCCCGTGCCTTTGTAGTTGATGCCTTCGGCCGAGATGGTAAATTCATTGCCTCTTGAGAAAAATCTTATTGAGGATGCGGTTTCCTCATAGAAATAGGTGCTTTCAACACTGGCTCCGCCTACAAATGCAAAGAAACCAACAGGACCTATATTGCCATGAAGCCTGAGGTCTTTAATCATAGTCAAATATTACCACATGCAAGTTAAAATATTCTATTGGAGAAAGCGGAGTTTGCCGGCTCTTTATTGCCGAAAAGGCCAATATTTAGTTATCATATTTAATGAAGAAGAAAATTCTGCTTATAATTGCATTCTTTTGCTTTTTGGGCCTTGTATACGGCCAGGAAATTGACAGCAAAGCTGTCTTAATAAAAGGCAAAAATGATATTGAAGCAGGAAAGTATGCCGAGGCCGTTGAAAGCCTTTCCATTGCATACAGGAGAGTACCGGTTGTCGGAGATTATATACTTTTCTGGCTGTCAAAGGCTTATCGCGAACTTGGAAATATTCCTGAATCCAATTCCAGGATAAAAGAACTGTTTAAGAGTTATCCTGATTCTCCCTTAAGGAAAAAGGCGCGTTCTATGGAGATTCAGAATATTATGTCCTCAAATGAGATACCCAACGCCATGCAGGTATTTGAATCCTATGTGAAAGACTATCCGGATGATTATGAAATAAAGTTTTTATTCGGCCAGGTTCTCAAAAACCAGGGCAAGACAGAAAGGGCAAAGGTCATATTCAGGAATATTTATGTCAATTGCCCGGGCATTTTTTCAAAAGTGGCCTATAATGAACTTTTCCCTTCTGACATCACCGTCCCTGACCTTATTGAAAGGGCATCAACTCTCATGGATGTAATGGAATTTAAAGAGGCCGAGACTGTTCTCAGAACGGCATTGCAGAAAGTCGGAATCGACTCGCAACGAGATGACGGACGGCACAAGGCGGAGTTACTCAAAAAAATAGGCCGCTCAGTATTTAAACAGAAAAGGTACAGGGAAGCAGCTGAGATATACGAAAAGACATGGGATTACTATTCAAGGGCTCTTGCGCTTTACAGGGCAGGGGAAAGGGCCGAGTTTAACAACTGCCTGAAAAAACTCGTCTCTGCGGGAGACAAAAAGGCGGGCTCGCTTCTGATTATGTCCGCATCTGAAAAAAGAAGGAACAATAAATTTGATGAGGCGGTGGAGATATTCAAAGATATAAAAACGAATTACCCTTCAGAGGCAGAGAGCGCGTTGTGGGGGATAGGATGGACTTATTATCGCAGCGGAGATTACCAGAAAGCCCTTGATGCTTTTACTGACCTGAGCAGTATTTACGGAAACTCAAAATATCTCTACTGGAAGGCGCAGTCCCTGGAAGGTCTGGGCAAAGACGCGGGGAGTATTTACAAACAGCTTGCAGAAAAAGAACAGGATTTCTATGGTGCGCTTGCACGGTTGAGAAATAATCAGTTGTCAGTTGTCCGGGCGCAGTATCTCAGGCTCAATGCCTCGGACCCGAGATTCAAGTCCTTTCAGTCAGAAAGGGTTGATATCCTCATTGAACTCGGAATGAAAAAAGAAGCTGTTACAGAACTTTCTGCCATAGCCAGAAAGACCACAAATCCTGATGAGCTTTCATATGTATGTTCAAAACTGCAGGAAGCAGGAGAATACAGGCTGGCGCTGAACCTGGCAGCAAAACTGCCTGACAGAGGCATTGCCCTCGGCATTTTATATCCGCTTGCGCACTGGGATGTTGTGAAAGAGGCTTCCGCCAGACACGGAGTTGACCCTTTTGTTGTTCTTTCCATTATGAGAGAGGAAAGCCGTTTTGATTCTGACGCTCGTTCAGAGGTGGGTGCGCTCGGATTGATGCAGCTCATGCCGCAGACAGCTTCTTTGATAGATAAAAAAATCAGCCTGAATATAAAATCCCGTGAGCAGATATATGACGTAAAAATAAACATAGCTCTGGGTTCATATTACATAAACTCACTGATAAAAGACTTCGGTTCGGTTCCGGCAGCGGTTGCAGCGTATAATGCAGGGGATGAGATTGTGAGGAAGTGGCAGAAGGCAGGAAACTACAAGTCCGTCGACGAATTTATAGAGGATATTCCTTATGATGAGACAAAAAATTTTACCAAGCGCGTCATCACAAGTTATTTTGAGTACCTGAAATCCACAGGCGAAAAAGATATGCCTAAAATACTTTGATGGCAATGACTGGAAATACATATTGTTTGTTTTAGAGGCAACAGGACCAGTCTTTCGCTCATTCTCACCCCGATAAGATCGGGGCTCCGAGGCTTTTGTCTCTTTAAATAGATTTCAGAGACTATCGGCAAAAGAAACCGCTCAAAACTAATCCTGCCGCCTCTTGTCTTGTCGCTCTCGAATTCTCCATCCCTATCTTTGCAGCAATAACTCCTCTTGAAATACCCCATGACATTTGTTATCTTAAACATCATGGGCAAAAATAAAAGTCTGTTTGATGATACCCCCCCACAACCACCAGTCAGTAAAAGCGGAAGGGCTGATATCAGCAGCAAAAAGGAGGTTACACCATTGGAAAGACTAAAAAATCTTGAGGACAAGATAGCAAATGCAATAGATAAAGTAAAAACGCTGAAGGAAGAAAAGACAGCCCTTGAACGCAGGATTAAAGAGCTCGAGGCAAAACTTGAGGCTCAAAATCACGAGATAGAAAAACTGCAGTCAGAGAAAACAACAATAAAGAGCCAGGTTGAAGGCCTGCTTAATGAACTCGATACGTTAGAGGTTGGTTAAATGGGGAGCGTAGACGTTTATATCCTCGGCCAGAAATACACGATAAAAGGCGAAGGTTCCGAGGAGCACATACAAAAAATTGCCGCCTTTGTTGATGCAAAGATAAAAGAGGTATACAGCAATGCGCCGAATATTGCGCCCCTGAAGGCTTCCATCCTTGCATCCCTTAATATCGCAGACGAACTTTACAGGCTTAAGACAGACCAGAAGAGCCAGGAGGACATTGCAAGTCGTATCAGGCATATAGAAGAAAGGGCAAATGCCCTGAGCGGATTATTTGAGAAGTAAAATCAAAGTTTCAATTTTTTATTTAAAATTTAAAAGTTATAATCGAATAGGTTTGTTTATCTCAACTCCGCATGAATTCTTCAACCCATCTCTAACTTAATCAATCCTTTTGTAATCGCAAATTTTATGAGTCCGGCGCGTGTATGTATATCAAGCTTCTCAGAAAGATTTGTCTGGTGGGCAATGGCTGTCTTGGCGCTTATGCCGAGGATATCGGCTATTTCCTTGCTTGTATGGCCTTCTGCTATGAGTTTTAAGACCTGCTTTTCCCTGTCAGTGAGCGCCTCATAAGGGTCTTCTGATGCCTTGTTTTTATTGCTGCCGACATACTCATCAATAACACTTGCTGCAATGGAAGGATGCAAATATGCCTCGCCGCCGGCAATGGCCTTTATTGCGGTTAAGAGGTCAAGGCCGACCGCTCTTTTCAGCATATATCCGGATGCGCCTGCCTTCAGAAACCTCTTTATATATTCCTTGTCTTCATACTGCGTGAGGACAAGGACTTTGACATCAGGGTTAATCTTCTTAATTTCTACAAGCGCCTCCAGCCCGCCGAGCTTTGGCATTGCTATGTCCATGAGTACAATATCAGGATTAAGTTTTTTAACGCCCTCTATGGCCTCTATTCCGTCTGCGGCCTCTCCGACAACTTCGATATCAGCTGACATCTTGAGAAACGCAGCTATCCCTTCTCTTACGAGAGCATGGTCATCAACTATCATCACTCTTGTTTTAGACATGTTTATTTACATATTCTGACAGAGGAATCCGGAGGCTGAGCCTTGTTCCGTTGCCTGGTGTTGAACATATCTGCAGTTTCCCGTTCACAAGATATGCCCTTTCTCTCATTCCCAGTATTCCAAGCCCTCTAATATCATCAGTATGTTTTAACACATCTGCTGCATCAAACCCTTTACCGTCGTCCTCCATATAAACAGCAATGGAATCAGGCATATATTGTAATACTATAAAGACATTTTCTGCTGAGGCATGCTTGGAAATGTTGATTACTGCTTCCTGTATTATCCTGAACAGAGATGTTTCAATGCGGTAGTTGAATCTTTTCGCTTCAGCGCCGATGACATTGAAATCATAGGTTATTCCTTTTTCAGCCAGATGCTTGTCGAGAAGCCATCTGATGCCTGCTTCAAGACCGAGGTCATCCACTACTGTAGGCCTGAGGTTCTGTATCAGACTATGTATTTCGTCGAGACTCTTGAGAACAATATTTCTCATCTCATCCACTTTTTCCGAAGGGAGCTGGTCAGGGTACATCCTGCACATATCAATCTTCATTAAAAGCGCTGAAAGCGACTGCATTGTTTCATCGTGCAGCCCGCGTGCTATTCTTTTTCTTTCTTCCTCTTCTGCTGATATGATCATCTTAAGAAGGTTTTCTACTTTTTTCTGGCTGGCCTTTATCTGTTTTGTTCTTTCGAGCACGCGCTCTTCAAGTTCGACATTATATCTTCGGAGACCTTCGAGGGAATCTGCAAGTTTGACCCTCATGACCTCAAAACTGCTGCTTAACATCCCGATTTCATCTACCCCCCCGAATTCGATTGCAGCTGACAAATCTCCCTCAGCAATATTATGAGTTGCGTCAATCAGTCTATGCACAGGTTTTACAATCCTTCTGCTCATCCCTATCGCAATTATCAGTGCAATGCCTATGGAACCTATACTGAAAGCAATAAATGTTTTTTTAAGTTTTGTGGCCGGCGCAAAAACGTCTTTCTCGGGCTGGATTATGGATACGCCCCAGTGCGCCATCTTCAATGGTGCGAATGCAAGTATATCAGTTGAGCGCTGTCCGCTGCCTCCTATCTGTTCTTCTTTGGAATGGCACCTGTGACATGTTCTTATCTCGGGTTCCCTTTTTGTTATGAGGTTTTCCAGAAACCTGTTGTGATCGCTGCTCATGAATATTCTTTTGGGATTATTGGAGACTATGACAATGCCGTGGCTGTCGATTATTTCCAGGTAGGTGTTTGGCTCTCTGGGCATGGACTCGATACTCTGGTTGAGCCTGAAATTGGTCGGGTCGATTTCTCCTCCTACAACGCCTACAATGTCGCCGTTCTTGCTTTTTAAAGGGACCATTGCGTATATGACCTTTTTCTTCATGGGCTCCACAGTGTAAATATCGGATATCATGGGTTTCCCCTCGGTAATAATCTTGTCTACGTCCGGCATGCTTAAGAGATTTTCAGAGCTTTCAAGCCTGCCCGGATAAGTCAGGACTTTTCTTCCGCTCCTGTCCATGATAAAAATACCGTCTGTGAATATTGAATACTGATAGGCTGTCTGCAAGGCCTCTTTTTCCGGCTGCCAGTTATTGTCGGTGAGGTCTATCTTTCCTGAAAGGGAGATGTCGTACAGCCTGTTGATGCTTCTCTCTAAAAGCTGGTCAATATTTTTTGCTATTATGCTTGAAAGTGTGAGCCTGTCCTGTAAGGAGCGCTGAATGCTTTCATCGATTGTTAAGTCGCCAATTATCCAGAGGCCTGTTGACAGGATAATTACATTGATAATTATTACAACAATTATCTTTTTCTGCATTTAGGTCAGCATAACTCTGCGTATGAATTTACTAACCATAACCATTAGCAACGCAACCTGTCAAGTTGCTATTTTGTCTTGAGATTCTGTGGGTCTCTCGTCTGTTGAACCTTCCTTAAGTGACACACTTGAAAGCCTTTCATATTCCAGCGGGTGCTCATGTATCATCCGTTCCTTCGTAATCTTGCCTGTGAACATCACGGTATCCATGGGGAACACCTCGGGGCTGAATATTGCGTTGTAGATATGCCATATTACTATAACAAGAAAAGCGAGCAGGGCCTCGTTAGTATGAAGGGCCTTTGCCGCAGGGATGAACTCTCCGGGCAGAAACCTTGTTGCAAAAGTGGGAAACCACAGGATGCTGCCGGTTGCTATCATCAGCACACCGCCGACAACAACACCCCAGTATTCGAATTTTTGTTTGTAATCAAATCTGTCACATCTTGCAGGATGTTCTGTCAGGCCGAGGTAATATTTGATATTGGTTATCGCGTCCCTGAAATCGTTCATGTGGATGACCATCGAAGGCTGCCATCTCAGGAAGAGGATGCCAAAGCATCCCACCAGGATATGGGGAATTGTCAGCGCTGCAAACAGTATTCCCGTATATCTGTGGATGATACGGGTTACATCGATGCCGCCGAGGGTCATGACTATCCAGTTTGATATGCTGTAATCATGGAACTTCTGAGACAAACCTGTTACTACCAGGACTCCAAAGGCCAGGGCGTTAAGCCAGTGTTCCGATATCCTGTAAGCGCTAAATCTTTTAATATATTCATGTTCTAAATGTTTTATCATCTTGATTCCTCCTTGGTTTATCTGTTAACCGCATAACGCCAGACATGTAAAAGAATCTGAAGTATCAGCCCGATAATCATAAAGGGGATGAAGAATTTGTATGTCAGATTGATTAAATAGACCAGGGGCGCTTTTTTCAGATTTGGTTTGTAATGTGAGACCCAGCTGTCAGGAAAATTTGCCGAAGCATTAGGATGACATTTCTGGCAGCGCTTTACGAGATTTGCCTTTACAATTGATGCATTTGGAACATTGATTTTTGTTATATCATGTATTCCGTGGCAGTCTATGCAGACGGCTATGGGTTTTGAACTTTTTCCTTTCTGCTGATAAAACTTTAATGTAACGCCGTGGAAATCCTGCAGATATGTATCGACCACTGCTGTTGAAAGGCCGTATTTTTTCATCAGGTCTTTGTTTGCATGGCAGTTACCGCACATCTGCGGTATAGCATTACGGAAGTCGATTGTCCTCGGGTCAATGATATCATGGGCCCTGTGGCAGTCTGAACATACAGGCACATCCTCGTTATGTTCCAGTATTAATGCCCCGCCGTGTACGCTCTGTGTATAGACTTTGTAAACCTCGGGATGACACTGCTCGCATTTTCTTGCATTCGCGATTTTTTCTTTTCTGCCAGAATAAACAGAATGAGCGCCGTGGCAGTCAGTGCAGACAGGAGCTTTCAGGTTGCCGTGCGTCAAAAGATTGTAATGTATTCCTTCCAGGGTTCTTGAATATTTGTCGAAATGGCATCTCCTGCAGCTTTCTGACATTGCTATTGAATAATCCCTCTTGCTCTTGAACGTCCGGAGAGGGTGTTCCTCTGATGAAAAACCGAAATGACAGTCTGTGCAGCTCAGGTTTTTATGCACCGAGATGTTGAGAATCTCCTCATTTATATGAATTGACTGTTTTTCGCCAGTCTTGAATGATATGCTCAATTCACGCCGGTGGCAGTTGAGGCAGTAATGATTGCCTTTTGGAAGTTCACGTGCGCGCCGGATGGAATGGAAGCCATGGCAGTCTGTGCAAACAGTTCCTGTCGGCGCCTGGCTTAATAATTTTGCATGTATTTTGGTCTTGTGTGAAACATGGCATTGTGTACACATCCTGGCAGAAAATGCTGTATATTGCCTGTGGGTTTTGAATGTTCTTTTTGGATGGTCCTCTGCTGTAAAACCGTGGCAGTCAGAGCAATTTATTATTTTATGGACAGATTTCCTGATATCTTCAATATTTATTTTTGCTGATATTTTTTCACCAGTGTCAAAGCTTATGGACTGCTCCTGGCTGTGGCACATCATGCACGCCTGGTCCGATTCTGAGATGCTGCTTTCTGCTGAAAAGCCGGGTAAAGGAAATATTAAAAAAACAAATAAAATTACACCTAAGCCATACCGGAATACCATGTTTCCTCCTTACAGATAGTGGACCCCGTTAGAAGATTACCTCTAAGCGGGGCAGATCAAATTTCGAGGGGGTTATGACCTGAATCAAAACCCCCTCGTTCTGCCTTCATTCATTTTCTTTTGAATCTTTGTGTTCTGTTTTCTTTTCTGCGTCTTTTGCTTCCTTTTTATGCTTTTTGCCTGCAAGGTATGCCTCAGACGGCCTCCAGTTGAATGTTGCAACCCTGGATACTCCCTCGATAACACCGCCGAACAGTTTTGTTGCGACAACCTTTGCTAATACTGCAATCCCTATGAATGGAAGAAAAGTAGCGTAAACAAGACCCAGGATAGGGCTTGCCAGCAAAATTACAGCAGGATGGGCGTTGTAATATGTCACTGACTTGTCACCGGGAAGCACTCCGCCTGATTCGATGGTGATGCGCTCACCTGTTGAAAAGTTCCAGTAATTTCCTCCCTTTACTCTCTCTCCGCCTATGTGTTTTAGCTTTAACATTTTTACTCCCTCCTTTCGTAATTTGTCTGATTATACCATCAGACATGCTTTTTGTGCCTCTTGCTGCCTTACTCTCTTACCTCCTTTTTTCTCTTCTTGATTCTAGCGTAACAGAAGGGCGGTGTTCGCACAATCGGAAGAAGTTCCTATTTAAAGGGGTAAACTTGTCTTATATTAAGGAATGAAATTGCCAATAAGGCCTGAAAATAAAGTTTTTTCTGTTTAATACCCAAAAACATGCTAGGACTCGGAGATCATGCTGCCGGCTATCCTTATAAGGTCCCTCTCGGAATCTTTTCCGGTTACTGTGAGCAGGAAATCTCCCTCTTTCCATGATACCTTATTGCATGGAGTGTCATTTTCGCATACAGCTGTAACAAGTGTGCCTTCCCTGTCCTTGATGGAAACCCTGCTCTTGTTCTTGATCCGGATAATTTTTATTCTGGGTTCGGGCTGATACTTTGTCCTCGAATCCACCTGATAGACCGTGAGGCCGATATCTGCAGAATCACGGTGCTGGAAATGCATAAGTATCATTATAAATGGTTTTTTCTGCGCATAAATCTCAGAAGGAGGCCACTTGAGATTCAGCCCCTCAGGCAGGTAGGCCGGCATATATATTTTTTCAATATGTAGTTTTCTCTTAACCAGTTCAATAGAACCGTACTTCCTCAGGCTTTCGCTGTCGATGATGGACGGCATCCAGTTTAGCAGTTCCAGGACCGCTACCAATAAAATTATCAGCAGTGCAAAGGAGAATAACATTTTCAGCTGTCTTATTATCCGTGAACGCATTCTATACCACCATATAATTTATTTTAAGAATTATAATGATTATCAAAATATATTTTCCCCATCCGAATTTGGGGTTGTCCCCGATTCCTTTTTCCTCTATCTTTAATATCCTTTCCTTAAGGAGCAGGTTATGGCTGTGGCTTTCTATAATATCCTTTGCAACGGATATTTTTGAAGCCTTATCCTCTTTTGGATGAGAGTAAAAGACTTTAAGAGCTGATGTAAGGGCATCCGGCTTTTTTGTAACAGAGACAGTAATGTTATCGCATATAAATTCATCGTCCTGAACGAGCCTCCTGAATTCTATCAGGCTTACAGGATTATAAAACATCAGCATTCTCAATATGTAAATAATCTGGGTTTTGATATTGCTGCCTTTCCCTATATGGACTATTTCGTGCGCAAGCGCACTTTCGAGTTCGTCATCGGTAAGCTTATCGAGCAGCCCCCTGGAGAGAAGGATAGTATGGTTTTTTATCCCTGCCGTGAAAAGTATCGGATACACTTCGTCAATAATTTGGACAGAAGGCTTCGGGGTGTTCAGTTTTTCGCAAAGGCCCCCAATTATGGCGTTTATATCCTTATGGGATGTTATGGTCTGAAAATCCGGGGCAGGAATTTTTTCCCTCATTATGGGCAATATCTCCTGCAGGAAGAATATAAGTGAAGTCATAAAAAGCAGGGCAAAAAATAAAAAATGGACCGGGATTATCTCCCAGATTTTTATTGCGAGCCAGCGGTTAATATTGAAAATCGCAATATTTTCCCTGAAATACATCGACCCTCTATCAGGTGTTATCATCTGATAGAACGGAAAGGTAAAGATTGGAAGCGCTAAAACTAAAAGTCTGTATCTGAATTTTGTCAGGTGGTCTCCGATTTCCCACGAATAAAATGTTATCTCGATTATTATCAGGATTATGAATGAGTGCAGGACTGACTGAGCAATGAACATGCCCAGGTATGTATCAAAGAATCTCAAGGTTCCTGCCTTGTGCCGTTACAACTTGTTTCACATAACTCACAACATCCCCTTTTAAAGCACATAAATGTAATGTATCATGTATTACTTATTATTATATTTAGTTGTAACGGTACTAATTTTGCAGTCCATATTTTTTCATTTTGTTGAAAAGACTTTTTCTGCTTATTCCAAGGCAGGCTGCTGCATCTGTCCTTTTCCACCTTGTCTGTGTAAGGGCATCCATTATAAGTTTTTTTTCTTCCATTGCTTTTATCTTCTCAATCCTGTCTTTTGCCTTTATCTCTTCACGTTTTATCCTGTCCCCGCCTTCATATACAAGCTCGGCAATTGTTTCTTCTGTTATTGCGCTGTCTTCCTCAAGGATTATTGCCCTCTGGATAAGATTTTCCATCTCCCTCACATTCCCCGGCCAGGCATAATTCAGGAAGAATCTTGTTGCGGATGAAGATATGCCCTTGAATTTTTTCCCGAGCGCCCTGCTGTATTTTTTTAAAAAATGGTCTGCCAGCAGAGGGATGTCATTTTTTCTTTCTCTCAATGGGGGCACGTTAATCTCGAACACTCTTACCCTGTAGAGAAGGTCATCCCTGAACCTTCCATCGGCAACAGCGGCATTCAGGTCTTTATTTGTCGCAGAGACAAGCCTCATGTCAACCTTCAGGGGTTTTGTGCCTCCGAGGTGTTCTATTTCCTTATCCTGCAACACACGCAGCAGTTTTGCCTGCAGCCCTAAGGAGAGGTCACCGATTTCATCAAGGAAAATACTGCCCTTGGAGGCCCTTTCAAATTTGCCGATATGCTGCCTTGTCGCTCCTGTAAAAGCGCCTTTCTCATATCCAAAAAGTTCCGATTCAAGAAGGGCTTCAGGAATTGCAGCACAGTTTACGCTCACAAACGGATTATCCCTTCTGTCGCTTAAATTATGTATAATCCTTGCAATAAGCTCCTTGCCAGTGCCGCTTTCGCCTGTTATGAGGACTGTCACGTCTGTTGCCGCAACCTTTTTTGAAAGTTCAACAGCCCGTTTCATCCCTTCGCTCTCGGCTATGATTTCGTCCTTAAGGGTTTTTTCAAGGCTCTCTGCTTTCAGGGTTTCAATTTCTTTCTGCAGTTCATATTTTTCTATTGCCCTGTTTATTACCGTCCTTACGATTTCTATATCAACAGGTTTTGTAAAGAAGTCATATGCGCCATGCCTGATTGCTCTCATTGCAAGTTCTTTTGAGCCGTATGCAGTTATCAGTATCACAGGCATTTGATAGCCGGAAGACTTTACGCGTTCAAGAACCTCGATGCCGTTCATACCCGGCATCTTTTCATCAAGGAGCACAAGGCTGTAATCTTCATTTTTCAGGCGTTCAACAGCTTCGGGTCCCGTGCCTGCAATATCAAACTGAAATCCTTCTTTTTTCAGAAGTTCTCCGAGGAAAAACTGAATACTTGAATCATCGTCTGCAATTAATATCTTATGTTTGCCCGCAGCAAATGTCATAGTAGAACTCCTTTTACTTACCCGGTATTTTATCACAGACCGGGGAATAGGAGTTGACCCCGTTAGAAAGCAAGCCCCGATAGAAGCAGTGCTTCACACGGGGCAAGCCCGGTCCAAACTTTCTAACGGGGTTGACATAAAACATCTT
>Ga0214473_10004588_pt1 | contig 16603 bp, 15 predicted proteins | sample RVTome_7_FD_203509 | JGI IMG/M metagenome (GOLD analysis project Ga0214473, IMG submission 203509) | Soil microbial communities from uranium-contaminated site in the Upper Colorado River Basin, Wyoming, United States - RVT98D197 | ecosystem: Environmental > Terrestrial > Soil > Contaminated >... | reverse complement strand
AAGGAGTCTATCCGAGTAATGTAGCCGCAGGCTTTAGCCTGCGTTCATATAGCGCAACCTGAAGGTTGCGGCTACAACTCCACTTCCCCCATTTAAAAGGAAATCGGGAATAAGTGTCATTCCCGCGCAGGCGGGAATCCAGGTTCAAAGCGACCCGGAAAAGGCCTGACAAGTGGATTCCCGGTCAACAAGCCGGGAATGACAACGGATTTTCATAAGTTTTTTCTCCTTAAGTGAAATGTTTTCAAAGATTTATCTTGGACGGCTGTGACTTCTTAGACGGTATTAAAATAGCCCCGGGAGAGCATTACAGCAGATAGTCCGCGAAGTTGATCTTGTACTTGTTGGGGTCCAAGCTCCTTGCCACGCTCCTTAGATGCTCTCCGTCCCCGCCCTTTTCCATAAGGTCCGCCGTGAAGGGCTCTATTTTTTTCCCCTCCCCATCCGTTATCACGGTCACCTTGGGCCTCATGTGGTCCGAGGGGTTCGCCCCCGAGACAATCCCCAACTCCTTCGTATCGAGCATCACAAGGCTCCCCACGGGATAGATGCCGACCAGGTTTATAAAGAATTTAAGGAGAAGAGGGTCCAACTGCGTCACGGAGCGCTTCATCATGAGGGCAAGCGCCCTGTCCGGCGAGAGGGGGTTCCGGGCGTAGACCCTCGAAGACGTGATGCCGTCATACTGGTCCGCGATGCTCACGATCCGCGAGTAGAGGTCCAGTTCCGAGAGTTTTTTCACCTTGGGGTATCCGGTGTGGTCGTGGTGTATGTGGTGCTCGTAGGCCACTATGGCCGCCCTCACCGAGGAGGCGTCGAAGCTCTTCATGTTGAAGATTATCTTTACTCCCCAGAGCGGGTGCTTTTTGATGACGGCCCATTCGTCCTCCGAAAACTGGGAGGGCTTGTTCAGTATCTCGGGCGGTATCTCGGTCTTTCCCAGGTCGTGAAAGAGGGCCACGATCCCAAGCTCCATGAGGGCCCTCTTCGTGAGCCCGAGCCTTTGCCCCAGCGCTATCGAAAGGATGCTCACGTTTACGGAATGGTGGAAGGTATATTCGTCATAATTCTTTATGGCGGTCATGCCGAGGAGGAACTCCTCCCGGTCGAGGAGCGTGTCCACCATCGTCTCCACCACCCGTTTGGCCCTTTTCATGCTGATGCGCTCGCCCGTGCGTATCTTGTTCATTACGCCTTTTGTGAAGGAGACCGCGTTGTAGTAGGTCCTCTTTACGCTCTTCCTTATGTCCTGGGCCTCCTCGACAATCTTGCGGAGCTTCCCCGGGTCGAGGGACTTGACGGTCTCGAGGGCCCCGGCAAGGTCTTCAAAGGGGTCGGGGGCATACGGGCACGATATGAACGCGCCCACGAACTTCTGGATGTCCTCCGGCGAGACCCCCGATGCGAACTTGAGGCTCCCAAGCTGCCTCCTCCTGAACTCCCTCTGGAGGAAGTCGAAGTTCAGGAGATACTCCATCGAGAACTTTACCCGGTCCCCGTTCACGTAAAAATACTCGCCCACGAGCTCAAGTTCTATGGGGCCCTCTTCGGCGAGTAGCGCGTTTACGCGGTGGACGAATTTCTCGATTGAGGAGACAACGGCCACGTTTGTGGGGTTATGGATCTGGGCCGTGCGGATTATTACCGCAAGCTGGTTCAGGAGGTCCCTCGCCGCCCGTTCCGTCTCCTGTTTATCCGGCATACTCTATCCGCTTTATCGCCGTGTAGGCGTATTCGGAGAGAAGCTTGTTCTTGGAGTCCCTCATCTTGTGCAGGTGGGAGAGGGCCTCCTTGTGCCCGAGGAGGCCCAGGCTGAACGCGGCGCAGGCCTTAAGCTCCTCCGTCCTTGACTTCTTGAAGAAAGAGGTCGCCTTCAGCGCCCTCATCAGGAAATCTATCGTCTCCTGGTCCCTCCAGTTGGCGAGGACCTCGAAGTATTCCTTCTTCTCACTGAACTCCAGGGCCGGGAATTCCTTGTCGGAAATCCGGGCCAGTATCAGTTTCTTTGCGGGCTCGGACTTGAGCATGCCGAGGGACCTCGCCGCGGTCGTCCTGATTGTGGCCTCCGGGTCGTCGAGGGCGTCCTTAAGGGTCTGGACTACCCCCTGCCCCCCCAGTTCCCCGAGCGTCCTCAGGGCCTCCATCCTCACGCGCACGTCCCCGTGGTGGGCCGCCCGGACCAGGAACTCAACGGCCCTCCTGTCCCCTATCCGCCTGAATATGTAGATTATGTTCCGGACAATATACCACCGGGGGTCGGAGAGCCCCCTCGCCAGCGCGTTTATGTCCTTTCCGCCGAGATACGCGAGGGCGTTGATGAAGACTTTTCTCGCCTCTATGGTCTTAAGCTCGCCCAAGACCGTAATAAAAGATGATATCGCCTCCTTTTCGAGGCGCTGGACATAAGATTCGAATACCTCCTCCTGTACGTGGCCGCCCGAATCGAGCAAATCCCCTATTATCTTCACGATCTCCGGGGAAGAGGCGAAGACGAATACCTGCTTTAGTTCCCTTCTCAGGTTTTCGGGGACGCCCTGGTCTTCTGCGAGGGCCCTGGCCGCCTGCAATATGTGGTTGGCCGAGGCCAGGTTCTCGTTCTCCACGGTGTACCTCAGGGCCTCGTTTATTATTTTTATTGCGTCGCCGCCCGGTATCCCCTGCTCAGTATAGAGGTCAAAGAGTATCTCTACAAGGCGGGGAACCTTGTCCCCGGAGTCTTTCTCTATTTCTTTGACAAGCCAGGCGAGATCGTTCTGCGAGAGCGGCGCTATCTCCAGGCCCTTCTGGGCGCTCTCCTCCTTCATCGCGTCCTCGTGCGCGAGCCTCAAGTCGCTCTCCTCGGTCCTCTCCTCCTTAAGGCGGGCGGTTGCTTCCTCTTCGTAGGCGTCGTCCTCCAAAAGGAAATTCTCGTCTATGATGTACTTGATGTGTTCGAAGTCCCTCTGCCAGAGGAGGGTGACCACGTCCTCGTCCTCCCCCTGCCTCTCGAAGTCATAGGAGATGGCCTGCAGGAACTCGCGCATCTCGTCCTGTTGAAGCCCCCGGGCAAAGAGGAGTTCCCTCAGTCCGTCCTTGAAGAAAAAGAACGCGAAATTGTCCTCCTTGTCCGCGCTCTGGTAAACGGGTTTTCCGTGGAGAAGAATCTCGTTCTGCTTTATGTGGAAGTCCAGGTCTCCGTAGTCCTCGAGGAACTCCTCAGCCTTCCGGTAGGTCTCTTCTATCGTCCGGGCGTAAATGGGGTTGTTGACGGGATACATCCTCAGGTTCTTCCTCGCCCGATGGAAGACCTGGACGAGCTCCTGGGCGAACTTCACCTCGTCGGCAAGGCTCATGGGATTAAAATTAACACAGGGGGGGAAAGAGGGTCAAATGGCTTCGGATTTCAAATTTCAAATTTGAAAGGGAAGGACTTCAAGGGATTATTGACCTCTGTATAATAAATGGTTTTTTTCGTCATTCCGGCGAAAGCCGGAATCCAGTGACGTTAAGATGTGCAATAAGGGGAAAAGTCGCTGGATTCCGGAGCCTGCCCCGCACTCGATACGGGGTCAAGCCCGGAATGATGGAACTGAAAATTACGAATATTACATTAAATGAGGATTATCCGTTTCGATTTGGCAAAGTTCCTTATCACCATTACGGCCCCGAAGAGCCTCTGGAGCTTCAGGTTCCTCATCCTTATCGCCTGGGGGTCGCCGAAGGGGAATTTTTCAGCCCTTATCTCTATCTGGTATCTGTTTACGGCCTCGTACAGGGCCTTTAGCGAGTCGGCGTCCATCGGTTTCAGAATTATCGGGTTTATGCTGAGGTAGCCCTCCGCGATGTCCTGGGCAAGCGCCTTCATGCTCTTTCCCCGAGCGGTGGACATTTATTTTTTCCCCCTCTTTACAAAGAGCCGGGAAACGAGGACCCCGACCTCATAAAGCAGGATTATCGGGATGGCCATGAGCACCTGGTTAAAGGCATCGGGCGTGGGGGTAAGGGCCGCAGCCGCCACGAAGGCCAGAAGGACGGCGTATTTCCTTTTTTTGGCGAGGGTCTCGGGGCTCACAACCCCCATCCGGGTGAGGAGCACTATGACGACCGGAAGCTCGAATATCGCCCCGAAGGCCAGGATGAATTTGAGGCAGAAATCCATGTAATTCCCCACGGATATCATCGGCACGAGAGAGGCCGTTTTATACGTGAGGAGAAACTGCATGGCAAAAGGGAGCACGATGATAAAACAAAAAAGCGCGCCCATGATAAACAGCCCGCTCCCGGTTATCACAAACGGCCCTACGTACTTCTTCTCTTTCTCAAGGAGGCCCGGCGAGATGAATTTCCACAGCTCGTAAAGGACCACCGGGACAGAGATTATCAGCCCCGCGATTATGGATATTTTAATATGCGCCCAGAAGGCCTCAGTGGGCGCAAGGAATACGAGCGAAAAGGAGGCCTTCTTCTCCACGAATTCGACATAAGGGTAAACGCGGCCGACCTTGAGATATCCCCTGAGGGGGAGCATGAGGACATTGAAGATCCTCTCGGAGAACGCAAAGGAGACCGAGAAGGCAGCGATAAAGACAGTGAGCGCGACGAGGACCCGTTTCCTCAATTCGGAAAGGTGCTCGGTGAGGGGCAACTTAGTCTCAGTCATCTTATTATCAATGAGGCCCGTCTCCTTAAAGTCTATCTCCTCCCTCTCGGCACCCGCCTCGTTCACTCCCCCTTCTCCCGCTCTTCTTTTTCCTTCGGGACTGAGGTTTCGGGCATCTTCAAGTCATCCGGTTTGGGCAGGTACTCTTTCATTTCCGCCAGCTTCACTTCCCTTGAAATCTCCTCCTGCACGCCGGAGAAGGCCCTTTTCAATTCCCCCACGGCCTTCCCGAAATTCCTTGCCAGTTCGGGAAGCCTCCTCGGCCCGAATACGAGGAGAATTACGATAAAAATAACGATAAGTTCCTGGAACCCGATGTCGAACATGGCTATAAATTAAGTATACAACTAAAAGGCCGGGCCACGCTTTTTGGAAAAGACGGTAGCGAGGGAGAAGATTACCCTGTACTCGGGCTCCCTGTTCTTCAGGTCCGCACCGAGCCCCAGCGTGCCGAAGAAGGTGTCGTTAAAGAGCCGGTAGCCGATCCGGCCTTCCGAGAGGTCAATGGAATCGGAGAAATGGCTGTCCCGCACATGAAATTCCGCGAGGACCTCCATATTGTGATAAAGGGGAAAAGAAAGGCCGCCTATGAGGTCCCACTCGTTATTCAGTTCGTCCTTTTCCGGGGTGGTCCAGAGGCCGTTCAGGTGCGCCATGAAGGGGCCGATTTTTTTGCTGACAAGAAGGCCCGCGCCCACCGCGCCGTCCCTCGTCAGTTCGTCGTCCCCCGTGGGGATATATCCCATAACGAGGAGGGCCGCAGAGGGGCCGTATCTTCCCTGCTCCATGAACCTGTATTTGGCCGCGATGCCCAGGTCCTCCACCCCGTCCGGGCCGCCATCGCCGCCGTTAAAATATGGGAAATTCATTGTGAACTCTATTTTTTCCTCTATGCCGTATGAAGCCCCCGCCGTGTAGCGGAAAAAATCCGGCTCTTTCGAGCGCTCGATGGAGAGGCCGAAAGAGACCGCCCCTTTCTCAAGGGATTGGGCGCTCCAGGCGGAGAAGACCCCGTAGGGGGCCAGGGGTTTTACCGTGTTTAACTCAAGTGCGGCTGCTATGGCGGGAAATAAAAAAATTAACGTAAAAACAAGGATTTTTTTCATCCTAAAAAATAACAAAATCCTCCTTCCCTGTCAAATTGGCAAGCACCGCGAGTATCCCCCCGAGGACATCCCCCTTAGGGACCGATATGTCGAACCCGAAGGTATTGGGGACGAACTTGAGGGTCCCCTCAAAGGCCCGCGTGAGGTCCTCGACCGGCAATTGGGCCTCCGGCCGGAACTCGAACCTTATCCGGCCGTTTATCTGCCGTATTCGGGAGACCATGGCACTCTCCGATGCTATGCGAAGGGACATTATGATGAGGAGGTTTTTGGCCTCTTCCGGGAGCGGCCCGAACCTTTCCCTCAACTCCACGGCTATTTTTTCAAGCTCATGGGTGCTCTCTGCCGAGCCCACCCGCCTGTAGAAGCTCAGGCGAAGGGCGATGTCCTCGATGTAGGTCTCGGGCAGGAGGGCGTCGAGCCTGAGCTCAACTGTGGGCATGACCTTTTCTTTCACCTCTTCCCCTTTGAGTTCTGCCACTGCCTTTTCCAGAAGCTCCAAATACATATCGAACCCGATATCGTTTATATAGCCGGATTGCTCGGCCCCCAGGAGGTTGCCTGCGCCCCTGATCTCAAGGTCCTTCATCGCCACCCTGAAGCCCGCCCCCAAATAGCTCAACTCTTCGAGGGCCGCAAGCCTCCTCCTTGCCTCTTCTGTGATTATGTCATGGCCGGGTATGAGGAAATAGGCATACGCCCTCACGTTCCCCCTCCCCACCCGCCCCCGGAGCTGGTAAAGGTCCGCGAGGCCCATCATATCGGCCCTGTCCACAATGAGAGTATTGGCCGTGGGGATATCGAGCCCGGAACCTATAATGGCCGTTGAAAGGAGTACGTCAAGCTCCCCGTCAAGAAACCGGACCATCGTTTTTTCGAGGTCGCGCTCCCTCATCCTCCCGTGGGCCACCCCGAGCCTTGCCTCAGGGACAAGCTCTCTTATTATCGTGCCCAGCCTTTCGATGTCCTCGATCCTGTTATGGACGAAAAAGACCTGCCCCTCGCGCGAAAGCTCCTTTTGTATCGAATCTTTAATAAGGGCCTTATTAAATGTGGATATAACGCTCTTAACGGCAAGCCTGTCCTCGGGCGGCGTCTCTATCACGCTCATGTCCCTAATGCCCGAAAGCGCCATCTGGAGCGTCCTCGGTATGGGGGTTGCCGTAAGGTATAGGACATCCACGTTCTTTTTCATCTCCTTGATCCTCTCCTTGTGGGCCACGCCGAACCGGTGTTCCTCGTCTATTACGAGGAGCCCCAGGTCTTTATACGAGAGTTCAGCCTTCATTAACGCATGTGTTGCGATCAGGATGTCCGTCTCGTGCTTCTCGAATAAATCAAATGAGGTCTTTTTTTCTTTAAGTGACTTGAACCTGCTTACGTAATCGATCTTCACCGGGAAGGCGGCGAACCTGCGCGTAAAAGTCCTGTAGTGCTGCTCGCAAAGGAGTGTAGTCGGCACAAGCACCACGACCTGCTTGTGGTCGTAGACGGCCTTGAAGGCCGCCCTCATAGCCACTTCCGTCTTCCCGTATCCCACGTCCCCGCAGAGGAGCCGTTCCATGGGCCTTGGGGACTCCATTGCCTTTTTAATATCTTCTATGGCCCTAAGCTGGTCGGGGGTTTCCTCGTAGGGGAAGAAACTGTCGAACTCGCGGTGCAGCTCCGTGTCCGGGCTCGCGGCGAAGCCCGCCCCCACCTCCCGATGTGCATAAATATTGAGGAGCTTTCCCGCCATCTCCTTCAGGCGCTTCTTTACGCGCTCCTTGCGCCTCTCCCAGGCCTTCCCGCCCAGCCTGTCCAGTTCGGGCCTGTGGCCTTCGGGACTTTTGTATTTGCTTATTTTCTCTATCCCGTACAGGGGCAGGTAAATCCTGCTCCCCTCGCGGTACTCGATAACGGCAAGGTCCGTGGCGGAGCCGTCCACCCTCTCTTTTGTAAAGCCTAAAAATCTCCCTATGCCGTGGTCCCTGTGAACGACATAATCGCTTTCGGAGAGGTCGTCCAAGCTCTGGAGGAGGCCCGAGAGCCTCGACTTTTTCATCGGCTTCCAGCCTGGCTTTTCCCCGAAAAGCTCTCTTCCCGTTATGACGAAAAGCCCCGGAAGCTGGAAGCCCGCAGAGAGGGGGCCAACCGTAATGCACATCCCTCCTTCGTAAGAGCCTGCCTCCCGCCCCTGTCCCGCTCCGCAGGAGAGGGCATTCAAGGATTCTGTTCCGAGAATAGGCAGGTCGAGCCCGTCTTCCCGGAGGATGTCCCTGATCCTCTCGGCCTGCGACGCGGAACCGAGCACAATAAGGACATCTCCGAGGCTCCTTATCCTTTTTATCGCGCCCGCAAGCTCCGTGATGTCTCGCCGTTCGTTATGGAGTATGCCGTATCCCGCAAGAGGGAGCACCCCCGCATCGAAGCCTTCCCCCTTGATGGGGTCCCTTATAAGGCGGATGAAATCTTCGCGCCCCTGAGGAAGCCCGGAGTCTATCGCAAATAGCTCGAAGGACGAGAGGAACCCCAAAGGAGAAAGGGCGAGATCGGGCGGAGGCTCCGCGGCGGGCAGAAGCATGGCCGTTGGGATATCGGCATCAGTATTCTGGTTATAGGCAAGCTGGGTTTCGATGTCAAAGCTCCTTATCTTTTCTATCTCATCCCCGAAGAATTCCACCCTAAGGGGCTCATTTGCCGTGGAGGGGAATACATCCAGCATCCATCCTTTGAGCCTGAACTGGCCGTGGGCCGCAACAAGCGGGACCGGCTTGTAGCCAAGCCTCAAAAGGCGCTCCTCTATCTTCTCCCTCGGGAAGACTCCGTGCTCCTTTAACACGATTACTTCCCGCTCGATGTCTGCCGGGGGCCAGATGGGGGCCGAAAGGGCGGCCTTTGAGGCCACCAAGTCCGGCGTCTCCCCCTTTGCCGTCCTCCCCTCCGCCATTTTCAATGAAAGCTCGGCCCTCCTTCCGGCCAGCTCCGCCCCGTCCGGCTCGGCCAGGAAAAAAATCTCGCGAGCGGGGTTTCCAAGTAGGGCGGAAAAGAATTCGATGTCACGCCTGAGCTTTGAAGCCTCTTCTTCGGTCTCCAAGACGGCAAGAAAATTCTTTCTCGCGGGGGTCCCGGCCAAAAGGGCAAGAAAAAGCGCCGGGGACGAGCCCCTAAGTGTATGGACCCGGCCGGGAGGAGAAATGGTTCCTATTTTCTCTCTGAATTCTTCGAGGACCCGTAAAAGCTTCACTATTTTATTTTACTATCATAAGTAAGGACACAAAAAACTTTTTCCGTCATGCCCGAACATGTTGTAGCCGCAACCTTCGTTGCACTATATGAACTGCGCTATATGAACGCAGGCTCAAGCCTGCGGCTACATTATTCGGACGGCTCCTTAGCAAGATTTTTTTAGCTCTGGTTTTTTATTCTTCTGATCATCTCGGTGGTGGAGACTCCTTCGATATAAGGCAGGCTTCTCGTGTCCGGGACGAGGTCATGGCCCACTATCTCCTCTTTCTTCCAGTCGCCACCTTTCACAAGGACATCGGGCTTTAAAAGCTTAAGAAGCTCATAGGGCGTATCCTCGTCAAAAGGGACGACATAATCGACCATGAAAAGCGCCGAAAGCACCTCAGCCCTTTCGGCTTCGGGGTTTATCGGGCGCCCGGGCTTTATCTTCGAGACCGATTTGTCCGTGTTCAACCCCACTACAAGGACATCTCCAAGGCTTTTCGCCTCCATGAGATACCGGACGTGGCCTGCGTGAATAATGTCGAAACAACCGTTCGTGAAGACTATCTTTTTGCCTTTTTTCTTTTCGGCTTCCATCTCCTTTTTAAGCTCCTCGCGCCCGAGTATCCTGCCCATTACGAAGCCTTCTCCAGCATTTCCTTCGTTTTTTCCAGTATGGACCTGTCCCCTTTATAAACGACTCTTTTCAGGGCCTCGCTCAGGGGAAACCACTGGGCGGCGTCCACCTCGAAGTCATGCCCGGCTGTGGAGCCGCTCACGTATCGCATGAGATAAAAATGCACGGTCTTTCTGTATTTGACATTCTCCTCCGTTGCGTAATACCAGTAGGAAATATCGTCGATCTTTGCCTCAAGCCGGGCTTTAAGGCCCGTCTCCTCGGCCACTTCCCTCAAGGCGGCCTCTTCGGGGTCTTCTCCCTTTCCTATAAGCCCCTTTGGGAGGGTCCACACCGTCCCGCCTTTAACGGCTATAAGGGCCACCTCCGGCTCTTTTCCCTCCCCTTGCCTGTAAACGACCCCTCCCGCGGAGGTCTGCGATTTTATGCTCGGGGGGTGCATCAGCCTCCCCTTATGAGCCTCATTATGTCGTTCTGGAGGGCAAATATCATTATAATGAGGAGTATCGCAAGCCCTATCCTCTGGAGCGTGGCCTGGGTCTGCTCGGGCAGGGGCTTTCCCCTCACGCCCTCTATGCCGAGGAACAGGAGGTGCCCGCCGTCAAGGATCGGTATGGGCAGGAGGTTCAAGACAGCCAGGTTGGCGCTTATTATCGCCATGAACATGAGGTATGAGAAGACGCCCAGCGCGGCGGCCTTTCCGGACTCCTGCACGATCGCTATGGGGCCGCCGATCGCCTTGGCGGAAAACGCCCCCGTGAGGAGCTGCACTATCGTGTCCACGATGAAATAGCACATCCTGTAGGTGGCCTCCGCCCCCTTGAAGAGGGCCGAGAAGGGGCCCGCCGCCTTTACGATGTGGAAAGGCATCCCGTTGCCCGCCCTCTGCACGCCTATGCGCCCGATGCTTATCTCCTGCCCCTCGGGGGTTTTCTCTTTTACTGTTTCGGGCGTCACCTGGAGCGTTATGGTCTTTGAGTCCCTCTTTAATTTCAAGGTCACGGGCTCCCCCGATTTGCCGCTCACCACGGTTATGAGATCAAACCAGGTGACCACGAGCTTCCCGTTTATCTCCGTTATCTCGTCGCCGGGCCTGATGCCCGCCCGCTCTGCGGGAGAGCCGGGGATGACGGCCCCTATCTTGGGCGTCATGTTCTCCAGGCGGGGGATATTCACGGGAAACCCTACCGAAAGGACTATCACGAAGATCAGGTAGGTAAGGAGTACGTTAAACGAGGGGCCCGCGACGGCTATAAGGGCCCTTTTCCAGACGGCCTGCCCCTGAAAAGAAAAGGCCTTCTGCTCCTCCGATAGCTCTTCGCCCGGCTCTTCGCCGAGCATCTTCACGTATCCCCCGAAAGGGAGCGCCGAGACCAGGTATTCGGTCTCCTTTGTTTTAAACCCTATTATCTTCGGGCCGAAACCCATCGAGAACTTGAGGACTTTTACGCGAAGGAGCTTCGCGAATATGAAATGCCCCAGCTCGTGCACGAATATGAGTATGCCCAGAAGGACGATCGCCCAGAAGAATGTCAATTTTTTCCGCTCCTTCCACCTGTTTTTTTTATGATATCGAGGGCGGCCCCTCTGGCAAAAGAATCTGCCTCGATGATGGCGGCCAAATCCCCAGCCGGGGCCGGAACCCCGTGTAGTTCCATGACTTTTCTAATTATAGCAGGAATATTGTTAAATCCTATCCGTCCGCAGAGGAACGCCTCCACGGCGGCCTCGTTGGCCGCGTTCAAGATGGCGGGCATCGTCCCGCCCGCCGCAAGGGCTTGATAGGCGTATCCGAGGCAGGGGAATGTCTTCATGTCCGGCTCGGAAAAGGTCAGCCCCTCCGCGCGGCCCAGGTCGAGGGGGGCAATAACATCCGGGAGCCGCTCCGGATAGGATAGGGCGTAAGCTATGGGGGCCCTCATATCGGGGACCGAGAGTTGGGCGAGGACCGAACCGTCCACGAATTCCACCATCGAATGGACTATGCTTTGGGGATGGATGAGCACCTTTATGCGCTCCGGCCCCAGAGAGAAGAGGTGGCGTGCCTCTATGACCTCGAGCCCCTTGTTCATGAGGGTCGCGGAATCTATTGTTATCTTCTTTCCCATGCGCCAGTTGGGGTGCCTCAAGGCGTCTTCGGCCTTCACGCGGGCGAGCCCCCGTTTTGTCATCCCCGCGAAAGGCCCGCCCGAGGCGGTAAGTATTATGCGGCGCAGGAAACCCCGGCCATGCCCGGCCATGCACTGGAAGATGGCGCTGTGCTCGCTGTCCACGGGGAGGATCGGCACGTTCCTTTTTTTCGCCTCGGCCATCACGATCTCTCCGGCCGTTACAAGCACCTCTTTGTTGGCAAGCCCGATGGCCTTCCCCGCCTTTATGGCGGCAAGCGTGGGTAGGAGCCCCGCAAACCCGACGATGGAGGAAAGGACGAAATCGGCCCCCTTCCAGGTGGCTGCCCTGAGGAGCCCCTCCTCCCCCTCATAAACGGGGATGTCCGTCTTCTCCCTCAGCCTCTTTGCGGCAAGAGGGTCGAAGAGGGCCGCGCACTCGGGCGCGAATTTCTTTATCTGGTTTAGAAGGAGGGCGTGGTTCCTTGAGGCCGCAAGGGCGACAACCTTGAACCTTTCGGGGAATTTCTCGATTACCTGAAGGGCGCTCTTCCCTATTGAGCCCGTGGAGCCGAGGATAGAAATCCGTTTCATATCAATCTGTTTATTATATTAGATTTACCAAAAAAATTAGTTCTTCGCCCCCATCCACCCCCATCTTCTTTCCTGATGCTTCAAAAAAGAACAATCGGAATTATTATTTTTAGTAATCCCCCTCAATCCCCCTTTATAAAAGGGGGAGGTCCACTAAGAAGAATTCTTGTCCCCCTCTTTTCTAAAGAGGGCCGAGTGGGATAATCGGAAAGAGGGTGGGGAATCCGCACAGAGCGGGAGCAGGAGGAAAGCGGCATATCAGGGATATATAAAAGAGCCAGATTGGAGTTGAGGATATGGAAGGAAAAGCTTAAAAAACAAAAAAGAGCGACTTGCCGCGTTTCTGTACCCCGCGGGTGTGCGGATGCCCCGCCCTCTTCGTTCGAGAAAGGACTTCGGGTGAAGTTGGAGAGTGGGCGGTGCCCCGCTCTCTGTTACGGAATTTTCAGGGAATCCAGTATCCCGTAAAACGCCTTTAGCGCTGGCGAATCAGACGGAAGCCCTATCACGGGCTTCCCGTGAAGGTCGTAATCGAAGACGTTCTCATCATTGGGCACGATCCCTATCAGACGGAGCCCGAGTTCCTCGGCAAGGGCCTTGAGCTTTTCTCCCTCTCCCTCGGAAGGGATGCGGTTTACGATGACCTCCCTCCTTGCCACATCGAGCTTAAGCTCGTCCACAAGGTCGCTAATCCTCCTGGCGGTCAAGAGCCCTTTCTTTGTGGCGTCGCTTACGATAAAAAGGACATCGACGGCGTGGGTTGTCCTCCGGCTCAGGTGCTCCATGCCGGCCTCGTTGTCTATGACCACGTAAGGGTAGGTGTCGGCGAACTTGTCCGTGTATTTCCTGATTATATTGTTTGCGGCGCAGTAGCAGCCGGGGCCCTCGGGCCTCCCCATGACCATCAAGTCGCACCCCTTGGATTCCACTATGGACTGCTGCACCTGCCAGTCGAAGATCTCCTCCATGCTCATGCCGCCGGGCCTCTCGCCCCCGCCCCTTATTGTCTGGAGGGATTCCTCCCTCAGGCGGCCTATCGTGGCGTCCACGGCAAGCCCCAATGCCTCATTAAGGCACGAGTTGCTGTCCGCGTCCACCGCAAGGACGGGCCCCGGCCTTTTTTCCTTTAAATACCTTATGGCCAGGGCGGCAAGGCTTGTCTTTCCCGTGCCTCCCTTCCCGGAAAAAGCAATGGTAAAGGACACCTTGGCGAATCTCCTTTTATTTCGGAATGTTTCAGTCTATTTTAACATGGCAAGGGTCCAATGATATGACGCGGCTCATGGCTGAAGACAGGCGCGGATATTTTATGCGGGAACTAAAGTTCCCTTTGGGCCGGCCTTTTACTTTATTTGTAGTCCAGCTTGATTTCGTAGGAGATGCTTGCGTGCCCGGGGGGAACGGCACTGCCGGTGCATTCGAGGGTGCCCTGCGCCGTTTTTTTATGCTTCCGGACCAGGTCGGAGATTATGGAGGTCAGATCGAAACCGCCCTCCGAGCAGTTTTCGGTCATGCAGTCAAAATCGAAGTAGGCATAGCTGGTGGGGAAAAAATTGATCGTGCGCACCATAAGGACAGGGTTCGTCGAAAGGCTCCGGTAATATGTCATGTGAAGGTTTATGGCCGAAATCTCCGGGAACCGGTCGGACACGAAGCCTGCGGATGCCTTCTTCTCATTCAACAGCGCTTTTGCTGCATAACTCTGCCTGTGTGCCATTTTTCTCCTTCTAAACAAAAAGCCGCGAAACTAAAAAGTCTTCGTGGCCTTGCGGTAACAAAAACTCTTGTGACTTATAATAACACTTTTTAGTGGCAAAAGGCAAAAAGGCCTGAAAAGGCCTAAAGAACAAGGCACAGCAAGCCGTGCCCCTACATCCGACTCGACAAGCATGAATTTTTTGGATGTAGGGGCGGGGCTTGCTCCGCCCTCTACTTGAGAATTCGCAGCGTCCGGAGCCTTGCTATCTCCTCCTGGTAACCATATATGTGCCCCCCCGCGCTGTAGGCGTACATGGGGCCGTTTTCGAGCCCCGCCTCGTCCGCCGCATATTTTTTAAGGAGTTCTATTCCCCCCAGGTTCGAGGGAAACCCCGCCCATAGGTCCCACGAGCGGAAATATGCCGTTACGGTTAAAAAAAGTTTCCCATCTTGCGGCAAAACCTTGAAATCGAGGAGCCTCAGGCAGGGGGGGTCGAGTTTGCCGTCGTTCCCTATGCACATGTCGAGGTCATCAGGCGTCCCTATTTCCACGATGGCTTGGTTTGTAAGCGGGGTCTCTTTAAGCATTTCTATGACCCTCTCCAACTGCGTGCCGCCCTTGGGCATGGGGTGATGAATCCTCGATGCATACTTGTAAGTCTCGTTTTCGGAAAGCTCCGGGTCCATCAGGTAATTTGCAAAATAGTCCTCGATATATTCCATCGTGGTGGGCGCGGGTATCCCGGAATTAGGCGGCATTATGGGAATCATGTCCAAATAGGGGTGCTCGATATAGACCGCAAGCCCCGGATACTGGAGCCTGTACTGCTCCCCCTCGAAAGAACCTTTCTGGATCTGCTGAGTATAAGCATGGTCAAACAGGTTGTAGATTATCTGGAACCAGGCGTCCGAGATGGTCTTTGCCCGTATTAACAGCGGCTCCATAATTTCCTCCCCCGTAGATGAGTGCCTTTAGTTTAACATATCAAAACGGACTCATTTAAAGGGAAAGGAAAGAGACCGTTGTGAATTTGTCATTCCCGCTTGTCGGGAATCTTTCCCCTTTTAACGGCCTACCCCTCCTAACCTCCCCTTATAAAGGGGAGGATTCAAGAAAAAAAGAACTCCCCTTGTAAAAAAGAGGAATCAAAGGCGGGTTTGTTTCCCCTCCTTGCCAAGGAGGGGTGAGGGGAGGTGTCTTATTGCTTCGAGGAAGGTCAGTTTCAGATTACTTGAACCCGTGCTCGTCCGTGGGGAACGTGCCTTCTTCTATTTCCTTTTTGAACTGTAATACTGCCTTTAGGGCCTCATCTTTTAAATTCGCGTATCTCTTTGCGAATTTGGGCAGGAACCTCTCGAAGAGTCCCAGCACGTCATGAAGCACAAGCACCTGCCCGTTGCAGTGGGGGCCCGCGCCGATGCCTATTGTGGGAATTGTAAGGGACTCTCTTATCTCTTTCGCAAGGTCCATCGGGACGGCTTCTATAAGGAGCGCGAAGGCCCCTGCGTCCTCAAGCGCGTGCGCCTCCTCCAGAAGCCTCTTTCTGCTCTCTTCCGTGCGGCCCTGAATCTTATAGCCCCCCATCTTGTGGATAGATTGCGGCGTAAGCCCTATGTGCCCCATAACGGGTATATCGGCCCTCGTGAGGGCGTGCACCCTTTCGACCACCTCAAGGCCGCCTTCTATCTTGATGGCCTCGGCGCCCGCCTCCTTCACGAACCTGCCCGCGTTCCGTATCGTGTCCTCGATGCTCGCCTGATAAGACATGAAGGGCATGTCGCCCACAACGAGGGCATTCTTTACGGCGCGCCGGACGAGCCTTGCGTGATATATCATCTCGTCCATCGTGACGGGGAGGGTGTTCTCAAGCCCCTGGACGACCATGGCCAGGGAATCGCCGATGAGGATTATATCAATACCCGCCTCGTCCACGATCTTCGCGAAGGGGAAATCATAGGCCGTAAGCATCGTGATCTTTTTCCCCTCGGCCTTCCTTTTCACCAACTCCTGGACCGTTATTTTGGGCATGCGGAGATTTTAGCATAAAAAAGGGACAATCATTATAACTATGGAAATTTGACAAAATTCATCGGATGGAACATATTACATGCTGAATTTAAAATTTTAGGTATGAGAATATGAAAAACGACCTTGATCTGGGCACCCTCGAGCAGTTGATAACAACTGTCGACAGGGAGAAGGACCCGGCAAAGTGGGCCCAGCTCATGAACCTTAAAGGGGTCGTCCTCTCGAACCTCAGTGATTTCACAGCCGCCGAAAAGGCCTTCATGGATGCCCTGAAAGGGGCGGACCCCCTGCTGAAGAGCAGGATATTCATCAACTCAGCCAAGCTCTATTTTCTCGCGAGGAACACGACGAGGGCCCTCGAGCTTGTGGGAAAATTGCTCGAACACTCGAAGACGGACAGGAAATTCCCCCCTGAGCTTCTGGGCTATGCCCATCTCCTCCGGGGCCAGATCTACAATGTAACAAAAGACGAGAAACAGGCGCTGGCCGAGTTCAGGAAGGCCGAATATTATTTCGAGGACGCGGCCAACCCCATGGGGGTGGGCCTCGCCTGCCTGGAGATCGCCCGCATTCACATCAAAA
>Ga0214473_10004587_pt1 | contig 16605 bp, 15 predicted proteins | sample RVTome_7_FD_203509 | JGI IMG/M metagenome (GOLD analysis project Ga0214473, IMG submission 203509) | Soil microbial communities from uranium-contaminated site in the Upper Colorado River Basin, Wyoming, United States - RVT98D197 | ecosystem: Environmental > Terrestrial > Soil > Contaminated >... | reverse complement strand
CTCTCGCTCGCGCCGTCGCGCTGCTTCCCGTCGAGCATGGTCAATTGCGAATTGAAGCCCTGGAGCACCACTTCGGTGGAGTAGCGCTCGTTGCCGGACTGATCCTGCCATTTGCGCGTCTGCAGCTGGCCTTCGATGTAGACCTTGGCTCCCTTGCGCAGGTATTGCTCGGCGACCCTGACCAGGCCCTCCGAAAAGATCACCACCCGGTGCCATTCGGTGCGCTCTTTGCGCTCGCCCGAATTCTTGTCGCGCCAGCTTTCGGACGTGGCGACGCTCAGATTGACCACCTTGCCGCCGCTGGGGAGCGAGCGCACTTCCGGGTCCGCGCCCAGATTGCCCACCAGAATGACCTTGTTCACGCTGCCTGCCATGGCATGTCCCTTTCAAATCGATCCGGTTCCCGCCCGGCCGTCACATTGCCCGCTGTTATAGCCTCTCGCGCCCGGCGCAAGCCCAGAAATGGCGAACAGCCCACAGTTTCGACCATATGTTCCTCTTATGTTCTCTCAATCTCCATGGATGTCAAGCGCGCTGCTCAATAGTCATCGACGTCGTCCGAGGCGGGATTGCCGGACATGACAAGGGAGCAGCCGCCGCCGGCCTCAAGGCCAGCCATCTTGTCCATGAGCCCGGTGATCTGCGCATGGAACTCGGGCCAATAGCCCTCGACGAGCCAGAGCTGGCTGTAGGAAATGCCACCGGCAACGAGATCGCCCGTGAGCCGGCCGCCGGTCATCATCGCCTCATAGACGGCGGCGCTCGCTTCAGCGGTCAACTGCAGCACGCGGGAATCGGCAGGCATCCCGCCGCTATCGAAGAGGATGTCACCCATAGGCGTGCCGCCCATGGCGAGCGAGATCCCAACCGGCACACCCTGCTCATAGGCCAACGCAACGACAGGCCGGGCCACGCCGCTGGCGTCCGTGAAGTTGGTCACCGGCCACTCGAACTCCATGACGTCGACCCGCGCCACACCATCGGCACCGCGCAATAGCCGTCCGCGCAACAAAGCATGCCCAAAGGTCCCGGTGCCGCCCAGCTCCGGGGCGGCGACGAGTGAAATGCCATCGCCCTTGGCCTCGATCGCGATGGGATAGAAGAACAGCGCCTCGTTGGCCGTCACATCGTAGTTGTTGGCGGCGAAGGTCCAGGTGCCGTCGTCCTTGATCGTTCGGCACGGAATCCGATCTTCGGCCGCGATGGCGGGCGCAATTGCAAAACCGGCCAATGCCAGTGCGATGATCGGGCGCATATGGTTCGCTCCCCCCAAGCTGATAGCGCAAAGCGTCCACCAGACGGTGCGCGATGATCGGCCATTCCAGTTGAGACGCCGGCCGCGGCAATTTCCTGGTGCCGCGTCAATTGCTGCCTGCACTGACTCGCTTTCGTCAAGGAGGCAACGCGTGGGCGCACAATTGGCAGCCATTGTCAGCCAATCAGCGGTTGACGGAGCCTATGTTGTTCCGCTTATGTTCCAACAAGGAATCGAGAGGAATTCTGACGCGGTGGTGACAGACCGGCCCCAAACGTGCTTAGCTCGGAGCCAGCTTGCAAGCTAGGCGTCCAGTCACCATCTGTGCCACGCGGATAGCTCCCTTTCTGAACACATTTTGCAATGAATGGTTTGTGGCCCAGCCCACGTGCCAGCCGATGGATGTCTGATGGTCGACAAGTTCAATCCCAATCGTGAAATCGTCATCCGCGGCGCCAGGGAGCATAACCTCAAGGGCATCGACGTCCGGTTGCCGCGCGACAAGTTGATCGTGATGACCGGGCTTTCGGGGTCCGGCAAATCCTCGCTCGCCTTCGACACCATCTACGCCGAGGGCCAGCGGCGCTACGTCGAGAGCCTCTCGGCCTATGCGCGGCAATTCCTCGAGATGATGCAGAAGCCCGATGTCGAGCACATCGAAGGGCTGTCGCCGGCCATTTCGATCGAGCAGAAGACCACCTCGCGCAATCCGCGCTCGACGGTGGGCACAGTCACCGAGATCTACGATTACCTGCGCCTCTTGTTCGCGCGGGTCGGCGTCCCCTATTCGCCGGCCACGGGCCTCCCCATCGAGAGCCAGACCGTGTCGCAGATGGTGGACAAGGTCTTGGCGCTGCCCGAGGGCACGCGCCTCTACCTCTTGGCGCCCATCGCCCGCGGCCGCAAGGGCGAGTACAAGCGGGAACTCAACGATCTGATGCGCAAGGGTTTTCAGCGCATCAAGATCGACGGCGAGTTCCATGACATCGAGGACGCGCCCAACCTCGACAAGAAGATCAAGCACGATCTCGAAGTGGTGGTGGACCGGTTGGTGGTCGGACCCGATATCGCCTCCCGCGTCGCCGAAAGCTTCGAGACCGCGCTCAAGCTCGCCGACGGCATCGCGCTCGCCGAATTCGCCGACGAGACAGGGGAAGACGGCGCGCCCCGGCGGATCACCTTCTCGGAAAAGTTCGCCTGCCCGGTATCCGGCTTCACCATCGCCGAGATCGAGCCGCGGCTGTTCTCGTTCAACAATCCGTTCGGCGCCTGCCCGGTCTGCGACGGGCTGGGGACCGAGGCCAAGATCGACCCCAACCTCATCGTCTCAGACGTAACTGTTTCGTTACGCGACGGCGCCATCGTACCCTGGTCCAAGACCTCTGCCCCCTACTATCAGCAGACGCTGCAGGCGGTCTGCAAGCACTACGGCGCCTCGACCGGCACGGCCTGGGAGGAACTGCCCGAGCAGGTGCAGAACGCGGTGCTCTACGGCACCGGTTCGACGCCGATCAACTTCGTCTATGACGACGGTTTGCGCACCTACAAGAGCACCAAGCCGTTCGAGGGGGTGATCGGGAACCTCGAGCGCCGCTACAAGGAAACCGAATCCGCGGGGATGCGCGAGGAGATCGAGAAGTACATGTCCTCGGCCCCCTGCGTCGCCTGCAATGGCTACCGGCTGAAGCCGGAGGCGCTGGCGGTCAAGATCGACGGAGTGCATGTCGGGCAGGTCTCGGAAAAATCGATCCGGGCTGCGGCCGAATGGTTCGAGCAGCTGCCGGCCAAGCTCAGCGACACCCAGCGGCAGATCGGCGAGCGCATCTTCAAGGAGATCCGCGAGCGGCTCGGCTTTCTCAACGATGTCGGGCTCGACTATCTGACGCTGGCACGCAATTCGGGCTCGCTCTCGGGTGGCGAAAGCCAACGCATCCGGCTCGCGAGCCAGATCGGCTCGGGCCTCACCGGCGTGCTCTATGTCCTCGACGAGCCCTCCATCGGGCTGCATCAGCGCGACAATGCGCGGCTGCTCGAGACGCTGCGGCGGTTGCGCGACCTGGGCCCGGGCGCCGGGGTCCATGGCGGGCACATCGTCGCCGAAGGGACGCCCACCGACATCTACAACCATCCCGACAGCATCACCGGGCAATATCTCTCCGGCCGGCTGAGCATCCCCATGCCGACGGAGCGCCGGAAGCCCTCAAAGACGCGAAAACTCCATCTCGACGGCGCGACCGGCAACAACCTCAAGGATGTCTCGGTCGACGTACCGCTGGGGATGTTCGTCGCCATCACCGGCGTCTCGGGCGGCGGCAAGTCGACCCTGATGATCGACACCATGTACCAGGCGATCGCCCGGCGGCTGAACGGGGCACGGGTGAACCCTGCCCCGCACAACCACCTCACCGGCCTCGAATTCCTCGACAAGGTCATCGACATCGACCAGAGCCCGATCGGGCGGACGCCGCGGTCCAACCCCGCCACCTACACCGGCGCCTTCACCCCGCTGCGCGAGTGGTTCGCCGGACTGCCCGAGGCCAAGTCTCGCGGCTACGGACCGGGGCGGTTCTCGTTCAACGTCAAGGGCGGGCGCTGCGAGAAGTGCGAGGGCGACGGCGTCATCAAGATCGAAATGCACTTCTTGCCCGACGTCTACGTCACCTGCGAGGTCTGCAAGGGCAAGCGCTACAACCGCGAGACGCTCGAAGTGCAGTTCAAGGGCAAGTCGATCGCCGACGTGCTCGACATGACCATCGACGAGGCGGTCGACTATTTCTCGGCGGTGCCATCTATCCGCGAGAAATTCGCGACGCTGCAGCGGGTGGGGCTGGGCTACGTCAAGGTTGGCCAGCCGGCGACGACGCTTTCGGGCGGCGAGGCGCAGCGCGTCAAGCTCAGCCGCGAACTCAGTAAGCGCGCCACCGGGCGCACCCTCTATATGCTCGACGAGCCGACAACCGGCCTTCACTTCCACGATATTGCCAAGCTCCTCGAGGTGCTGCACGAGCTGGTCGAGAGCGGCAACACCGTGGTGGTGATCGAGCACAACCTCGAAGTCATCAAGACGGCGGACTGGGTGATCGACCTGGGCCCCGAAGGCGGCGACGGCGGCGGCGAGATCGTCGGCGTGGGCACGCCCGAGGACATCGCGGACAATCCGCGCTCCCATACCGGGCGTTTCCTCAAGGAGATCATGCAGCGCCGGCCGCAGCGGACGGAAGCGGCCGAATAGCAGGTCCGCGTGACGGCTGCGTGAAGTGTTCCATGCACCCCGCGCATGGCAAGGTTGACGCATAGGGCATGGCATACCCCGCCAAATCACCCCATGTTCCAGCCGTCGTGAACCTTGAAAAGGGAATTGGCAGATGTTTGTTCGAGCCGTGTGGCGCTTGAAGCGGCTGGTCGACATCAAGCAGACGTTGCGGGAGATGGACGTTCCAACAACCCGCGACGCCCTTGGGCTTTCGGGTGCGGACTTCCAGAAGATGACCCGCGGCCTGTTCGACCGCTAGCGTAAGAAGCGCTTAACCATTCGTGAATGGCCGCCGATCCCGATCGGCGGCCATTTACTATTTCGGGCAGCAATTCGATTCTTAATTCGGGATGAACGGGCTCGGGCAAAGCCCTGCATTGAACGCATGACTGTTCTGAACAATGGACCTCTGCTCATTGCAGGCGAACGCCCCTAAATATGTCCCTGTAAACGAAAGGAGACTTCCAAATGGGTATTCGTCAGACGCTCAAGAAGTGGGCCGCCTATCAGCAGACCGTCCGTGAGCTCGCTGCTCTCGACAACCGTCAGCTCAATGATCTGGGCATCAGCCGCACCGACATCCAGCGCATCGCCCGCGACCATGCGCGTTCGCTCTAAAGGCTCGCAGACTGGTTGCAGTGACTTAACGCTCCGAACACCCGCTCTCTTCTGAAGAGCGGGTGTTTTGGTTTTTGGGGGTCCCGGAACTCTTCCGACCCGTCTCGCCGACAGTCCAGTAAATCGGTCGACGTCGCCAGGCCATCCCTCCCGGTTTCTCGCCGCTCAAAAGCTCAGCCGTCCCACTAATTCCTCGTAAGACACGCAGATCGCCTTACGGAACGCGGCTCGCTCGTTGAGCCGGGCATACCAGTCTTCGAGATTTGGCATCGCCGGCCGGTCGATCGGCATGGTCATCCAGCGATACAGCGAAGCGCCGGCGACGATATCCGCATAGGTCAGCCGTTCGCCACCGAGGTAGGGCGCCAGCCCCAGCCGCTCGTCCAGCATCCGAAAGCACCTGATCGAAGCTTTGATCGCCCTCTCGATCGCGGCCTTGTCGTGCTGAACCGCCGGCGTTCGAACCAGCAGCCAGAACACCGATATCCAGGCCGGCTGGAAGGTCGTCGCCGTCCAGTCGGTCCACTGGTCGACCACAGCTCGCTCCCGCGGATCGATCGGGAAGAGCTGGCCGCTGCCATAGGCCCCGCTGAGGTAGCGCACGACGGCATGGCTCTCCCAGACGATGAGGTCGCCGTCGCGCAAGGTCGGCACCAGCCCGTTGGGGTTCATGGCGAGGTACGCCGGGTCGTCGAGGCCCTTGTGCGAGCCGCCGAGTGGGACATGGTCATAGGCGAGCTGGAGTTCTTCCAGCGCCCACACGACCTTTTGAACGTTGCCCGAGTTCAGTCGCCCCCAGAGCGTAATGTCGGTCATTGGCCCAATTTCCCTGCTCGATCGGAACCCGGAAGGGAATCCGCCGTTTTCAATACATTGAGGCAGGGAGCAGCGCCATGCGCGATCTGAAGGGCAAGACCATCGCCATTCTGGCCACCGACGGCTACGAGCAGTCCGAGCTGGAAGTACCGCTTGCGCGGTTCCATGAGGCCGGCGCCAAGGTCGATATCGTCTCGCTCAAGCCCGGGGTCATTAAGGGTTGGCATCACGGCGACTGGAGCCGGACGGTCGACGTCGACAAGGTGCTGGGCGAAGTCTCTGCCGACCAGTACGACGCCATCGTACTGCCGGGCGGTGTGATCAACCCCGACCATCTGCGGGCGGAAAGGCCTGCCCTCGATTTCGTCAAGGCGTTCTGGACGCAGAACAAGGTGGTGGCGGCGATCTGCCATGGCCCATGGCTGCTGGCGGAAACCGGCATCGTGCGAGGCCGCCACGTTACCTCGTATCACACGATCAGGACCGATGTGATCAACGCTGGCGGCATCTGGGAAGACAGCGACGTCGTCGTCGACCAAGGGCTGGTCACCAGCCGTAAGCCGAGCGATCTCGAAAGCTTCTGCCTCAAGGTGGCCGAAGAGATCGCCGAAGGCCGGCACCAGCGCCGCGCCGCCTAGGAATCAATCACCCCGACTTCGGTTGCGCATGCCACCTACGCTTGCTATCTCGCGGCCATGTCGAACACTCAACCAATCCATATCGTCGGCGGCGGGCTCGCCGGGTCCGAGGCGGCCTGGCAGGCCGCCAACGCCGGTGCCAGCGTCATCCTCCACGAAATGCGGCCGCATCGGATGACCGAGGCGCACCTCACACAGGATCTTGCCGAACTCGTCTGTTCCAACAGCTTCCGCTCAGACGACCACGAGCACAACGCGGTCGGACTGCTGCATGAGGAGATGCGGCGCTGTGGCTCGCTGATCATGCGGACGGCGGACATCCACAAGCTGCCCGCCGGCGGCGCCCTCGCGGTTGACCGCGTGGCATTCTCCGAGGCCGTCACGGCCGCCATCCACGGTCATCCGAACATCGCCATCGAACGTGGCGAGATCACCGGGCTGCCCCCGGCCGACTGGCAGAGCGTCATCATCGCAACTGGCCCCCTCACCTCAAAACCGCTGGCCGAAGCGATCCAGCAACTCACGGGCGAGGATGCGTTGGCGTTCTTCGACGCCATTGCTCCGATCATTCACGCCGAGAGCATCGACCGCTCCATCGTCTGGGCGCAATCGCGCTACGACAAACCCGGCCCGGGCGGCACTGGTGCCGACTATCTCAACTGCCCCATGGACGAGGCGCAGTACAACAGGTTCGTCGATGCGCTGCTCACGGGCGAAAAACATGTCTTCCACGAATGGGAGAACGTGCCCTATTTCGACGGCTGCCTGCCCATCGAGGTCATGGCTGAGCGCGGCCGCCAGACGCTGCGCTTCGGTCCGCTGAAGCCTGTCGGCCTGACCAATCCGCGCAACCCCGAGGTGAAACCCTACGCCATCGTGCAGTTGCGGCAGGATAATGCGCTGGGGACGCTCTGGAACATGGTGGGGTTCCAGACCAAGCTCAAATACGGGAGGCAGGCCGAGATCTTCCGCCTCATCCCCGGGCTCGAGAACGCCCAGTTTGCGCGGCTCGGCGGGCTGCACCACAATACCTTCCTCAATTCCCCCAAAGTTCTGGATCGCAATCTGCGGCTCAAGGCCGATCCGCGTCTGCGCTTTGCCGGGCAGATCACCGGGGTTGAAGGCTATGTCGAGAGCGCGGCGATCGGTCTTTTGGCGGGCCGCATGGCTGCTGCCGACCTGCGGGGCGAGACCATGGCCGCGCCGCCAGAAACCACGGCGCTGGGGGCGCTGCTCGGCCACATCACCGGCGGACACCTGGCTGCCGAGGGCGAACCGGGACCGCGTTCGTTCCAGCCGATGAACGTCAATTTCGGCCTGCTGCCGCCGGTCAGCATCAGCAAGCCCGAGGGCCACGTCGGGCGCTGGAAATCCAACGACAAGACGATCGCCAAGAAACGCGCCGCAACCTCGCGCGCGCTGCATGACATCATGGCCTGGGCCTAACTTCGCGGCTGGCGCCAGGCCCACCAGGCCAGCGTCGCGATCTTCCGCCAGGCGGCGATCTCGCGCGGTGGCGCGAAGAGTGCTTCGGCACGTGCCTCTTCCAGCCTGAGGTAGCTCCGCAGCAATGCGACCGGTGCGAAGGCCGGACGCAGTGGCGTCGGCAGCGCCTCGATTGCCATCTCCGCTTTGACGAGATGATCGGCCGCAACGTCGATCAACTGGGCATAGGCCGCCAGCAGCCCTTCGCTCGATGTGCCCGAGAAGACCTCGCCTTCGTTGACGCCGTTGGCGGCAAGGATCGACCACGGCAGGAACAGGCGGCCGTGCGTGGCATTGAAACCGAAGGCGCGCAGGTGGCCGATCAGCGCATGCGCCACCCCCAGATGGCCCGCGGCATCGCCGGTGTCGACCTCGACGCCATCGTTGAGGATCATCGCGGCGAGCTGATAGAGCACCGAGACCGTTTCGCCGGCGTAACCCTCGAAGCTGGACAGGTCGGGCATCGGGTCGTCGTAGAGATCGAACCGTCGCGCTGCGATCAGCCGCTGCAGCGGGCCGGCCGGCAGGCGGTATTTTTCGACGGCGTCGAGCAGCGCGTCGGCCAACGGGTTCTGGCGGATGGCGCCATGCCCTTCCCCCATCAGCGCGTCCACCCACCATTGCAGGCGAATTTCGCCGGGCGCGGGTTCTTTGGCCCGATCGCGCACGCTCGCGACGTCGGCGTTGAAGGCATAGAGCGCCTGCACCGCCTCGCTTGCTCCATGCGGCAAGAGGAGCGTCGCGAAATAGCGATCGGGATCGTTGGCCTTGAGGAACTGGGCGGCGTGCTTGTTGCTCTCGGCCGACATTGCGCGAGCTACCGGGCGCGCTCGACGGCGATCAGCGCAGCGGCGACCGCGCGTTGCTCGCCGAGCAGGATATTGTAGGTCCGCACTGCGCCGCCGGTGGCAATCGCCTCGACGATGATCTTTTCGGCGCGAAGGGCATCGCGCAGGGCCGGGTCGATCCTGGAGATGTCGGTGCCCAGTCCGATCAGCAGAACGTCGATATCGCCCGCCGCCGCGAAAACCAGCGCGAGACTTTCGCGCGTCAGCTCCGCAGGATTCTTGACGCTCCAGGCGTGCATGCCGGTAGGCAGGCAAAGCAGCGAGCCTCGATGCGACATGTCGGCAAAACGAAAGCCCCCATTGCCGTAAGCGTCAATGGGGGCCTGGTAGGGGTAGTGTCCTTCAGCGGCCACTAGACCGCTGCGCCGTCGGCGCGCTTTTCGGCAGTCTTGGCCACATCGGCTCGGGACTTGAGGCCGAGATAAATGAGGATTGGCGAGGCGATGAAGATCGAGGAATAAGTGCCGACGAAAACGCCCCAGGCCATCGAAATGGTGAAACTGCGGATCACCTCACCGCCGAAGATCACGAGGGCCATCAGCGCAATGAATGTCGTTGCCGATGTCAGGATGGTTCGCGGCAGGGTGGAGTTGATCGAGATATCGATCAGTTCGGCAAGGTCCATCTTCTTGTATTTCAGCCGATATTCGCGGATGCGGTCATAGATCACGACGGTGTCGTTGAGCGAATAGCCCACAATGGTGAGGATCGCGGCGATACTGGAGGCGTTGAACTCGAGCCCGGTGAACGCAAACAGGCCGATGGTCAACACCACGTCGTGACCGGTGGCGATGATGGCGCCGACCGCGAACTGCCACTCGAACCGGAACCACAGATAGACCAGGACGCCGATGAACGCGACTGTGAGGCCGATGATGCCGGTCATCGCCAGCTCGCCGGAGACGGTTGGTCCGACGATCTCGGTGCGCCGCACTTCGTACTTCTCGGTAGCCAGGGCCGTGGTAACCTTGGCTACCGCCCCCTGCTGGGCTGCGTCACCGCCCGGCTGCGCCTCCAGCCGGATCAGCAGATCCTCGGGCGAGCCGAAGCCCTGCACCTGGACTTCGCCCAGATCGAGCCCCTTGAGCAAATCGCGCACCCTGGCAGGATCGGCCGGGCCTTCGGACGACTGCACCTCGATGGCCGAACCGCCCTTGAAATCGATGCCCAGGTTCATGCCGTGGATGCCGAACCATCCCAGCGAGAGGATCGAAGTGAGCACCGAGAAGGTGATGGCGTATTTGCGCCAGGTCATGAACGGAAGCTTGGTCCCGTCCGGGATGAGGCGCAGCAGCTGGATCTTCACCTTTTTCGGGCGAACCCAGCGATACCAGCGGCCAACGATGAACAAGGTCACCAGATAGGCGGTGAACAGCGTGGTCAGGATGCCGAGGGCCAGCGTCACCGCGAAGCCCTGCACCGGGCCCGATCCAAGGAAGAACAACACCACGGCTGCGATCAGGGTGGTGATGTTGGCGTCGAGAATCGTCCCCATGGCGCGGTGGAAGCCCGCCTCGATGGACGCCACGACCGACCGGCCTGCGGCCATTTCCTCGCGAATACGCTCGTAAATCAGTACGTTGGCGTCGACCGCCATGCCCACGGTAAGCACGATCCCGGCGATGCCGGGCAGTGTCAACGTGGCGCCCAGCATCGACAGGGCCCCAAGGATGAGCACGATGTTGAGCGCCACCGCGATATCGGCGAACAGACCGAAGAGCCCATATGCCGCGATCATGAACGTGACCACGGCAATGGCCCCGACGAGGCCGGCGATCACACCCGCCTGAATACTGTCGGCCCCCAGGCTGGGACCAACCGAACGCTCTTCGACGATGTCGAGGGTCGCCGGCAGTGCGCCGGCACGCAGCAGTACCGCCAGGTCGTTGGCGCTCTCGGTGGTGAAATTGCCCGAAATCTGGCCGGAGCCGCCGGTGATGGCCTGCTGGATAACCGGGGCGGTGATGACCTGGTTGTCCAGCACGATAGCGAAACGCTTGCCGACGTTCCTGGAGGTGATATCGCCAAAAGTGATGGCGCCGCGGGTGTCGAACTTGAACGTGACGACCGAACGCGACGTCTGCTGGTCGAAGCTGGGCTGGGAATCCACGAGGGACTCGCCACCCAGTTCGACGTTCTCGTTGAGCAACTCGCTGCCGCCGCCGGCGCTGGACAGGACCATGTAGCCGATCGGTATCCCCTGCGCCTCGGCCTGTGCAGCAGACATTGTCGGATGGACGAGGTGGAAGGTCAGCCGCGCCGTGCGCGAGATGATGTCCTTGAGCCGGGTCGAATCCTCGAATCCGGGGACCTGCACCAGCACACGATCGGTGCCCTGGCGCTGGATCGCCGGCTCCGTGGTGCCCAGCTCGTCGATACGGTTGCGGATGACTTCGATCGACTGGCTGACCAGCGAGGACATCCGCTCGCTGACGCCTTCGGGGGTCAGCGAAACAATGATCTTGCCGTCCGGCGAATCGGCAAAAGCCAGTTCCACCACGCCGCCAACCGCAAAGACCGAGTTTGAGACGGTATTCTGCAGGGTTTGAAGCGCGGTCTTGGCCGCTTCGAACTGGGTCGGATCGGTCAGCTCGATGGCGATCGAATCGGCGCTGGTCGTGATGATGTTGCCGATGCTGTTGTCATTGGCGAGCACCGAGCGAGCATCGCGCCGCAGCTCCTTGATCCGCTCGGTAACGATGCTCTCGCGATTGACCTGCAGCAGCAGGTGCGAGCCGCCCTGCAGATCGAGGCCCAGGGTCATCGTCTGCTTGGGCAGCCAGTCCGGCCAGCTGACAAGCATCTCCTTGGAGACGAAGTTGGGGACGGCAAAGAGCATCCCCAGGACAACGACGATGACAATGAAAGCTGTGCGCAGCGGCGAAACTTGCATGCGAATGGTAGTCCTGTGGCTTGCCCGAATGGGCGGCAATCAGCCGGCCCGCAGGCCGGCCGCAAGTCAAGCTGGCTTTACGCCGGCTTGTTGTCGTTGACCGGGGTCGACTTGGAGCGCACGTCCGCGATCATCGTGCGGACGACCTTGACGCGGGTGCCCTGCGCGATCTCGACCTCGAGATCCTCGCCGTCCACGGCCTTGGTCACCTTGCCAACGATGCCGCCAGTGGTGACCACCGTATCGCCGCGCGCGATGGCGCCGAGCATGGCCTGCTGCGCCTTCATGCGCTTCTGCTGCGGCCGGAAGATCAAGAGCCAGAAGATGACGACCAGAAGCAGGATCGGCATCAGCGACGTCACGATATCCATCACGCCACCTCCAGCGGCAGCACCTCCGGCGGCCTGGGCGAAGGCAGGGGTCACGAACATATAGAGCTCCTTGTCGAGTTGGCTGTCGGCTTGTCAAATTGCCGGTGATTGTCCCATATAGGGAACGTTTCCGGCTATGGGCAGGCCCACCCGGCACAAAATCGCGCGGACTATAGAGTCGAACCCGAACGATTGCAAAGGCAATCCAGTGCGGCGAAACGGGCCTTCTGCCGGAGGAAATCACACCGATGAGCGATCAATCCCTGGGCGCCATTGCAGCGTCGCTCGCGCGCATTGCGCAGGCGCTCGAGGCCAGTCAGCCTGCGGTCCACAGCACGGCGCAGCCGCTCGGCGACGCCGACGCCTATCATTGGGACGCAGCCTCGGGAAGCCTCCTCGCGGTGCCCCGGGTAGCGCGCGTGCCGCTCACGCTCCTGCGCGGCATCGAGGATGTTCGCGACATCCTGCTCCAGAACACGCTCCAGTTCGCGCGCGGCTTTGGCGCCAACAACGCCCTGCTCTGGGGCGCTCGCGGCATGGGCAAGAGTTCGCTCGTCAAGGCCGTCCACGCCCACATTGCCGGCGACAAGGCGAGCGGCCGCAAGCGCCTGGTGCTGATCGAGATCGCCCGCGAGGACATCGAGAGCCTGCCCAGGCTGATGCGAATCATCGCCGCGCAGGATGCGCGCTTCATCATTTTTTGCGACGACCTCTCCTTCGACAAGGACGAGACCAGCTACAAGTCGCTGAAAACCATTCTCGACGGCGGCCTCGAGGGCCGGCCCGAGAACGTGCTGTTCTACGCCACCTCCAACCGCCGGCACCTGATGCCGCGCGAAATGGTGGAGAACGAGCGCTCGACGGCCATCACGCCGGGCGAAGCGGTGGATGAAAAGGTGTCGCTCTCCGACCGCTTCGGGCTGTGGCTTGGCTTCCACAACTGCGACCAGCCCACCTACCTCAGCATGGTCCGCGGCTATTGCGACGCTTACGGGCTTGCGATCGACGACGAGACCCTGCGCGCCCGAGCCATCGAATGGGCCGCCACCCGTGGCGCCCGCTCCGGCCGCGTCGCCGTCCAGTTCATCCGCCAATTGGCGGGCGAACAGGGCAGAACGGTCTAGGCGCCACGACGACCTGGCCCGTGCCAGGAGACTTTTCCCTCCCGGCGCACGATCGTTTCAGGCTTGCCTTGATCTAGCTCAAGTAGCATCGTCGTGAAGTGCGTGTAGATATTGTTGCCATCGGCCTTCCGCGATTCCAAGCGCGAAGGGACCTGCGCTTAACAACGAAGAGTATCCACCTGCCCTCGCGCACCACGAAGTTCGCATCCTCCAGTACCGCATATGTCATCTGGAACGACGCGTCGTCGTCTTGAGCAAATAAGAAACTTGAGGAGTTACCAAATGCGCCTCGCCTTTGCAGCTATTACACTTTCAATCAGTTGCCTCATCGGCTCGTTCGCCATCGCTGCCGACACGGATGCCGGAAATATCGTTCGCGGCGGCCGTCTCTATGACAAGTGGTACAAAGAGGCCAAGTTGCCCGAGCCCACGGGCAACCACGTCGCCTGGCCGGCAAGCAACCCCAATAAGTCGGGCGCCGACACCTTCCGGTGCAAGTCCTGCCATGGATGGGATATGCTCGGTAAGGACGGTGCCTATGCCAAGGGCTCGTGGGTGACCGGCATCGCCGGCGTCAACGGCGCCGCCGGCAAGGATCCCGCCGTCATCGTGGAAGTCCTCAAGGATGCGAACCACGGGTTCGGCGGCACCATCCCCGATGCCGACCTGGCGGCGCTTGCCACCTTCGTGTCCAAAGCGCAGATCGACATGACCCCCTACATCGATAGCGCGTCGAAGAAGGCTCTGGGGGACGTCGCGGCAGGCGCCGGGATTTACGAAAGCGTATGCGTCGGCTGCCACGCCGCCGACGGCAAGGGCATCAAGGACTCCCCCGCTTTGGGCGGTCTCGCCTTGGACAACCCATGGGAGATCTTCCACAAGATCTCCTACGGCCAGCCCGCCGAGAAGATGCCTGCGTTGTTTGCCTTCGGTCCCACGGTGGCGAGCGACGTTCTGGCGTTCCTGCAGACTCTGCCGGCCGAGTAGTACTCCCCAACAGGGCGTGACGGCGCTGCGCGCCATCACGCCCTCTCTCACCGAAAGTGCTTCTCATGTCCGAAGAAAAGAGCGCCCGCGGAGGAGTCATCCGCCGCATGTGGAGGGCATTGTGGAAACCGTCTGCGCGCTGGAGCCTGGCGGCTCTCCTCGTTGTGGGCGGCATCGGGGGCGTCATCTTCTGGGGCGGCTTCAATACGTTCATGGAGCAGACCAACACGCTCGAATTCTGCATCTCCTGCCACGAAATGGAGAGCACGGTATACCAGGAGTACAAGGCCAGCGTGCATTACTCCAACGCCTCCGGCGTCAGGGCGATCTGTTCGGACTGTCACGTCCCCCATGACTGGACGGCGAAGTTGATCCGCAAGATTCAGGCGAGCAACGAGATCATCAGCCATCTGATGGGGACGATCGACACGCCCGCAAAATTCGAGGCAGAGCGCCCCCGCCTTGCGGCCCACGTATGGGAATCGATGAAGGCGCGTGACTCCCAGGAGTGCCGCAACTGCCATAGCTTCGCAGCCATGGATTTCCACAAGCAGACCGATCGCGCCTCTGAGAAGATGCAGGAGGCCATGGCCGCAGGGCAGACCTGCATCGATTGCCACAAGGGCATCGCCCACAAGTTGCCCAAGCGCGACGACTGAGGCTCTGCCACGCGACTAAAGCGTGATCAGCAAAAGTTGTGAGACTTTTGCGGTTCGATCACGCGACAAGACAATGACTTAGAGCCCCATTTCGATTCAATCGAAATGGGGCTCTAGGCTCGCATCGCCTGCTTTCGACGGCCCCCCGCGGTGGGGCCGTCGAAGGCCTCCGGACCGGACACCCGCTGCACGCATCGGCCGGAGCCAGCGACTCGCACAGTTGATAGCCGAACGGCCCCGGAGATCATCCGGGGCCGTTCGGCATTCCTTGTTGCGTTGGCTCAGCTCGCCAGCAGCGGCATCGGATCGACCGGGGTCGCGCCCTTGCGCAGTTCGAAGTGGAGCTGCGGGCGGGATACCGAGCCGGTCATGCCGGCGGCGCCGATATTGTCGCCCCGGTTGACCACGTCGCCCTTTTGCACCGACATCTCCTTGAGGTGGGCATAGGCGGAGACATAGCCGTTGGGATGGCGGATCAGGACGAGGTTGCCGTAACCCTCGACGCCCGAACCGACATAGATCACCTGGCCGTTCTCGGCGGCGCGGATGGCGGCGCCTTCGGGCGCCTCGATATTGATGCCGGTGCCCTTGGAATTGGCGAAATCGGTGATCACGCGACCGCTGACCGGCCAGCGGAACTTATCGGCGCCCGAGAGCTTGGGCTCGACCGCCGGCTGCACCAGCGGCTTCGCAGCCGGCGCAGTGGCAACCGGGGTGTTGGTCTGGATCAGATCGGGGCTGGCGATCGGCGTCGAGCCAGCCGGGCTGGTCGAAGCAACCATCATCGGAGCCGCAGCGGAAGTGGCCGGGCCTTTCTTAGCCAGCAGATCGGGACGACCCGGGATCACGATCTTCTGCCCGACAAAGATCTTGTCGGGTGAGCTGAAACCATTCGCCTGGATGATCGCCTGGGCGGTCACATCGTAGCGGCGAGCAATAGTATAGAGCGATTCGCCGCTCTCGATGACGTGGACGTAGGCGTCGGATGGAACCGAGACCAGGTTCGGCGAGGCGGCGGGGGGCGTTAGGGTCTTGGACGCGACCGCGATTGGGGCAAGAGAGGGCTGAGCGGACATCGGAGTTGCATTCCCCTGGGAGGTTGACGAGGTGAGCACAGGCAAGTCTTCGGTCGAAACTGAGCCCATTGGCGCCGACCCGCTCGTGGCAACGCTGCCGGTGGCCATGCTGCCGCCGTTGCCGCCGATATCGGAGGGTGGGATAAAGGGACCGGCCGCAACACGCGTCGCGCCGAGGGGCTTCGGCATGACCTGGGACGAACTTCCCACCCCATTGGCCGACACCGACCCGGTCGTAGTGCGGTCGGCAAACGCCCGACCGCCCAAGGCCGTACACCCCGAAAGCGCTGCAGCACCGGCCATCAGGCCGACGAACGCAATTGTCTTAAGCGCCTTACTGGTAACGCGATTACTCATCAGTCCACTCGTACGCAGGTACTCAATGGACCTCAGGTTAGGGCGTTAAGGTAAAGATCAGTTTAAACTAGATGCGAATTGCGCGGAGTCTGCACGAGCGGATTCAGAGCTTGGTAGGGTTACCGCGCGACGCCACCCCGCCGCCACCCGCGAATTGATCCCCGTCAAGATGCGGAGACGCGTTGTGCACAGGTACTAACAACCAGTACTTGTACGCGGAGGGGC
>Ga0214473_10004586_pt1 | contig 16605 bp, 10 predicted proteins | sample RVTome_7_FD_203509 | JGI IMG/M metagenome (GOLD analysis project Ga0214473, IMG submission 203509) | Soil microbial communities from uranium-contaminated site in the Upper Colorado River Basin, Wyoming, United States - RVT98D197 | ecosystem: Environmental > Terrestrial > Soil > Contaminated >... | reverse complement strand
AGGATTCCGCCGAAGGCGAGGTAGGCGGCGATCAGAGTCAGAATGAGGTTGAAGGACTGACCGATGATATACAACCAGATGGGTTTGCCTCCAACCAGTTGTTTGGCCAACTCTCTGAAATCGGATTCCAGGCCGATGGAGATGAATGCCATGCAGAAAAGCCACCCGCGGCAGGCGCCCGTTACGGATTTGATGATATCCTTTTCCACCACGTCGGCTCCCCAGATGGGGACCAGAACGAATGAGAAAACGAGGGAGGCGCCGATAAACCCGACGATAAACTTGGGGAATCTGTACCAGATCTCCATGAGGGAGGGACGAGGCGCATTGGGATCCCGTTCGACCGAGGTGACCCAGTAGACCGCTATACAGAAGGCGACGACTCCGATGAGAAGGTTTTGGATCATCTTGACAACGGCGGCCACGACTTCGGCGTCTTTCCCCAGCATGGACCCGGCGGCAACGACCGCCCCGGTGGCGTCGATGGTCCCGCCCATCCAGGCGGCGCCCACAATACGGTCCATGCCGATCGCCTTGATGCCCATCGGCATGAAGATCATCATCAGAACGGTGAAGATGAGCGTCATCCCCACCGCGAGGGTCAATTCCTCCTTCTTTGCCTTGGAGGCGGCGGCGGCGGCGATCGCGGCGGAGACGCCGCAAACGGAGGTGGCGGTAGCCACGATCATGACGAGGGCTTTGCTGGTCATCTTGAGAACCCTGGTGCCGAACCAGTACATGAATAGGATGACCACCGGTGTGACCATCCAGGCGACGAACAATCCAGGAGGACCGAGCGAGACGATCTTGCTGAACAGAATCTCGGCCCCGAGCAGGACGAGACCCGTCTTGATGTACATCTCCGTTCGTGCGCCCGGCAGAACCCATTTGGGGGTTCCGAGCGTGTTCGAAACCAACAGACCGAGGAGAAGGGCCCAGAAGGCGTATTCCAGACCCCAGGCATTGACTTGCGTCTGGTTGGACAGGAACTCCGCCACGATGGAGAGGAGAAACACAAGGGTGTAGCCGGGCAAGTACGCGCCCGCGCTCTTACCCATGATGCGTACGCCAATGGCCGTGAGCAGACCAAGGGCAAGCCAAAGGAATACCAACGGGAGGAGGATGTTCCCGCCGAAAGCCTCGAGAGGGCTTGCGCTCCATTTTCCGATCTTCGGAACCTTCTCGACAAGCCTCAGCGCTCCCGCGAGAAGGATGACGAATCCGAACCACACCGTCCACCAGTCTTCCTCAGTCCACAACGCCGACCACTTGTTCTTCTCGTTCATGGCACCTTTCCTCTGCTCATTCTGAAGATCTTTCAAGCCTCGCCGCGTGGGACCGCCGAAATCTCAGGGCGTGAGTTCCCAGAAGGGACGGCACGCGGCCCATTACATCCGCTTGGTATGCTTCGCATACGCGATCGCCACCATCCGGTACGCGATGTGCGCGAACTTGGAGTACGGCAGGTAGGCGATCAGGCAGAATATGAGAACCAGGTGAATGAAGTACATCGAATAGGCGAGTGTCGCGAGACCGGCTAACCTGATTAGCTGGGTCAGGATACCGGTGATCGCCAAACCGCACATCACCCCCAGGAACAGCACGTCATAGTAGTTCGTGACGCCGGCTTTGCTCTTGTCCGTGGCACGATGATAGACCATGAGGCCGAGACCCGCCGCAAAGAGCAATGCCCCCACGTTCCCCAAGATCTTGACCGGATGCAAGAGGGGCATCGGAAGCGGTGTAAGTTCGGGGAAGTCGATTCCCACCAAACCGAGAACCCGCGGTGTATAGAGTCCGAAGAAGACGAGGGTGGTTGTAACGAACAGAGCCAGAAAACCGTAAAACACCAGAAGGTGGGAGAGGTTGCGGGGGCTGGCTGCATCGCATTTGCGGAACTTCTCATGGGTAAAAACCTCTTTGAGGGCCGCCAGGAAGCTCGGAACGAGACCGAGCCTCTCACCGGTTGCCGGTGGCGCGCTCCCCCCTTTCATGTCGCCCCAGAAACGCGTCAACCCGATCCCGACGGCCAGGATGGCCCAGAGGCTCGTCAGGATGAAGAACGGATCCAACACGTAATGCGGGAAGAAATGCTCGAAAACGATCGCTTCTTCCGACCCGCCGCCATGCCCGAACATCGCTTTCAAGGCGAGAATGAGAATCACCGGGATGGCGAGAAGGACGGGGAGGTATTTGGGGGATGCCACCATCTTTCCGAGCATTGGAGGAAAGGAGTAATGCTGCAGGCAGTAATTCCGGGCGACAGCGAGAATGTCGCCTGGATTTCCACCTCGGGGACACATGGTCGAACAGTCGTTGCACTGGTGGCACAACCAGATGTCGGGGTCTTTCACGAGGCGATCCTTGATACCCCAGATGGCCCACACCATCTCCTTTCGCGGAAAAGGGGCGAGATCCGGGGAGACGGGACACGCGGCCGAACAGGTGGCGCATTGGTAACACTTCTTGAAAGACTCGCCGCCCAGCCTACCCAGCTCTTCGATGAAACCCAGATCGGGATCGATGAGCATCGGTTTCCCATTCTCGGGAACGGGAGGAACGATCGCCACGCGATCGAGTGTTTGGATGGTTTCTTTCCGATCGGTTGCTTCTACCATCGTGAACCTCGTTCTTAGTTATCAGTAACCAGCACTCAGCAATCGCTCTTGTCAGTCCCGGGGCCCGGCAGCCTGTTGAAGAAGGCCCCAAGGTCCCGAGCCCTGGATTCCCGCTTTTGCGGGAATGACGGAAAACGGAACGTTCTCCCCAGCGGTCATCCCCGCGAAAGCGGGGATCCAGGAGAAGCGGGACTTTTTCAACGGGCTGCCAGCTCTGTTGGACCTCTACTCTCTCTCGTTAAGACCCATACCTTCTCGCATCGATGATGCAAAGATCGCGTACGGCTCTTGCAGGGGCGATTCGCGAATCGCCCCTACAAGGCGCCACTGACCGCTACATCCCCTTGAACGGGTTCATTCCGATCGCTTCAATCACCTCGGCGAATTTGTTGAAGATTTCAGGTATCTTCTCGTAATCGGAGATCTCCACCTGGTGGAGTTCGACTCTTTCGTTCTCGAGGGCCATCTGCTGGAGTTTTTCCTTGACGTTTTCGCCACGGATTTCCGCCAGCTCGCTGCCCCGGATGAAGTGGCACTGATAGTCGTCGCCGAATTTGCACCCCATCAGGATGATGCCGTCGTAACCGGCGGAGAGAGCTTCCGTGATCCAGACGATGTTCACCGACCCCAGGCAGCGGACGGGGATCACACGGATGAATGGGGTGTACTGGAGGCCATGTTGTCCCGCCAGTTCGAGCGCCGGGAGCGCGTCGTTCTCACAAAGCAGCGCAAGGATCCTCGGTTTCTCGTCGAACTCGTCCGGGACGTTGACCGCTTTGATCATCGACCCGATGATTTCCACCGAGTAATCTTTGAAGGAAACGATTCGTTCGGGGCAGGCTCCCATGCAGACGCCGCAGCGGCGGCACCGTGTCGCTCGCAGCAAGGGAGTTCCCTTCGTATCCTCATTGAGGACGCCGAATGGGCATTCCTCGGTGCAGCGTTTGCATTGCGTACATCTCTGCAGGAAGAAATCGGGATAGGACTTGTCCCCGGAGCGTGGATGAACCGCTTCGCCGCGCGAGGTCATTTCGACGCATTGAATCGCTTTGAGGGCCGCGCCGGTGGCATCCATCCGCGAGCCGAGTCCGTCCATCGGTTGACGCACGCAGCCCGCCGTGTAGATGCCCGTACGCCTCGTCTCGTACGGGAAGCAGATGAAATGCGAATCGGGGAAACCGTATTCCAGCACCGGCAGATCGGGCCCCTGGCGGTACTCGAGGTTCAGGATTTCCATTCCTTCGTGCTGCTTCAGTTTCTCAACAGTCGCTGCGGCCGCCTTCTTTTGAGTATCCGAGTCGCCCTTCTCGGCCTTTACCTTGGCGTCCTCGAGGGCGCGGATGGACTCGCCATCCGCCGAGTTGGGGACCATTCCCGTGGCCAAAACGACCAGGTCGACGACGACCTCGATCTCTTTCGCCAGCATCGTATTTTGGACCCGGAGAGTCAGAGACCCGTCTTCGCCTTCAGTGACACCGGTCACCTCGCCTTTGGTCAGGAAAACGCCCGGGTCCATCTGGACCCGGCGATAGAAGTCCTCATACTGACCCGGCGTTCGGATGAATTCGTAGAAGATGAAAGCCTTGGCCTCGGGGTCCTTTTCCCGCAAGTAGAGGGACTGTTTGAGGGAGGTCATGCAGCAGATGGAGGAACAGTAGGAGTGCCGGTCCTTGTTCCTCGACCCCGCGCATTGGATGAAGGCGACCTTTTTCGCCGGTCTTCCGTCCGAGGGGCGGAGGATGGACCCCTTTTCCTTGACCATCGCTTCGAGGTCGATGTTTCTGACGACGTTTGGTGAGGTTCCGTAACCGAGATGGTCCAGTCCCTCCGGTTCCCGTGGCTTCCAACCCGTGGCTTGGACGATGGCGCCCACTCGGAAGGTGTCCACGACCTCGCCGGCCGGTTTGCCGTTTCCCGTTGAAAGGAGGGTGACGTCGAACAAACCCGGCGCGCCGACGATCTTGCCGGTCTCGGCGGAAGTGTAAACTTCAATACGCTTGTTGGACTTGACTTCGGCGGCGAGTCCCTCGATGCCGGTTTCTTCCAGCTCCCGGAAGGGCGCCTTCGTCGGAATCGACTTGTGCTGCTTGGCCAACCAACCCCCGAGCCGGTCCGTCTTTTCGACAAGTCTTACGGAGTACCCGGCTTTGGCAACGTTGAGCGCCGCGGTCAGTCCCGCCACTCCGCCTCCGACCACGAGGACGTCCTTGTTGATCTCCTCTTCCGGTTGAAAGGGGACCAGCGGCTGTGTTTTCTTCACTCGGGTGATGGCCATCCGGAGGTAATCCTCGGCCATCATCTGGGTGTCTTCTTCCCCGGCAGGTTGGCTCCACACGACGAGCTCCCGCAGCGCAAGGGGTTCCACGATCGCGTTTGGGGGGAAAGCCCCTTCCGAAAAACAACGCTTGGAAATCCCCGCCACGACGACCTTGGTGAGGGTTTCCCGCTCGATGTCTTTGTTGATCTCCTCGAGCCCGTCGCCCTCACAGGACTGCACGGTCTTGCAGAAGCCCACCTTCATCTCATCGGTAGCGACCTTCGCCAGCGCCTCAACATCCAGCGCCTCGCCGATCCCATATCCCGCGCAGATAAAAACGCCGATCTTCTCTTCCATCAGTTCACTCCATCTCGCTGAGACACTGAATCGCTTTCAGAGCCGCCGCGGTCGCATCTTTCGTCGAGCGGGAAACGTCGCAGGGGTGTTTGCTGCACCCCGCCGCGAAGATCCCCGCCGGCGCCTTCGTTTCGTCCACAAAACCGTACTCGTCGAAGCCGATCTCCAGCGGAAGTTTGTCGACCGTCGTGTTGGGCACGACCCCTGTGGCTAACACAACCAGGTCGAAGCCCTGGTGCAGTTTCCGCCCCGCGATCGTGTCCTCCACGTCGAGGACCAGGTTCCCGGTTTCCGGCTCTTCCGAAATGGTCGCCACCTTACCCTTGATATAGGCGATGTTTTCGTCCGCAAGCATGTCGTAGTAGAACTTCTCGAGCCGGCCGATGGTGCGGATGTCGATATAGAAAATCGTGACCTTCGAGTTTTCGTTTTTCTCCCGAACGTAGCGGGCCTGCTTCAGGGAACCCATGCAACAGACCGCCGAACAATAGGGCAGATGCTTCTCGTCACGCGAACCGGCGCACTGAACGAAGGCTACGTTCTCCGCCCTTTTTCCGTCCGAGGGACGCACGATCTCCCCTCCCGTGGGGCCGCCCTTTGCCGCCAGACGCTCCATCATGACGTTGGTGATGACATTGGGCGCCTTCCCGAAGGCCAGGTTGTCCAGGTTGTTTGCGTCGTAAGGGCGCCAACCCGTGGCCACCACGATCGCTCCAACTTCGGCCTGAATCTCCCGATCCTTCATCTCCAGATCGATAGCCCCTTCGGGGCAGGCTTCCACCAGCTTTTTGGCATCCTCTTCAGACAGAACTTTTCGATCCAGAACCGGAAGGGAGGGGAAGGCCATGTCGAAAGGACGGTAGAGGGCTTTGGTGGCGTCCATCCCCAAGTTGAAGTCATTCGGCCTTTCCGAGGAGATCGAATCGGCGACGCTCATGTCGACCGGCGACTTGCCGGTGACGTATCGCGGCTTGACTTCGATCGTGACTCTGAAATCCCCGGCTTTTCCGGAGACCGATTGGACGGCCGCCAGGGTGTAAACGGCGATGCGCGGATTCTGGCGAATCCGGCGTGTGTTGATCTCAAGCCCACAGGTGGGGGGACACATCTTGGGAAAATACTGGTACGTTCGGGCGACTCTCCCACCCAGATACGCTTCCTTTTCCACCAAGATGACTTTGTAGCCGACCTCAGCGGCCTCCAAGGCGGCGGTCATGCCGGCGATGCCCCCGCCAATGACTAAGATAGGTTTCGCGTTTGGATTCATATAAGCCCCATCCTGCTGAAAGATTCCTTGCTCTTCACGGCCACCTCAATTCTCCGGTTGATCCACCGAGTACGTTGCCAGGACTTTGTCCGCCACTTCCTTCCTGACCGCCAGTGTTTTTTCACCAAAGAGGCAGAACTTGAGCCAACGAAAACCGAAGCGGAGCAACTCAACGTCGTCGTTGAGCAGCTTCTCCTTGGTTTCCTCGTCCACTTCGAACCTGTCCAAGAAAGTCGTGTCGAAGACGAAGTGACGGAAACGGTCCAAGTCGTAGCACGCCATGAAGTACATGTCCGTCTTCTTGGGTTCCAACGGGTCGCCGTGCTGGATCTTTGGATGGAGTGTGATTTCCTTGAAGATCTCGCCCATTTCGTTGTATTCGGCGACTCCTTGGTCGTCCATCCACCCCAAGACGGTCCATTCCTTGTCCGACTGGTGACCCAGGCAGATGTCGTCCTTGATGACGAAGAAAAACTCGCGTTCCTGACTGGTTTCGTCCGGTGAGGCCTGACCGAGGGGATACATTCGGCACGGCCACGGGCGGTCTTCGTAGAGGGTGCATCCCTTATCCATGTCGACGAAGATACATCGTTTCTCTTCGCTGTCATCCATCTTGAGAATAGGGATGGGGAGCTTCTGTTTGGGGCCAATGGGGAGGAGAGTGTAACGATCCAGGAACTCTCCCGAGGGGAGGCCGAGACGCCTCTTCATGCGAAGAACGTCATAGGGTGTCAGAAGAATATTGACGTCGGCGCAGCACTTATTGAAACATTCCACCTGCATGTGGCAAGAAAACCTGAAGCGGTCATCCGGCTTCAGCCGCGGATAATCTTTCAGAATTTCCTCTTTGAATTTGTCTAGGTCGGACATTCGAAGCGCCTCTTTTCTGATGCCGTTCAGTCCGTCTCCGAACTCTCGACAACCTGGTTTTTCAGAGCGTGGAAAGACCAAACCGGCAACGGACCGCTTTCCCCCGTCTGAGGGTCGTATCGGTAACGATACGAGGCGTGTACCGAGAATTTTTCCGCCATCCAGTTCCAACCCTTCAGGAAGTAAGGGCAGTCGTCGTTGAAACAGGCGTATTGGATTGCGTCCCCCCAGCTGGTTTGGGGGGGAGGCTGCCACTTACTGAGCTTTTCCCCGCAGTGGGGACACCTTGGCGGTTCGTTGGCATCGATCATTTTCTTTCCCCTCCCACAAGAGACTCGAACTCCACCGGAACGAAGAGGATTCCCCTTGTGGGGGCGGAGAGAAGCTCCAGGCGCCGCACCTGACGGCGCCTGGAGCGCAAACGCGAAGTCGTCGACAATCGAGGACGATTGCCAAACCTCGGAGGTCAACCGCCGAGCAGCTCGTGCTCCTGGGCTTCCGGGTAGACGTGGAGCATCGGGCGTTTGAGCATCTCCCAATCTTTCTTTCCGGGATCCCAGACGCAGTTGGCGAAGCAGTGCCAGTTCTGGTCGTCCAGTTTCGGGAAGTCGGCACGGAAGTAGTAGCCCGGCCAACGCGTCTCCTCGCGGAAAAGCACCGTCCGAACGTGGGCTTCCGCCTGCCACATGCGCTGGACGTTCTCCCAGCAGCGCATCAGCTCGTGCAGGTCTTCGGCGGCCAGCTTCTCGGAGTCTTCCTTGAGGAAACCGAGAAGCTCCAGTGCCCGATCCAGGCACGCCTTGTTGGTCGAGAACTGGGCCGACACTCCGGCGGCGTACTCGTCCATGATCTTCTGGAGACGGAACATGAACATCTTCGGCTTCATGTAAGCCGGGTTGATGTCCGGGTCGCTGGATCCGCCCTTATTGGCCTGAAACGTGTCGAGCGGTTTGAGGATCGTCTCCTTCAGGGATGCGATCTCGGCATCGTCGACCGCGGGCAGCGCGTTGTTGTCGACAATGAACTTGACGGCGGCCTTGCCGACGATCCGTCCCTCGGCGTGCGAACCGGAGGAGAACTTGTGCGAAGAGGCCCCGGAGGCGTCACCCGCGCAGAACATGCCTTTGACCGTGGCCATGTGCGCGTAACCCCAGAAGTAGTCGTTTTTCGTCTCCGCGCTCTGGAGATCGTCCGGGCCACTGACCCACGCCCCCGAGGCGCCCGAATGGGAACCGATAAAGTACGGCTCGGCCGCTGCGATCTCGGAGGACCTGACCTCGGGCTCAACGTTCGTTGCGGCCCATAGGATCGCCTGGGAAATCGTCATGTCGAGGAAGTCTTCCCACGCCTCGGCCTCGAGCTCCTTCAGTTTCTTCTTGGCGGCCTTCTCGTCGGCCTCGCTCTTGGCGATTTTTTGGATGGCCTCTTCCGTCCGCATGTAGATCGGGCCTTTGCCCTCCATCACGTCCAACATGCCCAACCAGTTGCGCAGGTTGGCGGGGATCGGTTTCACCATGCCGTAGGGAGCCCAATTCTGGAGCTCGTCGCGACGTTCCACCATGTACTCGCCCCCGAAGGCGTTCGTTGCACGGGACTTGAAGAGCAGGAACCATGCGCCCACCGGACCGTAGGCGTCCTTGAAACGAACCGGAATGAAACGGACTTCCTGGCAGGTCATCTCAGCCCCGGCCTTGATCGTGAAATAGGCGCTGGAACCGGAGTTCCACGGCGGATACCAGGCGCGTCCCAGACCCTCGCCGGAACTGCGTGGCTTGAAGACGTGGACCGCACCGCCCATGGACACAATGGTGGCTTTGGCGCGGAAAACGTAAAACTTCTCCTCGCGCACGGAAAACCCGACCGCACCGGCAACCCGGTCGCCGTCCATCAGCGGCTCGACGATGAAAACACGCTCGAAATACTCGCCGCCGGCTTCCGCCAGCGCGTTCTTCGCCGCTTCCGCGACCACGACTTTGTAGGACTCGCCGTTGATCATCAGCTGCCAACGGCCTTCGTGCACGTAATTGCCATCGGCGTCCTTCCAGATCGGCAGGCCCCATTTCTCGAACAGGTGGACCGAGGAGTCGACGTGACGCGCGATGTTCGCCACGAGATCCTCGCGAGTGATGCCCATCAAGTCCATGCGGACATAGTCCACATAGTCCTTGACGGAGTTCTTGCCATCGCACAACCCGACGTACTGGTTGATTGCGGAAAGTCCCATGGCCACGGCGCCGCTGCGATCCATCGCGGCCTTGTCAACCACGGTCACTTTCAAACCGTTCTTCTTGGCCCAATAGGCGGCTTCCACGGCCGCGCCGCAGGCAGCCATTCCACCACCAAGAATGAGAAGGTCAGTTTCAACTGTAACTGTTTCGAAATTCGCCATTTTTTAAGCCTCCTGAATTAACCCCTTTCCTTACCTGATGGTGTAGACTTCAGACAGATTGAGCGCTTCGGGTTCCTGTGCCAACGTCCGGCTGTTCAGGTCGTCATGGGCGGTCCCGAAACCACCGGCGGGCGCCGCTTTGCCTTCCTCGGTTGTCCGGATGGGGAACTTGAACCGCTTGAGCATTCCATTGCGGAACTTCACCGTCCACATGATGGAGTCCGTGCTCCGCATAGGCGTCACGGAGGCGCCCATCGGAACGAAATCGGCGTAACCTCTGATTTCGATGGCTTGGGTCGGGCAGATCTTGACGCAGTTGTAGCACTCCCAACACATTTCCGGTTCGCAGTTGTAGGCCTTCATCAGGTCCTTGTTGAGAACCATCAAGTCGTTGGGACAAATGTACTGGCATGCCGTCTTGTCTAGCGCCTTGCAGCCATCACATTTCTCCGGAATCACAAAACTCGGCATTCTTCTACCTCCTAGGTAATGGTCTTCTGGCCACTTTTTCCCATCGTGGGGAGTCGATTTCGACTCCTGAACGAGGGGCTACTTTTTCCCTTCTCCGGTAGCCGCTTTGTGCAGCTTGATCTCCACCTTCTCTTCCAGGCTGTCGTAGTACTCTTTCAGAATGGCAATGACCTCGGGTTTGCTGAACTCCTTCGGCACATTCTTACCCTCGGACATCAGCTTCCGAAGCAGCGTCCCCGAGAGCAGCAGACGGGCGCCCGATCCCTTCACATAGTTTCCGTTGTCATCGATCGTCGCCTTGGAGTCGTGGGGGCAGGTCTTCATTGAAGCCATGGACTCGCACTGGTAGCAGTAGAACGTCCAATCCATGCAAAGCGCCTTGAGCAGCAGGGCATCGGTTGGAATCTCGTTGAAAATCTTCTGCGCGTCGAATGGCCCGTAATAGTCGCCCACACCGGCGTGGTCGCGGCCGACGATCAGGTGCGAGCAACCGTAGTTCTGCCGGAAGACCGCATGCAGGAGAGCCTCGCGCGGACCGGCGTAACGCATTTCCATCGGGTATCCACCTTGAACGACCCGGTCCGGACGGAAATAGTTGTTCACGAGTGCATCGATGCACTTCACGCGGACGTCGGCCGGGATGTCGCCCGGTTTCAGTTTCCCGACCAACTGGTGGATGTAGACGCCGTCGCAGACCTCAATGGCCACCCATGCAAGGTAGGCGTGGGAGTTGTGCATCGGGTTGCGGAGCTGGAGGGCCGCCACGGTGTTCCAGCCGCGTTCGGCGAAGATCTTTCGGGAATCCGCCGGACGCTGGTAGATGCTGGCAAACTCCGTGGGATAATAGCTCTCGCTGAGCACCTTGACAGGACCCGCGAGATTCCAATCGGCCTGCTCCATGACCTTCTGAACGCCCGGGTGTTCCGTGTCGTTGGTGGCGAAAACCTGTTTGCATTCATAGGCCTTGTCGATCTGGTACTTCTCGGTGACCTTCATGGTCCCCATCATCTCTTCCGTTTCGCCGTCGACAAGCGCCACCTCGCTTCCTTCCTTGATGGACGACGCCACGTTCTCGGCGGCGGAAAGGGTGATGGGGATGGGCCAAAACAAGCCGCTCGCCATCTTGTACTCGCCGCAGACGCCCTTCCAGTCGTCGTGTCCCATGAAACCCTCGAGGGGCGTGAAAGCGCCGATTCCCATCATGATCAGATCCGAAGTCTCTCGGCTGGTCATGACGACCTTGGGCAGCGACTGGGCTTTCTTGAGTTCCTGGTCCTTCTGCGCCCCCTCCAGCAGCAGTGGCTTGAGTTCCGACGATCCATGCGGTTGTATCAACTTCGCCATAATAATCCCTCCTGAATTACCCTCAGCAATAACTTCTACCGGCAAATCTTCCGGTACCCGGAGATCTGCCGCAGAGTATTCATGCAACAGAAAAAGTCAGGCCGCTCTGTCAAGTATTATAACGTGACATTCTGACCTTTTCTTCCCAAAACAGCTCGTCTTACTCCGGAAGGAAGCGCGCCCACTTTTACCGCACTACCCGCCCCAGTTTTCCGGTCGATCAACTGCTTTTCTACCGTTTTGCATGGAGAGACCGGAAGAATACTGGTATTGTTGCAACAAAATAACAATATCTGCGACCCAAGTCAAGACACTCCTCTGAGAATGACCCCGGCGCTTGGCCAGAAACCGTCGGCGGGCATCTTCCCCTCCGCGCCATAGGCGCATTTTTCAGAGCCCCTCCGGGGGCGGAGAGGCCCCAAAGGTCGCCTTCCTTGGGACTATCCACTCACAGTTCCATTTTTCTACGGGGGGTGAATTGTGGGGTCAAAAACTAGGACTGTATTCTAGTAGCTATTAAATACTCTTCCGACCCTCTCGACGATGTCGAATCCCATCTGTCCCGATCAATTCACCCTCAGGCGAAAAGGCAACGGCCACGCTTTCCGGGGGGGTCGAAGAGGCTTCCGCGTGCCTCTGACCGGAATCGAGCAACATCCATTGCCGAGTGACGGAAGCCCCGTGGAAACGGCTGGTGACAAGTCGTCAATTCATTGGCGGGAGCGGCTTTCTCGGAGAGCCAAACAGTCAGTCAGATGGAGGAGGCTTCCAGAGGGGCGCCGTCGGGTTGCGTGGCTTCCACCCGGTTCCTGCCTCTCTCTTTCGCGCGATAGAGCGCCGCATCCGTGCGCTCGACAAGCTCCGCCACGGAATCTCCTTTTTCAGCAACTTGCGAAACGCCCGCGCTTACTGTCAGGCGAAGGGACTGACCTTCATGGGTGAACCTGGAAGCTTCCACCCTTCTGCGTATTTTCTGAGCGACCAATACCGCCTGATCGAGGAAAGTCTCGGGAAGAACGAGTGCGAACTCCTCCCCTCCGTAGCGGGCGAGATAGTCGGTCTCCCGCTTCTCTTCGCCGAGAATGCCGGCCACCGCGCGAAGAACCCTGTCCCCGGCCAAATGTCCGAGCGTGTCGTTGATCCGCTTGAAGCAGTCGACGTCGAACATCACCAGGCTGAAAATGGAACCGTGACGGTTGAACCGCGCCAGTTCCTCGAACAGGCGTTTCTCCAAAGCGCGACGGTTGGGGATTTTGGTCAGGAAATCGACGGTCGCGTCGGCCCCCAGCTTCTCCATCTGTTGCTGCTGGGACTTGATCCTTTCGTTGGCCGCACTGAGCTCGCTTCGATATCCCTGGTTGGCTTTCTGGACCGACTCCACTTCCGACAGCAGGATGCGCTCGAGCTCCTCCAGAGCCGCCAGACTCTCCGCTTTTCTGATGGCGGCTTTGTGCTTCACCAGCCGGGTGTCGTAGCTCCCGACTTCGTCCAGCAGAGAGTCGATGTTCTCGGAGACTTCCAGCAGAAGCCCATGGATGAGTATCTTGCTCCGTTCGAGAGGATCCTCGTCGTCGCTCCGGGAATGCCCTCGAGGGGGAGACGATTCCGATGCGTGCGCTGGTTTTGGAGGCGATTTCAGTCGGCCCGATGAGGCAAGGCGGTCTTCGCTCCCGCGTCGCCAGAGAAGGTAGGCTACGGCGGCGGCCACGACCACGAAACCGACCGCTCCTGTGAGCGCCAGGGGGTTTTCGAACATTTCATACAAGGACACTTCCTTTTCCTCTCCTGCCGAGCATCCTTCGGGGAACGCCGAGTTCCTCCGCGCCTGCGCCAAAAGGTCAGGACGAAACACTCCTTCCTGACGAAAGGCCGGGCCATGGTAACCTGCCGCGAACGTCTTAAGAAGCTTGATTCTCGAACGAGAACGGGCATCCGGCAAACTGAATTCTCGAAGAAGAAACCGGTTGGCGGGATCCGAGGCGATTCAATCCAAGAAGATCTTGTGAGACGATCGCGTCGAGGTGGAATTCTCCTCTTGCGCCAGCGACGGATCTCAAGGAGGGTCTTTTCCTGTTCGGACGAATGAAGTCGCTCCATATTCTTTCTGTGTTCCTGGCCCCCTTTGCGCTGTTGAGTGTCTATCTGCTGACAGCCAATCCCGCCATGGCTTGGTTCTCGGTCTCTTGGTGGTTTCTGGTTCCCGTCCTTTGCCGTGACCGCAAGCGCTCCTTCTTCGTGGGATGGTTGAGATCCGCCACGAGAGTCTCAATCGCATGGTCGCCGCTTGGTCTTTGCTGGATGGTCTATTTTGTGGACAAGAAGTACCCGCTATGGCCCTGGGACAAAGCCATGATAACTGCCTTTCTTTGCCTTCTGACCGCTTGGTGGCAAAGCCGCTACTTGACCGTCCGCGAAGAATGGCTTCCCAAGCCTCTCCTCTGCCTCTCCATGGTTGCTCTCCTCTGGATACCGTATCACGTTGCCAAGCCCATCTGGGACGTCTGGAGAATGAATGGCACCGTCGATCTAATGATCTTCCACTCGGTGGCGGCCAACCTCGCCTCCGGGAATGGCTTATGGGTTTCTTTCTACCACTCCTCGAACGACTTCCTGGGAGCGCACTTCGCCCCGGTGCTTTATGTTCTTTTCGCCGGATACCGATGGTGGCCGGATTTCTCGTTTCTGATAGGCCTGCAAGCCTTGGGTCTGGTGGCGGGTGCATTCGCACTCTATGGAATGACAAAGGCTGGTACCGGGAACCGTACATTCTCCGGGGCTCTCTCCATTGTTTTCCTCCTTCACCCGATGATCCAGGGAATCCAGTACGCCTGGTTTCACATCGTTGCCTTTGCTCCGTTGGCTCTATTCTCTTTCACGGGGGCGTGGTTTCGAGTTCGAGGCTGCGATTCCCGCCGCGGCCGCGCGGAGAGAGGGACGGTCGCCCCTCTGTCTCCGCGAAGCAGGATCTCGAGGGAGGCGGAGACCGGATACGGAAGCCGCTGCCTTTGGGTGGGTTTCTTTTGGTTACTCTGGATGGGGTGTCTCACCCTGAGGGAGGATGTGAATGTGGTTGTTGCGTGCGTGGGGCTGGCCATGGCGGTCACTTGTCCTGGCGACAAGACCGGATGGTTCCTGACGGGCTTTTCCGCTCTTTGGGCGCTTCTCGTGCTTTTCTGGTTCATTCCAAGTCACAACCCAGTCGGTTCGTACGGTTTCTGGGACCGCGTCGCGCCTTCGGCCGCTGACGACGTCGGGGGGGTCACGGGGTTGGTTCGGCTGTTGGCCGACAGGGTTTGCCGTCTGGATAAGCTGAGATACTTGGGGCACATGGGGATCCCTTTCGCCTTCCTCTGGCTGCGAGGAAGACAATGGCTCCTTCCCGCCGTTCCCGTCCTTGCCTGGTTGGCGGTTTCCAACGCCTGGCTGGAGTATTCCTTTTACCCTTGTCAGTACCCCGCGCTTCCGCTGACCGCCATCGCGTTGGCGACGGCGGGAGCCGCCATCCGTTTTCAGCAGACGGGGCACCGGGTTCGCGGGAGCGACCTGGCCAGGTGGGGTTATGTCGTGCTGATCGCCGGGTTCTCCCACCATCTGTGCCTGTCGAACGCGCGGGTCGACCAATGGGTCTCACCTCCCGTTTGGCGTCACCACACAAGCGTCTCAGCGAATGCCAAAGAACTGGCCTCCGTTTTGAAGGACCTTCCAGCGGATGCCACGATCTGGTGCGACTGCAGTCACGGCTTCTTCCCGGCGAACCCGACCCGCTGCAAGAGTCTTCCCCTGGTTGAGTTCCCTCCCGAGTTCTATCCGCAAGGTGTCCATTATATGGTCGTTCGGGAGAACGCTCCCGGAACCCCACAGTGGGCGAAAGACCTCCTGTCCGTGAAAGGTGGCGACAAATGGACGGTTGAGTATGAGAACCCACTCGGGACGGTTTTCCGCAGGAGGTTTTAGCGAGGCTTCGCCTCAGACCGTAAGGCCTCTCCCCGGTGCCCTGATGAACCGGTTATGCACGCCCCGCCCTAAAGGTCGGGTCTGAGGCGGAAAGGACGCTGAAGCGCCCTCGGATGGGTAGCGCGCTTCAGCGTGCTTGCAGCCTGAGGACCGGTGTTTTCGCCGATGCGGAGCTTGCGCCTCCCCCTTCCCTCTGTTAGGGAAGGGGGGTCGGGGGGGGTAGGCCCGGAAAATCTGACTCAGATGTGAGTCTGCCGCTCGGTCAAGGAGTCGAGTGCCTTGTTGCCTTGATGATGCAGCATTTCCTGCACAAAATGTTGCACGGGCAAAGCAGCAAAGAACTCGCCACATCCTCCCCGAACGCCGCGGCTTCTCCTGCCCCGTGGGGGAAAGCCGGAGATTACCAGACAGATGCGAAAAACTCTTTTTACCTCTGCAATCCTGGTAGCCGGCGCATTGGCTCTCTTCGCCTTGTGGCCCGCACGTCTTCCCAAGCCCGATTTGGACCGATCGGCTCGATTCCGCAACGCCCTCTCCCAGGGGGACCCCGTCACCATCGTCGCGCTCGGCGACTCCATTACCGCAGGCGCCAATGCACCGTTTACTTTTCTGGATCGACTCGGCGATTCCCTGCGAAGTCGATTCCCAGGGTGCCGTCTCAGTCTTGTCAATGCGGGGGTTCCTGGAGATACCGCGGAGGGGGGACTCGGACGTCTCGATAGAGACGTTCTGAGCCGCCATCCCGACCTTGTTTTCATCGAGTTCGGCTGGAACGATCTGAAGGCCGGCGTTCCTGAGGAAAGATTTGAGAAAGCATTGGACGAGATCGTCACGGGAATTCGAAAAGGGACCGGGGCGGAAATCTATCTTATGACAACGACCCAGGTGAACGTGGCGCTCGCCAACTGGAAGATCCGGAAGAGGAACGAACTCATCCGGCAGATAGCCGAAAGACACGACTGCGGGCTTGTGGATGTCTTCCGTTATTTCCAAGCTGCCGGGAAGGAGGGCCTGTCTTTGGACGAGCTCATGTCGGAAGACCGCATCCATCCTTCGGGGGTTGGACAACAGACGATCG
>Ga0214473_10004585_pt1 | contig 16605 bp, 12 predicted proteins | sample RVTome_7_FD_203509 | JGI IMG/M metagenome (GOLD analysis project Ga0214473, IMG submission 203509) | Soil microbial communities from uranium-contaminated site in the Upper Colorado River Basin, Wyoming, United States - RVT98D197 | ecosystem: Environmental > Terrestrial > Soil > Contaminated >... | reverse complement strand
CAGGCCCTGCGCCGGAAGATCGGCGCCTACCACCGCTTCGTGCAGCTCGGATGCATCGCCCAGGGCCTGCTCCAGCTGCTGGCCATCCAGAAGCGAAGGACCGTCTGGCAGCGCTTCCGGAGTTGGCTACGCACGATGAACCCGGACCTTCCCCCCTCCGAACTCGTCGTCGCCCAAGCGCTCCGCACGACCCTGCCGGAGTTTCTCGCGGATCCTCGTGCGCCGGCTGACCTGACGAAATTCCTCGCCCGGATCCGAAGCCCAGATATCCTGCGCGCTTACGAGCGCGCCGCTTGACCTACGCGCCAGGAGAACTCGCTACTGTCCAGTAACTAACTCCCAGGCGCCCATCATAACCGTCGGCACATGCCTCGTGCGCCCGCGCGCTGGAAGGGGTATACAAGGGGGAGCCGTCGTGAACGTTGCCGCAGGCCATAGCCCCTCGCCCTTGAACATCCCCCTCCGACGGGTTCTCTACGTGGCGGCCCTCGATCCCGGGGGCAAGTTCGGCTCGCTCGAGGAGCAGATCCTGCTCCTTGCTCGAAGCTTCCGAGACCGCGGCGCCATCCTTGTGCCGCTCTTCGCCTCACCCCTTCGCGGCCGTACACTGGCGGCTTATGAGAGCCTCGAAGCGGAGTGTCTCGATCTCCACGCCTATAGGCTTGGTACGCTGCGCCGGCTGGTGCGCCTGATCGACGAACATTCGATTCAGCTCGTGCATTGGAACTTCTATCATCCGCTCAACGCCTACGTCTGGGCACTCACCGTGGCGCGGCCGACTCTTGTCCATTACCTGACGGACCACAACTCCCGCTACGGGAGCACTCCCTCCCCCCGAAATCGTACCCGCAGAGTGCTCAAGAAAGCCTTGCTCCGTCGCTACCGTCGCATCGTTTGCATCAGCGAGTTCATCGCCGACTCACTGCGCAGCGAGGGTCTCGCCGGGCGCCTCACGATCCGTGCTCACTTCATAAACACGGACCGCTTCCGTCCGGACCCGGCGGTGCGGGAACGGGTGCGCAGGGAGCTCCGAGCGGACTCCCAGTTCGTGCTGCTCTTGGTGGCCCACCTGATCCCGGAGAAGGGCGGCGAGGTACTACTGCGAGCCCTCCCAGAGTTGCCCCCGCGGATCCAGGCCTGGGTCGTTGGGGACGGACCGGACGCAGATCGGCTCCGCCGGCTCGCGGAGGAGCTCGGGCTCGCGAAGCAGGTTCGCTTCCTAGGCAACCAGGACGAGGTGCAGCGATACATGCAGGCGGCGGACTGCCTGGTCTGTCCCTCGCTCTGGCAGGAGGCAGCGGGCCTGGTGAACATCGAGGCGCTCGCCTGCGGCATCCCGGTGGTGGCCAGCCGAGTCGGCGGCATCCCGGAGATCGTCGAGCACGGGCGCACGGGCCTCCTCTTCGAGCCGGGGCGTCCGGAGCAGCTCGCTGCCGCGCTGCGTTTCTTGCTCGAGAAGCCGGAGCTGCGAGTGCAGATGGGCCGCGCCGCGCGCACCGCGGCCGCGGAACGCTACTCCGCCGAGCGCAGGATTCCGGAGTACCTCGACCTGTACCGGGCGGTGGACCCGTAGGAGCGGCATGTCCAGTGACCACGCGAAGACCCTGGAGCGGGACGGGATCGTGATCTTGCACGACCTGCTGTCTCCTGAGCAGCTCTGCCCGATGCAGGAGGCCTTCGCCGCGCGACTGCGCCGGTTCCGCCTCAGCGACATGGACGGCTACGTGAAGACGGAGCTATACCGGGACATGGTCCAGGACGTGCTCACCCTGGACCAGGGCTTCGTGGACCTCGCCCTGCACCCCTCAGTGCTGGCCATCATGCGCGACTACCTCGGCCCGCGCTTCCGCCTCACCGAGGCCAAGGGCTGGAGGTCCCTGGCCACTCGGCGCTCCTTCCACGGCTGGCACGGGGACGCCTGGTACGACCAGGAGGCAACGGAGGAGATCCCGAAGGAGGTGAAGCTAGCGCTCTACCTCACGGACGTGGATACTGGTGAGTTCCAATACATCCGCGGCAGCCACCGCCAGCAGCACCCGCGCATGTTCCTCGACCAAGAGGTAGAGAGGATCGACCCGGCACGGATCCTCCGAGCCAGGGGGCCGGCGGGAACCGCCATCCTGTTCGACACCTCAGGGATCCACCGTCAGGGCGAGCCCATCCTGAAGGATCGCAACGCCGTCTTCCTCAACTACCATGATCCCACGGTGCCGCTTCAGGCGGAGGACGTGGCCTATTATCGCTATCACCCGCTCCTCCTCAATGCGGCCCTTCTCGGCGACCTTTCCGAGGAGCACCAGCGGATTCTCGGCTTCGGGGACAGATCGCACTACGTCCATGCCTTCGAGCGCCGAGTGCGCTTCTCTCACCTGGTGGGCTTCTTCGAGCGCTGCTGGAAGCTTCGCCTGCGCGCGGACGACCTGCTGCAGCGCGTCCGGACAAGGTGGAAGGCCGGCTGAGATGATCCCCCTGCGGGCGAGATCGGGCGCCGGATCATGAGCGGAAGACGAGCTGCGGCGTGGGGGAACATCCTGGCGCTCTTCGCGGGTGGAGCGTTCGCGTTGGCTCTGCTGGAGGTGGGGCTGCGCCTCGCGGGGTTCCCTGGACGGAGTCTCCACTCGGTTTCCGCGGAGGAATACGAGAGGGTTCCAGGCCTGTGGTCTCCGGGTCAGGACTTCGTGGATCGTGACAACCCTGCGCTTCCCTACCGCATCCACATCAACTCGCTGGGGCTGCGGGGTCCTGAGACCACCTTCGAGCCGAGGCGCCCCCGGGTCCTCTTCATCGGGGACTCCTTCACCTTCGGCGACTTCGTGGGCGACGACGAGACCCTTCCGGCGCAGGTCCAGCAGTTGCTAGGGGAACGCGCCGAGGTGCTGAACGGCGGCGTGTCGGGAACGACGATCGTCGATCATCGGGTGTTCCTGGAGCGGCTCCTAGCGCTTCGGCCCAGCCTCGTGGTGCTGGTCTTCTTCGAGAACGACCTAACCGATCTCTTCGCGGATCCGCCGCAGCACCTGCAGTTCGCGAGGAACCGCGCTCTCAAGGGCGGCACCCTCCGACCTCTTTTCTGGCTAGTCCGCGATACGGCGACGTTCAACGCTTTCCTCAAAGCCCGACTGGCGCTGTGTGCTCGAAGCGAGGCCGGCGAGCCCGGCGTGGGCGAGGGCCCCGCGTTCTACTCGGACGCCTGGGTTGCAATCCGCGCCGCCCGCTATGCCGAGGAGGCGGCGGCACTTCGGGATCGGCTCGCACGCGAGAGCATCTCTCTTCTCATCGCGGGCTTCCCCCACCCCTTCTCCGTGCGGGAGTCCGATCCCGATCTCGGCACTCCCATGCCGGACCAGATCGGTGCCGTATATCGCGTGCTCGAGACGTACGCGATCCCAATGGTCGATCTCCGACAGGCGCTGAAGGCGTCCGGGCGCTCGCTGCGAGAGCTTTATCTCTTTCCGCACGACGGACATGCTTCGCCGCTGGGCTACGCGGTCGCGGCGGAGGCCCTAGGGCCGCACGTTCTTCACGCGCTGGAGGACCTGCGCGCCTCGGGACCTGCGAGGGGCTCAGCGATGGTCGACTGAGAGCCTTCGGATCGCACAACCGAAGATTGGTCGTAAGAATGTGACAGGGGGCCGGATCCTGCCTCCGTCGTCTTCAACGGACTCCCGTGGTGTGAGCCGCCGACGGCTCGAGGCGGCATCGCGCCAGGTCACATCCGGCAGTACGGGCAGCACGGGCCCACGGCGGGGAGTCTCGGCTCTCCCTCGTCGAATCAACAATCACTCAACTCGACCGAGGACCCGTACGATCCGCTCGAGGTACCGCTCTCCGAGACGTCCGTGCGTCGGCAGCGTGAGCAGCCGCGAGGAAAGCTCGTGCGCCCCAGAGCAAGGCTGACTTCCCGCCAGGTGGGCCTGCAACGCCGGGATCCGATCGAGGGGCGTCGGATACATCCGGGTGGCGCCCAGGGAACGCAGGGCGCCGGCGGCGGCATCCCGCGCCTTCTCGGAGGGCGCGACCAGAGCCAGGCGGGGGTAGACGGCCGTCCAGCCTCGAGGTGCGACGAGGCCGCGGAACGGGCTCTCGGCCTCGATGCGCCTCGTCATCTCGAGGGCCCGTTCGGCTCGCTCGCGATTGCGCAGGTCGAGGGATGGGAGCAGGGCCGCGGCGAGGCACGTCGACGCTCCGTCGATGCCTCCGCGCCGGAAGGCAGGGTCGTAGATGCTCTCGCCGATGCGGAAGGCGGGCATCGCAGCGAGCCAACGGAAGACCCAGGGTTGGAGTGCGAGGTCGTGGCCCGCCGCCCGAAGCAAGGCGCGCGCGGGCTGCGGCTTCGGCGAATCGTCACGGGCCTCGCGCGGCCTTCCCACCCAGGCGACGGCTCCACCCGCCGCGGCCGCAAGCGGCTTCCCGCGACCGAAGCTCAGGATTCCCAGCTCGCCCCGTCCGCCCACCGGGCCTTCCGGAGAGCGCGCACCGAAGGCCTGAGCGGCATCGTCGATGACGCCAGTGCCCTGGCCTCGTGCCAGCGCCAAGATCTCGCTCACCGGCTCGGGGATGCCGAACAGGTTGCTCACCAACACGGCAACGGCCCGTTCCAGGGGAAGTCCTCGGAGGGCGGCAGCTTCGATCCGCCCGGCCAGGTCCACGTCCACCAGGCGCACGCGAAGTCCGGCCGCCACCGCCGCCGCAGGCACGGAGAAGCACGTGTACGCGGGGACGATGACTTCGCTTCGCCCGGTGCGCGCGGCGAGCTCGCGCAGCGCCACCCGCAGCGCCTCCCGGCCCGAGCAATGCAGCGTCACGGCGGCCGCTCCGAGCCTGCGCTGGATCTGCTCCCGCAGAGCAGTGACGATCTCCGGCTCGCGGACAGCCCGGATCGCGGCGGCGAGGATCGGATCTCCGCTCGGCGGGATTCGCGTCAGGTATCGGTGGAGACGGCCTCCGGCGACCAAGTGAGCTGCCCCAGTAACTCCCCGAAGACACACGAGCCGACGAATCCCACCCGCGAATGGGTGGTGCTGCGGCAGTGACGCTAGTCCAGCGGAAGGGACGCGCGCAATGGCGGCAGCACGGGCAACAGGGGCACCTACGCCTCCCGCTGCGTCGGCTCCCAGGTCACGACACGCCGACCCGAGAGGTGGTGGATCCAGGCCACGACGATCGACGCGTTCACCAGGAGGAAGAAGGCCGGAAGGCGGGTAGCGGCCCAGCGAGAGGCAGGCGCGCCCCAGAGGCCGGCTGCTCCCGCCGCGTAGACCGCCACCTGGGTCGCAAGCAGCAGGGCCGCGAGCTCGCTCGCGGGCGCCGCCAGCGCGCTCGCAACGAGGATCGCCACCAGTGCGAACGGCGACGTGTACCGCGCGACCTTGTGGCCCCACAGAGACAGCGCGACGCGCCCCTGCCGTGGATGCAGGAGGTCGCCGTAGGCGCAGAGCACGGCCAGGCCCCGTCGTACGGTTCGGACCTTGCGCTGCCACTCGGCGGTGTTCTCCTGCGCGATCCCGAAGCGCGCTCGCGCGCCCGGCTCGGCCACCGCCCGCATGCCGCGCCGGCACGCCTCGAGCGCGCTGCGAAAGTCGCTCGCCAGGTCGGCGGGCCAGGGCGAGCCGAGCTCGCGGCGCACGGCGAAGAAGGAGCCCGAGACGCCCACCAGCGTGGAGGCGCGGGTTTCGAGCCGGCGAAGCGCCATCTCGAGGCGCACGTAGGTTCCCTCTCCTGCGGAGTCGACCACGTCCTCGCTGCTCACGCAGCCCACGGTCGGGTCGGCGAAGGGGCGCGCGATCCGACGCAGGGCCTCGGGCTCGAGCTCCGCCGCGAGGTCCGTGAAGACCAGGATCTCCCCCCGCGCCTTCTGAATCGCCGCCGCCTGCGCCGCCTCCTTGCCGCGACGGTCGCAGCTCCGCACGAGCACGACGCCCCGATCGGCCATCGAACGCGCGATCGCGTCCGTGCCGTCGGTGGAATCGTCGGAAGCGACGAGGACCTCCACGTCTCCGGGATACTCGAGGGAAAGGGTCGCTTCCAGCTTGCGGCGGAGCAGCGCCTCTCCGTTGCGGACGGCAATGACGACCGACAGCGGTGGAAAGCGATCCGCAGCACGCACGGGCCGCGGAGAGCGCCGTGCCAGCCACCAGAGGGCGAGGGGATATCCGGCGTAGGCGAAGGCCACCCAGGCGGCGCAGAGCCCGATCACGAGCCAGTGCCACGTCACGCTGGCCCGGCCCCGGCTGCCTCGAGCCGCCCGATCAATTGCTCCACGGCGAACTCGATCCGCTCGAAGGCGGCGGTAAAAACGGCATCGCTCTGTCCGAAGGGATCACCGATGCGGAAGGGCGGCCCTGGCAGGAAGTCACCCAGCAGCCGGATCCTCGGCGCCGAAGACGGCCAGCGCTTCGCCACCTGCGCGGCCTGGTGCCCCTCCATGGCGAGGATGAGCTCGGCCCACGAGACATCGCCCTCCTCCAGCAGCTGGGCCCGGTGCCGGCCGAGATCGACCCCGAAGCTCCGAGCGGCGCGCAGCGCACCCTCGTGGATGGCAGCGCCCTCTCCGGCCGCCAGGCCGGCGGACCGCACTTCGACGTCCCGTCGACGCCGCGAGATCAGCGCCGCGGCGAAGGGGCTGCGGCAGATGTTTCCGTGACACACCACGAGGACGCGTCGGATGGTGGCGTCGGGGAGGGGAGGCTCGCCGGACCGGCGCCGCCGCCACTCGTAGAGCGCGTCCTGGCGTGCCTCGGCTGAGACTGCGAGCTGCCTTGCACTGCGGGCCCACCGCCGCGCCCACCGGCTCCTCATGCTTTCATCGCGCCTTCGCGCGTCCACTCGAGCGCCGTTGGCGTCCGCGCAGACCCGGCTCTCCCGGCGCCCAGGTTGCGGGGATCGATCCTGACGTGCCAGAAGGGGCTGACCTCGGTATTCGAGCGGGAGGGGGTGAGGGTTTCGGCGGGTCGGATAGCATGCGTCTTCGCCGGAGAGGGTAGTGCCGAAGACCGGATCGAGCGAGTAGGATCGATGCGTCGGACACGCATGTCGAGAGCGAGCCTAAACTGCCCCCCCGCCAAGGACCGCGCGTGAGCCGCGCCGCCCCGATCGATCGCGTGGCGGGAGCGGCAGCCGAAGCCCGCGCCCGCTCGGTCTGCCGGGTGCTCTCTTGCGCCTTCCCCGTCGCGGCGGCGGGCATCGTCGCGCAGCAGGGCTGGAGTGGCTTCGCGAGCCCCTTCCTCCTCGCCTTCTGCGCCCTCGTCGCCGGACTGGCCGGCCTCGGTCTCGCCCGTGCGAGGCGCGTGACCACCGCGGCCGGCGCGACCGGCTCCGCCTGGAGAGCCTGTCTCGTCCTCTCGGCCACGGCGACCCTTCCTGGACTCCTGCTGGCCGCTCTGGTCTGGCACTCGCCGATCGTCCCGCCGCGGCTCCTGAAGGTACTCCTGCTGTCCTCCCTGCTGCCCCTGCTCGCCACTTCGATCTGGAGCCTCGCGCCGACACGCCTCCATCGGGCGGTCGCCGTTCGATCCGTGGTCGCGCTGATCGCCTACCAGGCGCTCCTCTTCGTCGTGGCGGCCGCGCTCGTCGACCGGGTCATGGAGCCACCCATCGACGGCACGCCCTCGCTCAACAGCGCGGACCTCTCCTACTGGTATTACCGGCCGAACACCGCCACCACGGTGAACGGGATCGACCTTCGCTTCAACTCCCTGGGCTTCCGCGGACCGGAGCCCGGTCCTTCGCGGGAGGGCGTCGTCACGGTGCTCGTGCTGGGAGACTCGGTTCCGTTCGGTGGAGATCAGCCGGAAGCCAAGACCTTTCCCCGACGCGCCGAAGCGCTCGTCAACGAGGCGCTCGGAGGTACCCCCGAGGTCCGGGTCTTGAACGCGGCCCTCCCCGGCTTCAGCACCGCGCAGATCAAGAACTTCTATCTCGGCCGGCTCGGGACCGTGCCGCACGACGTCGTCGTGCTGTGCTTCTACGTGGACGACGTCAATCGGGAGCTTCGATATAGGAAGAACGACATCATCTACACGCCCTCGTGGCCCGAGTGGATCCAGGACGTCTACTATGCGAGCTACAGCGGCTACATGTTCCTCACCCTCTTGGGTTTCCACGATACGACGTTTCTCCTCCACCGCAGCCGCAGCCTCGAAGAGGCCTGGCCCGGGGCGCTGGACGCGCTGGAAGCGATTCGAGAGGAGTCCGCGAGACGTGGAGCCCAGCTCGCCGTGTTCAACATCCCCACGTTCTACTGGTTCGACCAGCTCTCGGACGAGCGGCGCTACCGGCATCTCGACCGGAACCGGGAGCTGGAAGCCTGGGCGTCCCGGCGCGGAGTGACCTATTGGGACACGTTGCCGGGATTGCTGCACGTGGACATGGACGCGCTCCGGAACGGACCGAGCGACCTCCACTTCAACGAGGCCGGCCACGCGGTCATGGCCGATCAACTGGCGAGATTCCTCACGCCGCTCGCGAGACCCACGGGGTGAAACGCGTCCTCGCTCCCACACGCCCGAGAAGGAGACACGGTGGCCGATGACGTCAAGAGCATCGTCAAGCAGTTCATCCTGCGGGAATTCCTTCCGGGCGAGGATCCTGCGGAGCTGACCGACGCCACCCCTCTCATCAGCGGCGGGGTGCTCGACTCGATCGCCACCCTCAAGCTCGTGCTCTTCGTCGAAGAGCAGTTCGGCATCACACTCGAGGCCCACGAGGTGAATCGGGAGCACCTGGATACGATGACGGACATCGAGCGGCTGATCCTGCGAAAGAATCCGAAGGCGCAACGTGGCGTTGCCTGACGGCCTCCATGAGTTCTTCCTGGAAGCAGCTCGGCGCTGGCCAGACCACACCGCGGTCGTCGAGCCGGGCCAGGGATCGATCACGTACCGAATGCTCGCCTCTCTCTCGGATCGCCTACGGGACCGCCTCGTGGCCATGGCTGTCCGCCCGGGTGACCGCGTCGGGATCTACCTGCGCAAGTCGATCGATGCCGTGGCAGCGCTGTACGCCGCCCTCGAGGCCGGCGCCGCCTACGTGCCGGTCGATCCTGGGGCGCCCGTGGGACGGAACGCCTTCATCCTGTCCGATTGCGCCGTCAAGGCGGTCGTGATCGAAGGTCGCTTCGAGACGAGCCTCCGGGCCGAGCTGGAGCGCCTCGGCGCCGTACCGGAGCTGCTGACCCTCGACGCAGTGGGCGGGGGCTCGGGGCTCCTCCGGGCACTCGATCTCGCGGAGGCGCGCGCGTCCGCACCGGTCTCCGACACGATCAGCGGGGCCCCGGGTGACCTCGCCTACATCCTCTACACCTCCGGTTCGACCGGCAAGCCCAAGGGAGTGATGCTATCGCACGAGAATGGCGTGAGCTTCGTGAACTGGTGCTCGGAGGTCTTTGCGCCCCGGCCGAGCGACCGTTTCTCTTCCCATGCTCCCTTCCACTTCGACCTCTCGATCCTCGACGTCCACGTCTCGCTCAAGCACGGCGCGACCCTGGTTCTGGTGGGCGAAGACATCGGCAAGGACCCGGAGCGCCTCGCTGCGCTGATCGCGAGCGAGCGCATCTCGGTCTGGTATTCCGCACCCTCCATCCTCGCGCTGCTCGCGCAGTATGGAAAGCTCGAACGTCACGACTATTCCGAGCTCCGGCTGATCCTGTTCGCGGGGGAGGTCTTCGCGGCGAAGCACCTGCGCTCACTGACCGTCCAGCTGCCAAAGCCTCAGTACTTCAATCTGTACGGCCCCACGGAGACCAACGTCTGTACGTTCCACGAGGTGCCGACGCCAATCCCGGCGGATCGGGTCACGCCACCCCCCATCGGCAAACCCTGCTCCCATCTCCGCTGCAAGGTCGTGAACCCGGAAGGGCACGAGGTTCGCGCCGGCGAGGAAGGCGAGCTCTGCGTGAGCGGGCCGGGCGTGATGCAGGGCTACTGGGGGCTGCCCGAGCAGACGGCACGCGGGTTCTCGACCGACGGCGAGGGCGTCCGGTGGTACAAGACCGGGGACATCGTCCGCGCGGGCCCCGACGGAAACCTCACGTACCTCGGGCGGCGCGACCGCATGGTGAAGCGACGCGGCTATCGCGTCGAGCTCGAGGAGATCGAGGCGGCTCTCTACCGTCATCCCGCCGTCAGGGAGGCAGCGGTGGTCGCCACGCTCGATGAAGAAGCGGGCGTGAAGATCACCGCGTTCCTGAGCTGTCGCGAGCCCCGGCGTCCCTCGCTGATCGAGCTGAAGCGCCTGTGCTCGACGCACCTGCCTCTCTACATGATCCCGGACGTCTTCACCTGGCAGGAGGCGCTACCCAGGACCTCCACCGACAAGACCGACTACCAGCGGCTCGAGGAGCTGGCCTGATGGATTTCTCCCTCACAGAGGAACAGAGGGCCCTGCGTGAGAGCATCGTGCGATTCGCGCAGGAGGTGCTGAATCCGGGCGCGGCCGAGCGCGACCGGGAGCAGACCTTCTCCCGCGAGCTGTGGAGGAGCTGCGCGGAGATCGGGATCCAGGGCTTGCCGGTCCCGGAGGAGCACGGTGGCAGCGGGCTGGACCCCCTCACCTGCGCCATGGCCCTGGAAGCGCTCGGATACGGCTGCCACGACGGCGGCCTGGTGTTCTCCCTGTGTGCTCACCTCCTCTCGTGCGTGGTGCCTCTGTGGCAGCAGGGCAGCGAGGAGCAGAAACGCCGCTATCTCCCCGGCCTCTGCGACGGCAGCCTGATCGGCGTGCACGCGATGACCGAGCCCGGCTCCGGGTCCGATGCCTTTGCGCTTCGGACTCGCGCCGAGCCCGACGGCGCCGGGTTTCGCATCAACGGGACCAAGACGTTCATCTCCAATGGTCCCGTCGCCGATCTCGTCATCGTCTTCGCCATGACCGACCCCGAGAGCGGATATCACGGCGGCGTCACGGCGTTCCTCGTCGAAAGCAGCGCTCCGGGCTTCGCGGCGAGCCGCAAGCACGAGAAGATGGGATTGCGGTCTTCTCCGATCGGTGAACTGGCGTTCACGGATCTGTACGTCTCGGAGGAGAGCGTGCTCGGCGGAGTCGGCGCCGGGTCTCGGCTCTTCAGCGATGCCATGGACTGGGAGCGCATCTGCCTCTTCGCCAGCCACGTCGGCGCCATGGAGCGCCTGCTGGAGACCTCGATCTCGTACGCTCGGACGCGGAAGCAGTTCGGTCAAGCCATCGGGAAGTTCCAGGCGGTGGCCCACCGCATCGTCGACATGAAGGTCCAGCTCGAGGCGGCCCGCCTGCTGACGTACCGCGCGGCCTGGCGTCTCGAGCACGCGAGAAGCGCCTCGCTCGACGCCTCCATGGCCAAGTTGTTCGTCAGTGAATCACTCGTCGAAGCCGCGCTCGCGACCGTCCAGATTCACGGCGGCTACGGCTACATGGCGGAGTACGAGGTAGAACGAGCGCTCCGGGATGCCCTGGCCAGCACGATCTACTCCGGCACGAGCGAGATGCAGCGCAACATCATCGCGCGGTGGCTCGGTCTCTGAGTCGCTGGTGAGGCCTACGTACTGGGCAGACGCAGCTCCGCGCCATTCTCGTGCATCAACTCGACGAGCCTGTCCGCGATCAATCGGTTGCCCGCCGCGTTGGGGTGACGGTCCCACTCCGCGATCCACAGGCTGGGATGATCACGCCCCTGCCACAGACCGAGAAGGTCCAGGACCAGGAACCCGGCGGCCTCCGCGCGGTCCAGCGTCGGGACCCTCGCGCTCGGTGCGTCGCCTACGTTGTCCAGCGCAAGGAACACAGGCACGGCGCCATGCTCTCGAACCACTTCCACGATGTGTCCCAGGGTCCACTCCAGCACAGCGTCGGCGGAGAGGCGAAGGCGGCGGTCGGCCTCGGACCAAGGCATCCGCGTCTTCATTCCCACGGCGCCCAGCAGGGCGCGAGCGCTCTGGAACGGCACCGCGACGCCATCCTTCGCCAATGCGTCCACACCCGTCTCGCGGACCAGCCCAGTTAAGCCGGGGAACGGAATCGGAACCCGCGACGAGACCACGTCCAGCAGATGCCCTACGACGGGCCCCTCCTGGCGGGGGCTGTCCGTGATGAAGACGGCGTCGGGCTCGAACCGGAGGGCTCGGTCCTGCAACATCGCGAGCTGCTGCAGCAGCGAGAAGCCGGCAACGCCGAAGTTTAAGACCTCGTAGCGCGCGCGGGCTCCGGGGCTGCCCGACCCGTTCAGCCGCTCCTCCAGGAAGTCGGCGAAGGTGTCTCCGTCCGCGACCCCCGACCCCATCACGTGCGACGGTCCGAGCAGCGCGATCCGATACGTGCCCGAGGGTTTCACCAGCGAGTGCTCGCGGTCGCGCATTCCCCATTGGTTGGTGGTCAAGGGCTGATCCAGGAAGACGATGTGCGCGGCGGGCCGGAGCTCTGCGCGCAGGAAATCCGGCCGCCTGACGTAGGCCTGGGTGTCGGAAAGCGGGACCCAGTGCGCCGGCCGCTGGGCCTCGATGCTCCATAACTGCGCGCTCAGCCGGCTCGTGCTGTCCAGCTTCTCGTAGTAGCCCTTGTGCCGCAGCTCGGCGTCGGCAGCGTTCAGCGTCGAGGTCTGAAGCGAGGCGACCGTGGCCGCTACGCGCGGACAGAGCGGTGAATAGAGCTTCGGCTGCCCGACGAGGACCAGCGTGACGAGCAGGGCGGTCGAGCGCAGCGCCGGCCGTCGGAACCAAGAGAGAGTGGGCTCACGGCTCGTCGCCGAGGCCGACCACGGTCGCCCCGCCACGAACAACCCGCCGAGCATGAGGCCGGCAATCAGCCAGAGATCACCGGAGACGACGTTCCCCGCCACGATCCACATCGAGAGCCAGGCGGGCACCGAGGCTGCACTCCACAGGGACCAGAGGAGACAGAGTGCGATGAACGTTCCGGTCGTGCGCAACGCGAGGGAAGCGCTCCAGACCGGGCCGGCGCCGAGGCTACGCCGGCGGGGACGCGTCATCTCGCGCGAGGAGCCGAAGACGACGAGCCCCCCCAGCACCCCCCAGAACGCCACGTCCTGGGGCTCCAGCGGAAAGCCTCCGCGCAGCCAGAACCACTGGTAGGAGTGGAGCAGCCAGGTGGCCAGGAACACAACCACGGTGGCCCGGACCAGGGCGGCGCCGTGGCCCCGCCGTCGCAACCGGAAGAAGCTGGGGTAGTACACCAGCTTCATCATGAAGTCCTTCCAGTAGATGTTGATGCGGCGCCAGAAGTCGGTGAAGCTCGAGGCCAGGTAGTAGAGGTGGTGCGTCTCCGGCAGACGGAACCCGAAGAGGTGGAGCACACCGACGATGAGGTGGAACTGGCCGGAGACCCGGAGGTAGAGCAGGTAGGTGGCGAGCAGGAACTGCACGAGGTCGCCCAGCGTCTGGAGCTGGTCCGGGTCGTTCGCGAGATGCAGGTAGACGAATCGGTAGAGGATCAGGTGGAGCAGCCCGCGCGCGATCCAGTTCATACCGGTCCCGTAGATGTGCGCCTCGTCGCGGTCGAAGTGGGAGCGGACGAACGTCGAGCAGTCGATCACCGGGAAGAGCGGAAAGCAGGCATTCGGCAGCATGAAGAAATACGCGAGCGTCTGGAAGGGTGTGGGGCGCCCTTCGTCGTAGCTCAGGGTGTACAGGTAGAGGGCCAGCCGGAACATGAACATGGAGGCCAGGATCGGCCAGATCGCCACCGACCACGGTGCCGGCAGCAGCTCCATCCGCCAGACGGCGAAGAGCCCGCCGAGCGCGATCAGGAGGAAGACCCGGACCGGCATTCGGAGCGGCAGGTGGCAGACACCGATCAGCACGAGACCGAGACCGACGAGGACGATCCCGTCGACCATCCCCAGCGCGACCAGGATCGACGCCAGGGATAGAACGGTGAAGAACGGAAGGCGATACCGCAGCGGCAGAAGCGCATGGACCACGAATCCCGAGGCGCCGAGCAGCATGACGTGGAAGAACGTGCGACTTTCGAGCTGAAACCGGTGGATGACCAGCAGGACCAGCACGAGCTGCGCCGACACGAGCGCGATGGTCACGACGCGAGGCGTTCGGGCCGCCGCTCCGGGAATGAGAGCTCGGACGGTGTCCGAGGCGCGGTGTAGGTCTTCGGACGCCGAAGGGGCTGTCATGTCAGCTCGCGCGGCGTGCGACTGATCGGGACGCTCCTCCGAGCCGGGTCGTCGCCATCGAGCGGTGGCGGGAGGCCTCGCAACCCATCTCGTCGGAGCAAGCCTAACAGGAGATGGAGGAGCCCGACACCGAGCTCGGAGGGTGGGTCGGGACTCGCATTCACGCCCCGAGCCCGGGCACCGGCGCCGAGCTCCCGATCACGGGAGGGACGGGTCTCGATCGTCGCAGATCGAGTCGTCGTCCCGGTCACCTCCGAAACCGTCACAGCCCTCGAACTCACGCGCGGGACCCGGCCAGAAGCTCGGATCGAAGGGCGTCACGGTGATGATCCCGTGGGAGAGATCCCGGAACCCGTCGCTCGTGGATCCCGCCACCTGCTCCCCGTGGAGCTCCATGAACATCATCTGGCCGAACACTGCGATCCGTTCGACGGTGGGAACGTCGTACGTGCACCACGGACCCGTGGCGGGTCCGACCAGAGCGTCGGGGCCCACCGATCTGGAGCCAGCGCCCCCGCACGGCCGGGGGGCTCGAGGCGCTATGATCGGCGCAGATCTCGTAGCGACACCAGTGGCTCTGACAGTCGCGAAAGACGAGGAGATCGCCCGTGGAGGCCACGTCGAGGGGGCAGTCGACGTCGACCGATCCATCGGCGTCGAAGTCCGCCGTGAAGCCGATCTGGGGTGGATGGTCGTAGCCGCTGCCGCTGCGGCTGGTCTCCAGGTGGCCGCCCCAGCCCGACTGCCATGCCATGCCTTTGCTCGCGTCACCCAGCCGCGCGATCTTCACGTTACCGGGCGGAGGGTGGTCCTCGCTGTAGTGGATGTACGCTCGGAAGCAGATCGTCTTCTGGGTCAGATCCAGGGTTCCGCCCGACCCGTCGGTCAACAGGTGGTTCGTCACGTGATCGGCCCCGCCCGATCCGGTCTCCCGCAGCACGTGCCGGAGCGTCGCTCCGGCGGGAACCGGCGGTGGCCCCGGCCTGCCGCCCGGGACGACTCCCTCGCCACCGAGGCGCAGGTAGACGGGCCGCCAGGGGGGTGGCGGAACCTGCGTGCACTCCTTGGATCGGGAGTCCGGGGAGTCGAAGAAGGTGCTCGCCGGGACCGGTCCCGCGAAGTCCAGCGCCTCGGCGCAGTAGCAGCCGGCGCCGAGATCCCGGCATCGCTGCTCCGGCTCACGCCCCGGCACGTTCGTTTCGGAGTGGCCGACGCTGCCTTCCCGGCACGCCAGCTGGAGCGTCAATGCGACCAGCAGCTTCGCGATCCGTGTCCCCACGTCCTGCACTCTTTCCACGCCGAGAGCCTCCCCTCGACGCTCTCACTGTCGCGGTGGACGCACCCAGCAGCCCGCTCGGGGACCCGCGAGGGGCTCCGATTTCATCGTCGGGGTCACAGGCAAGTTTGCACTTCATGTTTCTTCCAGCAACCATCGAATGGCACCACGACGCTCGGGCGGAACCCGTCCGGGCTTCTCGACCGCAGCGCGGCGAGACGAAGGCTGAGCTCCGGAGTGGATCGGCAGCCGCGAAGCTTCTTCGAGACCCCGATCTCGGCACCGCCCGAGCGGGGTCGACTCTTCCTCGTCACCTACCACTTCCCGCCGGATCAGGCTGCCGGTGCCCTGCGCTGGGAGAAGCTCGCGAGGCACGCCGTGGAGCGCGGCTTCGGGCTCGACGTCCTCACGCGCGATCCTGCGGACCTGCCCAGCGCGGACCTCGCCCGGCTGCGGGAGCTGCCCCCGGGTATCCGCATCTTCGGCGTGAGGGAGCGTGAACTCGCAGTGCGGCGGGTCGAGCATGCGCTCTGGCGAGCCTATCGTCGGTTGTCACCGACGCGGTCGGAGGCGGGGCCCGTCCGGGTTGCGGGGAGACCGCCGCAGAAGTCCTCCTACGCACGCAGCGAGCTGCGCCGGGAGCTCCTCTCGCCCCACGGCTGGAAGCGCGCCTACAACGGCTGGGCTCTCTATGCATCGCACCGCGCGTGGGCGCGCCGAACTGCGCGGCTCGGAAGGCGGCTCTTCGATCCTGCACGGCACCGGATCATCGTCTCCTGCGGCCCACCGCACGGGGCGCACGAGGGCGCGCGGCGCCTGGCGCAGGTCACGGGGCTGCCCTTCGTGACCGATCTGCGCGATCCGTGGAGCCTGGTGGAGCGCTGGGTCGATTCGGTGGCCAGCTCACTCACCCCGCGCATCGCTCGCCGACACGAGCGAGTGACGGTGCGGGAGGCGACTCTGGTGGTCATGAACACGGAGCCCGCCCGCGCCGCCATGCAGGCGCTCTATCCCCAACAGGCGGATCGCATCCTCGCGATCATGAATGGCTACGACGAGGACGAGGAGCTGCCCCGCACGCCCCGCGATGGTTGCTTTCGCCTCGCCTACGCTGGAACGATCTACCTGGACCGCGATCCAGGCACCCTCTTCCGTGCCGCGGCGCGCGTGGTCCGCGAGCTCGGGCTCACACCCGAAGAGCTCGCCATCGAATTCA
>Ga0214473_10004584_pt1 | contig 16605 bp, 21 predicted proteins | sample RVTome_7_FD_203509 | JGI IMG/M metagenome (GOLD analysis project Ga0214473, IMG submission 203509) | Soil microbial communities from uranium-contaminated site in the Upper Colorado River Basin, Wyoming, United States - RVT98D197 | ecosystem: Environmental > Terrestrial > Soil > Contaminated >... | reverse complement strand
GGCCTCCGCCAGCTCGCGCTCGGTGGGGAGCTGCTCGCCCGGGCGCAGGGCGCCGGAGAGGATGCGCGAGCGCAGGCGCTCGAAGACCTCGTCGGCGCGGCGGGCGGTGGCGAGGGGCTGGAGCGGGGCGGCCATGGGCTCTCCTGGTCCGAGGTCCGAGGTCCGAGGTCCGACCACAGGATTGTCCCAGAGAGTGCTCCCGGAGGCAAGGGGGGCCCGGCGGAAGCCCGATCAGGCGAACGCCTAGTCCTGGCAGGCCGGGCAGAGGCCTTCGGCGATCACCCGGAACCGCTCGATTTGGAAGGGGATCTTCTGGTCGGGGGGCGGCCGGACTGGGAGCCAGGCCTCGGGGACGTCCTCGAGGCGCCCGCAGCGCCGGCAGCGCAGGTGCTGGTGGGGATCGGTATTGGCGTCGTAGCGGACCTCGCCCCCCGGCGCCGGCAGCTCCACCAGCACCTCCAGATCCCGCAGGAGGCCGAGGGTGCTGTAGAGGGTGGCCCGGCTGGTGGCGGGGACCGCCCGCAGCAGCTCCCGGGCCGTCCAGTGGCCGGGGTGCTCCAGGAGATGGCGGACGATGGCGCGCCGCTGGCGGGTCAGGGCGAAGCCCCGCTCGCGCAGCAGCCTCTCCACCTCCTCGAGGGTGCGAGGCATGCCCGCCATGATACGCCCCCGCCCTCTGGGCGAATAGCCCCGCTACGCTCTCCGGTCGTGGAGCCGGGCATGCGCCGCAGCCTGATCGGCCTCGCCCTCCTGGGCGCGTTCGTCGCCGGGGCCTGGGCCGTGCGCCACGCCCTGGGCCTGGAGTGGAGCGTCGAGTCGGTGCGCGAGGTGGTGGCGCGGTTTGGCCTCTGGGGCCCGCTGGTCTTCGTCCTGCTGATGGGCTTCCGCACCGCGATCATGATTCCCTCGCAGATCATGCTGGTGGCGGCAGGGCTCTGCTTCGGCGCCGCGGCGGGCACGCTCTACGGCGCCCTCGGCATGGTGCTCTCCGGGTGCGCGGCCTTCGCGGTGGCGCGCTTCGTGGGACGCGACGCGGTGCTCTCCAACGTACCCGAGTCCATGCGCTGGGCCTTCTCGGCCGCGGGATCGAGGGCGGGCGCGGGCATCGTGTTCGTGGGGACGGGCTACCCGGTGGGCCCGGTCACCGCCTTCCACGCCGGCGCGGGGCTGACGGCCATGGCGGTCCCCTCGTTCCTGGCGGCGCTGGCCGCCGGCTCGGCGGTGCGCGCCGGCACCTACGCCTGGTTCGGCAGCGCGCTGGTGGAGGGGGACTGGCGCATCCTGGCCGCCGCCGTGGTGCTGCTCCTGGCCGCGGGCCTGCCCATCTACCACCCGCGCGGCCGCGCGTGGCTCAAGGCGCGGCTCCAGTAGGACCGCCCCATCGCGCAGGCGGCTCAGGCGGGGACGACCTCGAGCACGTCCCACTCGCCCTTGAGCTCGTCCGCCGCCAGCGAGCGCGCCTCGTCCTCGGACTCGGCGCTGAGGGAGAGGATCCGGGTGCGCGGCCCCTGGCAGTGCTTCACGCGGATGCGGAAGGCGCGCAGCTCGCCGGCGGCCGGCGGCTCGCCTTGCAGCGGCGCCCTGGGGATCAGCTCGAACCAGGGCTCGGGCGCCTTGGAGAGCATGAGCCCCAGCACCCGGCAAGGCTCGCGCGTGTCGCGCCGGCGCACGAGCCGCGCGTGCCAGACCAGGGCCTCCACCTCCAGCGGGGACGCCAGCCCCTCGATCCGCACGCGGACCGGCTCCCCCTGCTGGGCCGAGAGCGGGGTCCGGACGCACAGCCCGCCCTCGGACATGTCGAGCACCGTTCCCTCGGCGCGGTCGCGGCCGCGCTGGATCTCGCACGGGAGCTGGCACTGGACCCGCGGACTGCGACGCCGCTCCATGGAACACCCCAGCCGACGACCCGGCTTTGTGTTACACGGAGTCGGCAATACGGGCCCGGCGCTTTAGCCGGGCTAGGCGCCGGCGCGCAGGACGTTCAGGGCCGAGCCGGCCCGGAACCAGGCGATCTGGTCCTCGTTCAGGCTGTGGCGGGCGCGGCCCGCGTCCTGGCTGCCGTCCGCGTGGTGGAAGACCAGCTCCAGGGGCCGGCCCGGCGCCAGGCCGTCCAGGCCGCGGATGGACACGCGGTCCCGCTCCTCCACCTTCTCGTAGAGGGCCGGATCCTCGAAGACCAGGGGCAGCACGCCCTGCTTCTTCAGGTTGGTCTCGTGGATGCGCGCGAAGCTCCGCACGATCACGGCGGCCGCGCCCAGGAAGCGCGGCGACATGGCGGCGTGCTCGCGGCTCGAGCCCTCGCCGTAGTTCTCGTCGCCGACGATGACCCAGTGGAGGCCCTCGGCCTTGTAGTGGCGCGCCACCCGGGCCACGGGCCCGCGCTCACCGGAGAGCTGGTCCTGGGTCTCGCCCGTCTCGCCGCTGAAGGCGTTGACGGCACCGTTCAGGAGGTTGTCGCTGATGCGGTCCAAGTGGCCGCGGAAGCGCAGCCAGGGCCCCGCCGGCGAGATGTGGTCCGTCGTGCACTTGCCCCGGGCCTTGAAGAGGAGGGGCAGCCGCGCCAGCTCCGCCACGTCGCCCCAGGCCGGGAAGGGCTCGAGGAGCTGGAGCCGCTCGCTGTCGGGCGCCACCGCCACGCGCACGCCGGAGCGGTCCGCGGGCGGGGCCTCGTAGCCCGCGTCGCTCATGACGAAGCCGCGCTCGGGGATCTCCGGCGCCGGGCCGGGCGGGCGCAGGCGGAAGCGCCCGCCGCCGGGCGTCTCGATCGCGTCGCCCTGGGGATCGAAGGCCAGCCGGCCCGCCAGGGCGTAGGCCACCACGATCTCGGGGCTCCCGATGAAGGCGAGGGTCTCGGGGTTGCCGTCGTTGCGGCGCGGGAAGTTGCGGTTGAAGGAGTTGATGATGGCGTTGCGCTCGCCTCTCTGCACGTCGTCGCGCTTCCACTGGCCGATGCAGGGGCCGCAGGCGTTGGCCAGGACGATGGCGCCGATCGACTCCAGGTCCTCGAGCTGCCCGTCGCGCGCGATGGTCTGGTGGATCTGCTCGGAGCCGGGGGTGCACAAGAGCGGCACCACCGCCCGGGCGCCGTGCGCGGCGGCCTGGCGCGCCACGTCGGCGGCGCGGCAGAGGTCCTCGTAGGAGGAGTTGGTGCAGCTCCCGATGAGCGCCGAGGAGAGCGCCTCCGGGTAGCCCTCGCTCGCCACGTCGGCCGCCATGCGCGAGGCCGGGCGCGCGAGATCCGGCGTGTGCGGCCCCACGATGTGGGGCTCCAGGCGCGAGAGGTCGAGCTCGAGCACCACGTCGAAGAAGGCCTCGGGGTCGCGCTCCACCTCCGGGTCGGGGCGCAGCAGCTCGGCCCGGGCGTCGGCCAGGTCGGCCAGCTCACCCCGGCCCGTGGCCTTGAGGTAGGCGGCCATGCGCGCGTCGTAGGGGAAGATCGAGGTGGTGGCCCCGAGCTCGGCCCCCATGTTGGTGATGGTGCCCTTGCCCGTGGCGCTGATGGAGGCCGTGCCGGGCCCGAAGTACTCCAGCACCCGGTTGGTGCCGCCCTTCACCGTGAGCTGCCCGCACACCCAGAGGATCACGTCCTTGGGCGCGGCCCAGCCGGCGAGGCTCCCGGTCAGGTGGACGCCTACGAGGCTCGGATGCAGCACCTCCCAGGGGAAGCCCGCCATCACGTCCACGGCGTCGGCCCCGCCCACGCCGCAGGCGAACATGCCGAGGCCGCCGGCATTGGGCGTGTGGGAGTCGGTGCCGATCATCAGCCCGCCCGGGAAGGCGTACTTCTCCAGCACCACCTGGTGGATGATCCCCGCCCCCGGTCCCCAGAAGCCGATCCCGTAGCGGGCCGAGGCGCTGCGCAGGAAGTCGTAGACCTCGCGGTTGCTGACCCGCGCGCTCTGCATGTCCTCGCGCGCGCCCTTGTTGGCCTGGATCAGGTGGTCGCAGTGCACGGTGGTGGGGACGGCCGTCTCGGCGCGGCCCGAGGAGATGAGCTGGAGGAGCGCCATCTGCCCCGTGGCGTCCTGCATGGCCACGCGGTCGGGGCCGAGCTCCAGGTAGGCGCGCCCGGGCTCGAGCGCCTGGCCCTCGGGATCGCGCAGGTGGCCGTAGAGCACCTTCTCCGCGTAGGTGAGCGGCCGCCCCAGCCGCCGGCGCGCCGCCGCGACGCCGCGCTCCAGGCGCTCGTAGGCGCGGCGGACCAGCTCGGGGGTGGTCTCGATCGCGGGCATGGCGGTCTCCTCCGGCGCGCAGGGGCGAATCTAGCCCACTGCGCGGGGCCGGGCGGCTACTCGCCGCGGAAGCTGCTCGCCCGCCGGGTGTGTGGGAGCTGAAGCGCGCCCCGCTCTGCCCCGCTTCGCGAGCGCATCCGGAGATCAGCTCCCGGCGAGACGCCGGAAGATCTCCTCGGGGCCTTCCTCATGGGTCTTGGCTTCGAAGGCCTGCTGCGCGAGGGCGCGCGCGATGTCCTCGCACAGCGCGGCGCCCGCCTCGATGCCGCGCGCGCCCAGCTCGCCGGGCAGGACCTTGCGCAAGACGACCGCGAGCTCCCGGGGGCCTGCGGAGGCATCGAGGCCCGCGTTGCGCAGGGCGATCCGCACGGTCCCCCGAGCCTCCAGCCGGGACAGCGAGCTGCAGGCTTCGAGCCGCCCGGCGACGAAGTCGAAGGGCGTCACGAGGCGGCCGCGCGGGCGCGCAGGCGCCGCAGGTAGGCGGCGGGGGGCAGGAAGGCGAGCCAGGCGGAGATCGCCGAGGCGAGGCCAAGCGTCCCGACCGTCGCCGCTCCCAGGGACGATGCCGCCAGGTCGATGCCTTCGAAGGAGAGCACGAAGGAGGTCGTGTAGCTGACGGAGGCGCACGACATGGCGATCGCCCAGAGCCGCACCCGATCCGCGACCACCGCGTCTGCAAGGCCGAGCGCCGCGCGCCGTCGGAGCTGCCGGCCGCACAGCAGCGACTCGATGGCCGCCCAGTAGAGGATCCCGAGGCCGACCACGACGCGCAGGTAGCCCGGCGCGCCCGCATAGGGCTCCACGGACAGGGCGCTCGCGACCAGTCCCGGCCAGACCGCCTCGGCCGGGATCAGCAGCGCCAGGACCACGATGCAGCCGATCACCAGCAGCTCGGCCAGCGGGTGCTTGGGCCGGAAGACCCGCCACGTGAAGATCGCGAGCGCCGCGAAGCCCACGGTGTTGCAGAGGGCGGAGCAGCCCAGCATCAGGCCCCGGGTGTCGTCGGGCAGGGCGGTCATGGCACGCGCCAGCGCGGCGAAGGGATAGCCGAGCCCGCCCATGAGGAGCAGGCAGAGGCCGATCGTGAACTCGGGCAGTTGCCGCGAGCTGCGCGCGAGGGCCAGCAGCCGCGGCCCCAGCACGAGGCTCACCACTACGAAGGATCCGCCTCCCAGGGCTGCGAGCCAGATCATGGGTTCCCTCCGGGGCGAACCGCCCTAGCATCGGCCGACGCCCGCACCCACTTGATCCCCCCCGGTGCGGTCGCCGCGCCCTTGGATCGCGGACACGGCGTCCGCTTCGTCGTGATCGGGGTGTGGGGAGCCAACTACTACGCTACCTCCGCCGCGACCCTCTTCACGACCCAGGATCGGGACCTCTTCCTGCCCCCCGACCCGGACAACCTGCTGGCGGCGTGGCGCGCGTGCGCGGAGGAAGGCGGCGAGTAGGGGTCGCGTCAACGCAAGCCGGCGCCGGCGAGCTCGGCCAGCAGGTGCAGAGAGGAGCGCGCGGCCTTGCGAAAGTCCTCGAGATGGAGGCTCTCGTTCTCGCCGTGGGCGTTGCAGGGCGGGTCCTCGAGGCCGAGCAGCAGGGCCGGGGCGCCGGCCAGCACCTCGACGAAGGGGCCCACGAAGGGGATGGAGGCGCCGCAGCCGATCTCCACCGGCTCGCGGCCGAAGCCCGCGGCCAGGGCGCGGCGCGCGGCGTCGAAGGCGGGGCCCTCCGTCTCGGTGCTCCAGCCGGGCACCGCCACGTCGCACTCCGTCTCCACCTGCACGCCCCAGGGCGGGTCGCGCTCGAGGAAGTCTATCACCAGGTCGCGCACCCGCTCCGGGTCCTGGCCGGGCGCGAGGCGCACCCCCACCCGGGCCCGCGCCTCGGCCATGAGCTGGTTGGCGGCGCCCGCGAGCGGCATGCCCTCGAGGGCGGTCAGGGCCAGGGTGGGCCGGTGCCACAGGCGCTCGTACACCGATCGGCCGGGCTCGCCGACGAGGTCCGACTCGGCGGGAAGGCCCGCGTCGGCGCGGAAGCCCGCCTCGTCGAAGGGCAGCGCCGCCAGGCGCTCGCGCTCGCCGGGCGCCAGCTCGGGCGCGTCGTCGTAGAAGCCGGGCACCGCGATGGCGCCGCGCGCATCGACCAGGCGCCCGAGCAGGGCCGCGAGCGCCGTGGCGGCGTCGGGCAGCGGCCCGCCCCACACGCCGCTGTGCAGCGGGCGCTCCAGGGCGCGGACCGTCACGTCCACGTTCACCAGGCCGCGCAGGCTGCGCGTCAGCGAGGGGAGGCCGGTGGCCAGGTTCGCGGTGTCGGAGAGGACCAGTACGTCGGCGGCCAGCCGCTCCTGGTGCGCGCGCAGGAACCCGGCCAGGTGGCCCGAGCCGATCTCCTCCTCGCCCTCCACCAGCAGCTTCACGTTGAGCGGCAGACCGCCCGTCGCCTCGCGCCACGCGCGCAGTGCCGCCAGGTGCAGCATGAGGCCGGCCTTGTCGTCCACCACGCCGCGCCCGTAGAGCCGCCCGTCCCGCACGGCGGGCTCGAAGGGCGGGCTCTTCCAGTGCGCGAGGCGCCCGGGGGGCTGCACGTCATGGTGGGCGTAGATGAGCGCGGTGGGGGCGCCCGCGCCCGCCCCGCTCCACTCCCCCACCACGTAGGGATGGGCCCCCTCGATCCGCAGGATCTCCACGCCGGACAGGCCGGCGTCCGCCAGCAGGCCGGCCACCCGTGCGGCCGAGCGCTCCATCTGGGCGGGATCGAAGCCGGGCGCCGACACGCTCGGGATGCGCGCGAGCCCGATCAGGTCCTCGAGGGTGCGCTCGAAGCCCCGCTCCAGCGCGGCGAGCGCGTCGTCCCGCTGTGCCATTGGTAGATCCTACCTGTCCCGTCCTACAAGGACGGTGTGGGCAAGACCCCCTTTCCAACCGTGCGTGCGGTTTTCCCGCACACGGCTGACCGGCGGTCTCTCGGGTCGCGGCATTACGCAGCCTCCGGGTAGCGGACGGTCCCGCGCAGGCGGTGGAGCCCGAGGTCCCAGAAGAAGCCCCGATCCCAGGCCTCGGCCTCGCCGGGCCGCAGGCTCCGCCCCTTGCGCTTCACAAGGAAGCCGTGGAGCCGCTTCCAGACGTAGGTATCGAGCTGGTTGAACTTCTTCGCGGCGTTCCCGGTGCGGAAGTAGCCGCCCCAGCCCCGCAGCAGCGGGTTCAGGTCCCGGATCAGCACCCGGACATCCCGCACCCCGCTCCGGCTCCGGCCGGTCAGCTCCTTCACCCGCTGACGCACCCGCTTCAGCGAGCGCGGGGACGGCCAGCGCTGGAGGTAGTAGCGACGAACGCCACGCTCCAGCAGCCGCCCCGAGACCCGCTTGTGCAGGTGACAGCCGAGGAAGTCGAACCCCTCCCTACCCTCGGTGAGGTCCACCCTCCGCGTCTTGCCAGGATGCAGCTCCAGACCGAGCCCGCCCAGGATCTCCCGGATCCGGCGCTCGGCCCCCTCGCAAGCCTCCGCCGTCTCACATTGGACGACGAAGTCGTCGGCGTAGCGCACGAGTCGACCCAGATGGCCATGCTCGCGCTCCCACGTCTCGTCAAGGACGTGCAGGGCGATGTTGGCTAGCAAGGGCGAGATCACCCGACCCTGGGGCGTCCCCAGGGTCGGGTGCCGCACCTGCCCTTCCTCCATCACCCCCGCCCGGAGCCACTGGCGCAGCAGCCGCAGGACCCGCCGGTCGCTCACCCGACGCGCCACCCCCTCCAGCAGGAGCCCGTGATCCAGGCTCCCGAAGAAGTCCCGGATGTCCGCGTCGAGCACGTGGCTGCCCCCGCCGTGGACAGCTCCACGGCGCAGCGCCTCCAGCGCGTCCGTGGCACTCCGGCGCGGACGGAACCCGTAGCTCGACGCCACGAAGTCCGCCTCGAAGATCGGCTCGAGCACGATCTTCGCCGCCGCCTGCACCACCCGGTCGCGCACCGTCGGGATCCCCAGCGCCCGCCGCCCCCCGCCTCCCTTCGGGATGGTCCGCCGCAAGACCGCCTGCGGTCGGTACCGGCCTGCGCGCAGATCCGCTTGGAGCCCTTCTAGGAAGCGCTCCACGCCGATCCGCTCGACGTCGGCCAAGGTCTGGGCATCGACCCCCGCCGCGCCGCGGTTCGCCCTCACCCGCCTCCACGCCTCCCCCAGGACGTCACCCCGGTGGATGCGGTCGTACAACGCGTGGAAGCGTCTGCCCGGATGCCGCTTGGCCGCGGCCCACAGCCGGCGTTGGAGGCGTCGCACTTGGTCGACGGACCGATGCCCGTCGGGGTGATTGGACCGGATCCCGTGCCCGGCCATGCCCTCGCGCGGTCCCCCTCCTCCAGCATGACCACCGCAGGGACCCTTCCCTCCGCCGGCGTTGTCTTGCACCGGCCTCGACGGTACTGCGGTCCCCTCGGACTCCCGCTGCGCAGCGCCCGACTTCGCCTTCGGCTTATACGGGACACCTTGCCCTGACCCAGGCCGCGCAGACGGGCCTCTCCTGTTCCGCATCGAACCCTGCACACGTGCCGCCGCCCGTACCCCGGGGAGACCCGACGAGCGCTCCGGAACCAGCCCGTCGGACGTGGCCTTCGCCGTGACATGAGCGGCTCGGCCCTCCCATTGTTCCTCTGTCGAGGCTGCAGCGTTCACTGGATGTTGCGGCCCGCGTGCTTGCTCCCTCCGAAGAGGCTCTCGACGCCCCGCTCGGGCCAAAGGGGTCTCCCCCTCCGCCTGGGGCCTGCTACCCGGCGCTCCGGCGCCTGCCGGGACGGGACTTCCACCCGCTGGCTCGATGCAGCGTGACGAGATCAGCTCCCCAAAGGGCAAGGAGAGCTGACCCTCATCGTCAGGACGCACCATGGGCCGGCAGGGTACCACCCCCCCAGAACGGTTTTCCGCGCGAGACTTGTAGGAATCGCCGTCGCATCGTCTAGCAGCCATCGTCTGTGACTCCCCGCTTGGCACGAGACGTGCGTTGGATTCGCCCAGAGGTAACACACCATGATCGGAACCATTCTACTGGTCGTCCTCGTTCTGATGCTTCTGGGAGCACTGCTCGTGCTCGAGTTGTTGAACGCCGCGCTCGCAACCGAGCTGGTCTGCGTGCTGCGCTACCGCCGACACTACTACATGGCGTCGGGATTCCGCGGAGCCACCGCGGCCGAAGAGTTCCTCGAGCACGCCGTCGAAGAACAGCTGCACGCCGATCAGATTGCGCAGCGCATCGTGCAGCTCGGCGGCGAACCGAATCTCGACCCCGACGGACTGCAGTCGCGCAGCCATTCCGAATACGTGGCAGGCAACTCGCTCGACCAGATGATCCTCGAAGACCTCGTCGCGGAGCGCATCGCGATCGAAAGGTATGGCGAGATGATCCGCTACATCGGCGACGGCGATCCCACCACGCGGCGCATGCTCGAGGAAATCCTTGCAAAGGAAGAAGAGCACGCCTACGATATGGCCGATCTGCTGCGAGTCGTGGGCAGTTAGAACGCCTTCAGAGATTTCCGTGGAGAGGAATCAACACATGGATGGCAGCGTCCATCAACCGATCGTGTCGTCGTTGGGTGCCACGCTCGGGCGCACGATCGATCTCGCACAACAGGTGGCGACCGACGAACTCCGGTTGTTTCAGCTCGAGGCGCACGATCGCGTGAGCAACGCAATACGCAGGGGCGCGTGGATCGGATTCGGCACGCTTTGTCTGGCCGTCGCGTGGGTCGTGGCGTGGGCTGCGGTGCTGGTGGCGCTCGAGGACCGATTTTCGCTCGAAGCGAGACTCGCGATGCTGGCGATTTCGCAGTTCGCGCTCGGAACGGTTCTGGTCGGGTTTGGACTTCGTAGCCGGCCGGTGGCGCGGTGAGCGCGGCGTTGTCGCGCGAGGTGTTGGAGGCACGCATCGTGCGCGAGCGGCAAGCGCTCGCCGAGGCGCTGGCCGATCTGCGCGAGCAGGCGCGCGCGGAAGTCGATCTGCGGCGCCACGTGCGAGAGCGTCCCGTGGCCTGGTTGGCCGGGGCCCTGGTGATCGGATTTCTATTGGGGGTGCGCCGATGAAGCGTACCATCCCGGGGAGACGACGATGCAAGAAGCAAGCGAACGGATCGAACCGGGCGTGCCGACCCTGGAACGGCCCGAGGTGAAGGAACAAGTCGAGCGCGTGCGCGGTCAATTGGAGAAGCTCGACATACAGGTGCGACGCGTGGTGCAGGAGCAACCCCTCGTGGCGGTGGGAGTCGCGCTCGCCTTCGGCTACGCGCTCGGTCGCCTGCTGGCGCGGCGCTAGGACGCAAGATGGATCCCCAGCGCATCGCAAAAGAGCTGCGCTCGCAACTCCGCGAACGACCGTATTGGACGACCGCGGCGATCGTCGGCGTCGGCTGGATCCTCGGCCGCAGCTTGCCGCTGCGTGCAGTGCTCGTGGTGGCGGGCATCGGAGCGCGCGCGGCGATGGCTATGGCGCTCGAGGACATGATCAGCGATCGCGTGCGGCCGCCGCGGGCTGCGCGGAAAGAGGAAGCGACATGACCGTGAAGAGCCTCGCAACGAAACTGGCGGCGGTCCCGGAGCAGGCGGTCGACGCGCTCCCGAGCTTCGTGGGGAACCCCTGGCGGTCCCGGCGCAGCTGGACGGCCGCAGAGCGATCTCGCCGAGGCGGTCAAGGCGGGGAGGCTCCGTGAAGATCTGTACTATCGACTGAATGTGCTTCCGATCGAGGTCCCTCCGCTGCGCAACCGGCCCGGCGACATCGAGCTGCTCGCAGAGCACTTCCTCGCCGAGCTGAATCGCGAAGCCGGGACGTCGAAGGTCTGGACTCGCGCCGCACTCGAGCGGCTGCGCAGCAACGCCTGGCCGGGAAACGTGCGCGAGCTTCGCAACGTGGTGCAGCGCGCCTACATCCTCGGTGACGACGAGACTCTCGCCGACGTGCTGCCGCCCTCGAGAGAGGCGCCGCCGGCGGCGCCCGAGAACGGCCAGGTGCTCCAGATCCGCGTGGGCACTTCCATCGAACGAGTCGAACAGCGGTTGGTCCTCGCGACGCTAGAGCTCACCGGGGGCGACAAGAAGAAGACCGCCGAGATCCTGTGCATCAGCTTGAAGACGCGCTACAACCGCCTCAACGTCTACGAAGCGGGCCGCGTCGCGCGCGCGGGCGAGGAAGCCCCGGATCGCAGTCCCAGTTGACGGACGATTGCAGATTCTGCACGGCAGTTCCGACATGGAACGACTGTTGCCGCGCTACCCCCGCTTCGATGCGCCGAATGGTTGTGCGCGTCATCGACGACTTGCGACTGGAGTCGCCGGCCGTCAGTACTCGCTGACAACGATCCCAACTCGGTAGTCGAGCCCCGGCCCGGGACGCTCACGCTTCCCGGGCCCGTTTCCGTTTCCGAGGGGCGCGCGTTGTGGGCAGAGCGTTCTCACGACGTGCAGCGCCGGGCCGTATCCGCTCTCACGGCTGAACGAAAAACGCTTCCACCCAGCAATCCGGTGGAGGCGTTCGACGTTCGTTCGATCGAGAGATCTGGCGGGCTTTGCCTCACCCGATCGGAATCGTTCCGCTCCAAACGGATTGAGACGCAATCGACATGCCAGCCTTGCCGGCGTGCAGGCGTCCGTGTCAAGATGGTGGTAAAAAGGAGGCCAAAGATATGGTGGCAATCCGATCAACCCTGGCAGGGACCCTCCTGTGCTTGCTGGTCTGGCCCGCAGCTGCGGGCAAGCTCGGCCTCACGGCTCGCTTGGTCGACGAAGCGTCGAATGCGAGCAAGGCGACCGCCGTCGTCCAGGTAGAGGTCGTGGGCGTCGAGCTGATCGATCCCGCCCTGGCCGCGCCGGGCTCGAAGGCGAGCCAGGGGCCTCCACTATCGGGTCGATGACGGACCCGTGGTTGCGACGCCGGTGTGGCGAAGCTTGCCTTCCACGATCTGACCGCCCGACGACATTCGTCGCCTGTCGCGCCTTGCCCTTGGCTTTCGCTCATGAGTCACTTCCTTTCGTGAATCGATGGATGCACAGGAGAAGAGCAATCCGCATGCCATCGCAGCAGGACCGCTCTCGCCCCGCGCGACGACTCATCCGCGGGTGTATTGAACAATCTGGGGCGGATCTAGCATTCCGATTCGCCCTGTAGCCTTCCCACCATCCGCATTGGAGAATCCATGAAGGCTGGGATGCTCGTCGGCCTCTTGTTGATTGTTCTCGGGATCGGCGCTCTCGCCTACCAGGGGATCTCGTACAAGAGCGAGGAGAAGATCCTCGACATCGGTCCCATCGAGGCTACCTCGAAGACCACGAAGACGATTCCTATCCCGCCCATCCTCGCCGTACTCGCGATGATCGGCGGCGTCGCGATCGTCATCGCGACGGCGCGCGGCGGTGCTGCGGCCGCGTGAGACCAATTCACGCGCCGCTCCAGCCCGCGCGAACGCTCTCCAGTGCAGCTTGCAGCTCCGCCGCCGTGGTGATCCAGAGGGTTCGCGCACCCGCACCCTGAGGCCGCTCGCCGAGCTCGTGCGGCGGCGCCGCCCACAGGCCGACCACCAATTTGCGATCATTGCCCGCCGCCGCCAGGCGCTTGCAGAGATGCCGGGCGTGGGCGAGAGCGCGCACGGTGAGAGCGCTGATGCAGACGACGTCCGGTCGCTCCTCCGCGATGCGCGTCACGAGCTCGCTCACCAGTTGGTGCGACGAGGCGACCTCGCAGCGCAGGCCACGCGTGGCCGCGAGCTTTGCCAGCCAGCGCGCCGCCAGCGCATCGCTCTCGTCGAGGGCCGGAACGAAGAGCACGCGAGGCCCGCCTGCGGGAACGCGCGAGTCGCCCTTCTCCAGCAGATCGTCGAGCAGCTCCTCGAGCCGCTCGCGGATTCCTGCACTCACGGGGTCCAGCAGCAGGTCGAGCTGATCGTCGTTGGCGAGGCGCCGCAGCACGGGCAGTGCGACGCCGTCGGAAACCGCCTCGAGACTTCCCTCGGCGGCCGCTTTGCCCAGCACCGCAGCGCTTTCATCGAGATCGAGCGCGAGCAGGCGCTGGTAGAGCCGGACGTCGGGAAGCAGCGCCGGCCGGTCGCCGAGCAGCACGGAGAAGTACTCGAGACTACGGACGTAACGGCCCGCGACGACCAGACAAACCGTGAGCGGGGTGGCGAGCAGCAGCCCGGGGATGCCCCAGAGCGAGGCCCAGAAGACCGCCGAGAAGACCACGCCGAATGGCGATAGCCCGGCGCTCGATCCGAAGAGCCAGGGCTCGAGCACATTGTTGCTGACGAGCTCGAGGGACACGAAGAGTGCGAGCGTGAGCAGCGGCGTGCTCCAGCCGGGGGAGGCCGCCAGCGCCAGCGCGATCGGGCCTGCCGCCGCGAGCCACGGCCCGAAGTAGGGCAGGAAACGCAGCATCGCAGAGAGCGCCCCCCACAGCACGGCGCCCGGAACGCCGATCGCGGCGAGTCCGATTCCCACCGCCAGGCCCTGGATGCCGCAGAGCAGCGACTGCATGCCGAGGTAGCGGCTCACCCGCCGCGCGGCGTCGTCGACGGCGTGCGTGGTGAGCTTCAGATCCTGTGCGCCGATCAGCCAGAGCATGCGATCCCGCAGCTCTTCGTGGTCGAGGAGCATGAAGAGTGCCAGCACGGCAACCAGGCCCGCGGTGCCAACGGGGCTCGCGAGCAGCGTCAGCAGATCGCCGAGCTTGCCGAGCATGCGCGGGGACTCGACCACTTCGACCTTCGGCGCGGGACGTCCCTCCTGCTTGTCGATGGCGTCTCCGAGCTGGTTGATCTCCTCGGCCGCGCCGGAGAGCGATCCGAGCGGAGCGCGCAGATCCTGGATCTTCGCCCGCAGATTCGCCCGGTATTGGGGAAGCTCATCGACGAGCGTCGACGCTTCGCGCGCCACCATCCATCCGATCCCGCCGGCAGCCGCGCCGAGCGTCAGAATCACCATCACCACGGACAACGTCCGACCCAGGCCGACGCGCTCCAACCGGCGCACCAGCGGCGCGAACAGGAAGGTCACCAGCAGCGCCAGCGCCAGTGGCATCAGCAAGGGGCGGCCGAGGTAGAGGGCGGCGATCACCAGGAAGATCGCGAGGAGAGCGCCCAGATCGGCGGGCGGGCGGCGTTCCATGTGGATTCCTCAAATTCCAGTCCCAAATCCGCCTAGAGCGGGTGCCCAGCCCCCGCAAAGCGCGTCTTCGCCCGAACCGCGCTGAGTTGTCGCGAGCGTTCCTTGCGCTTCATGTCGAGGTAGCTGCTCTTTTCCATCTCGTGTAGGTGGCGCGGATAGCGCTCGACTGCCGCGAACCAGTCGTTGAGGCGCTTCTCGAAGCGCTTCCGCGGCGGCGTCGACAGGGCGCCGAGGAAGCTCTCGATTGCGAGGTAGTAGCGCATCGTGTTGCGCTCCACCGCGCCGCGCACTCCTCCGACGTAGCGCGGCAGGCCGTCGGAACCCGTGCTGACGACGGTGAAACCGACTTTTTCTCTTGCGACCGTGTCGAGGTAGATCTGCATTGCGCTCCCTCCTACGAGGCCGTGGGCATGCGAATACGAGAGATGGATCAACGTTTGCGCGACCGCGACGCCCTCCACGACGATGCGATAGTCGCGCGTCGCGAACGGCCCCTCGTCCGCGTTCAGCGCGACGCGCAGGTAGCTCGGACTCCTGGCAGCGATTTGATAGCCAAAGTCGAGTACGCGTCAACGAGTGGCTGGTCGTGCTTCTTGCCGATCACGACGTCGAGGCGGCTCTCTTCGGCAGCCGTCGACGCGCGGCAGTACTTGATGTTGCGTGGAGATTGAGGATTTCGCACCAATCCTCCGGCCGGCTCAGGGTGTCGCCGACGGTTGCAACGGGAAATCGACGAGTGCGTAGACGTCGGCGGTCGCAGCGGTGGAGGTCTCGGTTCGAGTCCACTTGGATCGGGCGTTGGAACGGGCTGAGGATGAGCCCCCCGGGGAACTTGTCACATCGGACCTTATCGGACCCCCGAAGGGCGGCTGTCGAGTAGCCCGGGGCGGTTGCCCACCCCGGGCCCTCTCCAGATCCGGACAAGGAGATTTCCACCATCCGGCTCCTCCGCAGAGGCGGCTCGTGGCTACGGACCCCAGATTCGGACCGTGATCTGAGGTCGAGGGAGCGGGAAGTCGCGAAGCAGGTCCGCGAACCGCACGGCGTGTCTTGCAGAACATCCCCCAACGTCCCTTGCGGGTCCGCGCCCAGTAGAACGTGAACCCGAGGAAGTCGAAGGTCGCCCGACCCTTCCCGCTCGTCTGCCCCTTCGGCGGGCGCCGAAACCGTAGAAGTCGCGTCTTGTCGGGATGCAGGGTCAGTCCGAAGTGCCCGAGCCGCTTGCCGAGTGCGTCCATCACGCGCTGTGCATCGTCCTTGAGCTCGAAGCCGATGACGAAGTCATCGGCGTACCGGACCAGGGTCGCCTGGCCCCGAAGCCGAGGCTTCACCCTCCGCTCGAACCAACGATCGAGTGCATAGTGCAGATAGACGTTTCCCAGCAGCGGGGAGAGCGGTGCCGACTTCCGGTGCGGAGAGCTCCGCGCCGTCCAGCACACCCACGTGCAAGCACTTCCCGATGAGCCGCAAGAGCGACCCATCGGCCACCCGAACCTCGAGCATCTCCATCCGCTTCTTGCGATCCAAGCTGTCGAAGAAGGACACGATGTCGGCCTCGAGGATCCAGTTCCCCTTGCCCCGGTGCACGATCCGGTCGAGGGACCGCACGGCGTCATGGGCACTGCGCCCGGGTCGGAAGCCGTACGAGCAGTCCAGAAAGTCCTGCTCGTAGATGGCTTCCAACACCTCGCGCACGGCATCTTGGACCAGCTTGTCCTCGAACGCCGAGATCCCAATCGGCCGCGTCTTCCCTCCTTCCTTCGGGATGTGGACCCGTCGGATCGGCTGATGGCGATATCGCTTCGCCTTCATGCGGGCGTGCAGATCCTGGAGATTGGCCTCCAGATCCCGCCCGTACACCTCCTTCGTGACCCCATCCACGCCCACCGCCGCATCCTTGCGCATGCGGTGGTAGGCCCGCTCCAGAGCCGGCACATCGATTCGATGGGCCAAGGCGTGGAACCGTCCTTCGGGCTCGCGCCGCGCTCGTTCCACTACCTCCAGCAGTTTCGGCCGTGGCTTCGGTTCCCCTCGCCAGCGGCCTACCCCGATGCAGGAGCTTCTTCTTCGTCGGCCGCGCATGCTCCTGCGGACGCGCAGCGCGCCGGAGACGGGTCACCGGCTCTCCGCACGACCGGGTTCATTCGAGGAGAGGCGAGGACCTCCCAGGTTCCTGGGCCGTCCTCTTCGTGCGCGCCGTGGTCCAACACCCCGCCGGATACGACCCCTCCTTGCCCCTACC